>Ga0070727_10004002_pt1 | contig 12848 bp, 9 predicted proteins | sample tdAd472_FD_66722 | JGI IMG/M metagenome (GOLD analysis project Ga0070727, IMG submission 66722) | Marine sediment microbial communities from the Atlantic coast under amendment with organic carbon and nitrate - tdAd47.2 | ecosystem: Environmental > Aquatic > Marine > Coastal > Sediment | place... | reverse complement strand
ATAATATAAATGGGGTCCTCATGGGTCGTTGGCTTGGTGGTTTCCACGCATCCTCCTTGGTCTACCGCTACATCAACTATAACGGTTCCCGGATGCATGTCCTTTAGCATATCCCTAGTGATCAAATTAGGGGCTTTTGCTCCTTTTAAAAGAACACCACCGATTATTAAATCGTTTGTTTTGATATGATTTCTGATATTGAACTCGTTCGAAAAACCGGTCACCACATGGCTTGGCATAATATCGTTCACATATCTCAGTCGTTTCATGTTTACATCCAAAATGGTTACTTGCGCACCCAAACCTGCTGCCATTTTAGCAGCCTGAATACCTACGGTACCTGCTCCAAGAACCAAAACACGACCCGGGGACACGCCAGGAACTCCCCCCAAAAGCACTCCTTTGCCTTTTACCGGCTTCTCCAGATATTTAGCTCCTTGCTGAATGGCCATTCTACCGGCAACTTCGGACATGGGAGTAAGCAATGGCAATGTTCCATCTTCATCCTCTACGGTTTCGTATGCAATACAAATGGCTTTGCTCTTGATCATAGCTTTGGTCAAAGCTTCGCTAGATGCAAAGTGAAAATACGTAAAGACGATTTGTCCTTCTTGGATTAAATTATACTCTTCAGCAATGGGCTCCTTGACCTTTACAATCATATCGCTCATGGCGTACACCTGACCGATAGTATCTAAAATAGTGGCTCCCGCCTGTTGGTAATCCTGATTAAAAAATCCGCTTCCCTCACCTGCGCCGGACTGCACATATACGGTGTGGTTGTTCTTTACTAATTCAAATACCCCGGCTGGCGTCATGCCCACCCGGCTTTCGTTGTTTTTGATTTCTTTAGGTATCCCAACAGTCATATTGTTGTTTTTAATGGTTGATGGGTCAAAGTTGAATAAAAAAATTAGATTACAACACAAATAATCGGCAAAAAGTAGGGGTGAAAGGTCAAAATATGTGTTTTTTAACATATATACCCTAATTTTAGTGGGTACAAATATATTTTTTTATTGTTTTTAGTTTTTAACCCCTTATTTTTTAGGGGTTAAAATTTTATAAAATAAAAAAGCATACCTGTCGGCATGCTTTTTAGGGGTATTTCTATAATATTGTTATTGATTTTATCGTAAAACTAGGCATTCGTCAATCTTAACTTGCTTGCCTCTCGGCAAAGGTAGGATTCAGATTCCCATTAAACCGGTTATCAACCTGATGAGATTCCGAAACTAGTTCGGAATGACGGTAAACTAGATATTGCTGTTATCCCACAATATTCACAATCTTTCCTGGTACCACAATTACCTTTTTAGGTACTCTACCATCCAACTGAGCCTGTGTTTTTTCGTGGGCCAAAACAGCAGCTTCAATTTCATCTTTGCCCATATCCAATGGCAACTCCAATGTAAAACGCATTTTACCATTAAAGGATATGGGATATTCCTTGCTGCTCTCCATCAAATGTTTTTCCTCAAACTTGGGGAATGGTGCTTCGGCAATGGAACCTGTATGGCCCAAACGCTCCCAAAGTTCCTCGGCAATGTGAGGTGCGTAAGGTGAAACCAAAATGGCCAAGGGTTCCAAAATAGCTTTGCTAGTGCATTTTTGAGCCGTCAGTTCATTAACACAAATCATAAAAGTGGATACGGAAGTGTTGAACGAAAAGTTCTCGATATCCTCTTCCACTTTTTTGATGGTCTTGTGCAAGGTTTTTAGGTTTTCGGCGGTAGGTTTCGCGTCAGTGACGCTTCGACTGCGCTCAGCGTCCGAATCGAAAAAGGGGGAATAGAGTTTCCAAAGTTTCTTTAAAAAGGAATGCACTCCGGTGATACCCGCTGTGTTCCAAGGCTTGGATTGCTCTAAGGGACCCAAGAACATTTCGTACAAACGCAACGAATCTGCTCCGTATTCCCCACAAATGGCATCGGGATTCACCACATTGTATTTGGATTTGGACATTTTTTCGACTTCGCGGCCTACAATATATTTTCCATCTTCAAGAATGAACTCGGCATCCTTATATTCTGGTTGCCATTGTTTGAAGGCTTCCACATCCAATTCATCCGATGCATTGACCAAAGAAACATCTGCGTGGATACTATCAAAATGCTTCCATTTAGTTTCTCCAATATGTCTACCGCCCGGTTTACTTTCTAGCGGCTTCAAAATTTCTAGGATTTCATTGGAATAATCATCTAGAAAACCTTTATCCTTAACTGCCTTGTCAATAATTCCTTTTGATATAAATATGGTTTCATCAGAATACTTTTGATTCCATCTATATACAAAAGCACTCGTCCCCGTAATCATCCCTTGGTTGATCAATTTTTGGGCAAATTCGTCTTTGGGCACATAGCCCATATCAAACATAAACTTCTGCCAAAAACGGGAATACAACAGGTGGCCCGTAGCGTGTTCGCTACCGCCTATATACAAGTCCACATCTTGCCAATAGTTGATGGCTTCGGGAGAGAAAATAGCGTCATCATTCCGTGGATCCATATACCTATTAAAGTATTGGGAACTTCCCGCCCAACCGGGCATGGTGTTCAGTTCCAGAGGATACACTCCTTGATGAGATTCCAAATCAAGTTCGGAATGACCGTCATGCTGAACTTGTTTCAGCATCCCATCCCCCTTGTCCGACCCTTCGACTGCACTCAGGGTGACAAGGTCATTGGAAACTACTTTATTGTTCTTAGCATCCCACGCCCACTCCGTGGCGTTGCCCAATGGTGGCTCACCTGTTTCGGTGGGGAGGTATTTTTCCACTTCGGGGAGCTCCAACGGCAAATATTTCTCCTCGATCATTTGCGGCATACCGTCCACATAATACACGGGGAACGGTTCTCCCCAATACCGCTGACGGCTAAAAACGGCATCGCGCAGACGGTAGTTCACCTTTCCTTTGCCATGTCCGATCCTTTCCAATTCGGCAATGATTTTCTTCATCGCTTCTTTATAAGGTAAACCGTCTAGAAAATCAGAATTGGCAATCACCGTGGTTTCCTTATCGGCAAATGCCTCTTCGGAAATATCGACCCCTTCAAAAATGTTGGGGATAGGTATGTTATAATGTTTGGCAAAATCGTAATCCCGTTGATCGCCACAGGGCACGGCCATAACCGCTCCCGTTCCATAACTGGCCAACACGTAGTCGCCAATCCAAATAGGAATAGGTTCCTTGGTGAACGGATGCTCTGCATACGCGCCCGTGAACACTCCGGAAATGGTTTTTACATCGGCCATACGGTCACGTTCGGAACGTTTTGCCGTGGCTTCCACATAAGCATCCACCTCAGCTTTTTGTTCTGGCGTAGTGATTTTGGCCACCAACTCGTGCTCGGGTGCCAAGGTCATAAAGCTTACCCCAAAAATGGTGTCGGGTCGGGTGGTGAAGACTTCTATTTCAAGTGATGAGTTTTGAGTTTTGAGTTTTGAGTTTTCATTCTCATACACTCCTAACTTTTCACTCATAACTCTGAACTTAACCGTGGCTCCCACAGAACGTCCAATCCAGTTGATTTGGGAGTCCTTTAAAGGTTGTGGCCAATCAATTTTATCCAAACCGTCCAACAAACGCTGGGCATAAGCGGTAATGCGCATACTCCATTGCGTCATTTTTTTACGGACAACGGGATGACCACCGCGTTCGGAAACTCCGTTCACGATTTCATCATTGGCCAAAACGGTTCCCAAAGCGGGACACCAGTTGACTTCGGTATCCGCCAAATACGTCAATCTATATTTTAAAAGAATTTGCTGTTTTTCCTTTTCAGAATATGCATTCCAATCCGCAGCGCTAAAACTTGGTGTATCATCATCACAAGTAGCTTCGACATTGGTATTTCCTTCTTTTTCAAAAATGGAAATCAATGTGGAGATGTTTTCTGCTTTGTCGGATTTCTTGTTGTACCACGCATTGAACAATTGGATGAAAATCCATTGCGTCCATTTATAATATTGTGGGTTGGAAGTGCGCACTTCGCGGCTCCAATCAAAAGAAAAACCAAGCTGATTTAATTGCTCGCGGTATCTATTGATGTTATTTTCCGTAGTGATAGCTGGGTGCTGACCTGTTTGAATGGCATATTGCTCCGCAGGCAACCCAAAGGAATCGTATCCCATGGGGTGCAATACATTGAATCCCTTATGTCTTTTGTAACGCGAATAGATGTCCGTGGCAATATACCCCAACGGATGCCCTACGTGCAACCCTGCCCCTGACGGGTAAGGGAACATCGAAAGCGCATAAAATTTAGGTTTGTCGGAATCGTTGGATGCCTTAAAAGTTTCATTTTCTGCCCAATACTTCTGCCATTTGGCCTCAATCTCGCGGAAATCGTAATTCATTGTTAATCTTGTTCAATTTCGTGTGCAAAAATAGGTTTAATCCCCTAAATACAATTTACTTTTCTATTTTTACGTACTGATTCTACTATATGAGCCAATATATTGAACGATATCAGCGTCGAAAACTGATTTCCTCTTACTTTTCCGTGGCTTTGAGCATTGCCCTAGTCCTGTTTCTTTTAGGTGTTTTGGGCCTTTTGGTGCTCAATACCAAAAAATTGGCAGACCACTTTAAGGAGCAAATCACGATTTCCGTGTTTTTGAAGGACAATGCCAAACCTGTGGAAATAGATCAACTACAAAAAAGTTTGATGTTGGCGGAGTACACCAAATCTGCCGAATATATTTCCAAAGAAGATGCGGCGGAACAATATAGCGAGGACATTGGTGAAAATTTTGAGGAGTTTTTGGGCTACAACCCTTTAAAAAACTCCATCGACGTCAATCTTAAGGCCGATTTTGTATCGCCTCAACAGATTGATGAGATTGCAGAGGAACTTGCGGCCAAAGCTTACGTGGACGAAGTAAGTTATGATAAACCCTTAATTTCCCTGCTCAACAATAATGCTCGAAAAATTAGTCTTTGGATTCTGGTGGCCAGTGCCGCTTTTACAGTAATCGCTGTTTTGCTGATCAACAGTTCCATACGACTGTCCATATATTCCAAACGGTTTATCATCAAAACCATGCAAATGGTTGGGGCCACGAAAACGTTTATCCGAAGACCATTTATTTGGACAAACATTAAATTGGGCATGGTCGGAGCCGTTGTAGCACTGATTGGATTGGGTGTTTTGGTGTATTATATCGATAAGAATTTCCCCGAACTCAATCTTTTGCAAGATTATATGGTACTCATCATTTTGTTCGTTGGTGTATTTGGTTTGGGCGTGATTATTTCTTGGGCGAGCACCCATTTTGCAACCCAACGCTTTTTAAACCTGAGGACGGACGATCTTTATTATTAACTTTGCGACATGAGCAAGAAAAACAACAACGGTAAAAAACCACCTAAAGAGTTTGTTTTCCAAAAGAAAAACTATCTCTTTCTTTTTATAGGTATTGCCTTTATAGCCTTGGGATATATTTTGATGAGCGGTGGTGGAAGCGACGACCCAGAAGTCTTCAATCCAGAGATATACAATTTTAGAAGAATTCGCCTTGCGCCTACATTGATCCTTATTGGCCTTGGTATTCAGGTGTATGCCATTTTGTTGAATCCTAACAAGAAAAACAAGGAGTAATTTGGAATTAATTGACGCCATAATCCTTGGGATTATTCAAGGATTGACCGAGTTTTTACCTGTTTCCTCCAGTGGTCATTTAGAATTGGGAAAAGCCATTTTGGGAGCGCAGGCCGTTCCCGAAGAAAGTCTTTTGTTTACCGTAATACTCCACTTTGCGACAGCCCTGAGCACCTTGGTGGTCTTCCGAAAAGATGTGTTTGACATTTTGAAAGGGCTTTTTCAATTTAAATGGAATGAAGAAACCCAATTTTCTTTAAAAATCATCATTTCCATGATTCCCGCTGCTTTGATCGGCCTTTTTTTGAACGATTTTATCGAGGTTTTTTTTGATGGCGCTATTGTAATCGTGGGAATAATGCTCATCATTACAGCATTTTTACTGTATTTGGCAGATTTGGCCAAAACTACCGAAAAAGGAGTGTCGTTCCGTAGTTCTTTTATAATTGGAATGGCACAGGCCGTGGCCATTCTTCCAGGTATTTCACGAAGTGGAGCTACCATTTCGGCAGCAGTGCTTTTAGGGGTTGACAAAACCAAGTCGGCCCGATTTTCCTTTTTAATGGTCGTTCCTTTGATTTTGGGCAAAGTGGCCAAAGATTTAATGGGTGGCGAAATCAATTTTCATGGTGACCAAGCCATAGCCATGGGAGCAGGATTTGTAGCTGCTTTTATTGCCGGATTAGCTGCTTGCACATGGATGATCAAATTGGTGCGCCAAAGCAAGCTTAGCTATTTTGCCATTTACTGTTTAATTGTGGGTCTACTAGCCCTTGCGTGGAGCATTTGGGGATAGATCAGTATATTTGCTGCAAAACCCCAAGTTTTTGAACACCAAAGAAGATTTTTTGAACGGTCAAATTTTATTGATAGATAAACCACTGGAATGGACTTCCTTCCAAGCGGTGAATGCGCTAAAATGGGCCATCCGAAAAAAATTCGGCCTTAAAAAGATAAAAATTGGTCATGCAGGCACCTTAGATCCTTTGGCCACGGGATTGTTGATTATCTGTACAGGAAAATTCACCAAAAAAATCCCAGAGCTTCAAGGGCAGGTGAAAGAATATACCGGAACTTTTACTTTGGGTGCTACTACACCTTCCTATGATTTGGAGACCGAAGTGAACGAGACCTTTACTACAGACCACATTACGGATGCATCCATCAAAGAAGCTACCCAACAATTCTTAGGTGAAATTGACCAAGTACCTCCCATCTTTTCAGCACTAAAAAAAGATGGCAAGCGATTGTATGAACTTGCTCGCGAAGGCAAACAAGTAGAAATAAAATCACGTAAAATAGAAATCCTTGAGTTCGAGATTACCAAAATTTCGCTCCCGGAAGTGGCGTTTAGGGTGGTCTGCAGCAAAGGAACCTATATCCGTTCCTTGGCACATGATTTTGGGAAAGCTTTGGACTCTGGAGCTTATTTATCCGAGCTCAGAAGAACCAAAATAGGGGATTTCAACGTAAATAATGCTACAAGCCCCAATGTTTTCAAAGAAAATCTTGAAGTAAACACCGAGACCTAGGAAGGTTGGGATAAAATATTTTTGCAAAAAAGCGGTTATAGTTAGACCATGAACTTAAACAAGAGCCAGTTATCACTTTTGATCACTTTCTTCGCTATGTCCATAGTGGTTTTATTGTTGTTCAATATTCACTTAGGGGGCATACAAGAGGATGAGTACGTTATTGAAATGAGCTTGGCCGATGAGGACATTGAGAAACTTCTCGAAGAAGAAGAGGAACGTTTAGAGGAGATGCAGGCCAATAGCGACCCCATTAAAAGTCATATGGCCCTAAACCAAACGGCGAAACCCAGTGTTGGGAACCCAGAACCTCTAAAAACCTTGGAGGAGCTCATGGAGGAGCGAGCGCTCAGCAGCGAAACCGGTGAATATGCCGACAACTCCGGTTTTGAAGAGCAGTTAAAGCAGTTAAAGGCCAAACGGGACGAAAACAAAGATAAACTGGGTGAACGTGATGCGCAGAAAGAAGAATTTACCGATTATTTAAAGGATAGACGCACTTCCATTTCTTACTCCTTGGTTGAACGAAATGCATATTATCTCCCACCACCGATTTATACTTGTATTGAAGGAGGTAAGGTTGTAGTAAACATAACCGTAGACAATAATGGGTATGTAACCGAAGCAAGTTTTAACGACAAAAGTTCTGGAACCAGCAACGGTTGTTTGGTAGATAATGCCATTGCTTATGCGCTAAAAGCTCGTTTTAGCCCGGATTCCAAAAATTCTCAGATCGGCACAATTACTTACCTATTCCAGAGCAAGTAATTCTAAGACGTCTTCTAAGATATTTTGACCTTTGTTTTTGTTGTACCACATCTGAAGTTCTTGTTTGAACTCATCTGTTAATTTGCCATGTTCCCTTTTACAATCCTCCACCATTTGGGTCGCAATACTTGGCCTTGGGCCCCACTCTCCTACTATTTCATTGTTGGCCTTGTCCAAAACAATCACTTTGGGAATGGAACGGGCACCATTGGTCAAAAAAGCATCCATTAAATCGAGGTTTTCATCGCGCAAAACCACCTTTAAGGAAATGTTTGGACTTGTCTCGGCGATTTTATTGATTATGGGCAAACTTGCCGCTGCATCTCCACACCAACTTTCGGTCAATGCCAAAAACACCAGTTTCGTATCCAATGATCTTATCTTTTGCTCAATGTCTACCGGAACTTTAAACGTTTTATCCCAACGAGCCATTCTTTTATCGCCAAGTTTTGTATAATTGATCATAGCTTCGGATTGTTCAGTTCCCGTGGTTTTTCCAGTTTTCGCCAATTGACTTACCAAATCACGGTATTTTGCATAATCCATCCCCTTTGCGATGTTTTCTCGAACTATATCCAATCTATTTTTTTCCAAAACTTCCATAAAATAATTTTTTTTAAAAGTACACAGGGCTATCGACCTATTTTCTGACTTTTGTCATTGGTTGTTTTTACAACCTAATCCTTACAAACCTATTGAGTATTTTTGAAGGCTTCCTATATTCCAAAAACCGTCAATTCGAAATTCTGAAAGGATTTTGCCTGCAGGCAGGTACGATTTTTCTTTGGTTTCGACTTCTCTCAACCACCAAAAAATTACTCGAACTGACAAATTTCAATCATAAATGCGCAACGGGTTCTTACAGGTTCTTAGGATTTATGGCCAAACTCTTGAACAGTTTTGCCTTGGTATAGAAAAATTTGTTCTGCATCTCGTTTCGCTTCAGGTAGGCATCAATGAGTTTACTCTCCCTGGAATTGATCAAGAATAGTGAACTTTCGCCAAAACTGAACTTTCGCTCTTCAGCATTCAGCATGGTGGAATAGTCGTTCACAATATCCTTGATGAGTTGGTTCTGCTCGATAAATGAGTCCAGTTCGTTATAAATGGCTATTACTTTGTTCTGTATTTCCACCTGGGCATTGTCCCTTTCAAACTCCGCGTCACGAAGTTTGAACTTGGCCAATTTAAGGTCTCCACGCTCCTTCCTCAAAAAAATGGGCATCTGAAACGTAAGTCCCGCTTTGTAGTTCTCCGTAACAAAGGAATTCATTAACTCGGGTGTGGGCGTTAAGAAATTATATTCGGCATTGAGTTTGGGAAGCAATTTATTTGCCTTTAATCGTTTATCAACGCTCAATCCCTCTATTTTATAATTCAAAGACATTAGTTTGGGATGAGTTTCCAAAGTAAAACTATCCAGTGGCACCCCCTCTATTTCCAAGGTTGAATTGATATCCATTTCGGGCTCAAGGTTGGGTCGTATCCCTGGTTGAAGCTCAACAGGCACATCCTCGATCCACAAAAAGTTACTGAGTTCCAATGATTTTTTCATCAAGCGTACTTTGGCCTGTTGATAGCCCAAATCCCTGTTCCGAACGGCAATTTTAGCTTCCACGGTATCAATTATGGCAATGTCTCCAGCCAAGGCGCTTTCTTTGATCCCTTGAAAACGTATTTCGGCATTCTCCAAAAAGTCTTGATACACCTCGGCATCCCTATAGGCTTGCAACCAATCAAAATAGGCCAATGATGCGTTGTACAACACTTGGTTGACCAGTAAATCCTGGTCCGCCTTCGCCTGCTCCCTAAAAAATTTGGCTTTTCTCAGTGTCGCCATTCGCTCGTTGATCCAAAACCCCTGTAGTATGGACATCGAAACCCCTGCACTGTACAAACCGTCTTCGGGAAGAGTTTCGTCAGGATTTATATAGACCCCTTCGCTCTGCTGAAAATTTCCTTTCAGCTCGATTCCGAACCATGTCGGTATCTTGAAGGTAGCATTCAACCGGTCCCAATATTCAGTGTCCTTGAACTCTTTTCTGTCAAAATCCACTTCCACCTTGGGGTCAAAGCCTCCCCGGGCCCTCATAAGTTCGGCCTGCCCAATCGCAATGTTCAGTTGCGCTTGCTTGGCAATGGGATGGTACTTTTTAACATATCCCAAATACTCCTTAAACCCAAGCACGGTGTAATCCTGTTGAGCATAAAAAAAGCTTACGGTAAAGAAAGAGAGGGTAAAAAATAAAAGTAATCTTCTATTTCTTCGTGGCATTTGCGCTTGTATTTTGAGGTTGATAATAATTTGGCGGGAAGCCGTTCAACTGTCTCCACAATTCAAACCAGATAGGGACATCTTCCAAAAGCGCCATGGTACTCGCCCCCGATCCTACACGGATATCCTTGGGCCACGGCGCCTCTTCCTCGTCCGGAGCCAACAATATTCGGTACTTCCCATTTGGACTGATAAAATTTTCGATGGCCACAACCTTACCTCCAAATGTTCCGTAGGACACGTTGGGCCAACCGCTAAAAACTATGGCTGGCCAACCATCAAACTGAATACGCACCTTTTCATCCACGTGAATCAGGGGAAGGTCTATGGGATCTACAAATGTTTCTACGGCAACATCGTAATCCGAAGGCATAATGCCCACCAACTGAGCTCCTTCTTTAAATGTTTCCCCAATTCCTGATTGTATCGCCTTGGTGATGTATCCATTTTGAGGAGCTTTGATGTAGGCCATATCGTCCCTCATTTCATAATTGGTGTACTCGTTCTCCAATTTGGTCACCTGTGCTTCCGAGTCAAACTGATTGGATTGGGCTGTGTACAGGTCGCTTTGCGCCTTTGAAATTTTGTCCGCATACTCTGCCCTTACCCTATTTATTTCCACTTGGGCATTGATGACATCGTTTTTGCTGGTCAACAATTTGTTTTCCTGACTGATCAATTTCGCTTGGGTTTCTTGTAATTTTAAGCGCTTCTCTTCCACATCGGTCACCGCTTTTAGCCCCTCTTCCTCTAACTTGTCCACCCGGTCGAATTGACGCTGTGCAATCATAATATTGGTTTTTGCCGCCTCTAGGTCAATGCTGTCGCTTTTTACCTTTAATTTGGACTGTATCAGTTTGTTTCTGGCTTGTTCCAATTTAAGTACCAGCTCGCTGTTAAGTGCCTTTATTTGCTGGTTCAAGGCTTTTACTTTTTCTTGGTAGGATGTCACGGACATATTTTTGGCCGTGATCTGTTTTCCGGTACGCACCAACAAATCCGGGTCAAAATATTCGCTTTTTATCTCGGATATAAAGAGAATGGTATCGCCTTTTTCCACATAATCCCCTTCCCTTACATACCATTTCTCTATTCGCCCAGGAATTGGGGACTGAATGGTCTGAGGGCGTTGATCGGGCGTAAGCGTGGTCAGGAATCCTCTACCGGAAATATTCTGCGTCCATGGCAAAAACATCATAAAGACCGCAATGATGGAAAATGTAGCCAAAAAACGGTTGAATTGCTTGTAATGTCTTTTATGAAAAACTTTTTTGCCTGCCTCATAACCGGTAAGGTCAACCTTCTCGTTCAATTTATTATTTGAAGAAATATTCAGCATGAGCTTTATTTTACGTTAATCAATCTACCTTTTTCCATTCGGATTATTTGGTTACAGCGACTTGCCCATTTCGGGTTTTCACTTACAACCACCAAGGCCCATCCATTGGCTGGATCGGTTAAAAACTCTATCATTTTATCGGTTCCCTCTTCATCATATTGTTCCAAGGGATCTTTGAGGATCATAAGCTTCGGCCTTGTTACAATACTTCTGGCCAATACAATCTTTTTGGAAATAAAATCGGGTATTTTTTTGCCTTCGGGATATAAAATGGTTTTGAGTCCTTGGGGCTGTTCTTTTACAAACTCTGTTAAGCTCACTTTTTCCAAGGCCCAATAGACATCTTCCATGGGAATATCTTTGTTTCCAAAAGTGATATTGTCCAACAAGGTTCCCTCAAACGGATACTCTTCTTTAAGCGAGTGACCCAAATAGGAGCGGTATTGACTTAATTTAATTCCTTGTAACGCCACATTGTTCACATACAATTTACCTTCATCAGGTTCCAATATCCCGGCAATCATCCTGAGCAATGTTGACCTACCCGACCCACTTTTTCCGTGTATCAACAATTTGGTATCGGGCTTTATGGTAAGCGATAAATGATCTATGATTTTCTTTTCCAGCCCAGGGACCCTGTAAACGATATTGTCCAACTCAATAGTCAAGCCCTCATTCTCTTTAAATGGAGTTTCCCCCTGTTGCGGCTCAATTTCCTTGTCCACTACCTGGCCCATTTTCTCCAAAGAAGTGAGAAGATCGTAGAAGGTCTCAAGGCCTAAAATCAACTTTTCAACTGAATTGATCACCAATAGAATAATAATCTCCGCAGCCACAAATTGACCGATGTTCATCTGTTGCTCCAAAACCAAAAGGCCACCGATCAACAATAATCCGGCCGTTACCAATACCTTAAAACCTATCATTTGGATAAACTGCAAGACCAAAACCTTGAAATGGCTCTCTCTTGCTTCCAAATAATCTTCGACAAGTGCATCGTTTTTATCCAGTGCATGGGATGTTTTTCCTGAAAGCTTGAAGCTTATGATGGAACGCGCAATCTCTTGTACCCAATGTGCCACCTTATATTTAATCTTGGACTCTTCCAAGCTGGTATCCAAACCTCTCTGTGCTGTGAACTTGAACACAATATAAATGAGCAACAGCAACAGCAATCCATAAATAATAAAGAAGGGGTGATAGAAAGACAGCAATAGTAATCCAAAGATAATCTGCAGCAAAGCGGCTGGAAAATCGATAAGTATTTTGGACAATGATTTTTGTACCGTAAGCGTATCAAAAAAACGATTGGCCAACTCAGGAGGGTAATA
>Ga0070727_10004000_pt1 | contig 12852 bp, 10 predicted proteins | sample tdAd472_FD_66722 | JGI IMG/M metagenome (GOLD analysis project Ga0070727, IMG submission 66722) | Marine sediment microbial communities from the Atlantic coast under amendment with organic carbon and nitrate - tdAd47.2 | ecosystem: Environmental > Aquatic > Marine > Coastal > Sediment | place... | reverse complement strand
TCGCTTTGTCTACTATGTAGACAAAGCCAACGACCTTCCACAGGGTGGAAGGAGATGATCGCTTTGTCTACTATGTAGACAAAGCCAACGACCTTCCACAGGGTGGAAGGAGATGATCGCAGCAATATCGCTCATGGGATAAAAAACATTGTGGTGTTTTTGTTGTTTGGATGTCTGACAAAGTAAGGTATATAAACATGGATAGATCGTTGTCAGCAGAAGAGGTTTTGAAGATCTCAGACGGAGGCTTAGTTATAAGGTTCTCCGACCTAGGAGGCTTCGCTAGCATAGAAGACGTGTTCGGACGTCATGACAAGTGTATAATTTTGTTGGAGAGTGAGCCTAACAGAGGACATTGGGTGTGTTTATATCTGGACAGAAGAGATAACACTGTGAGCTACATGGATCCCTATGGATTTTCTATAGAGGAGCCTCTCAAGATGATGGATAGTAACATTCTGTGGGCGTCTGGGCAGGAGTTTCCGTACTTGCTACAGATGCTCCTTGACTACGAGGGGTCTGTATACTACATGGATCGGAAATTGCAGAAGATGCAATTGGGGATAAATACATGTGGCAGATGGTGTGGGTTTTACCTTAGGGTGGCTGATCTTGTGTCTGTTGATGACTTCGCGCGGGCGTTTAAGTCTGCATCTGCTGAAAGCGGATTGACAACCGATGAAATTATTGTGTCGATCACCGATGGTTTTTTGGCGTCTACAAATGGTAAAGAGTAGCAAGGCTAAGGAAAAGGCTTTACAAAAACAGTTGTTCCGTATGGTGATGCACAAAGACCCTGTAACCCAAATAGTGGGAGGGGCAACCAAGCTATCAGAGACTCAGGGATACAAGGACTACCAGAGATATGGTAAGTACTTGTTAACTGAGCCATTCTATGTTAACTTCAAAGGGATTAAGGGGTTGTCAAAGGCTCATGTTAAGTCTGCTTTATGGAAGCATGTCAAGGAGTTTGAAGATCCTATTGGGGAGGCAAAGTTGATATTTAAGAGAATCAACAAGGAGCCTGATGACGAGTTTCCTTCCCCTCTAGAGTTGTTCCATGCAGTGGTAGCTGCCAGGGAAGATGAGATGGAGAAATGCAAGGTAAAGAAGTGTGCTCCTAAGAAGCCCGCAGCGAGACGAAGAAGAGAAAAACCAAGAGAGGCTAGGCATATTAAGTTGGTGGGTGATGGTGCTAATCGCGTCTTCTCAGAAGACGCTCATGAGCGAGCAAAGCTCGCGAGTAGCGAGGCTGAAACACGGCCTCTTAAAATAACCAAGGGTAAAGGTAAGGGAAAGTTGAAGATGGAGGATGGGCTTGTTACGGGTGAGATAAGTCAAGAGGTGTTGAGAGAAGCTGTAAAACGAATTATGGAGGGGATGGATAAGAAGGCAGCTGGTTTGTCGTAAAAGCCAATGTAAAAACCTATTGGGTTTTTGTTTTGCTCATGGCAGCCTCAGCTTTAGCTGAGTCTGCTATACAGATCGTCCTTCATCTTGTTCTTGGTTGCAAGGCCTGATCCACGGCTTCTAGCTAAGATTCCTGATCCTAACTTTCCTCCTTTGGAGACCATGAGACCTGATCCTAAGTTTCCTCCTTCTTTTTCGAAGATGGCTTCGACATCCTTGATTCTCATGCCGTTTTGCTTTGCAATGGATCTGATAGCGTCCTTTCTGTCAATGCCTGCTCCCATGAGAGCTAGGACAAGGGGAGCGATTTCCTTGGTTGCTGTGATAGCTGCTTTTCCCAAGTCTGATCTGGCGAATTCCTTACCTTTGGTGATAGCTCGTCTTCCGTAGTCAACGATCTTCTTACCGAATGATCCTCCATAGTATACATCTTCTTGGATTGCAATGTCGGAGTGTCCCTTCATTTGTTGAACATCACTTTCAGTGACTACTCCTTCAGTAAGATGGAGTTGTTGGTTCTCGATAACTGCAGTTCCGCTGAAGACGAAGACGGTTTGGAGAGTGTAGGTAAAGTCTCTTGAACCGAGATTTGTACCGGTGACGTTGACTGCGAATTGGTATGATCCTAATTCAGAGACAACATCTGTGCTGTTCATTGAGAGATCCTTATCGAAGTCAAGACATAATACGGATCCTGAGTATCTGTACCATTCTTGAAGAGACATGCGTAGACCGTTTTGTCTGGAGATGTTGTACAAATCTTCGGATGAAGCAGATGCAAGGAGCCCTGAGTTGGAGTTGAAGTCTACAGATACTTGATCTATTCTTAGATATGTATCTGTGCGATCTACCGCTCTGGAAGCGTTTGATCTCTTGAAGAAGATGTAAACTCGGTTAGGGATTGCGTTTAGTTTGATATTGTTTGCTTGTGCTGTTACTGTGCCTCCCGCTGGGACTAATCCATCTCCGTGATTGTATCTCTGAATGTTTTCATATGCATATTCTATTCTTGGTGGAACAGCGTCCATCTCCTTAGGCATGATATATCTGATATGGAGCTCTGGTTTTCTAAGACGTGGATCGGTGAATGAAATAACGGTTCCTGCTCCAAATGGGGTTGACAAGTCAACTGCTCTACTCCACATTCTGTTAATTAGATCTGTGTAGAAGGTGATGTTCAAGTTGAGTGTTTGGACTCCTGCAAGACCTCTTTCTGTTTCCTTTCCCCAAAGAAGAGGACTGATAGTAAGAGGAGTGAATGTTCTAACGATTATTTCAGCAGCGAATTGTCCGTTGGATAATACTCTATATCCGTAATGAGCACCGCGAAGATCTTCTGCTCCGTTCTCATTTTGTCCTAAGACGTTTTGAGCACTACCGAGGGCCAAGAAGTCGGAGTATTCTTGGTAGTAATCTTGTTTCTCTGCAGCTCCTGAGAAGAGCTGTTTATTATCGAGCGGGTCCTTGTATCTCATAAGCATGTCAACGTAATCACCTAAAGGTTGGGTAATGGCTGTGCCGTTGATTTGAAGGTTAACTTGGTCAGCAGCTTGAAGAAATGGATATGCTCTGACGGCATCTAATGAACCTAGTTGTACAAGAGGAGTTGCTGGATCGCCAGAATCACCCACTGCGGACAAGAGGAACTCGTGCATAATCATGAAACGTCTATCTAATATGTTTCGATCACTAGGAGGAAACAGATTTGACCACCCTATGCTGGAATTGGACACTGAATCGGCCGTATACAATCTTTGCGTGACGCTAGAAGCTGATGCGTTGAATCCAAATACTACTGGGCTGTTGAGATCCATAATTGGATCGATTGTTCGAACTAATGGTACTTTACCTGGCATCTTTAGTTAGTAAGAAAAACTTCAGTGGTTTTTTTTGATCTGATATCATCTCAGCATAAATATACTCCCTTTTCGTGGGCCACGTATGCGGGGTAGGTTGTCGAATAACATGCCCACCTGGAAGGTAGGTTAAGGAACTTATTTATCCCCTTGTTGTCCATACCCGCGTATCTCTTAAGGTACTGTTTAATCTGGTACACGCTTCCACCATGTGGGTAGAATACTACTCGGGAAGACTCGGCAAGGATCATTCTTGTGTGCTTGTAGTTCAAAGCAAGGTGGTTGGTGACCAACATATACAGGTTATTGTGTCTTCCGGTTTCTAGGCATTCGCTCTGTAGCTTCATGACGGACTCGAACAGTTTCTTATCACTGGCCTCCAAACTTGACACGTCATCAAATAGGAGAAGACTGCCTCTAGGAAAATCTCCAAGGGTAGGTGTATCGTCAACGAAATCATTGTCTAGAACTATCCTCCGAAAACTAACGTCTGCGTCATCTAAAGTTGGATCTTCGGTGAGCCTGCTTATAACGAAGATCTCGGCATCTGGAAACATCATCTGGAACTTCTCCATGTACCTAGCACAGACATAAGACTTACCGCTTCCTGATGGTCCGGTTAGAAGTATACACTCTCGTTGTGGGGCGGGTACCAGCTCGATGCTACCGTCGTAGATGTTGATCTCCTTTCCGGTGGCATCTTCACTGATCTTCTTAAGCTTATTTGTAATGGATCTGTTTAGGGCGTAGTTCTTCATGCCTCTTCTTAGGGCCTTTAACCCTCCGAACTCGGCTATTAGCGAGTCCTCATCTATTATGTCGTAAGGATCTGCTTGTATGCGCTTGTCGTGGAGTATCTCTTTTAGCACATCCGACAAACATCGATCTCCATCGTCGTCCGATATTTTTATCGCCGACGGGTCGTCTAGCAACCTTATAACGTCTAACTTTTTATTGTGTCTGACAGCAACAATAGGCTTTCCATGTTGTAGATTAAGCATTGTTTCTTTATTCTGTAGAAAAATGTACAGAGAAGAATATTTCACATATATTTGGGAAAGCTCCTTGGAGCTTCCCTCATGAGCAGGAAAGTTTTTCCTGCTAATAAATGCAAGAGACTCACTACTCTCCGGACAGTGTAACTTACATAGACTGCGTGATCGTCAATGACACCCCGTCTTTCATCCCGGCTATATTCAACCAGACGCTTACTGCTCCTTTGGTTGATAAGGCATCGGATTATTATCTCCTGATACAATCCTTGAACTTTGACCGAGAGTTCCTCCCAATCCTAAGATGGAGACCAAACACCTATTTTATGTCTTTCGATGTTGGTGGTGTTATAACAACTTTAGAGGTTCCATATATCTCCAGGGGGACCACTACTTCAGACGGAATATACGAGCTAACAGTTATAGCAGACATGATGAACAGCGCACTGCAGACCCTACACACGACAACTGGAGCCACTGCTCCAACAGGTAACGATCCACCGGTGTTCAGATACGACAGCTTAGCAAAACAGTTCAGCATCTATATCCCAAAGGACTACACAGCAGACATTTACTTTAACGACGCTTTGAACAGACTCTTTGCGTTCGATGTGTTCTATGATCTAGCAAACGAGCCAGTTACAGCTAGAGTTATCAACTATTCTAATCCATGGAATGACGGAGGCATACTAGGTCCCGGTCTTACAGAATACAACATGATTCCTAGCTTGGAGAACACGAACTGGAGGATTACAGACATCAAAGGTGTTGTTATCAGCAGTAATACCTTCCCAGTAAACAAGGAAATTGTGGCCATTGCTTCAGAGTCAAGCTACGTCACGAGTAATGTTTTGCAGAGGTTCTTTGAGGTTGTTGACATAGGCGAGGGAACCCAACCTGTTCCATTCCAGTATGTCAGCGAATACGACTCCTATCTCATTGACATGGTAAGTCCTAAACCGCTAACCAATATCGGGTTTGAAGTATCTGTCTTGTACGACGACGAAAGCACAGAGTTGCTTCAGATAGATCCTGGAAGATCTGGATCTGTCAAGTTCAAGCTAATTCACAAGTCTATGGTGCAACATAGAGAACCAATAGAAGGAGATCTAGGAACATCTAGAGGAAGACTAAAGCCTGTTGGGCATAGACGTTGAAGCCAATCCGTTATTAACGGATTGCCATCGACCCCTCCACCTTGTGGAGGGGAGATGATTGCCATCGACCCCTCCACAAGGTGGAGGGGAGATGATTGCCATCGACGAATTTAAAAACCTTGAGGGTTTTTGTTTACTTACCATTTTAAGGTGCAGGAGCAAGTTTAATCGTCTTTCGAAGAAAGACTCATGCGCGTGCCACCCTTATGAGCGGGAAAGTTTTTCCCGCTCATGAGATCTTTGGCAACGCCAAAGATCGATTATGGGGAAGGCGCAAGTTTCACAACTTCTAATCTAGTTGATCCTACGTTGTCTACGGAGCAAGGTCCTCCGTTTATTGTTGGATCACAGAAGAATCTAACGAACACTTTTTCTCCAGCGGCTAGAAGTCCTGTATATTGTACTGGGAATGTAATTATGTCGTTAGAGTTGGTGTACATGTTGTAAGAAGACAATAGTTGTCCTCCTCTTGTTTCCAAGTGTATTCTAACAGTTTGGAAGTTGTTGAAGGCTCCGTTAAACTGGCATGTGAGCTTAGCTGAAATGTCGTAAAAGGCGTCCTCTGGCAGTGTGACATCTCTATCTACTGGACTATAAGCTCCGGAGGTGTAATCTCCATTCTCTGATGCAGCAAACTGTATCTCTTGGTCTGCGAGCGCGATGATCGCCAAGGTACCTGTTAAGGCTTCTATAGCTTGTGGGAAAGAGTCAGATGGAGGTGTGATTGACCCGTTGATGGTCAAATTGCCATCGACTGTCCAGTTCTCTACACGGCCGCTGAGCCATGGTTTTCTTTGGTCTATGAAGAATTGGTTGACACTCATTTATATAAGTATTTTTAATACCTTGTTAACATTCACGTACGTCCAGACCGCATCTTACTGAGTAAAGTCAAACGCGATGTTGAAACCTTCGAGAATGAGAGAGTTTGCTCCCTTTGTAAATGTTGGGTTGGTTACATCATAGTAAAAGCTAACTCCTATTGAGGAAGGACCTGGTAAATACAGATTTGCTCTGGACACGACTGTTGTACTGCTGTTCTGGATGACAACAGGATATGTCTTAGGAGTTGGAGGAGCGAAGTTGGCGTGTCCTGGGAATTCGAGGAACACGGTTCCAGAGGCTGCAAGATCTGCGTTCGGTACCGAAAAGCCAGAGATATACAAGTTGACTATATCCCCTACTCTTGTGAGTCTATATGGCACACTTGGGTTATTTGCGGCAATGAACGAACCTTGAAGAGGTTCTGCACCTGTGAACATGGAATACCATTCGAGTGTACCTGCTCCGATAAAGTTTACTCCTCCACTTGGTGAAGCGTCTACTCGTACTCGGTTAGCTGTAAGATCTCCAACAAGAGATGCGTCTTGCTGTCCGATTATGTCTCCCTCGACTGTGAGGTTTCCTTGAACGGTCATATCTCCAGCGTTGGTAAAGCTTCCTGACTCTAGATCTCCATCCACTTTAAGTGATTCTACTCGGGCTGTAAGCCAAGGTTTGCGTTGATCCTTGATAAGTTGGTTAAGACTCATGTTTGTAAGCAAGAAAATATTGCTTACGCACGAGGTAAAAAGCCTAAAGGCTTTTTTCCGAGTATTTATGTAGGTACAAAAACACATCATGTTTTTTTAGACCGGAGTACTCGCGATCGCCCGAAGGGCTCCGCTCATGAGTCTTTCGTAGAAAGACGAGTAATTCTAGTTGACCTTCTCAATGATCAACCTTGGGTTGGAGGCAGTCATCGAACCGCTCTTAGCAGAAACGAACAATGAGATGCCCGATGGAACATCTGCGCCGGCTATGAGAGCTGTGAAAACAGCCACATCGTCTAAGGTCCCAGCCAACACCATAACCGTGTTATTGGCGTATGTGTCGAAGGCAGTGAACGGGGCGCTCTCCTGTCTTAGAACAACAGTTATAGAGTCTCCATTTGTAAAGTCGTTTATCATAACCTTTGCGGTCACGAGGTAGTACTTGGCTGCGTTGAATCCACTTATAACTCCTCCTATGTTACTCAAGCCCAACGGGTTAAGAATAGCTGGATCAGAGTAGGTTATTCGACTGTTAAGTGGGATAGCTTGAGGGGCTCCCCCAGTTGTTGCGAAGTAGCTCTTGTAAGATGGAAATCTCCATGTCGCTGCTCCTCCGAAAGTCATGAGAACTTCATCGGCATTTCCCGGCGCTATCTTAGAAGTTGTGACAGCCAGATTGTTAATCTTGGCGGTTATAACGGAGTTGGATTGTAGACGAGTGTTGTCTATGCTGTTTATTGGGATGTTCGCCATGCTAACTTGTGGTGTCCACGTAGCACTACCCGCTACAGTCTTGAGGACGTAATCATCTGTCCCCGGAGAGATCAATCCTGCTGGGCCGGTCGGTCCCTGAGGGCCAGTTAATCCCATTGGTCCAGTCGGCCCTGTGAATCCTGTTGGCCCTTGTATTCCCTGGGGCCCAGTTAATCCCATTGGCCCCGTCGGCCCATCCATTCCTGCGGGTCCCTGGGGCCCAGTTGATCCCATTGGCCCGGTTGGCCCAGTTAATCCCATTGGTCCTGTCGGCCCATCCATTCCTGCTGGACCCTGTATTCCCTGAGGCCCTGTCGGTCCCATCGACCCCGTTGGCCCAGAGCCAGACAAAGGTTGGAACGAGATAACCCCAAACTCATGTGTAAGAACCTCTCCATTGCCAGCACCTAATCCGATGTTTTGTAGATCCAGCAACTCTATGTCTTTGCGGACAACTGCAGCCGAGTTATCGTATAAGAACCCGTTGCCTTGTGACGGAATTGTCAGCGATCCTCCTACGTTTAAGTCTCCGTCGACGGTCCAGTTCTCTACTCGCCCTGACAACCAAGGCTTTCTCTCATCTTTGTATATCTGGTTAAGACTCATTTAATACAGCGATAAATAGGAGAAAGATCGAAAAACCCTATAAGGTTTTTTTCTCGCTTGATTTTTATCAAGCGAGAGCAAGAGGACGAATCATTGAATGCCATTTTAACACGCAACCGGTTGTGGGCAAATGAAACCATCCTCAGTTACAATGTTCCGTCTTACACCTGGAGCTCTGACAACTCTCTTAAACTCTTCAATAGTGGTGTATGTCATATCCTTCCTTTTCTTAAATCCAAGCTTGGCATCCAAAAGGTTATACTCCTTCTTTTGTCCATTGTATAAGCTCTCGTATAGCGCAACAGCATCGCCACTATTTAGAAGTTCCTGTGGGATACCCTTCATCCTCTTATGGTGTTCTACCTCTGATGATCCCTCGGTTCTTATTCTCTCCATATACATCTTCTTCCCTAAGAAGATTCCTCGATCCGAGTACTTGTCTTCAGCTCCGAAGTCGTTCGAGAACTGCCCAAGCTTCTTTCCGTATAACTCTTCTCCATATTTATCCTCAAAGGCTTCTCCCAAGCGATCCACTCCATCTAGATCCATGTGCATACTATCAGTGTCTTGGTAGTATATGTTAACAGATATGTCTTCAGCCAAGCACATTACCCGATTCATAACACGTCTTGCTCGACTTGTAATTTCACTAGCGCAGTGAACAGAGTTATACTGCTTGTGGTCTGGGTTTGAGAGCTTTAGCATTACACCTCCTCCGGGGATTGAAACCCTCTCTACCCAACTGCTCGCGTTTCTGTTCATAGCCTTTGCGACCACCTCCGGATCGGCTGGTGTGTCATAGTACACCTTGTGCTTATGAGTTATGGACTTCATTCCTGTGTATCCATACCCACTGTTGAGAATGAGCTTATATGTAATCTCTAGGCGAGCCATCTCCTTGTCTGGATGCTTCTTAATTGCTTGGCGGCGTTCGTATAGATCGTTTACAACCTGAGATAGCTTCTCGTTTCGGCCTTCGTCAAAGTAATACCCTCGGAGTACACTAAACTCTATACCTTGATATTCAACTAGATCTTCTAGCGTAAATCTATCTACAACATGTTTGCCTATTATGTCATTTGTCCAATTTCTAACTCCGGTTTCTGGTTCCTTGACAGACCAAAGAGGAAAGCCCCTCTTCTTCCCGACTTTGGTGATGTCAATCTCCACAAAATACCCATCAACAGTAGATAAAAACTCCATGTTTAGCTGCTCTTCTAGTAGAACCTTAGGCTTGCCATACAGATAGCCAAGTAGATCTACCTGACCCTTTGGATACAACGAGTTGGCATCCATCGGACAAGTCTTCTTGAACACGTTGAATATCTCATTCCACAGAGTCATTGTTCTTCCACCCACATAGGCCTGGCTTATGAAAAACTTAGGTAGTCCAGTTATCTTGTATACTCCATCAAATACACCTCTTGATATCATCACTGCGTTGGCATACCCAGCAATAGAAAGGTGATTTAGCAAGTCGACGTACGATACCTCAAACAACATATCTCTAAGCTTCATAACTGCAGCACTAAGTATCTCTACATCTATCTCACAATACCTTCTGCTGTACTCAATGGCATCCACCATCCCCGTGGATTTATAAGCTTCATCAGCTAGACCCCACTTTTCTATATTCTCAAGCATTATATCTCTTAGAACTCCAATATCCTCATAATCAGACTTAATATTGTCCAACATTCTTCTTACAGGCATTCTTCTCGCTACACCATCTGCTTCATTGGCGTCAAATACAGCATCCCTAGTAAACGCGCCGTATGACATAACCTCCTTACTCTGACTAAGTCCAACAGCGCTAGCAAACTTATTTAACGTACACATCATGTACATTGCACTGTCTCTGGTCTGGAAAACCAACTTAAATGGTTCACCTTTTCTATCTGTAATGCTGCTCTGAAACTCCATGGTGCTCGTCTTATCCTTAATCATGCTCATAACTCTAACATACTCATACAAAAATGACTGGTCGTACTTGTTGTTGTGAGCCATAAACTTAACCTTCCCCCACGGAAATAAGTCCCCATCGCCTCCGTCATCTACATATCTTCGATGTTCAGCAGACTCCTTACTCTTAAGATCAAAAACAATTCCGGATACCCACTCTAACATCTCTCTAACACAGTTTCTACCCCTAAACGAAACCAACCCACCCTCTAGCTCTTCTTCAAAATCTTCGTAACCAACATAGCAAATGTTGGCCGCGCAACAATAAGGAAGATGATCCCCATCGGTAGTTGTTTCTACATCGTAGAAGACCATCACCTTCCTTGCTTGTTTTGACGCTTTCAGACTCTTCCACCTAGATAGCGCAGCATTTACCTCCTCATTTTCGAGGTCCATATTGCCCTTGTTGTCGTAAGCACCAAGCTTGTCGCACAACTCTTTTCTCCTCTGCTCCTCCGGATTTACGAAAACACAATCATCATCTCCACAGTAAAGCTTATCACTTGTCACCTGCTTCTCCCCTTCTTCAAATGATAGATATTTAAGCACGCCATCTGCTACCTCCAGAGGCGCTAAAAGGTTATGAGTCTTCATTAGCTGTATTACCTTCACGGCTTGAACCTTGCCTTTTGTAACTCTATCTTTGACCCTGCCGTTCTTATCGAGCCGATACACTCTATTCCATTCTCTAAGATCCTTAACTTTCTCGTAGTTTTTCAACGCGGTCTCGGTGACGTCTACTTCCACGTTAGGAAAATAGTGATCACAACAACATCCTATGTCTATTATACGCTTCCCACAGTTGACTTTAGAATTTCGAGGATACATACTCTGCTCTATTCTGTTGTCGTCCGTTACATATCTAAGACGAATAACAACGTCTAAAACCTTTGCAACCTCCCCCAGCATACACTTTGGAACAAATCTTCCGACCATAACTCCAACTCTTGGGTCCTCTATCCCATAGTACTTCAAGGTCTCGATTAAACAACCTTGCTTATACTTAGGAATGCTATCGTCTCTCAATTCCTCCTCCGTGTAAACGGCAAGGTGTTTTAAGTCAAGATCGGTAAGGTGTTTGTAAGCAAACCACCCCGGCTCCTTATTTCTTCTCTCCCCTCTGACCTTCCTCCTTGGTCTATCTACCCAAAATTCAAAGTCACCACTCTCAGTATCCAGACTCTTTAAACTACAGATCGGATCTGACCCCCCGTGCTTCGCCTCTTCAACTACATGGAATCCCTTTCTTAGCTGCTCAATGGTGCTCACATTCTTCAAACTAACCCAGTGATCTCCCTTTCTCATAGTAAACCAAAGACCTGAGTACTTGAGCTTGTAATTAATTACCTCTTGTAAAAAAGTGTCCAAGTCATTGTAACGTATCGTAAAATGAGCACTCTTTGATCCATCTGCTACCTTCTTCGCCGCCTTCCCAACAAGCTTAAGCTCCCTTCTAGCCGCCACCTTTCTCCTTCTCTCCCGTTCCCTAGCTTCTTCCCTTCGCCGCACCTCCTCTCGTCTTCGGCTCTCCTCTTCCCGCCGTCGTTCTTCCTCTTTTTCCTTCTTATCGGATATCATCTCCTCTAACTTGGAAACGTGAGCCTTGCTCCTTGCCGACCATTTTCCAGGGTCTATGTTGTTTTCTCGAGCCTCTTCGTATACCCTCGACGCTCTTTTGTTGAAATTCTCTGAAGAGGTCGTTCTTCTTGGAACTCCAACAACCGCTCTAACTGACCTATCGTACAGTTCATTGACTCGGTTCTCATATCTCTTGGATGTGCTCCACTTCATCCCAATGTCAATGTTCTTATCCTTTAAAAACTTTACTCGCTTGGATAGTTCCTTAAGCCGCGTACCAGCCATTTAGTGTATAATTTTTTATTTATGCTATTTTTCAATAAAATATACTTACAATATATTTTTCAAAGTCATCTACCACGCGCAAGAACCCCCGCTCTTTGTCCGCTTGCCCCTTAAAATGATCTTTAGGGCCTCATCTACCAATTCGTCAGTTACGTTCTCTTCGCCATCACACTCCCATATTATGTCTCTGTAGACGGCCTTGGCATCGTCCCAGCTTATATCTAAAGCCTTCCAAATCTTCTCTACGCGCTTGTGCTCTGATATCCAGATCTTCACATCACCACTGCTCATTTATACGCCAACATTTTTTGTTTATGGATGAAAAAATTTTACAGAAGTGTTATTTTTTAAATTTTGTAGGATTTGGTATTTTACGTTGGTTCCAGGAATTTACGTTGGTTCCTAGAATTTCCATATTTGGTATTTTACGTTGGTTCAAGGAATTTACGTCGGTCGTAAAATTAGACCTGATTTCACATTGGCTCGGATTTCCCTCCCAACTCAGGCGATTCGGACCTGTTTGCGATTTAGACGGTGTAGTGGCTCGGTGGCCCTCCCAAAGTCAAGGGGAGCCGACCGGTTGGTTGACGGGTGGTTGAGGGGTAGGCCATCCTCCCAAAGGTAAGGAAAATCGACCGGTTTCCATTTTAGTCGCTGGGGAAAATCGGGTCAATTTACCTCCCAAAGATAGGCCCTTTTGAGCCATTTTTATCGATGAGTC
>Ga0070727_10003999_pt1 | contig 12854 bp, 12 predicted proteins | sample tdAd472_FD_66722 | JGI IMG/M metagenome (GOLD analysis project Ga0070727, IMG submission 66722) | Marine sediment microbial communities from the Atlantic coast under amendment with organic carbon and nitrate - tdAd47.2 | ecosystem: Environmental > Aquatic > Marine > Coastal > Sediment | place... | reverse complement strand
TTCAATAAACTAGTCAAAGTCGGTAGCGTATATCGCCTGAAATGTCCCAAATACACATCATGACTTGACCAAACGCTCATAAAAGCTGGAACAGTTATAAAGTAGTGAATGTTTTGGCCAGTCCTTTGTTTAATATCTTCGAGTACGGCCAAATCGTTTTCAATGTGCTCCAATACATCCATCATTATCACCACTGCATCATTAATTCCCTCTGGGATGTATCGCAGTTTTTGCACAGCTGCCTCCTTGGTTTCAGCCAGCTCTTCATCCGTATATTCAATATCTATTAACAGGGCTTTTGCAATATGTTGAGGAAAAGCTCGATGAAGCTCATAGGTGAAAAAACCAGAACCTGCCCCAAAATCAATCACCGTAAGCGGTTTTCCTTGCTTAGCGACTAGTTCTTCAAAAAAAGCCAAGAGCGGGACTTTTTTCGATTGGTAATACCAATGGGTATCCGGATTGACGCCACTTTTCAACTCCTTTATGTCCATGTTGGCTTATTGTATGTTTTATTTTTGTTCTTGCTGCCTAGATCGAGAACGCTCAAATACTTCATTCAATTTCTCTGCTTGTTCAAAACCCCGTAAATAGGGTAAGGCCTGAGTCAACAATCGATAAGAATTTTGATAATCTTTCTGATAATAAGCCTTTTTGGCCTGGAAATATACTGCTTTCCACTTTTCACCTAAGGCATTAGCTACCTGGATAGCCATATCAAAACCTTGCGGTAAATTACCATTGTGCTTGTCGTACAGCTCCAATAAAGCCAAGACGGTCTTGGGATTATTTTCACCCAAGTAGATGGTAGCGAGGTGATAATAGACAATATTCGATTTATAATTCAGCTCAATACCCCGCTCCAAAGCTGCTTTTGCCTCTTCAATCTCTCCGACAGCCTTGTGGTATAGGCCTTTCCATATCAAATGGTTAAGATGAGTGGGCGACAATGCCATCATCTTATCAATCGCATTCTTCGTTTCTGGGTATTTACCCGACCTAAAGTTAGTGCTGGCCAGTCCCATCCAGGCGACCTCATTCATCGGGTGAGCTTGGACTTCCTTTTCATAAGCTGACATAGCTTCTGCAATCTGATTGGATTGTTCCAACTGGAAACCTTCCAGGTCAAAGCTGGTACTTCGCTTACTAATTGAAGCCAAAGGTACACCTCCAGCTTTTTCTTCATATAAGAGATCAGCCGGTGGCCAAGCACCTGATCGTTGTAGGCCTTCATTGACAAATCGAGAATAGAAGAAATAGTAATCAGCTGGCTTTTTATGTCGATCATTGTAGCGAGTATAGACGACCTTGACATTAGGTGCCAGTGCCTTCATATAATGACCAACGGGCTGCGAGGTAGTGGTGGCAATCGTTACTTCCTTACCCGCTTTTACATCCTCATTATTAGCTACAAACCACTCCGATAAGCCTTTCATGGAGTTCATCCAATAGTCGGTTTCGTACCGAGCATAAGCGTTTTGGATGCCACCCGATATCGGGTTGAAATAAGTCGATTGATAAGGATGATTACGCAGCATCCAAAACAAGGGAATAATGACCAAAAGCCCTAAAACGGCCTGCGTCCCTAACCGATAGCTCTTTTGCGGCAAAAGACGAGTAAGCATACTCCAGCCCTTAGCGCTAATCACCACCAACATCGGATAAATGAAAAGGAAGTGACGCATGCCATCATATAGCGAAGATTGCTTTATGATAGCATATACAACGGGAAATATCATGGTATATAACAAAAATAGCCATAGCCAGATATCTTCTTTTTTATAGTTCTTGACCAGTAAAAAGGGGAAAGCCAAAGCACCTCCCAAAACAAACATCGGAGAGGCGATGCTGATCCATTTGGGAATATAATACCAGGGTAATTCATCCGACCAAAGGTGCTTACCTTCAAAAAGCATTCGAATGCTGGTAGAAAAATTAGACATTTCACCCAAGGCCTTTAGCGGATTAGTAAAAGGTGCCTGCCAACCGTATGGCCAGTAGAGTAAGCCTCCAAAATAACTACCCACCACCACTAGCGCGCCTAGTCCAAGCATTTTCATGATCACGCGTGGCTTAGCCAATTGTTCCCGCAAATCAGCTTTTAACAAAAAGCGCAGCCCAACAAAGAAACCAAAATAGGCAATCAATAAAATACCCCCGACTCTAATATTGATACTGGCAGCAATTCCAATCATCAACATCAGTACGGTTCTGGCACCAGGCCGCGGTAATTCTTTGACAAAACGGATGAGATAAAGCAGAGAAAAAACATAGGTAGCCGCAAATGGAATATCCTTGGGATTATTCATTGAATGACCAAAGATTCGAGGAGAAATAGCCATAAACAAAAGTGCCCAGAATCCAACTCGCCAACTCCCGCTCATCTCTTTGGCTAATAGCCCCGTAAATAACATCAGTATGAAACCAACCAAGGCATTGAGTATATGCCGCATTTCATATTCATCTAAGCCGCCTATGTTTTTATTCAACCAAGCCGCTGTATAATCAAATAGACCTCCATAATAATATAGATTCTTATAGCTTAAAGCTGAGTTTTCCTCTCCGTCTGTTTCATAGTAACTCAATAGCTTTTCCCCATATATCTTTTGCACCTCTTCATCTCCCGAAATCCCATAATCGAAACTCAAAAGTGGCATAGCCACCAACAAGAATAGAGAAAGAATAAAGAATAATAGCCGGAAATAACTAGGATCCTCACCCCAAGACCTGGCTTTGATATCCTGTAGGGGCTCCCCTACAAAGCGATTCCAAAATTGACGCGTCCCAATCATCAAGGCTTGACCAAACATACTGAAACTGTCTTTCAGCAAGGATATTTTCGACCCCTCCTGGTGATCCCATTGAATGGGCATCGACACAATATTGATATTATCAGCTTTGGCCTTGGCCATCAGCTCTACGTCATGCGCCCAACCTTTGGTCTTCAAGTTGGCAAACAAAGCTTTACCGATTTCACGAGGATAAAGCTTAAAGCCACATTGGGTGTCTTTTAAATTGAGGTTGGTCAGCAATTGGATGATCAAATTAAAGATCAAACCAGCCAGTCTTCTGATAAAGTTGCCCTGAACAACCGAGTCCTTATGCTCTCTTGAGCCTACCAAGATAGTATCTTTAGGAAATTCGTTATTGGGGAAGTGTTCTAACCAGGAGAATAATTCTTGTGGGCGAGTCGCCATATCGGCATCCAAGGTGAGTATAAAATCGCCATTGGCCTTAGCTACGCCGGCCTGTAATGCTCCGCCCTTCCCAAGGTTCTTCGGTAGCTCAACGATTTGATATACATTCCTAGAAGAAAATGCCTTTTCTAAGAGTTGCCCCGCCTTGCTGGCTGTCCCATCGGTACTACCATCATCTACAATAATGACTTCTAATGCTCCTCCCCATTCCGAATCAAAAGCCTTGATGGTTTTGACGAGCTTGGGAATACGATCATTTTCATTGTAGCAGGGAATAACCAAAGAAAGTTTGCCATCAAAATGAGGTGGCTTTTTTCCGGAAATTTTAACCTTTTTCTGCCTGGTTTTACTCATATAAAAGGGATTAACACTGGAAAGGCAAAGATGAAAAACTTCTTCTAGAAATCATAACAGATTCAAAATGTTAGTGCTCAGGTAGAAAAATCAAGCACGATACCGACAAAAAGCCTACTTTTGCAGACGTACCTAATCAAAGCACCAAAAGTTCACTTTTTTTTCCACATTGAAAAGCAAATAAGCATGTCTGTTGTAAGTAACGCGACTCTTTCTCAAAGAGTCCAAAAAATGGCAGAATCGGCCACTATCAAAATGGCCCAATTAGCTCGCGAATTAAAGGCAGAAGGTCATGATGTGATCAGCCTTAGTTTGGGTGAACCTGACTTCGACACCCCTCAACACATCAAGGATGCCGCCAAGAAGGCGCTGGATGATGGATTCACCAAGTACACGCCTGTGCCAGGACTACTTGAACTACGTGAGTCGATCCAGCACAAATTCAAGCGTGACAATAACCTTGATTATGGGGTCAAGCAGATTGTGGTTTCTAATGGTGCTAAGCAATCTATTGGCAATGTTTGTCTTTCTATTTTAGACCCAGGCGATGAGGTGGTTATTTTGGCTCCTTATTGGGTGTCTTATTCTGAGATAGTGAAATTGGCAGAGGGTGTTCCTGTATTGGTGAAGGCGGGTATTGAGCAAGACTACAAAGTCACCAAAGCTCAACTAGAAGCTGCCATTACTGGTCGTACCCGTGCCATACTATTCTCTTCTCCCTGTAACCCAACAGGCTCGGTCTTTTCTGAAGCTGAATTGAAAGATATCGCTGATGTAGTAGCGGCTCATGAAGATATTTATATCATCGCTGATGAGATTTATGAGTATATCAACTTTAGCGGTCGGCACATTAGCATTGGTTCCTTCGAAAATGTCAAGGATAGAACGATTACGGTCAATGGCTTTTCCAAAGGCTTTGCGATGACGGGTTGGCGATTGGGCTATATCGGAGCGCCACTAGAGATTGCAGAAGCTTGCAACAAAATTCAGGGCCAGGTCACTTCTGGCGCTAATGCCTTTAGCCAGAAAGCAGCTGCTTACGCACTGATGGCGGATATGGGGCCGAGCCTTAAGATGAAGGAGACCTTCTTAAAAAGAAGAAATTTGGTCATTGAGGGTTTGAGTTCAATCCCAGGCTTCAAGGTCAACCAACCAGAGGGTGCCTTTTACCTCTTCCCAGATATTAGCGAATTCTTTGGTAAATCTGATGGTGAAACAACGATCAATAATGCAGATGATTTCTGCAACTACATATTGCAAAGTGTTCATGTAGCCGTGGTGACAGGAAGTGCCTTTGGAGCTGACAACTGCTTCCGTTTATCCTATGCTGCTTCGGAAGAACAATTAGTAGAGGCCATTCGTCGTATTAAGAAAGCGGTCGCCCAATTATCTTAGTAAAAAATATTTCTGATCGGAGACCTGTCCCTAATTGGGGTAGGTCTCTGATTGGCACATAAAAATTTCATGATATGAAACGTATCTGGCAATTATTCCTTGGTGTTTCTTTGTTATTTTTCACGAGTTGTTTTGATATCCTAGAAGAGGTTCACCTGAAAAAGAATGGTTCCGGGAAATACCTAGTCACGATGGATATGAGTGGAATAATGAGTGACCCCTTTATGAAGGAAGCAATTGGAGAGGCCATGAAATCGGAAGGAAGTAAAATGGGGATGAACATTATGGAAATGGATACATCCTTCTCTTTTGCTAGTGCTCCTGAAGCACAGAGCTTGAGTGCCGCCGACCGCAAGTTGCTAGATCAGGTAGTGGTCAATATGACTGGAAATGAAAAGAAAGGGGTACTAAAGATGGGATTGACCGTTAACTTCAATTCTTTGGATGAAATGGAGGCCATTTCCAAGGTAATGAAAAAGGTGAGCGAGGAACAAGAAGCAGGCGCAGGTGTAAGTCCTATGTTTGGCGGAGGTCAATTCTCAAATTTCGGAAACCTTTTTAGCCTGAAGAAAAAGAAACTCTTTGCTCGCGAAGCCGCTCCACCACTCGAAGGACTATTGGATGATGAAACCAAGGGAATGATGTCGATGCTACTAGGTGCTTCCACCTATAAAACCGTCTATAATATGCCAGGCAAGGTGAAGAAAACGACCATTCCGAATGCAGAGGTTGATGGAAAAGTGGTAACTGTTGAAAACCCTATGCTAGATATTCTCGATCAGAAGGTAAAATTAGACGGAGAGATCAAATTTAAGTAATGATTGACAAGATCAAGAAAGTACTACAGGACGTATCTGAAGTCATCAAAGATCAGACGAACGCTATTGGCGATGGCGCCAAAGAAAAAAGCTTTCGACTAATCGAAGAATGGCTCCAGATTTTCCCAAAACTAGAATCTTACGGATTTGAGATGACTAGTTTTGCATTAGGTGCTGCCATCAGTCCTTCTGTGGAAGTGGAAATGAAGGCGCCACATGGACAATTTCCGATTGTAAAAATCCAAGAGATCATTGAGCAAAACAAGAAAACCTCAGCCATCAATACGGTCTTTACCACGATCCGAACGGCCTATCAACTCCATGAGAAAACAGCTAGCCCATTACAGGAGCCCTTGATCCTCAAAATCCGGATTCGGATTTCCCCAGAAATTCAAGTTTTCCTCGGAGAGCCTATTATTCAATAGCTATGGGGGGCTTAGTCGAAGATGATGGTTTTGTTCTTGTAAGCTAAAGTCTTATGGTGTATTTCACGCCATATAGCCTGGGAGAGTACTAGTTTTTCCAAATCCTTTCCCTTTCGCTTCAAATCTAATACGGTATCCTTATGTGATACCTTCGCTACATCCTGGAAAATGATGGGACCTTCATCCAAATCAGCGGTGACATAATGGCTAGTAGCGCCAATGATTTTCACCCCTCTTTCAAAAGCTGAATGATAAGGCCTTGCTCCTTTAAAAGCCGGTAAAAATGAATGATGGATATTAATGATCTGGTTCGGGAAATGATCCACGAAACTATCAGAGAGTATCTGCATATATCGAGCGAGTACCACAAAGTCTACTTCCAAGTCTTTCAATAGTTGAATTTCCGCAGCTTCTTGTGTCGCTTTATTCTCTTTGGTGATGGGGAACAAGTGAAAAGGAATATCAAAGCGTTCCGCTAAATATTGTAAGTTGTCATGATTGCCAATGATGGCGGTTATTTCAACACTAAATTCCCCAGACATATAGCGTTGAAGAATGTCATATAGACAATGAGAAGCTTTCGATACAAAAATTGCTAGCTTGGGTTTCCGGTCGGTGAAATGCAGCCGCCACTCCATGCTGTATTTCTTACCAATGAGCGTACCAAAGAAATCATCAATCTTTTCCTCTGGAATCGCAAAACCCGTCAACTCCCACTCTACCCGCATAAAAAAACGATCCTCTGCTCTATCCACATGTTGTTCCAGGCTAATAATATTTCCATTATTGCTGTGTAGAAAATCCGTTACCGAAGCCACTAATCCCTTTTGATCAGGACAATGGATCAGTAATACTGCTGTACTTTTAGATAGTTTCAAAACTTAATTTTTTACTCATAAAATGTATCGGCACAATCAAATATCCCGTATGCTTAACACCTTGCCATGCACAAAGGTGGCGTGAAACTCGGGTTTTTCTTGGCTCCTTCCCAATCTTTTATATTTTTTTTCGCGATAGGATTACTTTTTGCCTGACAAAGCCTAAATTTGATCTTTTGTCCCTCTGTGACTATTGCCATAATTTTAGATCAATAAAGGTAAAACCATTTAATTAGCTTTAGTAACAGTAATCCTAAGCGCATCTTTGGGTGTTCTTAGTAAAAAAGATTCCCTTTGAGTGTATGCCACCGATGAATTTCTTCCTACAACAAATTGAACGCCACATTGATGAATCCTTGCTGATTCAGGGGGAAGACATTTTGGCCAAGGGGGGCATTTTGTCCTTGGAAGAAATTGAGTCCCATTTGTGGGCTTTCAAGGTGATTGAGGATGGAGATGCTAGATTTGAGGTAGAGATACAGATTACACCCTCCAAAGTGAAGGCATTTACCTGCGATTGTGAAACCTTCAAAGACAAGAAAAACTGCCCACACATCGTCGCCTCCCTCTTGGCGTTGCGGCGACGCAAGACAGAAGAGAAGAAAGCCAGAAGGACGGCCAAACAATCCGCCAAGCCGAGTAAAAAATTGAGTATTCAACAAGTCTTGGATCAACTCAGCAAGGAAGAACTAGTCGAGATTATTAAAGATATGACTCGACAAAATCGGACTTTTGCCCTCAGCTTAAAAGCCAGGTACGCTTATAAGGTACCCACCGTTGATAGCCAAAAAGCCTATTTACAGTTGATGACTGCCGTGTTACAAATGGCTCGCAAGCCAGACCGTTCTTTCAATAAGCGCGGCGCCACCAATATTGCCAAAATCATAGAAGAGATGGTGGGGCAAATGCAAATACACTTACTGCAGCAACATTATGCCGAAGTATTTGCTCTGGGGCAAAGCATTCTAATTAAGATTCCACCCATCATTGGAAAAATAGCTAATGAGGAAGATATCCTGCAAACTCCTCTTGAAAACACCTTTAAAGTATTAGGGCAATTAATTGAAGCACCTATTCCACCTGCCTTGAAAGACCGTATTTGGGATTTTTCAATAGAAGAGGTACAAAAAATTGCCTATCGGAATCAGCAATTGGATCACTTGTTTCATCCGCTTCTAATAAAGTTGATTGAAGATGATCAACAACAAGATCTATTGTTGGAGATTTCATCTAGAATACTGGATCAATACCGGGCAGAAGACAAACCGCTTCCACAAGCGCTGTATTTCCATTACTCTGTCTGGGAGAGGAAGTATGGTAAAAAGATGATCCAGCAGTATATTGAGCATAGTATTGAAAAGGAGAATGAATTGGCTGCGCTGATCAATTATGTGATCAAGCAACAAGATTATAAAAAAGCTGAGCAGTTTGCTCGTTCGGCCATCAAATTGGCTGCATCTCAAGCCGAGAAAGTCGTCTACAAAACACAATTGCTCCGCTTAGCGGAATTGCAAAAAAACAGAAAGAAGTCTATCAAATTAGCAGAAGAACTCTTCTTGCAATCTAAAGAACTTCGATATTTCCGTAAAATCAAGCAAGCGGCAGCGGAAGAATGGCCAGAAGTGCTCGAGAAATTATTGTTGAAATTGAAAAAAATCGAAGAGAATCCAGCGGTCAATCAATTGCTTCCGCAGATTTTTGGTGAGGAGCAATTGGTCACACAACTCCTAGACTTCATCAAACGCTATCCCTCGATCGATCTTCTGTTAAATTTTGATAAGTTTTTGCTCCCCGATCATCAAAAAGAGCTTAAACCCATTTATGTGGCAGAAGTACAAAAGTACCTCAATGCCCATTTAGGCCGGATCACGTCCACCAAGGTTAGAGCGATCATTCAACATTTGCATCGACTGGGGGCACATAGCATCGGTAATGAGTTGGTACAAATCATTAGAAAAGATTATGCAGAACGTCCTTCTTTAATGGAGGAACTGTCCTTATTTTAACGGTATAGCATGAAAGTGGAACTATGGGTGATTGGCAAGACCAGCGAGAAGTACCTCAAAACCGGGATTGAGGTCTATGAAAAACGCCTACGTCATTATTTGCCTTTCAAGATGGTGGTGATTCCAGCGGTAAAAGCGGGCAAGGGGATTACAGCAGCGGCAGTCAAAGAAAAGGAAAGCCAAAGTATTTTAGCTAAACTTAAATCCGAGGATTTTTTGGTGCTTTTGGATGAAAAGGGAGATACGTTTACTTCTGTACGATTTGCTAAGCATCTCGACCAATTACTGATGCGACCAGAACGCCGCCTCATTTTCTTAGTCGGTGGAGCATTTGGTTTTTCGGCTGCAGTTTATGCTCGAGCACAAGCGCAACTCGCATTATCCAAGATGACCTTTTCTCATCAAATGATTCGCCTCTTTTTTTTAGAACAACTTTATCGGGCCATGACTATTCTTAGAAATGAGCCTTATCATAATGAATAAAAGCTTATGTCGATTACACTGATTATTTTGATCATGACCTGTGTCATTTCTTACCAAGCTTTGCAGAATCCGGTCATGAGTAGCCGCTTACTCTTTTATCCCTATGAGATCAAGCGTAAGGGAGAATTTTTCCGTTTCCTAACTTCCGGTTTTATCCACGGTAGTTGGCCACACCTATTTATCAACGTCTTTGTTCTTTATCAGTTTGGAACAATGGCGGAAGATGCTTTTAGTGCTCTTTTTGGAGTAGATTTTGGGAAGATCGTTTATATCGTTTTCTACCTGAGTGCCATTATAGTCGCTGGTATTCCTACTTACTTTAGACACCAAGATGATCTAGGGTATCGAGCCTTGGGAGCCTCCGGTGCAACATCTGCCTTGGTCTTCTTCTATATTGTTTTCTCTCCCTGGTCGTGGTTCCAATTTCCACCAGTACCAGCCATCGTTTTTGGTATTTTATATTTAGCCTATTCCTCTTACATGGACAAAAAAGGGATGGATAATATTGGCCATAATGCACACCTTTGGGGTGCGCTGTATGGACTTTTATTCACGCTAGTTTCCATCTATATTTCAAGGCCTGATTTGTTTAGTGTGCTCTTAGATCAGTTATTAGCGGGGCCGGTGAGTCCTTTCTAATGGAGGATAATGAAGGCTATCTCTCGAAAATAAACCCATGAAAAATCCCTGGAAAACACTTTCTGCTAATACCGTTTATAATAACCCCTGGATTTCCTTGAGTCATAGGGAGGTACTTACTCCGGCTCAAACGCCAGGAATTTATGGCGTCGTTCATTTCAAGAATTTGGCTATAGGGATTGTCCCGATAGACCAAGATGGTAATACCTGGCTAGTAGGCCAATTTCGTTATACTTTGAATGAATATTCTTGGGAAATCCCAGAAGGCGGCTGTCCGCTCGGTACCGACCCACTAGCTACCGCCAGAAGAGAATTGATAGAAGAAACGGGAATTAGAGCTAAAAAATGGGATAAAATCATGGATTTTCACACTTCGAACTCTGTGACCGATGAAGCAGGTATCGCTTACATAGCACGGGATTTAAGCTTTGGAGAATCCGAACCGGAAGAGACCGAGGAGTTAATCGTCCAAAAAATGCCTTTGGCGGAAGCTTTTTCCTGGGTCGCCGATGGCAAGATTACTGACGCCCTTTCAATTATGGCTTTACAAAAGGTGGAAATCATGCAGCTACGAGGATTGTTGTAGATTTTAAAAGTCTTAGCCCGGTTTCCCCTCAATCCAAATACCGCTTTAACAAACCCTGATAAGCATCAATCCGTCTATCTCGAAAGAACGGCCAAATACGTCTTACCGCCTCCGTTCTATCCTTATCAATCTCGATTACTGCGGTGCAAGCCTCATCTTGAGGAGCAGTAAACAATAATTCGCCCTGTGGTCCAGCTACAAAACTCTGTCCCCAAAAGTGAATGCCATTGGTTTGGCCAGTCCAATCCGGTTCAAAACCAGTGCGATTCACAGCTACTAAGGGTAAGCCATTCGCCACTGCATGCCCGCGCTGAATACTGATCCAAGCCTCCAACTGTCGACCTTGTTCCGATTCATCATCAGTAGTTTCATACCCAATCGCAGTTGGGTAAATCAGTATCTCGGCACCTGCCATCGCCATCAATCGTGCCGCTTCCGGGTACCATTGATCCCAACAGATTAGGACGCCCAGTCGGCCCACACTAGTATCAATGGGTTCGAACCCCTGATCGCCTGGTGTGAAGTAGAATTTTTCATAGTAAGCTGGATCATCGGGAATATGCATTTTTCGATATTGCCCTGCTATTGCACCATCTCGTTCAAAAACAACCGCAGTATTGTGATACAAGCCAGCAGCTCTTTTTTCAAAGAGAGAACTGACCAGAACAACTTCATTTCCCTTAGCTGCTCTCGCCAATATTTCAGTGCTGGGGCCCGGAATAGGCTCGGCTAAATCGAATAAATCCACCTCTTCAGCTTGACAGAAATAGATACTATTATGAAGTTCTTGTAAAACAACCAAGGTTGCTCCCTGGGCAGCCACCTTAGCAATGGCCTCTACGATGTAACTTAGATTTTCATCTTTATTGCTATGGCACGCATGCTGAATAATCCCAAGCTTTAGTTGATTCATTCTTATTCAATTGAGTTGTTTTAATGCGCCTGCTGGATATTGCATGCACAGGCAATGAAGGGAACCATGTTGTCGAATAATCGGCAGTGCATTCACCCCTACTACCTTTCGATCACTAAAACAGGTCTGTAAACGTTCCAGCGCTATCTTATCTTTTTCCTGTTGATAAGTAGGAACGATAACTAAATCATTCGTAATGATAAAGTTGGCATAGGTAGCAGGCAAGCGGTGGCCATCTTCTGGATCATAGCAAGCATCGGGCAAAGGAAGTGGGATTAAATGATAAGGCAAACCACCTAGTGTCTTCCAACTTTGGAGTACTTTTTCCATCCGTTGCAATTCGTCATAATGCATATCTTCAGGGTCGTCACACTTTACATAAGCCAGGGTTTGGGGATTACAAAAGCGTACTAAATTATCAATATGTGCATCCGTATCATCCCCAGTCAAGTAACCATGTTCCAGCATTATAATCCGCTTGGCGCCGAATTCCTTTTCCAATCTTCCCATCAGCTCGGCTCGTGAAAAGCTGGGATTACGCTTGGGATGGTCTAAGCATTGCGCCGTGGAAATAATTGTCCCATCTCCATCACTTTCAATTGAGCCACCTTCCAATACTAGCTCAATTGTTCTTTTTTCGGTATCTCCGAAGGCGCCCTGATTCCAAAGCCCAGTCGTGATTAAATTATCATCGGCGGAGGGAAATTTATCGCCCCATCCGTTAAAGGTAAAATCTAACACAATGGGTTTGTCATCCTCCAGAACAATAATTGGGCCATGATCTCTTGCCCACGTATCGTTTGCAGGCAATTCGAACAATAGAATGTTCCGCCAATCTAGTGATGCGCCTAGCGCAGCTTTAGCCTCCACTTTATCCTCGCAAACTAACACCACCCTTTGCGTTGGTGTAATCAGCCTTAAAAGGTCTCGGAAGCAGCTTAGCACCTCTTGCAAATATGGCGACCAATCCGATTGGCGATGAGGCAATGTAAATTGTATGGCAGATTGCGACTCCCACTCCGCTGGCAAACGCCGATTCATTCTGTTATTCTTCATGGATAACTAACTAATCCCAAGAACATGTTTAAGTTTTGATCTTTGAGGTGAGAATCGTTCATTTTTTGCTGAAACGAGGCAGGAAAAGGGGATGGTAGCCTTAG
>Ga0070727_10003998_pt1 | contig 12859 bp, 9 predicted proteins | sample tdAd472_FD_66722 | JGI IMG/M metagenome (GOLD analysis project Ga0070727, IMG submission 66722) | Marine sediment microbial communities from the Atlantic coast under amendment with organic carbon and nitrate - tdAd47.2 | ecosystem: Environmental > Aquatic > Marine > Coastal > Sediment | place... | reverse complement strand
GCGTGCGGCCCATCGTCCAGTTCATCCACCTGCTTGGCCAGCGTAAACGGCGCCGAGTAACTGATGAAATCGTCCACCGCACGGACCAGCATCAGCCCCTGCCTGACCATCTCGTCCACCTCGAACCCGTCCGCCGCCGCGATCGCCTTCGCCACCGCCTCCTGCGTCAGGTCCGCAAAGCGGAACGTCCGCATCTCCCCCTCAGCAGGCTTGCCAGCGTTTTGGCGCGCCAGAAGCGCCGTCTGCAGCGCGCTGCCGTTGGGAAACCCGTACTCCCCGTTGCAGAGCATCGTCAGCTCGCCGCCGAGGTACTTGTCGATCATGTTTCCGACCCGGCTTGCCGAGTTCCCCACGCCGTTGGCAAGGTCCGCGTTGTACGACTCAACGAAGTGGTCGTGCGCAAAGTCCGCGTCATTGGCGCCCAGCGGCCCCTGCGTCAGCAGATACCACCGCACCGCGTCCGTCGAGTACCGCTGGCAGTACGCCTCGAGCAACTCAATCTCGATGAAGTTGCCCAGACTCTTGGACATCTTCCGCCCCTCGCGGATCCAGTACGCGTGCGCGTACACCGCCTTGGGGGCCTCCTCACCAAGAGCCTTGAGCATCGCCGGCCAGATCACCGCGTGGAACCACAGGATGTCCTTGGCCATCACGTGCACATCCGCCGGCCAGTACCGCTTGCGATCGTCCGTATCGATCACCGTCATGTAGTTGCATAGCGCCTCGATCCACACATAGATCCGGTGCTCCGGGTCATTGGGCATCCGGATGCCCCAGTCGGCGTCCCCCTCCTTGATCCGGCGAGATACGGGCACCTTGTTGAGCCCCTGACGAATCCGCCCCAGAACCTCGTTCTTGCGCGCACCGGGCTGCACCCGGATCGCATCGCTCTCGATCTGCTCTTTCAGCCAGTCCTCGTACTTGTCGAGCCTGAAGAAGTAGTTCTGCTCCGTCCGCTTCTCGAGGGGCCGACCCGTCACCGGGCTCTTGTAGTCGTGCTCGCGGGCCGTGTTCTCCGGGACGTACTCCTCCTGCGAGGCATCGAACCAGCCCTCATAGTCGCCCAGCTCGATGTCGCCCGAATCGACCAGCTTCTGGATGTACGCCGAGGCCCTGTCCTTGTGCCGGTCCTCGGTCGTGCGCACAAAGTCGTCGTAGGCGAAATCCATCGCGTCGAACGCCTTGCGGAACTCCGCCGCGTTCCGATCCGCCCAGGCAAGGGGCGTGAATCCGCGATCGCTCGCCGATTGCACAACCTTCTCGGCGTGCTCGTCCGTACCAGTCAGACAGAAGACGTCCTCGGGCCTGCCAAGCCTGAGCCTCTGGAATCGGGCCGCCACATCCGCAAGCAGCGTCGTGTAGCAATGCCCGATGTGGGGCCGGTCGTTGACGTAATAGATCGGCGTTGTGACGTAATACGTGTCCATTGAGCGAGTGTAGGAAGGGGGAATCTGAAGCGTGCCACGGCTTGTCCGTCTGCGGCAAGCCGTGTTGCAACGGATCACCGATTCACGGCTTGCCCTCCGGGTCAAACCAGAGCACCCGGCACCCGATCCTGAATTTCGGGCTAGGCTTGTCCTATCGGCCTCTTGGCCGCCTTCTGGGAGACCCGCATGAACCGCGAGCAGTTCGAGGCCGAAGCGCTCGAACATCTCGACGCCGTGTTCCGCATGGCGATGCACCTCACCCGCGACCGCTCGCGGGCCGAGGATCTCGTCCAGGATGTCTACGTCCGGGCGCTCAGATCGGCCGCCAAGCACGGCTTCGAATCCAAGGGCGGCGGGATGCGGGCCTGGCTCTTCACCATCGCCCACAACACCTTCTACTCCACCATCAAGCGCGAAAACAAGGCGCCCACAGCCGTCGGCGAGTTCCACTCCGATGCCTCTAGCGAGCCCATGCCCGACGAGCCGCCCCCCGCGTGGGACGCCACCAGCTTCGACTGGGAGCACGTCGATGACCGTCTCCAGAAGGCCATCGAGTCCGTCCGCGAAGAATACCGGCAGGTCCTGATCATGTGGGGCGTGCAGGGGCTCAAATACCGCGAGATCGCCGAGGTCCTGGGCGTGCCAATCGGCACGGTCATGAGCCGCCTCCACCGGGCCCGCAAAATGGTCGCCGACGCCCTGGCAGAGCAGCCCGGGACACTTGAGGAACTGGGCATCAGAGGAGAGGGTGAGGTCGGCTAGGCGGGGGTCTTAACGGACCACCGCGAAATGACCGAAAAATCAAGGGCTTACGGGAAGAAGCAGGGAGCCGGGCAGGTTGGAGAAGTGGTGTCCCGCTCGTGGGCACGGGGACAGGAACACAGGCATCGATAGGCGGTGGATGAATCAATGGCGGACTCTTCGGGCAATTCTGAGCAGAAGCTGAATCTGGCGGCCCTGCTGCGCGCAGCGGCCGACGACGAGCTGTGCTCCCACGACGAGCGCCGCCTCGAAGCTTACATCGAAGAAGACCCTTCCCTCGCCAGCCGCATCGAGTGCGACCAGAAACTCCGCGAGGCCATAGGCCGCGCCTTCTGCTGCGACTCGGGCGATTGCGCCCCCAAGAACCTCTGCGACTGTGTGACCGATGCGATGCGCTGCTGCCAGCTCGATGAGAGCACCACGAGCGTGCCCGGCGAGATGGCTCCCCGGACGCGATCGTTCTCATTCTGGCAGCGGGGCAACTTCAAGATGGGGCTGGCCGCTGCCGCGCTCATCGCCATCGGAGCCGTCGCGCTCTTCTCCAATCTCCAGGCACCGCTCGGCCCCAATCAGGCCCTGGCCGATCGCACAGCCGCCGCGTCGTACGTCGCCAGTGAGCACGGCCACTGCATCACAGACACAGTTCACGCCTCTCGCAAGCTCGCGCTGCAGGACTCGAGCGAACTGCCGGCCTTCACCTCCAGCGTCGTTGGCTCCGAGATAGCCCTTGCCGACCTGGTCGCCAATGGCGCCACCGACATCCGCTTCGTCGATGCCGGCGCTTGCCAGGTGCCCGGCGGCGGCCCCAGCATGCACATGCGGTTCCGCCTGCCCGACATCGAGGGCGAGTCCTCGCTCTTCATCCAGCGTGACTCGGGACGGATGAAACTCAGCGAAGGCATCACCTACATGCTCGCCCCCTCGGGCGTGGCCCCCAACACACCCAGCGTCTACATCTGGCTCCGCGAGGGCTTCGTCTACTACCTCGTCATCGCCGAGCAGACCGAGTGCAAGACCCTCCGCAAGTCCCTCGTCCTGCCGACCCAGACCCAGAACCTGACTGAAGAGGTCTAACGCGGGGCAGGCCCCCACATCGGTGCATATGAAGGCGGTTTCACTCCCGCTTTTGGCCTCAAACGACCGATGCTTGGGTCCGGAACGTACCATGCATGGAGGCCGGCCTTGTGCCCCAGATGCCGGTCCGTTCGGAGGATCCCATGAAACGCCTCACAGCCGCCGCTTTGCTCTTCGCCTGCGCTATGCCCGTGGCGGCCCAGAACGCCATCGGCTCTGGCAACAAACTCGACCGCTCGCCCCAAAAAGGCTCGGGTGGTGTTAACCAACCCACACAGAACGACCTTCAGGAATCGCTGCGACTCCGCAACGCCATCGTCACCGGCAACGCCGCCGGCGGCATGAGCTTCCGCGGCAGCGTGGGCTACGTCGGTGAACGCGAGTTCCGGGGCGAGCTCGGATCCGATGACCTCTTCAGTTTCCGCCGCGACTCGCTCTACTCGGGCATCTCGGGCCTTGGCATCCGGGGCACCGATGCGCTCCAGTACCAGTTCGCTATGACCACCGGCTCGCGTCCGCCCACCTCGATCGCGGGCTCACTGGCCATCTCTCGTGATTCCTTTAGCGGGCAGGTCGGGGACCTTGGCGTGAACGACAACGCGCTCAAAAGCGACGAGGGCCCGATCCGCCGCTTGGACCCGGCCGAGCAGCAGAACGTCGCAGGAACGGGCCTCTGGCGGCTCCGCTCCGCCTCGGGCTACATCACCGACAAGTCGCTGGCCTCAAGCTACATCGGCACGCTCAACACCGGGCAGGGCGAGACGTACGACGTCACCGCCTCGCCGCTGGAGGGCGTGCGGGTCTTCGACCCGGCAACCGTCTCGCCCGGCTCGCAGGGCCTGCGTCCGCAGACAACCACCAACACCCAGAACCTCATCCAGCGCTTGGCACCCAACAACAGCGCCCTTATCGACTCCGCCGGCCTGACGGGTCACGAGAAAATCCTGAGCAGGCTCCGCGATTCCTACAGCCAGACCGCCGACAGCACGACCGCACAGGATCTCGTCCAGCAGGTCCTCAATCAGAACGACAAAATCCGCGAATACCTCGAAGGCATCACCAGTGTCCCCCCGCTCGATACGACACTCGAAGGCCAAACGCCGACCGACGGCTCGCCCGGGAACGAGATCCCCGAAGAGGATCTCACCCCCCGCCAGAGGCTGATCCGCGACTTCGAAGAGATGGACATCGACCCGGCCATCATCGAGGCCATGCGCTCCAGCAGCACAACCGTCGATGAGCTCATCGCAAACGCGAGCCCGGCCGACCGCAACTACTACGCGATCCACCTCAACCAGGGCCACCAGTCGATGAAAGAGGGCAACTACTTCGACGCCGAGGCCCGCTTCGCGCTGGCGCTCTCGATCAAGCCGGGCGATCCGACCGCTTCGATGGCTCGCGTGCACGCGCAGATCGGCGCGGGTCTGACGATGTCGGCCGCGACCAACCTGCGTGAGACCTTCACCGTCAACCCGACGATGATCACCGCCCGGTATGCGCCCGGGCTCATCCCGCCGGCCACCCGCCTCCGCGACATGGTGCCAAGACTCCAGACTCTCGCCGACGGGGCCGGGCTCCGCGCCAGGCAGTCGGCGCTCGTGCTCGCCTACATCGGCTACCAGCTCAACGACGACGCGGTCACCAAGGAAGGCCTCGACCGCCTCGAACTCGAGACCGAGGACCGGCTGGCGGCCCTGCTCCGCCTCATCTGGCTCGACAAGCAGCCCGTCGGCGAAGCTCTCGAGGACACCCCGCAGATCGAAGGCGGGACCGGCGACGAATGACAGCAGAGAAGCCCTCGATCGTTCAGTTCCTGACCGACGGCTCACTGCCGAGGCTCTGCGCTGATCTGGGCGCACTGGCCCGCGTGCGCATCACGCTCCACGACGAAGCCGGCTGCGAGATCATCGCCGGCGACGGCGACACGCCCTTTGCCATCGCACAGGATTCCACGCCCGCCTCGAAAGACACGCTCTCTGTCCCGATCGAAGTCGACGAGATGCACATCGGCGAGCTCCGCGTCACCCGCGGCGCACCCGAGCGCCTCATTGCTTGCGTCAGGCATCTGGCGACCACCGTGGCCGAGGTTTGCGACCACGACATGGAGCTGCGCCACCGCGTGCGCGAGCTCGAGCTGCTCTACCGCCTGAGCGAGCACCTGGCCCGTGCGACCGATGTGCAGGAGGTGCTGCAGATCGCCCTCGACTCGGCCCTGGACGTCCTCGATCTCGATGCCGGCTCTGTCGTGCTCTTCAACGAGAATCGGCAGATCACATCCGACGAGCAGGGCATCGAGCTGATCGCCTCCCGCAAGCTCTCCAAAGAATGGCTCGAGGACCCGAGGCCCCTCTCGATCAACCGCCAGTTCGATCGCCGCGCGATCTCGGGTGAGATCGTCACCGTCGAAGATCTCCGGGACGATGATCGCGTCATGGCTCCCGAACGCCTGGCCAACGAGAAGATCGTCGGTTTCGTCACCGTGGGCATCATCTTCCAGAACACACCCATCGGCGCCATCCGCCTTTACGACTTCGAGCCCAGACTCCTGGACAGCTCCGAGCAGCGTCTCGTCCGATCGATCGCCCAGCAGGCGGCCGTCTCGATCGAGCAGGCCAAGCTCCTGCAACTCCAGGCCCGCGATCGGCGCATCGGGCGTCAGCTCAAGCTGGCAAGCGAGATTCAGCTCCGCATGATGCCCACCACGATGCCCGTCATGCCCGGGCTCGACATCGCGGGGCGCTACACCCCTTCACTGGAACTCGGGGGCGACTTCTACGACGTCTTCAAAGTCGGCGTCACCTCCAAGCCAAACCTAGGCCTTGTTATCGGCGACGTCGTGGGCAAGGGCGTGCCCGCAGCCCTGCTCATGGCCAGTGTCCGATCGTCCGTCCGCGCCTACGCACAGGACGTCTACGACATCGACGAGATCGTGAGCCGAACCAACAAGTCCCTCTGCCGCGACACGCTCGAGAGCGAGTTCGTCACACTCTGGTACGGCGTCATCGATCCCGAAACCCTCCACCTGACCTACTGCGGAGCCGGGCACGAGCCGCCCATGATCATCTCTGTCCCACGCGACCGCCCGCCCACCATGGCCGACCTCGTCGAGCTCTCCACCGGCGGCATGGTCATCGGTGTCGACCCCGCCCAGCGCTACCAGCGAGGCCACTTCGACTTGCAACGCGGCGACGTGCTCATCTGCTACACCGACGGCATGACCGATGTGCAGAACTTCGAAGAAAATCGCTTCGGCAAGCGTCGGCTGCAGTACGCCATCATCGAAACCCTCGCCGAGGCCCCGACCGCGACGCCCGAAGAGATCATCGAAGGCATCTTCTGGCGCATCCGCCAGTTCGCGGGCCTTTCCAAGCAGCCCGACGACCAGACACTCCTGGTCGTCCGCACCTGATCACGCGCTCTCGCACGCGTACCAGTGCGTCCAGAGCCGCTCGACCCGCCGCGTGTGCTCTTTGGCCGAGTCGCTGTAAAGCTGTTTTCCAAGCTCGTGCGCACGCAAGCGCACATCCGTCTGCCGGCGACAAATCTCTGTAGAAAGCTCAACCTCTTGAGAACCAAGAAACGCGCCAAGTTCGCTCAAATCATGGTCGCTGCCCAGCAAATCCGAAACGGATTTGGCCAGTTCGTAGCGATCGTCGGCCGCCAGTTCCCAAGCATCTCTGAGCAGGCGCGTGTGGTACCGGTCGTACTTGATCTGCTTGCGCCACTCGTGGAACGCCTCGGCCGAGCGCATGTCATAGGCGGTCTGCATGTCGATCTGCGCGCGGGCGTACGTCTTGCCAAGCCCGGCGCGCACAACCTCGAAGCCCTCTTTCTTGATCTCCCAGTGGCGCGAGCGCTCAAGAGCCTGTTCCATTGCGTGTTGAAACGCGTCGAGCGCTTCCTGCACGTCGGCCTTGGCAGCCTCCTTGCTCCGCCTGACGAGTTCGCTGCGGATGGGCGCAAAGCGGGCGGGATTGATATCGCTTGAAACGAGCTCGTCGAACGTGTCCAGCATCGCGGTCGCGTCGCGCAGACCAGCCAAACCCCGGGCCGCGTCGCGGAAGGCGGCGTTCTCCTCGGCGTACCCCGCAAAGGCCGGCCTGACGAGCCGGATCAGCCCGCGGACCTTCTTGCACCTTTTGCGCACAGCAAAGGCCTTCTCGTGCGGCCCGAGCTTGTCGCGCGAAAGTTCATCCAGCGCCCGCTCGATCTGCTCAGAAGCGATCCGCCGAACGCCAAGGTCCACGGGTTCGGTTGCATCCAGGCAGTACGGCACGGGTTCCCTCCGCTTCGAGGATACGAGGGGATGCGTGGCGTGCTGAGGAGCCGAAGTGTCAAGATACTGTGAGCGCAGCGGAAGCGCCGGCTCGGTGTCCGGTTCTCTTGTGACAACAGCTATCGAGCGATTCAGGCCGCCGAGGGGCCGTCGTATGAATCTTCTTCGGACCCGAGCAGTTCGCGGAACTCATTGAAGTTGAGCTGGAGATGGTCGAACTTCTCGTCAACCTGTTCCATCAGTTCGCGTGTGCGCTCGGAAAGCTTGGCCACGGGGACGCTGTCGGCCGGCGACCTGGAACGGTTGCCAGCAGTGCGTCCGGGGACGCTGCGGGGAAACGGAATCGGAGCGGGATCTTCTTCCCACGTGCCCCTTAATCGGAATTGGTTCACAGAGAACCTCCTTGCTGCTCCATCTGAGCCAGAACGGCCCATATCTCGGAACAATGAGGTTCATCGGATGAGTCGCGGCCGGGGTTGATGCGTGATCGTCAGAGACTGAACCGAATCCGTGAATGAAGCCCGGTTTCACGCAACTTCTGCGCTTTAGGGAAGATCGGCAATGTGGTTATCGGGCGTTGGGTTTGGCTTCGACCCGCTGACCGACCTTGGGCTCTGTCCCCGACAGGGCGCGTTTGAGGTTCCCCCGGTGCTTGTAGATCACGATCGCTGCCAGCAGCCCCGTGACCGCGGCCGCGGGCCAGGCCCCGCCAAAGCGATCGGCAGCCAGAAAGACCAGCGCCAGCGTGGTGATCGGCAGGCTCACGGCCGCGGCACAGCTCGAAACGCCGACGAACCGCGTCAGTTTCAGCACGATCAGAAAGACCGCAAGCGCGATCCCGCCCGCGATGGAGAGGATTGGGAAGACCGCCAAGAGTGTGCCCAGCCCGGTGGCGACGCCCTTGCCGCCTTTGAAGCCGAGAAACACGCTGAACATGTGCCCGAGGACCGGGGCGATCATCGCGGCGAGCCACCACCAGGTCTCGGTGGGGGTGAGGGCCTCATCTGTGCGCACGAGCCCGTTGATAAGGCCGAAGGCGAGCGTCGGGATGAGTCCCTTGAGCATGTCCAGAAAGAAGCAGATGAAGAAGAACTTCTTGCCCAGGACGCGCCCGACGTTGGTGGCCCCGATGTTTTTGGAGCCGTGCTGACGGATGTCGATGCCTTTGGAGCGCGCGATGAGCAACCCAAACGGGATCGACCCGACGATGTAGCCGGCCAGGATCATCGCGATGAGCACCGCAGGCGACTGCATCAGGTGCCGGTCTGCTGTGCTTTGGGGACGTAGCGCTCGCTGAGGGCGGCGATGAGCTTGTCGAACACGCCGTCGGCGTCGCAGGTCGCATCGATCACGAGGTACCGGCCGGGCCAGCGTTTGGCCTGATCGAGGTAGCTCTGGCGGACGCGGGCGCGGAAGTCATCCGGGCGCGCCTCGATGCGATCGGGCTCGGCGTCTCGCCGGCAGGCGGCTGTGGACTCATCGACATCGAACACGACGACGAGATCCGGGTCGAGCCCGCCTGTAGCTGCGTTGGCAACCTCAAGGATTTCCTTCTCCGAGAGCCCGCCGCCGGCGCCTTGGTAGGCGAGGGTCGAACTGACGAACCGGTCGGCCAGGACGAGGTGTTTTTGGGCGAGCGCCGGGCGGATGGTCTGCTCGACGAGTTGTGCTCGGCTTGCCATGTAGAGGAGCATCTCGCAGCGGAGGGTCATGTCGCCGTGATCGTGCGCGAGCAGCAGCCTGCGGATCTCTTCGCCGATGCCCGTGCCGCCGGGCTCGCGGACCTCGGTGACCTGCGTGCCGTGGTCCGAGCAGAAGGCGGAGAATCGGGCGAACTGCGTGGATTTGCCCGAGCCGTCGGGCCCTTCAAAGACCACGAGTCGGCCGGCCAGCGCGCTACAGAGTGTCTGGTGGTTCTGCACGGGAGCAGTCTATACCGGATGACGGGTGGCACGGCTTGTCCCGCAGTGAAAGCCGTGAATTCGATCGCACGCACGGCTTGCCGATGACGGACAAGCCGTGGCACCCTGCTCGTGAAACCATTTACGCGTCGCTCATCGGCACGAACTCGACCTGTCGCTTCGAGCCGGTCTCGTCGTAGCGCGAGCTTGGGCCGCCGAAGATCAGGCGGTCGATCGAGAGCGCGCCCGGGCCCATCAGGAAGATCGCCAGTGCGGACATGAGCAGCGCGAACTGCCAGAAGAGGTGCGTGTAGACCGGGCCGCTGGCGCCCATCTCGAACATGCCCGGGGGCAGGAAGCCGAGGACCGCTGAGCCCGACTGGATCGCCGGCCCGATCTGTGTGAGCCACATCGCGGTGAGCATCGTGCCCGCCAGCGGCAAGGCTGCCAATCGCGTGAAGAAGCCGATGAGCATCGCAGCGCCGCAGACGAGTTCGAGGATGGCTGCGACCCACGCGAAGACGACCGGCAGCGTGCCCTTGGCGAGCGCATCGGGCCAGAGCGGCATGAGCGCCTGGCCCTGATCATCGACGCCCGGGTTGGCAGCGTGATGGAGCGAGAGCGCCAGGCCCATGACGCGCTTGACCTCGACGGGCTGAGCACTCACGGAATTGGTCTGGGCTTGGAAAGCGACGGGCATGGCGTTACTGCCGTCCTCGACGGGCGCGACTTCGTCATCGGTCGCGGCTGGGTCTTCGGGCGGGAGATCGTCGGCCGGGGGTTGGGTTTCCTCGATCGGCTCCTCGGGCGCGATGTCCTCGGCGGGCTGATAGTCCGCGGGCGGAGGCGTCAGGACGGGTTCGTCCTCGGGCACCACGTCGGGAATCGTCTCGGGGATGACCGTTTCGGGCGGAATGACGTCGGGTTCGGGCTGAACCTCTTCGGGATTGTCCAGTGGCGGCGCGGGGATGGCTGCCGACTCAGGGCCGATCTGGCCCCATTCCACCAGCACGGCGATGTCGTTCGGGTCGGAAATTGTGGTGCGGTAGGCCACTTTGCTGACGCCAGCCCAGATAAAGGTGCTCGCCAAAGCAAGCCTGAGGCATAAGGGCGCGACGTTCAGGGCCAGTGTGGTGCGAAAAGACATGGATGATCCTTCCTTCCGGCCTCGAAGACGGGCCATCGCGGCCGATACCCGGCAAGGCCGGCTCCGACTCCGTCCATGATACGGAAGCCCGGGGCGTGCGTTTCTCCATACCATCGGACGCTCGGGGCTCATTGGACCACCCGAGGAACGATGCGCGGGCATGGCGGAATTGGCAGACGCGCGGGATTTAGGTTCCCGTGGCCGAAAGGTCGTGCAGGTTCGACTCCTGTTGCCCGCATTGACTCAATCCCTTACCAACCCGCCTCTTGCGGGGGGTGGATAAGGGTCAATCCGGTATCGGAGCGCGTACGCTTCCCTCCTTGGCTGAGCACAAGAACCAACCCGCCCGTCCCGGTCTGCCGCGACTTGTCGGTTCGGATGACACGTCTTCGAAGAACGTGTCTTCCAAAGGCGATGCCTCGCAGATCGAGGGCAAGCCCACTTCCTCGCCGGCCGATGCGCCCTCGCCCATCGGCACGGTGGTCGGGCGTCGGTACGAGCTCGTTGAGTTTCTGGGCACGGGCAAGCTGGGCAAGGCGTTCCTGGCGCGCGATCGGCTGACCGAGGCGATGGTCGCGCTCAAGCGATTCCGCACCGACACCGAGAAGCACCGCCAAGCGGCTGAGATGGCGATGGCGGCCGCCGAGCAGGTCGCGGCCTCTCGGCACGAATCCATCGTCCGCGTCTACGACGTCGGCGAGGACGCCGCGGGCCCCTACATCGTCAGCGAGTTTGTCGACGGCCCAGACGCGGGTCGGCTCGTCGCCTCGCAGGGCGCGATGAGTCTGCGCCAGGCGGTCCGCATCATCGAGACGATCGGGACGGCTGTCGCCTTTGCGCACGAGCACGGGTTCTTCCACGGCTCGGTGCGCGGCGGCAACATCCTCTTTGTCGAGGGCAACAAACCAGTGCTGGCCGACTTTGGCCTGGGCGGGCTCGACAAGGGCGACCACGCACGGGCGATCCGTCAGGACGTCAAGGGTCTGGCCCGGACGCTCTGCCAGCTATTGACCGGTGTGTCGTCCGGCTCGGTCGATGTGCGCGATCTGCCCGAGGCGGTTCAGCCGGCGGTCAGGGCGGCCCTTGGCACGAGCGTGACGGCGCGGCAGCCGACGATCGACGCGTTCCTGCGCGAATTGCGGGCGACCGAGTTGCACCCCGAGGAACTGATCGAGGGCGAGGAAGAACTCATCGGCCGGGCGCGACGCGCCGAGCTCTCGGGCTCTTTCGCTGCAATGCGCGAGGCGGGCGAGGAGGCCCTGACGAAAAACAGCGAGTCGGCCGAGGCGATGGTCGTGCTCCGCAGGGCGGATCAGCTCAAGGGCGAGCGCGACGAGCTGATGAAGACGTTCCGCCAGCACGAGCAGGACCTGAACTACGCCGGCGCGCTCGATGCGCTGACCCGGTTGCTCAAGCGGTTCCCGGCCGATCACCAGGTCCAGCGCCTGGGACCCAAGCGCGAGACGCTGGCGGAGCTGACAAGGCTGACGGGCATCGCTGAGCAGCTTTGTGCTGCGGGGCACGTGGGCGCTTCGCTGGACACTTGGAGGCGGATCGCAGAGCTGAGCCCCAAGGATCAGCGCGCCAAAGAGATGGCGGCCCAGGCCAAACGTGCTCGATTGCGATCGCGCACGACACGGGCGGCGGGCGTGCTGCTGGTTTTGGCGGCTGTCGGTGGCGCGGGCGGGTACTTCGCGTGGGACGCGGGGTATCTTGATAGCCTCGAGATCCCGGGCCTGCCGATCAGCGGGGCGGTTGCAAACGGCGCTCCGACGCAAGGCGACACGGCTCTGGCCGAGAAGCCAAGGGTTCTGCCCGCGCAGTCGAACCCGCTCGTGCGCACGCCGGTGGATGATCGTGTGGCAACGCCCGTCAATGAGCGCAATGAGCAGGAAGAAGATGGCGGGGATGCTGCGGAAATGAACGCGCCGGTGGCGCCTGTCATCGATATCGAGGCCGAGCGGCGCAAGGCCCAGGCCCAGTCGGCGGCTCTTGCCAAGCGTGATGCGCTGTCGGCCAAGCGCCACGCCGAGCAGTCGGGCGCATCCGGGCTGGCGGCTGCTTCGTTTGAGAGCGCAGTGTCGGTGCTTGAGCGCGCCGAGTCTCAGTTGGAATCGGGCGAGTTTGCCTTTGCCGAGGACAGCTTCAACGAGGCGCGGGGCGCGTTCGTGTCCGCGGCCGCCAAGGCCGGCGTGGCGATCGCCGAGGTCCGGGGCATCATCGAGGAGCGCCGATTCCGCGACGCGACCAAGGCCATCGAGCGGATCGAAGC
>Ga0070727_10003997_pt1 | contig 12860 bp, 7 predicted proteins | sample tdAd472_FD_66722 | JGI IMG/M metagenome (GOLD analysis project Ga0070727, IMG submission 66722) | Marine sediment microbial communities from the Atlantic coast under amendment with organic carbon and nitrate - tdAd47.2 | ecosystem: Environmental > Aquatic > Marine > Coastal > Sediment | place... | reverse complement strand
ATTGAATCGACGCCGAGCGCATCCGCCAGTTCCTGTGAACAGCGCCGCGCACCTTCTTCCCGCTGCGAGCCGAAGCGTTTCGATACGTAATTCAGTACGCCGAGGCTGAACGAGTCCGTGCACACGATCGGCAATACGTCCTGTCTCTTTCGGGCCAGCGAAAAGTACAGGGGATAATTGGCTAGCTCTCGCAACGTATTCTTGCTGCTGCGATAGCCTTTCCTTTGTGCCTTCCGAAGTTCGGCATCCGCCAATTTGGTCGCTTCGCTGTCGCGCGGACGAAATCCCATGCGCGCATAGAACCACCACGCGCCGGAATCGATCGCTTCTTCGTTGTCGGCGCCGATCTGGTAAATGTCGACGGAAAACGTGTCGGCAGCAAACAGCCTGTGCAATGTCGCGAGTACACAGGCATACAGCTCCGTTGTCTCCGCCCCCCGAAAGGTCGGAAACAGATTAAACGCGATCTGGCAGGAGCCAAAAAGGGCGGTACCGGTGCCGTAGCCGATGACAACGCCATTTTTGAGCATCAGGTAACCGTACTCGCATTCCAGCAAGTAGCGCTTTTCCGGCAACATGCCGATCAGTACGATCTCGACACCGTGTGTGCAGTGCACTCGCATCACGTCATCCGCACTCGCAAACGCGAAGGCTTCGAGATCCCGCGATCGCGTGACCATTGCGCTCTTGGCCAGGTCCACCAGGTGCAGCGCCTGTCTTCCGCTCACGTTTTCGAAGCGAATTCGCCTGTTGGCAGCCTGCCGCAGATCAACGGCGCCTCGCTTGATATTGTGCCGCTGGTACTGAATAGCTTTTGGCCTCAGGTACCCCTGCGTGCGTGTTGGTGTCGTGGCAGATGATGCCAGGTGGAACGGCATATCGAGCTCGTCGTACACGCTGTCCCGCAGCGCTCCAGCGTCACCCAGCGCGGCAAAACGGCGCACCAGGAACACCGCGTCGGTTTCATCGTCGGCGCGCATGCGCTCGATCCAGTCCGGGGTGTCGTACAGATATTGCTGCAGCGCGCCTCGTTCGCTGAAGAGCGCCATGCTCTCGAGCGTCTTGGACAGCCGATCCACGTCTTCGAACTGCTCCCAGTCGATGTGCAGGGAATCGCCACAGCGTTCCGCCAGCCATTGAGCCGTCATCCGGTAGAACGGAAAGCGGATGTCGGTGCCGGCGATGCCGGAGTTTTCCAGCGCGCCGGCAAATCGGTTCAGATCTGCTCGAGCGGAAAAGTTCTTCAGCATGCGGTTGACGGTCGTCAGCAGCTTCGGAGTGTCGGGCCAGGCGCGCGAGAAACACAGTGCCTCATGCAAACGTTCGACGTCGGCGGCGCGCCCCAACGATTTGTGCTCGAGATCCGCGAGCAGCTGCAGTTTCTCGCCGGCCGCGGGTGCACCGAACGTTTCACGCAATGATTCCAGGCGCTCGAGAGCTGTTCGAAGAGAAGCCATAAAAACCTCCACCGGTATCGCGCGAACGGTACACGCCATATGCGCGGTGACTCCAATTGACTATTTGTGCATGAACAGCCGCCGCAATGCAATTGCGGGGAAAGCCAAAAGGTGCCGGTGGTTCGATTGACTGGCGCCTATTCCACCCAGTAATTGATAACCTCGAACTCCTGCCCGGAGTCAGGATCGGCCTGCAGGTACGTAAACATCCCGAATGCGTACTGGTTATCGTTGAAATCCCTGGCGCTGATGCTACCGATGGTGCCGAGGTAAGCCTTGCCCTCGCTACGCGTTATCGTCGTACTGAAGTTCTTACCGCCACCCACTTGGAAGCCGACGAGCACGCCGTAAATCACGAACTCCAGTTCGCCTTCCCAGGAGCGCGATATGGCGGCACCAGTGCTGTTCGAGGAATTGAGCTCGATGCCGACCTCGGTGGCGCCGCCGCCCTGGCCAACGCCGACCGATTCAGATACCAGCCCGGGTAAGGCTGCAAACGGGTCGAAAGAACGAAACGGGCCATCGAGCCACGGCTTTTCAACCTCAGGGTTGAGCTCCCAGCAGAAAGGGCAGTCGGATCGAAGCTGCTCAACCTGGCTGCGGTTCTGGTCGAGCAGCATTGCACGGTCCGCGAGCGTCGGGTAGGTTGAAATGTCGCCGGGCGTGTGGGCAAACACGGTATCGTCGATCTTGATCGCGTCCGGCATCGTGCGCGAATTGTAATAATCCCTGGTCGCGATTCTTGCGACGGCTTCCCGAGGGAGCCCGACGTTGTAAAACGTCGTTCCGTTGAGTTCTTCATCGAGCGTATTGGTCGTAACCTTGTACTGGTATACGTCATAGGGAATGGACGCAAATACCACACTGTCTTCCTGGGGGCCGGTCTCGAAACTCACGGACTTGGTTACTTCGTAGCTCTCCGAGCGCAGACGAGCGGCTTCCTTGGTGAGGGTAACCTTTGCCTCAAAGCTGAAAACGTTAACGGACAATCCCACCCCGACCGCAGTCACGGCATCGACCGCGGCGGATACACCGACCGAGAAGCCTGCGGAGAACACGAATTCGCGTTCGCCTTCGAGACTGACGGTCTCAGATTTGCCCCACGATGTTACACAGGATTCGTGGTTCTGGTCGATGTGGTCGATACACGGGGGCGCGGCGAGAGCCGCGATGACGATAGGTTCGGAAAAGTCGACGACGTGGCTGTCGAAGTGCATCACCTGGACATCGCCTTCGGCCGCCATGTCGCCGTTATAGACAACAATCTGTGGATTGAATGCGCCGGTGGATGTCGTGTATGCCGGATCCACGGTCTCGAGCAGTATGCGCCCGCTGCGGTAAAAGCCATCTTCCACGGTATTGCTGAAAATCTGCACGATGTCGACCCCACTACGGGCAGAGACGATGTCGCCGCGACCGTCACCGTTGACGTCGCCGGTCGTAATGATTGCCGTACTGCGGTCGAAAACTGCCCGATCGGATGTGCCGTCCGTAAAGAAGACGGAGCGCGGCAAAATAGCAAGCGACGACAAACCCCATGGATTGCCGGCGGCCGGCAAACTGTCGAACACGAACTGGTTGATGTGTAGCTCGTGCTGCCGGTCGTTGTCCAGGTTGACCGCGTTGACATACGGATACCGAATCAGCCAGGGACCGTCGTCGACGCAATTCGACGGATAGATGGAGTCCGCATCTGCCGTATGTGAGCTATAGGTCTGACCGAAAGACAGGCCATCGAATTCGTACATGACGGCGAGATAACGCAAAGGACCAGGGCCGTCCGGTGAATCGTTGCATAGTACTCCGGCATCCGTCAGGCCCGATAGGCCAGCGACGAGAATCTCGTTGATATCGTCACCATCGAAGTCACCGATTGCGGCACTGGCAACATCGGCGACAAACGTGCTTGTCGGAGTAACAACTTCGGGAGACGCCGCAATAAGTTGTAGAAAGTCCTCGCCGCCATCGTCATATACGAACAGGCGCGTCGCCACTGCATCCGGCTGACCATCGGAACGAGTGACCTCCAGTTCGTTGAGAATAACCAGCACTTCGGCGGCAACGTCGTAGTCGATGTTGCCCGCAATCAACTCGACGTGGACGTCCGCACCTGAAATCACGGACTGATATTCGAGCTGGTCTATGACCGCAAAGTCGCCCTGGCTGTCCTCAAGGAACAGCACGATGGTCGTTGTTGCGACGCCATCTGCCGACGATGCAGTTATGGCTAGCGCGACCTCGTCGCGGCGGTCGTCGTCGAAGTCGCCGCCGGCAATACGCACATCGGCAACGGCGGAAACCGCAACGGGAACCGTTACGACACGCTCATCGGGCAACGCGCCGGGATCATCCGTCTCCGATATGCTGAGTATGAGCTGCCCACCCTCGAATCGCGCGACCAGGAACTCGGCAAGGCCGTCACCATCGACGTCGCCGCCTGTTGCGTCGCGCAGAGTCAGCGGCGGCTCATGTTCGAAGCCAAGCTGCTCGCGTGCCCATGGCACCTGGCCAACGTCGCTCTTGACCAGGATGCTCGGCTGGATCGGATCAAGTTCAGAGGCCGTTCGCAATGGCACGTTTTCGATCGTGCTCAGAAAAGCGTCCTCGGAGGCCATTGAAAACCCAACGAGTGCCATTTCCAGCGGGGCACCCATGATGACCTCGCCGGATTCCAGCGTGCTCATCGTGATCGTCGCGCCGAAAGGCGAGTAATCCTCGGGCAGAGGCACACCTTCATTACTGACACGCGGCGACGGGTTCGTCGGGACGCCGAGTTCGTTGAGCGAGGTTGCAAGGTCCGCAGGGGGAGGTGGAGGCGGCGGCGATGCGACCGGCGGTGGATTCTGCGGCACTTCCTGCACCACCTGCGTGACGTGTGTGACGTCTTCGCATGCAGCGAGTACGAACCACGCAAATGCGAACACGATACGGGCAGCTGATTTCATCGTAATTCTCCTGGCTCTTACCGGTAAAAGCAGGAAAGCCTGCGATTCACCCCGATACGCGAGCGGTTTTTTTGCCGCAGCCGCGTAATAGTTCAGTAAATCAGTTACTTAAGTTCTGGCTCTCGTTGGCTGGAAGCGAGGCTTCGGCCATTTCCGCTAACAGGGTCGTGAATTCCGGGAAATCCGAGGGGTCGACGGCGCCGGACTCGAGGCTGGCGGCGGCCTCGGCGGCGTGTCGGCGCGCTTCATCCGGACGGCCCGTTGTATGCAGGAGCTCAGCCAGCGCAATGTGCGTGCGTATCAGCGCGCGCCGGCCCTGCTCAGGCAATGCCGAAAAGATTTCGATCGATTCGCGAAGCAGCCGCTCTGCCTGGCTATAGTCCCCGAGGTCAGCGAGTACCCCGGCATACGATTTGATGGACATGCCGACGTCGTAATTACCGGGCCCGAGGCTTATGCGTTCCCAGGCGACGACGTCGGCCAGGATGTCGCGAGCCGCCGGCAAGTCGCCCTTGGCTTTCAGCACCATCGCGAGTTCATACATCGGATAGGTCAGGTCGGGGTGGCCGGTATCAAAAATTTGCTCGGCAATTGAAACGCTCTGGCGTGCGGCGCTTTCCGCTTCAGGCCATTTCTCCTGTTGCTGGTAGATCCTCGACAGCAGGTTCACCGTGGCAGCAACGCGAGGATGTATTTCGCCGAATACGGCTTCGCGCATGTCGATCGCTTCGAGTGCGTATCGCTCGGCCGTCGCGATGCCACCACCGCGAGAGTGATGCCAGGCGAGGTTGTGCAGCGCCAGTGCCGTCTTGGCATGTGGTGGATCGAACAGGGCCTCGCGGTTGGCGAGCGCCTGCTCGAGGTACTGCCGCGCCTCTTCCTTGTGACCGAGTTCTTCATGGATGAGCCCGAGATTACTGATCGCATCGGACCACTCCTCGCTCATTGGGTCACCACTTTGCTCGAAAGTCTCGATGGCGCGCGAGATCATAGCGGTCGCTTCGTCGTGCCTGGATAGCAGCCGGTACAGGTCTCCCAGGTTGTTCCGGGCCCGTGCGATGGTTGCCAGGTCCTTGGGCGTGTACATGATCAGCAGTTCGATCGCGCTTCGCTGTGCACCCAAGGCTGTGTCGTATTCCGCGAGACCTTTATAAACGGTCGCCAGTGTTTCCAGTGTGCGTGCTTTGACGACGGGCGCGTCGGAAAGCTCGTCATCGACGCGAGCGAGGCCCACATCGAGGATCTCACGCACCGATCTCTCGCGCCCTGCCGAGGTATCGGGGTTCGCTTCCTCGAAGATGCTGACGAGGAACGCCGAGACGGCCTCGGCACTGCGCGCCTCTTCGGCAGCCAGTTGCTCGGCTTGCCTGGCGTTGACGAAACCGATCGTGGTCGCAATCGATCCGCCCACGATTGCCAGCAAGGTCGCGGTAATTCCGAGCGCCGCAATTCGATTTCGTCGCCAGTATCGCGACACGACATAGGCAAGCGTCGGCGGCCGCGCCACGATCGGACGGTGGTCGAGAAAGTGTTGCAGGTCCTGGGACAGTTCCAGTACAGACTGGTAGCGGGCCTCGGGCTGCTTGCGTAAAGCCTTGAGGACGATGGTGTCCAGGTCACCGCGCAAGCGCTTGCGCAGCGTGGGCGCTGACCGGGAGCTCGGCGCAGGTGGCGTCGTCGTCGTAATGATGCTTTCGAGCCGGGCCGCCGTCGTCGCTTCCGGAATGTCGTAAGGGAATTCTCCGGTGAGCAATTCATAGAGCAATACGCCGAGCGAATACACGTCGCTTGCCGTCGTTATCGCCTGCCCGAGAATCTGCTCGGGGCTTGCATGGCGCGGGGTAAGGAGGCGTGCGCCATGCACGGTCAGCTCGCCGCCTCCCGGCAGCGCGCCCGGATCGATCAGCTTGGCTATGCCGAAGTCCAGCAGCTTTGGAACTCCGTCGGCGGTCACCAGGATGTTCGATGGTTTGAGGTCCCGATGTATGACGAGATTCGAATGTGCGAAATGCACCGCGTTACACACCTGCCGGAACAGGCCAATACATGTTTCGAGGCCGGGTCCCTGCTGCCGACAGTACTCGTCGATCGGTACGCCGTCGACGTATTCCATGACGAGAAACGGCACGTCGTCGTCGGTGGTACCTCCATCGAGCAACATCGCGATGTTCGGATGCTGGAGATCGGCCAGGATCTGGCGTTCTCCCATGAAACGGCGAATGAGGTCATCGGATGCGAGCTGGGTCATCAGGAATTTGATGGCGACCTGTTGCTCGAACTGCTCGTCGGACCGGCGGGCGAGATATACGAGACCCATGCCGCCCTCCGCAAGCTTTCGCTCCACGGTGTAAGCACCGACCTGTTTACCGACCCAGCGGTCTGGTCTTGCTGAGGACAAGTCCTGTACGGACAAGCCGATTGCGTCGCGGAGCGTGTCGCGATGTTTATCGCCCTCGAGGAGTTGCGCGACTGCGTGGCGCAATGCGTCTTCGCCGGCACATTGTTCCTCGAGAAAGGCCGCACGGTCTGGACCGTCGAGTTCCACACAGGCCAGGAACACCGCTTCTGCTTTTTTCCAGAGGGAGGGGTCCATGCGCTGGTCAGACAATTCGCTGCTGAAGCCACGCTCGTGCGGTTCGTAAGTCCGCGTGAACTGTAGATTCGGCAATGTTCAGCACATCTGCAAGCTCACTGTACGTGAGGCCGGCGAAGTAATAGAGCTCCAGCGCCTCTGCTTTGCGCGAATCGAACTCGGCAAGTTCGAGCAATGCCTTGTTGAGTGCCAGGATATCGGCATCGTTGGCCGCATTGAGGTTGCCGATCGAATCGTCGAACGTGACATGCAGGGCATTGCCGCCGCGTTTGGCGGTACGTCGCGATTCGGCGTGGTTGACGAGGATGCGCCGCATCATGCGCGCCGATAACGCGAAAAAGTGATGGCGATCCTTCCAGTCAACATCGGCCCCCATGAGGCGGTGCATAGCCTCATTGACGAGCGCGGTGGGCTGTAGCGTATGACCTGCACGTTCGTCGCGAAAGATGCGTGCGGCGAGTTCGTGCATCTGATCGTAAACGAGGGGCGTCAGCTCATCCAGCGCCCGGCTGTCACCGTCGCGCCAGTCTCTCAGCAATCGCGTGATGTCATTTCCGGCCATAGTGCCCCCCCGCCAAAGTGTATTTCAATTTCGGTGCGTAAGCCCGTTGGCCTGTACATAAGCTATCAACCAGGGCTTAGTTCCACCCGGTCCTGTTCTTTGTCGGAGAATCCCAGCTCATATTCCATAAAGGCGACCTGCCAGAGCTGTCCTGCACGATGCCACGCCCTCACACGGTGGCAGTTCCAACTCGGAGTGACTGGCAGAGCAGCGACGAAGTTCGTGAGTACGCCAGTGAGCACAGGGTCGTCGCTCGGGACATCGGCTACAGCACACAACTCGGCTTGTGGTGGAGGAGCCTGGTCGCGGAATGATCGATGAACCCGCACCTGAATCGGGCGTCGGATCACCTTAACCGTGAGCTTTTGGGCCGCAAATTGGGCCTCAGTGTCATTTTTGTTCTCCCAGATTGTAGAAAGTCGATCTAAAACAGAGAGTTCCCGGGGTCCGACCCCACGGTTCTTGATACTATCTTGTCATTCGAACAACGCAGGTTATCGTGAGCACCGCACCTGAAATTCAAGCCGCCGCAGTCGTCTTTCGACACGACGAGCACGATCGTCGCGCGCTGGCCGACTTCGCTCGGGAATTGGCGGACGGCGGCTGCCGGCTCGCTGGCATGGTGCAGGAAGCTTTTTTCGATGATCAGGGTCGCCGCACGCGCATCGATAGCGTCGACCTCGCCACCGGCGACCGCGTCATGATCAATCAACCCAGCCGCACGTGGCCGCATGGCACTGACTGCACGCTCGATACAGCTGCACTCGCCGACGCTGGCGCACCGCTGCGGCGTGCGCTCATCAACCAGCCGGACCTCGTCATCGCCGAGAAATTCGGCGAGCAGGAACAAAGCGGTGTCGGGCTTGCGAATGACATCCTGGCCGTCATTGCAGAAGGAGTGCCGGTTCTGGTGCTGGTGCCCGAGCCGGCTCTGGTGTGTTGGCATGAGCTGACCGGGGGCGAAACCGCGGAGGTGCCGTGCGAAGCAGACGCTCTGCGGCGCTGGTGGCGCGACAGGTTTGCCGGGAAATCCTGAGCCGGTAAGACGAAACTATGATCGTCCAGGGGGACAGCGAGAAAGGATTTACACTTCCGGATTCTCATAGAGCCCGGCAGCGCCCATGCCGCCGCCGATGCACATGGAGACGATGCCGTATTTGACCTTCCGGCGTTTCATCTCATAAATCAATTGCACGGTCAGCTTCGCACCGGTACCGCCCAAGGGGTGGCCGAGTGCGATGGCGCCGCCGTTTACATTGATTTTCTCATCCGGGATGTTCAGTTCACGCTGGCAATAAGCGGCTTGCGCCGCGAAGGCCTCGTTGATCTCGAAGAGGTCGATGTCCTCGATCTTGAGCCCGGTTTGCTTCAAAAGTTTCCGAATAGCGGGTACCGGACCGATGCCCATGATCTCCGGCGGCGTACCAACCACCGCATAATCACGAACGTAAGCCAACGGCTTGAGACTCAGATTTTTCAACCTCTCTTCCGACGTCAGCACCACTGCGGCGGCTCCGTCGTTCATCGGTGAGGCGTTTCCAGCGGTCACTGTTCCGCCCACCTTGAAGACTGGTTTCAACCTGGCCAGACCTTCAACCGTAGTATCGGCCCGCGGGCACTCGTCGGTATCGAAGACAACTTCTTCTTCTTTGCCGTCCTTAAAAACCCGTGCCTTAACCGGCACGATCTGGTCCCTGAACCGACCGGCTTTTATGGCATCCACCGCTTTTTGGTGGGCCTTCGTGGCGTATTGATCCTGCTCTTCGCGAGTCACCTTGAACTGATCGGCCACGCGCTCGGCGGTTGCGCCCATGTTGATATAGGCTTCGGGGTGATTGTCCGAAAGATGGGGATTCAAACTGACCACATGGCCGCCCATCGGCACCTGCGACATCGATTCCACTCCACCGGCCACGACCACGTCTTCCTGGCCGCATTGGATTTCCTGAGCCCCGTGCATGATGGCTTGTAAACCGCTGGAACAGAATCGGTTGACGGTTTCCGCGGTTACTTCCGCCGGCCAGCCGGCTCTGAATACGGCAACCCTGGCGATGTTCATGCCTTGAGTGCCTTCCGGCATGGCACAGCCCATCACCACATCGCCCACATCCTTAGGCTCCAGGCCCTTGGTCCGATCGACTACCTCATTCATAACGGTCGCCAACAGATCGTCTGGCCGAGTGTTAATCAGAGTGCCCTTTTTGGCTCGACCCACAGCGGTCCGTGCGCCACTGACGATAGGAACGTTCAATCTAAACGTCGTCATAGCTTTCTCCTCAGACTCTGGGGTCAATTGCGCAACGGCTTGCCGGTCATCAACAAGCTTTCCATTCGCGCCAGGCTCTTTTCTTCACCGCACAATGAGACAAACGCTTCCCTCTCGAGATCGAGATAGGCTTGCTCGTCCAACACAGTGCCCTCGGCCACCGTTCCACCGCACAATACGTGCGAGACCTTGCGAGCAATCAATCCATCATGCTCAGTGGCCCAGCCGGCTTCTACCATGCCCCAAACCTGGACATTCATCGTCTTGGCCATATCTACGCCGCCTGCCTTGAAGACCTGCGGTCTGGGTGGACGATAGCCGGCTCGAGCCATTCCCAGGGCCTTCTCCCTGGCGTGATGCAAAAGATGATCGCGATTCAGAGAAATGCCATCGGTCGGCCGTAGATAACGATATTTCCTGGCATCTTCAGCACCGGTCGCCACCCGGGCGGTCGCGATATTCGTAAAGCCTTCCGCCAGGAACGGCAGCAACGGCGCGGTCGCGACCTTACCGGGTTCTCCTGTCCAACGTTCGACCATTCGCAAACAACCGGTTCCCGCCGGAATCAGGCCGGCCCCGACTTCCACCAGACCGATGTAGGTCTCGGCGTGGGCCTGCGTGGCATCCCCGGCCATCGCGATTTCCGCACCACCACCAAAGGTGAACTGGAACGGTGCGGTCACTACCGGAACGGACGAATAACGAACCCGCTGCAGATTCTTCTGCAGCTCCGAGACCATATGATCAATTTGATCCCATTGGCCCTGCTTCGCCGCCATAGCCACTAGCATCAGATTGGCACCTGCGCCGAAGTGATCACCGTCATTGGCAATAACCAGGGCATCGTAATTTCTTTCGGCCTCATCCAGCGCGTCGCCCAACATTCCAACGACGTCACCATCGATGGTATTCATCTTGGTATGGACCTCAAGACAGAGACAGCCATCTCCGAGGTCGACCATCGCGGCGCCGGGGTTCTCCTTGATGATGTTCTTCTTGTCTTCGTGCAGGGCTGCCAGATGGATATGATGGGGATCCCTGGGCATCGACACGGGTTTCCTGGTGCCCACGTCGAAATATTTCTTGTCCGACTCGGTGCCGGAATAGAAGGTCTTCTGGCCCTTTTCCAGCATATCCATGACCCATTTCGGAACCTCTGTGCCTTCCTTGGTCATGCGTTCGACCGATTCCGGCACGCCAATAGCGTCCCAGGCCTCGAACGGTCCGAGTTCCCAATTGAAGCCCCAACGCATTGCGCGGTCGATATTCACGATATCGTCGGCAATCTCGCCCAAACGACGGGCGGCGTAAGCCAGCGATTTGGACGTTACGTTCCAGGCGAATCGGCCGGCACGGTCGTCGGCGTTGACCAAAAGCTTCAGTCTCGCGCCCACGTCTTCGACCTTCTTGGCCGCGCCCAACGAATCGATAGAGATCTTCTCTTGCGCTCGGTACTCAAGGGTCTCGGGATCCAATACCTTGATCTCCTTGCCCTCTTTCTTGTAGAAGCCGGCTTTGGCTTTTTGGCCGGTTCGACCACTTGCCACCAGCTCGTTGATCCAGTCCGGCATGAGAAAGATGTCGCGTTCTTCATCGTCGGGCAGAGAATCGTAGCAATTCCTGGCCACGTGCAGGAACGTGTCGATACCAACGAGATCAGCCGTTCTGAACGCCGCGCTCGAGGGCCTGCCCATCGGCTTGCCAACGATCTTGTCCACCTCTTCAATGGAATAACCATCGGCTATCATCGTGTGAATGACGTGCATGATGCCGTAGATACCGATGCGGTTGGCTACGAAATTGGGGGTGTCCTTGCCGTAAACGATACCCTTGCCCAAATCCTCACCAATTCGGGCCACCCGGGCAACCACTGCCGGATCGGTCTTCGGGCCGGCCACGATTTCGAGCAGCCGCATATACCGAACGGGGTTGAAGAAGTGCATAACCAGAAGGCGGCTTTGAACGTCTTCCGGCAAGTCTTCCCCGATTTCAGCGATGGAGAGACCGGAGGTGTTCGACGCGACGATGGCGTCGGGTTTGATAACCTCGGCCACCTTGCCAAACAGACTCTTCTTGATGTCCATCCGTTCAACAACCGCTTCAACGATCAGGTCGCATTCACCGAGCCGATCCAGGTGGTCGTCGAAATTTCCGGGAGTAATCAATCGCGCCGCATCCGGATCATAAAACGCAGCCGGTTTGGCCTTCAGTGCGCCCTGGATGCCGAATTCGGCAAAGCGATTGCGAGCTTTGGGATCTTTGAGCTCGTCGCCCTTCAGATCGGGTGGCACTATGTCGAGAAGATGGGTACGGATACCCGCCCCAGCGAAGTGGGCAGCAATTCCTGCGCCCATGACGCCAGCGCCCAGTACCGCAGCCGTGTCACAGCGTTCCGCCATTAGAAAGCCTCCTGTTTCCGAGGGATATTGAGGCTGCAACTGAGTGGCCCCTGTCTCTCATTTCTGGTCGACTTGCATCTCAACATTGGACGAACCCGGCCTGTCGACCGTGAGCTAAAACTGCTCGTCCCAACATTTTCCGGCAACGAATTTTTCTTTCATATGCGAACAAATACGGATGTCGTCTTGTCCGCCCCCGGCCGACATAGACTGTTCTCAAGAGGTCAAAGTGCCTGAACGCCAATCATGCGCATATCATGAACTTGCAATATCCTCGTTTGTCCAGGTTCCACCGCACCCATAAGATGCGATGGAACCACAGGACATATAGCTGTCTATTTTTCTTTGGCTATTCGACTGACACCAAAGAAGAAGCCGACGATGACGATTACAAACGTTGTCACCAGAAGCAGGTCGCTTTGTCCAAGGATAAAGAGCGCCCCAACTCCTGCCATCACCAAAACAAAGATAATCAGAAAGTATTGCATTTATGCCTCCTGTGGAGCGGGAACGCAGTCGCTCGTGTTTGATTCGGCGGGTGAATAGATCCCGATCAGTCCCTTAACGCCAAACGTCATTACAACGTTGAACAGGAACAAGGCAAACGCCAGGATCAGCATGCCGCCACAGATTCCGGC
>Ga0070727_10003996_pt1 | contig 12861 bp, 9 predicted proteins | sample tdAd472_FD_66722 | JGI IMG/M metagenome (GOLD analysis project Ga0070727, IMG submission 66722) | Marine sediment microbial communities from the Atlantic coast under amendment with organic carbon and nitrate - tdAd47.2 | ecosystem: Environmental > Aquatic > Marine > Coastal > Sediment | place... | reverse complement strand
GGCGCTGCGCGCGTCCAGGTACACCGAAGGGCTGGCGCCGTACTGTCAGAACAGGGACGCACGCAGAGCCTCCGTTCGGAGCCCCCCGACCCCCCTCCGCCTGCTTAGGCGGCCAACTAAAAGTTAGTTCAAGAGACCACCCAGACCTGGGCGCGTTCGCCCCGACGCATTCTTCGTGCAGGTGCGTCATTGCTCCCCGACGCGTCGGGGCGAACACGCCGGGCTGACCTCGTGGTCCTCGGCGCGAGTACACCTGAGGGCGGCGTGGCCGAGCGGCTGGGTCCGCTCGACGTGAGCCGGACCGCTTCGCCGAGGCCCAGCCGGACCGCTTCGCCGAGGCCCAGCGGGACCGCTTCGCCGAGGCCCAGCCGGACCGCTTCGCCGACGCGCAGCCGGACCGCTTCGCCGAGGTCCAGCCGGGCCGCTTCGACGACGCGCAGCCGGACCGCTTCGCCGAGGTCCAGCCGGGCCGCTTCGACGGGTGAACCGGAGTTCTCTCAGTCCGCGCCGAGTATCCCTCGGGCGGCGACGAGCTCCTTGCTGCTTCCGTGGTGCTCGCGTCGCCTGATTGAGCTCCCCTTTGCTCTCGGGCTCGGGGCCTACCCTCTCGGGCTCGGGGCCTACTAAGGAGAGGCTGAGAGACGGGCAAAGTGTGACGGAGGAAATCAGAGGGACTTCCGCGGCTCGGGCGGGCGACGCCGAAGCCCCGGTGGCCGCAGAGGTTGGTGCGAGGGAGTCGAGTCGCGCGCACCGCGGCCCCCTGCCGCCGTGCGCGGAGGTCGAGTCGCACGCACCGCGGGAGTGACCCGTGGTGCGTAGAGGTCGAGTCGCACGCACCGCGGGAGTGACCCGTGGTGCGTGGAGGTCGAGTCGCACGCACCGCGGGGGTGACCCGTGGTGCGAGGAGGTCGAGTCGCACGCACCGCGGGGGTGACCCGTAGTGCGAGGAGGTCGAGTCGCACGCACCGCGGGGGTGACCCGTGGTGCGAGGAGGTCGAGTCGCACGCAGGGTGGGGGTGACCCGTGGTGCGAGGAGGTCGAGTCGCACGCAGTGCGGGGGTGACCCGTGGTGCGAGGAGGTCGAGTCGCACGCAGTGTGGGGGTGACCCGTGGTACGAGGAGGTCGAGTCGCACGTAGTGGGCTCAGGGCGCGCCCTACGAGTAGGTCGACCAACACGTAGTGGGCTCAGGGTGCGCCGTACGAGGAGGTCGAGTCGCACGTAGTGGGCTCAGGGTGCGCCCTACGAGTAGGTCGACCAACACGTAGTGCGCGCAAGGGGCGCCGTGCGAGTTACGCGTCCCACTCGCGGGGGGGGCGCTCCTGGGCCTGTCCTGACCCCGTCCTGGCTCTATTCTGGAGCTTGCTTCAGGTTCGTTTCTGGCGCGATTCTGATTCGGCTCTGGATCGGTTCGGTTCCGGTTCTGGTCCTGGACGACCTGGGCGCGCTCGCCCCGACGCATGGCTCGTGCAGGCGGTGATGGCATGCGCCGAGGGGCTGAGCGACTCCTCGAGCGGGGTAAGGGCATGCGTCGAGGGACGTTGCGTGTAAGGGCCGACAGGCTCGCTCAACCGCGGCGAGGATAGGAGCGTTAGCTCCGCATGCCGCCGATCGTCAGCACCCCGGAGCACACGGTCTCCCCGTCGACCTCAGCGTCGACCTTGAACCGGCCCGCGCTGCCGAGCTGCTGATCGAGGGTCGCGGAGAAGCGCACGCGCTCGCCGGGCTCGATCAGGCGGCGGAAGCGCAGGCCCTGGATCCCGGCGAGGTAGCCGTGGATCGGCTCGCCCTGGCCGGCGGGCATCAGCGCCACCCCGCACAGCTGCGCGAGGGCCTCGACCACGATCACCCCCGGCACCAGGGGGCGGCCGGGGAGGTGCCCGTCGAACACCCGGTGCCCGGCGGGGAACACCGTCTCGGCCACGGCGCTGCGCTCGGGCACTTGCTCGAGGATCGTGTCCAGGTAGCGCGCCGGGGGCGCCTGGGGGAGGAGCTCGATCAGCCGGTCCAGCTCAGCCACGGTCGTCGGCCTTTCGCGCGAGGAGCACGCCCATCGCCCAGTTGGGGTAAGCAGCCGCGGCGGCCGCCGGGTCCGGGACGCACTCCGCCTGGAACCCCGCCTGCTCCAGCGCCGCGCGCCACACGTCCCAGCCGAGGAAGCCGCCGTGGGGGCGGAGCGGGTCGGCGACCTCGAGGAACCCCGGCGCGAGCTGGAACACGAGCTCCAGGCCTACGCTGGCGGGGCCCCGCGGCGGCAGCGACTCGACGAGGGCCAGGGTGCCCCCCGGGCGGAGGGCGGCGTGCAGCTCGCCGAGGCTGCGCGGGAGGTCGGCCACCGCGTGCAGGGTGTTGACCGCGTAGATCAGGTCGAAGGAGCTCGGCTCGACGCCTTGCCCGGCGAGGGGCTGGTCGAGGTCGAGGCGGCCGGCTTCGACCTCGCGCTCGGGGACGCTCGCCCGCAGGTGCTTGCGACCGCGGCTGAGGAGCACCGGGGAGATATCGGTGAAGCGGTAGCGCCCGACGCGCTCACCGAGGTCGCGCAGGAGGAGCTCGGCCGCCCCGCCGCAGCCGCCGCCGACCTCGAGCACGGCCAGGCCCTCTCCGGTGATCTGGGTCGCGCACACCCCCGCGCCCAGCGCGTTCACGGCCAGGGTCACCGGGTTCGCGTTGGCGAAGAACGCCTCCCACAGCCCGAGGGCCTCCCGGCTGAACAGCACCTGCCGGCCCTCGACTTCACCGCGCAGCCAGGCGGGGTAGTGAGCCACGACGTGGTCGATCAGGGCCAGGGTGGGACCCAGGCGCTCGGTCCGCGCCGCGCAGGCGGCGGCGAGGTCGTCCGGGTCGAGCTCCGGGGCGACCACGTCCTGCACCTCCTCGGCGACGTCGCCCACGACGAGCCCGGCCGCGGCCAGCCGCCGCCAGAGCCAGTGGTAGCCCCGGGCGCGCTCGTCGACGACCCCCGCCCCGAGGGCCAGGTCGTCGGTCAAGAGCTCGAGGTGCCCCGGGATCGGCGCGCCCAGCTCGCGGAGCAGGCCCAGGCTCCGCGCGGTCACGCTGGCCTCGATCAGCTCGTTGTCGAGGTAGAGGTCCGCGGACCAGCTTTCGGCGGGGAGCCCCGCGAAGGGGGCGTGGTCGTAGTCGGTCCAGGGGCGCGGGGCGAAGCTCACCGTGCGCCCAGGGCCTACTGGAACTTGCCCGCGGCGGCCAGGTAGTCGGCGAGGGTGTTCACGTCGACGAGCACCTTGCGCGCCTCGTCTTCGCCGCTGAACGAGGCCCCGAAGGTCTCCTCGATCCCGGCCACCAGCTCGATCGCGTCGACGGAGTCCAGGCCGAGGCCCTCGTCCCCGAACAGCGGGGTCGCGTCGCCGATCTCTGCCGCCTCCATGCGGAGGTGCAGCTGCTCGACCAGCATGGTCTTGACCTGAAGCTTTTGGGCCTCTGTGGCGCTCACGCCGGTCCTCCTTCGTGGAGCTCGATCCAACCGCCGGCCCAGCTCGACCCGGGCGCCGTGGCGCGGGTCACGGCGAGGAGACCGGCTGCAGGGAGGCCACGGTAACTCGGAGAGAGGTCGGCGAGAAGGGGCCCGGCCGCGCTTTCCGAGCCCGCCTCGCGCTCGGGATTCACGGGCCCGATCCGCAGCTCGCCGACGCCGCGCTCGAGGGTCAGCGCGACGGCGAACCGCGCCTCCTCGGGGGCGCCGTCCCAGCGCGCCTGGGCGGCTGGCTCGCGGGTGCTCAGCGCCACGAGGAGCACGCGGCGGAGGGTCCCCGCGCGCAGCAGGTCGCGGGCGTGCTGCAGCGCGTAGAGCGGGGCGAGCTCCGGGTGGCTGATCGTGGCCTGGTAGGCGTGGAGCCCGAACAGCAGCCCCAGGGTCCCGGCCGGCGTCGAGGGCAGCGAGGCGATGAAGGGTGCGGGGCGCGAGGTCGTCGTCGACCCCAGCTGCTGGGCGAAGCGCTCGGCGGCGGCGAAGCCCGGGCGGTCGACCGCCAGCAGCAACCCGCCGTCCACCGGATCGCCTGGGGCGCGGGCCCAGCCCGCGGCCTCGAGCGCGCTCCAGCCTGCTTCGACTGCTGGGCGGAGCTCAGCGGGCAGGGGCCGCCGCGGGTTCCAGCGGGGGGCGAAGCGGTCCTCGAGGTCGGGGGCGCCGGCGGTGGCCCAGGCGCACGCGCTCCAGCCTGGGTCCTCGCCGAGCGCCAGCGGTGGGTCCTCCGCGGGAGGCGGGCCGACCACCGACACGGCGTTCTGGCCGCCGAAGCCCACGGTCAGGTTCACGGTCCAGCCTGGCTGAGGGCGACCGACCGCCCACGCGAGGCCCAAGCTGCCCGAGGCCGCGAGGGCGTGACCGCCGCCGGTCTCCCAGCTCTCCACCCGCGCCCGCCAGGCCGGGAAGCGCGGCTCGAGGGCCGCGCGGTAGGTCTCGGCGTAGAGCGGCGAGCCGTCGGCGGTGAGGGTCAGCGCGTCGACCTCGCCGAGCTCGAGCCCGGCGTCGGCGAGGGCTGCGTCGAGGGCGCGCCCCAGCCCCGCGCCGCCGGGGTCCGGTGCGATCAGGTGGGTGGCGTCGACCCACACCCGGGCGGCGTGCAGGACCCCGAGAACCTGCGCCCCGCGCGCCCTCGCGCGGGCGAGGGGCTCGAGGATCACGCAGCAGGCCGCTTCGCCGAGCACGATCCCGTCCCGGGGCGGGGGGCCGCCCGGGGCGTAGTCCTTGGCCAGGGCGTCGAGGGCGCAGAAGCCGCCCTGGATCTGGCGGTTGAGGGTCTCGACCCCCAGCAGCGCGACGGCCTCGACTCGACCGCCCGCGAGCGCGGCCCGCGCGGCCTCCAGCCCGTAGCTCGCCGAGACGCAGGTCACACAGAAGGTCGGCCCCGCGCGCAGGCCGCGGGTGCGCGCCAGCTCGGCGGTCAAGCTCGAGGGCAGGGCGTCGGTCAGTTGGCCGGGGGCCGGGGGGTCCGCGAAGCGCGCGAGCTGCAGCTCCATGGGCCCCAGCCCGGTGCCCAGGATCAGTTCGCAGGGTGGGGACCCAGCCGCGGCCAGCGCGTCGTCGAGGGCCAGCCCGGCGGCGAGGAAGGCTCGCCGCGGGTCCGCCGCCGGGACCTCCGCCTCCGGGAAGCGCCCGCCGACCTGCATCGGGAGTCCAGCACCCACGGCCTCCGGGAGCGGGCCCAGCTGGGGTGCGCAGCGCAGCGCCTCGACGCCGCGGCCTCCCGCGCTGAGCACCCCCACCCCCGTGATCGCGAGCTTCAAGGGGCGCAGGCCAGGAGCGCGACGCTGGCGCTCCCGTGGGCGCTCTGCGAGGCGAGCAGCGCCAGCTGCAGCGTCGCGGGCTCGGCGGCGCGCGCAGCGCGCCAGTCGGGGGACAGCTCGGCGGGGGTCGGGGGCAAGGTCTGGGTGCGAAGGGCCAGCGCCGCGACCACGATCTGCGCCGCCGAGCCGAAGGCGAAGCCCTCGCCCAGCAGCGCCTTGGGGGCGCACGTGCGGGGGCTGGCCCCCAGCCGGGTCAGCAACGCGACCTGGGCGTCGACGGCGGCGCGGGTGCCGCCCCCGCTGACCAGGAGGTCGATCGCCGCCGGCTCGACCTCGGCCTGGGCGCAGGCCGCGCGCAGCGCGCGCTCGAGGGCCTGGTCGGGGTCGCCGCGGCCGGCGCGGGCGCGGCCGGTGGCCAGCAGGCGCACCGCGCGCTGACCCGCCGGGGGCGGCGTCCGTGGCTCGGCCTCGAGCACCACCGCCGCGCCGCCTTCTCCAAAGGCGACGGGCTCGGCGCCGAGCCCCAGCGCGTAGCCGACCCGCCCTTCGTGGAGCAGCGAGGCGTGCACCAGGTCGGCGTATTGCTCGGCGCCGCCGGCCAGCGCCGCGGGTGCGCCGAGGCGGATCCGGTCGTGGGCCGCGGCCAGCGCGGCCAGGCCGACGTCTTCACCCCCGGCGAGGGTGTGGGCCGTGCCCCGCAGGCGGTGGATCTTGCTCAGGTGCGCCGAGGCCGCGTTGAACACGCTCTCGGTGAACAGGACCGCGTTGGCGCCCTTGACCCCCTTGCGTTGGATCTTCTCGTGGAACTCGAGGTAGTAGCGGCTGCAGCCGAGCGCGGTCCCCAGCACGAGGCAGGTGGCGTCGCGCAGGGCGTCGGGCAACGCGGCCTCGTCCAGGGCCAGCTGACCGGCGGCGGCGGCGAGGCGGGCCACCTCCGCCGCCTTGCGCACCGCGCGGCGGTCGGTGTAGCGCTCGGCGGGGAAGTCCTTGGGGAAGCACACCGCCGGGCGCGGGGTCAGCCCCTCGCGCACCTTGGGCTCGCGGGTCAAGGGGTCGGTGGGCGGCGCGAGGCAGGCCGCCCAGAACGCGTCGACGCCGACGCCCAGGGGGCAGGCGATCCCGAGGCCGGTCAGGGTGGGGGTCGCGGCGGGCACTCAGGGCCTGCCGAAGATCAACGAGGCGTTGCAGCCGCCGAAGCCGAAGGCGTTGCTCATGACGTGGCTCAGCTCTGCTGCGCGGGCGACGGGGACCCGGTCGGCGGCCGGGATCGCGGGGTCGAGCTCGCCGAGGGTCGCGCTGGGCACGAGCTGCTGGTGCAGCAGGAGCCCGAGGCTGACGACCGCCTCGACGGCGCCCGCTCCGCCGAGGGTGTGCCCGAAGGCGGGCTTGAGCGCGACGAGGGGCAGCTCGCGCGCGCGCTCACCGAACACGTCGCTCAGCGCGTTGAACTCGGCCAGGTCGTTGGCCGGGGTCGCGGTGGCGTGCACGTTGACCGCGTCGATCTGGCCCGGCTCGAGCCCGGCCAGCTCGAGGGCGCGGCGCATGGCGAGGGCCGCTCCCGCTCCCTCCGGGTGTGGTTGGGTCAGGTGGTGGGCGTCGGCGCTCTCGCCGTAGCCGACCAGCCGCGCGAGGGGCACGCGCCCGGCGGCGCGGGCGGTCTCGGCGCGCTCGAGGATCAGCGCCGCGAAGCCGTCGCCGAGCTTCATGCCCGCGCGGCCGCTGGAGAACGGCAGCACGTCGCCGGCGGCGAGGGCCTGGATCGAGCTGAAGCCGGCGAAGGTGTGGAAGTCCAGCGCGTCGTATCCGGCGACGAGGGCGAAGTCGGCGCGGCCGAGGCGGATCGCGTCGGCGGCCAGGCCCAGCGCGCTCGCGCCCGCGGCGCAGGCGTTCGAGACCAGCACGGCCTCGCCGCGGAGGTCGAAGCGCTGGCTGAGGTCGGCCAGCCGCGCCTCGACGTCGTAGCTCTGCAGCGCGTCGAGCTGGGCCTCGGCGACCCCGTCGTCGATCAGCGAGCGCCAGAAGCGAGGCGCCGAGGCCTGGGCGGCCAGGGAGCTGCCCACGATCAGCGCCGCGCGCTCGGGGTCTGGGGCCTCGGCCAAACCCGCCTGGGTCAGCGCCTGCTCGCAGACGTCGACCAGCATTGCGTGGGCGCGCTCGCGGGGGTCGGCGTCGTCGCCCCCGGCCCAGCTGCCGCTGCGGACGGGCGCCTCGGGGTCGAGGGGGTAGTGGCGCAACTCGGAGAAGCCCGTCTCGCCGGCGAGCAGGCGCTCCCAGTTGGCGCCGACTCCGCGGGCGAGGCCGGTGATCAACCCCATGCCAGTAACCACGAGCTCGGTGTTCACGCCGGCATGCTACTCGGGTTGCGCGGGAGGCGGCAGGCTCAGGGGTCGAGCCCTACTGCCCTGGCTTGGTGTTCTGCTCCAGCACCTCGAGGCGCTTGAGGATCTCCTGCTCCAGGCGCTTGAGCTGCTCGTCCCGCGCGTGGCCGGCCTTGCGCAGCGACTCCATGCTGCCGCGCAGCTCCTCGAGCTCGGCCCGCAGGCCCTTGATCTCGGCGTCCTGGTTCTTGCGCTCGCCCTCCAGCCGCTCGAGCTCAGCGGTCTGCTGCTTCCCTTGCGTCTCGAGGGTGTCGATCTCCTCGGACTGGGTCCGGGTCGTCTCTTCGAGCTGCTCCAGCGCTTGCTCGTGCTCGCCGATTCGCGTCTCGTGGGTCGTGAGCTGCTCCGTGTGCTGCTCGAGGGTCTTCGAGTGCTCCTCGAGGGTCGTGCCGTGGGTCTCGAGGGTCTGCTCGTGGGTCTCGAGCTGCTCGGTGTTGGACTTGATCCGCTGCTCTTGCTGGAAGATCCGCAAGTGCGGAGAGAGCGCGGCCGCCAACAGCCCAATGATGCCCAGCGCGGCGGCTGCCCGAATCACGTTCTTCACGGCGGCGACTCCTTGTCCGTGCATGGTAGCGGGCGGGGGGCGAGTTGGTTGGTTAGTGGACGGGGGGGGCCTGCTCGGGGGGCTTGGGCTCCGAGGGAGAGGGCGCGAGGTCGTCCGCGGGGAGGGCGAGGTCGTCCGGGGGCAAGGCGAGGTCGTCCGGGGGCAAGGCGAGGTCGTCCGGGGGCGTGAGGTCGGGGTCGGCGTCCCCGGGGAGTTCGAGCTCGTCGTGGGCGGTCGCCTCGAGCTCGGGCAGCACCTCGGCCGGGGTCGGGTCGAGCAGCCCGGCAGGGGCCGGCAGGCTCAGGTCCTCGGGCGGGAGTTCGAGCTCGGGCGCCTCGGGCTGCTCGGGTTCCGTCCCCGGGGCCTGCAGGCGGACCTCGCCCTCGAGGGTCAACGGAGGGCCGGGCGAGGGGATCAGCGGCCCGCTGCCCGGGGGGGGCTCGGTGGGTCCGGGAGCGCTGCCGAAGTCCGAGTGCAGGTCGAGCCCGTCGAGGTCGATCCCGGCCTTGCCCAGGTTCAGCGGCGCCGCGTGGCCACCGCAGCCGAGGATCGGGCAGCCGCCGTGCTCCCCGTAGCAGTCGGCGTGGGTCAGGGTGTGGCAGCGACCGCAGGAGACGAGGTCGTCCTGGCCGAGGTCGTCGTGGCAGTAGGCGCAGCGGGCGCTGCGGTCGTCCGAGCCCACCCACACGAAGGAGCGGTCGGCGAAGCCGATGTTCAGCGCCGGGCGGCGGTCGAACTCCCGGGCGAGGATCTCGAGCTCTCCGAGGATCGCGTTCAGCTCCTGGGGGCCCACCTTGCGCAGGTCGCCCTGGGCGCGCAGGACCCCGCCGCGCACGCTGACCTCGTGGAGGCCGCAGCGGCCGAGGAGGTTCGCCAGCGCGATTCGCGCCTCGCGCGCGGTGTGCAACGGGTCGAACCCAGCCTCCCCCTCGACCACGTGCCGGCGGAGGAAGCCCTCGGGGGTGTGGCGATCCTCGTTGCGCTCGAGGGGAGGGATCGGATACATGCGGCGCACGCAGAGCTCGATGGGGGGCGCGCAGGGGAGCTCGATCTCGATCTCCAGCGGGTAGACGAAGCGCCAGCCGCGGTCGATGCTGCGCGTCCAGAGGCGGTAGGTGGCCTTGGTCCGCAGGCGCATGCGGAACGCGCGACCGTCGTGGCGCCCGCGCACGCTGTCGCTCAGCAGTCGCGCCTGGGTGACCTCGCCCTCGACGCGATCGAGGATCCGCTCCACGATCGCGCTGCGCAGGTGCCGCAGGTGGTTCAACCACAGCCAGACGAGGCCAAACCCCACCAGCACGCAAAACGCGATGGGCAGGATCCGTTCGATCAGCTCTGCTTCCCTCGCAGCGAGAGGCGCGCGGTCAGGCGGACGCGCTTGTCCTTGTCGTCGAGCACCCGCTCCAGGGCGCGGCGGGCGCTCTCGTGGGACTTCATTTGGCCCAGGCTCCACGCCGCGGCCGCGCGGACGTCCTCGTGGTATTCCGAGCGGAGGAAGCTCGCCGGGCGGACGAAGCCGGTCAGCGCGGTGATCACCTTCGCCGCTTGCCCGCCGTCGAGGCGCAGCTTGCCCAGGGCGAGGCAGCACTCACGCTGCAGCTCCATGGTGTCGGCGCGCTGGAGGAGCTCGAGCAGCTCCGAGAACGCTTCGCCGCGCGCGAGCTCGCCGAGCTGCTTGACCGCGGTGATCTGGGCCGCGGTCGAGCCGTCGGCCAGGGCCCAGCGGAGCACCCGCGAGGCCACCGCGCCGCCGGCGGAGCGGGCCACGGTGACCGCCTCCACCTGGACGCTGTGGTCGGGGTTCTGCAGGCCCGTGATCAGTACGCTGGCGGGGTTCTGGCACACGACCGCGGCGGCGCGCAGCAGGCGGCGCGTGCTGGCCGGAGGCGCGAAGGGGGTCACCGCCTTGCGCAGCGCCGACTCGCTCTCGGGCGCCAGCGCGGCCAGCATGTCGATGAGGAACGCTTCGACCCGGCTGCGGCCGGTGGTCTTCAGCGCCTGCACGATCACCTCGACCGCGAGGGTCCCCATGCCTTCGAGCACTCGCGCGGCCTTGCGCCGCTCTTGCTGGGAGCCGTTCTCGATGGTCTCCAGCACGCGATCGATTCGGGGGTCGCCGAGGGTTTGATCGAGGACCTTGGTCGCCGCGCGTTTGATCTCCATCGCGCCTTCGGAGCGGCGCTGGCGACGGCGTTTGAGCGCCCACACCAGGCGGGCGGCGACGTCCCAGTCGCCCGAAGCCAGGCGGTCGACGAGCCCGATCCGGGTGCACTCGCAGAGCACCTCGAACGCCTCGGGGCTGTTCTCCAGCTCGATCGCGTCGCCCAGCCGGCGGCTGGCGACCTGGAAGTAGCGCCCACGCAGCTCCTGTGAGCCGCGCTTGGCGAGGGCGAGGAACTGCTCGCCGGCCCGCAGGCGGTCGTCGGACTCCTGGGTGGCGAAGCAGAGCGCGAGGCGCTCGATCAGCCGGGTGGCCAGCGCCTGGCGGTCGTCGAGCAGCAGCCGGTCGAGGGCCTCGACGAAGGCCTCGCTGTGCGGCGAACGCAGCAGGTCGTGAGGCTCGAGGTCGCACAGCTCGCGGGTGGTGCGCGCGGTCTGATCGGAGGGCCACACGAAGCCGTCGGGGCCGACCTCGGGGATCGGCTCTTCGCTCTCGGGGGCGCCCGGCTCGGGTTGGGGAGGCGCGGCGGGCTGGGGCTGGCCCATGCTCGCCTCGGCCAGCTGATACAGCGCGTCACCCACCACCACGTTGGGGAACGAGCCGTCCGAGGTGATCTCGGCCAGCGGGTCCTTGCCCTCGAAGTCCGCGGGGGAGAGCTTCGCGATGCGGGTGATGAAGCGGCCCAGCTCGCGCGGCGGAATGTCCTTGAGCAGCACGATCCCCTTGAGCTTGCCGTCGTGGAGCAGGCTGTAGAGCTCGGCCCCTCCGGCGGGGAGCGCGTTGGCGATCAGCTGGGTGCCGTTGACCACGATCGCGCCGTCTTCGCCCTCGTGCACCGCCAGCGCGGGGACGAGGTCGAACAGCCGCCGCAGGGTGCGGTCGAGGTTCGCCATGTTCTCGTTGGTGACCTTCGAGCCCGGGGGATACTTCCGCACCGCGTCGATGGACGCCATCAGGTGCCGCACCAGGTCCTTGATCAACGGGAGGTTGGCCTCGGCCAACCGCTTGGGCTTCGGCTGCGACGCTTCGGCCCCGCGCTTGTGGCGGTTCTTGAGCACGAAGGTCTTCTGCACGATCCCGATGGAGCGCAGGTTCCGCGCGCGCGCCCAGGAGTCCCAGTGGTGGCGGCCGACCGGAGTCTGCACGCTGTGCTTGCCGCACTCCTCGAGGAAGTCCTTGAACTCGCTGGCGACGTCGGCGTCGTCGGAGTTCGGGCGGACGAAGGTCAAGCTCTTGATCGAGTTGCCGCGGAACAACTTGTCGACCACCGACTCGTGGTGCTGCCCCTCGCCCACGTCCCGCTTGAGCTTCTTGCCGTTGAGGGTCCAGGCGTTGCCGCGGTGAGAGATCGTGAACGCGGGGGTCAGGGCCCAGCTCGAGAGCAGGGCGCCGCAGAGGGTCCCCAGGTTCTCGTCGACGACCTTGGAGCGATCGGGGTAGAGCCGCACGACCTTGGCCGCGGTCGCGAGGGCCTTGGCGAACTTCGGCAGTTGATCGACCAGCCCCTCGGGGGCCACCTCGTTGACCTCGGGGATCAGCGCCGGCGGGCCGCTGGGCAGCGACTCGAGCGCCTCGCGGTCGAAGATCTGCTCCTTGCGCGCGCGGACCTGGGAGAGGAAGCGGTCGCGCTTCTGCGCGTCGCCAGCGCGGCCGAAGTGGTAGGCCTTGATCGCGGGGCCCTTCGCCGAGTCGCCGACCGCCTCGGCCACGCGGCGGTGGGTGTCCTTGCGTTGGGCCTCGTCGAGGCTCTCGTAGGTCTCGAGCTGGATCGCCTCGGAGGCGAACTCCAGCTCGGGGCCGTCGCGCTCGCCGGTCTCGCGCAGGACCTTCTGGCGGACCGCGTCGCCGACCAGGTCGAGGGTCTCGCCCTCGGAGCGTTCTTCGGCGCCGGTCTTGCGCAGCACGTCGATCTCGAAGTTCGGCCCGACCACCGCGGCTTCGCAGAGGAAGGTCGCCGTGCCCTCGTCGAGCACCTGCAGCTGCTGGCGGAGGACCTCCTGCAGCGTCGCGGGGACGGTGTCGGGGACCACCCCTTGGAAGGTCCAGCCGTCGCTGGTGCGAATGAGGGTCTTGGTCTCGATCAGGTGCCGGAGCACCCCCTCGATGAACAGCGGGTTGCCCTTGGTCAGCTCTTGCACCCGGTCCGAGAGCGGGAGCGGCGGGGGGAAGCCTTCGAGCAGGTTCGTCTCGAGCTCGCGGCTCTCCTCGGGGGAGAGCGGGCCGAGGGGCAGGTTGAAGGCGCCGGCGCCGAGCTCGCTGAGGGAGTCGCGGAACGCCGTGTAGGGGCTCTCGCCGTTGCCCCCGGCGGGTGGGCGTGCCGCGCCCACGAACAGGACCTTGCCCTCGGACTCCAGCGCGCGACGCACGACCTCGAGGGTCGGCTCGTCCGCGTGGTCGAGGTTGTCGAGCAGGATCACCAGGGGCTTGGCCCGGCCGAGTGCCTTGAGCAGCTCGAGCAGGCCGGTGAACAGCGAGACCGTGAGCTCCGCGGGGTCGCGCGGACGGCGCATGCGCTGGCTCTCCGGTGGGCGGCGA
>Ga0070727_10003994_pt1 | contig 12870 bp, 10 predicted proteins | sample tdAd472_FD_66722 | JGI IMG/M metagenome (GOLD analysis project Ga0070727, IMG submission 66722) | Marine sediment microbial communities from the Atlantic coast under amendment with organic carbon and nitrate - tdAd47.2 | ecosystem: Environmental > Aquatic > Marine > Coastal > Sediment | place... | reverse complement strand
CGGCTTGCTTTGCCTGTTCGAACACTTCGGAGTCGCGGTATTGGGCGTCGCGCTGCTCCCTGACCCAGTCGACAACGGCGTGCACTTCAGCTTCTGACACGAACGACCCTTGAATCCGCTCCGGTTTCGGCTCACGGGATGTCACAACCAACATGTCGCCGAGACCGACCAATTTGTCTGCGCCTCCCTGGTCGATGATGACCCTGGAGTCGGTCTGTGATGCAACCGAGAAAGCCAAGCGTGAAGGAACGTTGGCCTTGATCACGCCGGTGATCACGTTGACCGAAGGACGCTGGGTGGCAAGCACGAGGTGGATGCCCACAGCACGGGCCATCTGAGCGACGCGCACAATCGAATCCTCGACGATCTTTCCCGCGACCATCATCAGGTCATTGAGCTCATCGACCACGATCACGATATACGGGAAACGGTCGAACATCTCCTCTTCGAGGCCGCCTGCGTCGTACTTCTCGCGGTAGGAGTCGATATCGCGAACACCGGCATCGGCGAGCAAGTCGTAGCGACGGTCCATCTCAGAGACAGCCCACTGCAGTGCGTCAGCTGCCTTCTTCGGGTTGGTTATCACCCGTGTGAGTAGATGTGGCACGTCATTGTATTGGCCAAGCTCAACCCGCTTTGGGTCAACCAGAATCAGCCGCACCTCTTCTGGTGTCGCCCGCATGAGAATCGACGTCAGCAGGGAGTTGATACAAGAGGACTTGCCAGCGCCGGTCGCACCCGCGATCAACACATGGGGAAGCTCTGTAAGGCGAAGCATCCGCGGAGCACCCGACACATCCATGCCGAGAGCGACCAGCATTGGGTCGTGGTCAGCCTGGGCGACATCGGACCGCATGACCTCGCCAAGCGTCACCAGATGTCGTTTTCGGTTCGGGACCTCGACGCCAATTGCGGACTTGCCAGGAATCGGAGCCAAAATGCGGACGTCGTGGGCGGCAAGGGCATAGGCGATATCGTTGCTGAGGTTGGTGACCTTGCTGACCTTGACACCGGCCGCGAGTTCGATCTCATATCGTGTCACAGTGGGACCCGGAACAATCCGAGTCAGTGTTGCGTCGACGCCGTGCTCTCGAAGCGCAACCTCAAGCGCCTCACCGGTGGCTTTGAGACCTCGGCCATCGTGGCCTTCGTTGGAAGCCACCGAGAGAATGTCGACTGGAGGCAGGGTGTAGCCGGCGGGTTGAGCCTTCTTCGGAACCTTCGGAGTGATACGGGCTGGTGTCTCTGGAACCTCGACCGCTGGCACGGCAGGTGCCGACTTCTTCGGTTCCTGGCGTTCGAGCACATCGGTTGTCGCCGAAGCCGCAGTTCGCGCTTCGATGAGCGGTTCAGGCGTTTCGTTCGAATCGGTCTTTGCAAACCCGAGACCGCGTGCAACACCTGACGCGTATGCACCGAGTTGGCGGAAGACATCACCAAGCGAGGCTCTCGTGATGAGCAACGCACCGACGCCGATTACAGCGACGAGCACCACCACGGTCCCCCAGTATCCGATGAGTCGTTCAAGGGGGTAGGCAATCAGCGAACCAGTGGCTCCGCCGTGTTCTGAGACTGACTCAGTCCCTCCCGCAAGGGGGACATTCCCAGTAAAGAGATGGAAGAGCGCAACCGAGCCGAGGAAGAGCACGATGATGCCCAGAATCGTCCGACGGTGATGCTCTGGATCGATCAATCCGATGAGTGAGGCACCGGCCACGATGAGACCCAGAGGAATTACATAGGCCCACATGCCGAACAGTCCGGTGGTGACATTCGATCCTGATGCCCCGATGGGACCGGAGAGTTCAAAGAACGACAGAACCAGAAGCAACGCTGCGACGATGAGCACGATGCCCCACACGTCCGTACGGTGATCACCGAGTTGTTCGCCGACCTTCTTCGGAAACGCCCCCAGCGCGGAGACGGACCGGTTCAGAACCGACTTCTTCTTTTGTTTCTTCTTTGCTGTCTTCCGCCCGTTGCCCCGAACCTGCTGTCTGGTAGCCATGGGATACGAACTGTACCCCAGGATTCGAAATGAACAAACCACCCTTCGCGCGAGAGCACGCGCGCTAAGTTACATTCGTGTAATTCATCATGGATTGCATGACCTGGCAACCCGGCAAGAACGCTCTACGCCTCGATCACAACGGGAATGACGACCGGGCGGCGGCCGGAGTGCTTCTTCACTGCTCGAGTTGCCGAATTCCTCACTCTTGTCCGCAGATCGTCAAGATCAATGGGAGTCGACAGTGAGCCAATCGATGCCGTCACACGGTCCTTGATGATCTCGTGCAATTCGGTCTCTTCTGCGGTGACGCCGTGGCTATCGACATCTGGCCCGATGACGATCTCACCGTTCGATACGTTGATCCCAACCATGATGATCATGACTCCGTCGTCGGCGAGATGCTGGCGATCTCGAATGACGGTGTCCCCTCCCCCGACATCCGTGCCGTCGACATACACATACCCGGAAGGAACAGCCCCACGCTCAACCGTGAGGACGCCACCATCGAGAACCACCTGGTCTCCGTCTTCGAGAATCTCGACTTCAGGGATCCGCATCTCACGGCCAAGCGCCGCGTTCGCGACAAGGTGCCGGTACTCGCCATGCACCGGAATCATCGCGTCGGGTCGAACCGTGTTGTAGAAAGTCTTGAGTTCCTCCGCAGCCGCGTGACCCGAGACATGTACGTGGGTATTTCGGCCGTGGAAGACGTTCACACCGGCTCGATACAGGTTGTTGATGACCTTCGAGACCTTCTTTTCGTTCCCAGGGATGGGTGTCGCAGAGATGATCACCGTGTCGGCCTCTGCCAGCGAGATCGATCGATGCTGCCCTGCTGCCATGAGTGAGAGGGCAGCAAAAGGCTCACCCTGACTTCCGGTGGAGATGATCGCCGTATCGGCGTCAGGCATGTCAACCAGCCGGCCAAGCTCGACCAGCGAGTTCTTTGGGATGTCGAGGGTGCCAAGGTCTGCAGCGATGTCGGAGTTCCGAAGCATTGACCGACCGATGAATGCGAACTTTCTGCCGTCGGCAACGACCGCGTCGATTGCCTGTTGCACGCGATGAACATGCGAAGCAAAACACGCGACGATCACTCGGCCCTCGGCTTGCGACACGATCTGATTCAGCCGCTCGCCAACCGTGACCTCGGACGGGACGTAGCCCTCCCGTTCGGCGTTCGTTGAATCTGAGAGAAGGAGACGCACGCCCTTCTCTCCAATGGTTCCGAAGGATCGAAGATCAGTCGGAACACCGTCGATTGGCGTCGGATCCAGTTTGAAGTCTCCGGTGTGCACGACGATGCCCTCTGGCGTGTTGAAAGCGATACCGGCTGCGTCGGGGATCGAGTGAGATACGGGCACAAAGGTGAAACGGAAAGGGCCGTGGTCAACCCAGTCGTAGTACTCAACGGCCCGCAAATCAGGGGTAATACCTGCTTCCTCGATCCGTGCTCTGGCGAACCCGACGGTGAGCGGGGTGCCATAGATCGGCACATTGACTTCACGAAGAAGGAAAGAGAGGGCACCGATGTGATCCTCGTGGCCGTGTGTCAAGATGATGCATTCGAAGTCATCCTTGCGAGCGATGACATGAGAAAAGTCCGGGAGAACAAGATCGACCCCGAGCATGTCCTCCTCCGGGAACATCAGCCCACAGTCGACCATCGCGATCGAACCATCTATCTCGAACGTTGCGCAGTTCCTACCGATTTCCCCGAGTCCGCCGAGAAACCCGACCTTGACCGTCACGCTGACCGGTACTGACTGATGGTGTCAAGAGCCGTTCCAACGGTCTCGAGAGTCTCAGGCTGTGCGGAGAGCAGCGGCAATCTGGGCTCCCCGACGCTGTCCCAGTATTTCGTGAGACCAGCTTTGAGTGGCATCGGACTCGGTTCCGAGAACAATGCTCTGTTGAGTGGTGCGATCAATTCGTCAAGCTCCTTGGCCTTTGTTTCGTCGCCCTCGATGACGGCCGTGACCATCGCTGCGATCTCGCGTCCCGCGAGATGTGATGAGACTGATACGACCCCGACGCCACCGGCATCGACGATGTCTTTGGTAAGAGCGTCGCTGCCGCTGTAGACGGCGAAACCCTCAGGCAGCGCCGCGATCGCCCGACGCGACCATTCGATGTCGTCGACGGCGTCCTTGACGGCGACGATGCTCTCGTGGCCGGCAAGTTCCACGAGCGTTTCGATCTCGATGAGAATCGCGCTCCGACCGGGGATGTTGTAGATCATTAACGGCTTGTCCGTCGCTTCGGCGATCGCTGTCATGTGCGCTGCGATTCCGGCCTGTGGGGGCTTGGAGTAATAGGGGGTGACAGCCATGACAGCGTCAACGCCTGCCCGTGCCGCGGCTTCAGCGAGCTCAACCGACGCCGCCGTGTCGTAGGTTCCAACACCAGCAACAACGGTCATCGAACCGCCACAGGCATCGACTGCGGCCTTGAACAACGCGATCTTCTCGGGTTTTGTAAGCGTCGGCGATTCACCGGTCGTCCCTGCAACGACGAATCCGTCCGAACCGTTCGCTCCGAGGTGTTTGATCAAGCGCCAAAACGTTGCGTAATCGACCGAACCGTCCTGGGTGAATGGCGTGATGATCGCCGTGAGGGTCTGCCCGAAGGGCGCAGCAGGTCGTTGTTCCATATCTGAGAAGGTACCACCTTTGTCCGAACACGAGCGGTCCGAACGGATGCCTCGACCGCAGCGTCGGAGTCTCCGCCGGTGTTGGTATTCTTCGTCCATGGAATCTGCCCCAAACCACGTGCGAGACGTTTCAACTGACGAATTCCAACAGCAGGTGTTGCTGCGGTCGAGAGAGGTCCCGGTTCTGGTCGACTTCTGGGCTGAGTGGTGTGAGCCATGCAAGACACTCTCGCCAACTCTCGAAGCACTCGCAGACGAGTTTGACGGAGCGTTCGAGTTGGCAAAGGTCGATGTCGACGCCAATCAGGAACTCTCGGCACAATTCAACGTGCAGTCCATTCCTTCCGTGATCGCTATCAAGGACGGACAGGAGGTCAGCCGGTTTCAAGGAGCGCTTCCTGAGGCATCGGTGAGAGCCTTCATTGAGCAGATTCTCCCGACGGCGTTGGATCTGATGTTCGAGGAAGCCCGTACCGCGCTCATCAACGGGGACACTGCTGGCGCCGAGCACATGCTTCGCCAGATTCTGTCGGATCAGTCTGATCACCAGGATGCAGGGACCAGCCTCGCCGCATTGCTCATCGATCGCGGCGACATTGACGAAGCACTCATCGTGCTCGGCAAACTCGTGCCCGATAGCGATGTCGACAGACTGCAAGCGGCGGCGCGCCTCAGACAGAGCGCCGGAGACGACATTTCACAACTCGAGGCGGCAGCAGCCTCCGATCCGTCCGATGGCGACGCACAACTCAGTCTCGCACGCGCTCTGGCCGCCCACGGCGAGTACGAACCCGGCCTCGACCGGATGTTGGCAATCGTGTCGGACGGTGGCGAAAGCAAGGAAGACGCCCGCCTTGCGATGATCGACATCTTCGACGTGCTCGGCAATGAGCATCCCTTGACCCAGACCTACCGCCGGAGACTTGCGGCGACCCTGTTCTAGAGCCGCAGGCTCCCGGAGGATGAGACGTGACTGCTAGTCGGCCTTTCAGCGATTCAGCTCGTCAATACATCGCGGCCTACAACGAACCGGATCGTGCCAAGACCAGCGAGCTACTCAGTCTCAGCCTGAGCCCCGGAGGGCGATACATCTCCGAGAATCAGGAACTTTCGTTCGACGGCATCCTTGAGATGGCGAGCGGCTTCCATGAGGTAGCAGAGATGCGCATCGAGGGCGAGATTCGGGTGCACGGTAGATATGCAACATTCAGGTGGTCGTTCACAGAGTTCGACACAGGTGAGATCACCACGGGGATCGACTTTTGCGAGTTTGCTGAAGATGGCCTGATCGACAAGGTCGTGGTGTTCTTCGACTAGGCAGTGACGCGCAGGCGTTGACCGATGCCCGCCGTCGGGGTGGCTCGCATACGGCTCAACGGGTTTGAGTTGTCTCGCATATGCTTCGTCAAGTACACCTCGGCTCGAGGAGGCGCTGATGAGGCTCCGACCGCAACCTGCACTGCTGCACGACTGATGACGACACACGCCACGCGCTCAGAGCGGTGGCTGTGGGCATCTGTCGTTGTCGTTGTCGTTCTGATCTACTCGTCCATCGCACTTGCGCAGACCCTTGCCCAGGAACTCCAGGACAGGGAACTTGTCAGCACGGCAATCTGGCTCGGACTCTGGGTGCTGGTCGCAGCAATCATCGTGCTTGGACTCGGGACACGCCCAAGCTGGCTGGCAGCCGGGGCCATTCTGGGCATCATCGGCGTGTATGCCCTCGTGATGACCCGAATGGCCATCCCTGAGGAGCGAAGCCATGTCGTCGAATACGGCATGGTTGGAGCTCTGATCTATGCAGCCCTGCAAGCGAGAATCGCAGGGGGCCGACATGTTCCGATGCCAGCGGTTCTGGCAATTGCGGCGACAGCGGTGATAGGGGCAATTGATGAATTCATCCAATTAGCACTGCCCGAGCGGGTCTTCGATGTGAGAGATATCGCCTTCAACGCATTCGCCGGCTTCCTGGCTGTGAGCGCTGTCGCGATTCTCAGTTGGATCAAGAAGCGAGCGTCAATGGGTCGCAGCGATAGCCCGTAGCAATACCCAGCCGCACCCATTCAGATAGCCCAGAGACCGCTGCCCTACTACTCGATTCCGAGCAGGCTCTCAAGACCAACCGCCAATGGGTCGCGTTGGGATGAAACCGATTGCACAGCGAGAAGAACCCCTGGCATGAAGGCTGCTCTGTCCATCGTGTCGTGACGGATGGAAAGCGTTTCTCCCTCGGACCCGAACATCACGGTCTGATGCGCGAGCAAACCTGGCAGTCGGACCGAATGGACCGACACTCCGTCGACATCGGCACCCAGGGAGCCCTTGTATGACTCCTCCGATGTCACCGCACGCTGCTGAGGTGGGCCTGCCTCTGCGATCCTTGCGGCCGTTGCGATGGCCGTCCCTGACGGTGCGTCGATCTTGCGGTCGTGGTGCATCTCAATGACTTCGGCGACTGGGAAGTGCGGTGCGGCGAGCGCCGCCATGCGCATCATCAGGACCGCACCAATGGAAAAGTTCGGAACGACTAGACAGTTTCCTGGTCCGTTGCCCCACAGAGTCTCGAGGGCCGCAAGCCGCTCTGCGTCGAACCCCGATGTCCCGACAACGACATTCGCGCCAAACTCTCGCCACAGCTCGAGGTGTTCCATAACTGAACCTGGCCGGGAGAACTCCAAGATGACGTCGCACCCGTCGAGGCTTTCAGCTTCTTGACTCACTGATACACCAGCAATGCTTCCAGCGGTGTGGGGGTCGTACAGCGCTATGAGGTGCATGTCATCGGCATCGGCGATCGTCTTGGCCGAGAGACTGCCCATCTGCCCTGACGCACCAGAGACACCGACCTTCATACAACGAACCGTTCAAGGTCATCGGCCCCGAACGGACCCACCGCCCCGATAACAAAGGGACCGGAGTACGCAGCCTTAGCCGCAGCCTGGACATCGTCGCGAGACACCTTTGAAATGACCTCGACGGTTTCGTCGACGGTGAGGTGGTCCATGCCGGTCAGTTCCGTTCTTCCAATCCGGTTCATGCGAGACAGGGCGTCTTCGAGTCCGAGCGCGAGAGCGCCCTTGATGTGGCCCTTCGCCCGGTCGAGCTCTTCGTCAGTGAGTCCGTCGGAGACGACCTTCTCAACCTCCGATCGAATGATTCCGAGCACCTCGGCTGCCTGATTCGGTGTCGTCCCGACATAGATGGCCGACGCACCAGCGTCGGCGAAGGGAAGCCGGAAGCTATGTACCGCATAGGCAAGACCTCGAGTTTCTCGGATCTCGTGGAATAGCCTTGAGCTCATCCCACCACCGAGCACATGGTCAGCAAGCATCAATGCGTACCTGCGATCGTCGTCTCTTGCAAACGATTCGCTCCCGAACACGAGGTGCGCCTGTTCTGTGTCCCGCGTCTCGACACTGACACCGGACACGACGGTCGGCGGGCTCAAGGTATGGCCAATCGGTTCACCCGACCAATCGCCAAACCATGCTCCAATCTGCTCTGTCAGGTTCGGAGGCAGGTTCCCAGCGACGGCAACGACCACCGACTGGGGGGCGTATCGACGAGCCCAGTAGCCCTCGATTGCGTCCCGACTCATGCTTGTGATGGATTCTCGGGTGCCAAGGATTGGGAGAGAAAGAGGATGACCGTCCCATAGCGCCGTGATCAGTTGCTCATGGGCCACGTCCGTCGGATCGTCCTCATTCATGTTGATCTCTTCGACGACAACATGCCGCTCGCTGTCAATCTCCTCTTGACGGAACGACGGCCTGCGGATCATCTCTGCGAGAATCTCGATACCGAGAGGAAGATCTTCGTCGCGCATTCGTGTCCAGAAACAGGTGTACTCCTTCGACGTGAAGGCATTGTGGCGAGCACCGATCCCATCGAACGCTTCAGCGATAGCCCTCGCCGACCACTTCTCGGAACCTTTGAAAAGCAGGTGCTCAAGAAAATGCGAGGCGCCTGCCTCATGCGGCTCCTCGTCGCGACTGCCGGTGTCGACCCAACAGCCAATCGATATTGACCGCGTCGACGGCATGTTGTGGGTGATCAGCCTGAGGCCGTTGGGGAATGTGGTCAGTTCGTGTTCCATTGTCTTCGATACTAGGAAGGTGCGAGGTGCGCGGAAGTCGTGACCACAATCGCAGGTCCGGCAAACGCGGTGTCGCGTGATCCGCGCCTCCGGCGCTTTCTTTGGGAAATGTCTGTATGAATGAGAGTTTGTTTCACATGCACCGGTTCAGAGCTGCCCCCTGGTTAGCGGCCGTCGCCCTTGTGGCGACGGCTTGCGCCACCTCCACCACGCTCAACACGTTGCCGCCTGAGGGTGCAGACACGACGTCAGCGACCGTTGCGAATCCAGGCGGAATCAATGTCACGGGGTCGACTCCGTCGATCCAAGACTCCACAACAACGTCTCTTGCCGGAGGCACTTTTACGCCGCATCCGGTTGCCGTCGAGGAACCAGAGTCTGAAGAACTCACCATTACCACAGACGACGGACTGGATCTGTACGCCAAGATTTACCGCGGCGGACCGACAGCTGTCCTCTACACACACCATTTCCAGACGACACGCTCTGGTCCCCAGTCGAGCGACACCACGGCTCCGATGTCGTGGACACTCGCCGACGCTGGCTACACCGTATTGACAGGAGACTTCCGCGGCCACGGCCAAAACGAGGGCGACGACAACGTCAACGACTCGAAGGCGGACATCAGAGCGTTCTATGAGTATCTCGTCGGTGAGGGATATGAGACCATCGTGTCGTTTGCCGTCTGGGGTTCGGGTCCTGTCGTCGTCAACGTCGACGCAAACGACGATGGAATCGACTTCGATGGGATTGCCCTCTTGTTCCCATCCCTTGCGAGAAACGGGAATGACCTGATCACTGATCTTCCGGGAATCGACGTACCGGTATGGATCGTGCACCTCGATGTCGGGTCTTCGGGCGGTATCCCGACGAGGCTCAGACCACACGTTCCAGATCTCTACGACGCCTTTGCCTATCCAAGCTTCGGATCGGGGCTCACGTTCCTCGACGTGTATGGAGAGGAACACGCCGGTCGGATGATTGCCTTCCTGGCTCACATCGAGGCGAACGCGTAGACCATTCGTCGGTCAGTCGTCGTTGGACGGCTTCTGGCGAAGCGACTTCGTCTCGGATCGTTTCCGCTTCGCCTCGACACGCTTTCGACGGGCCGTTCGCGATGGTTTGGTCGCACGGCGTCCTGGAGGGTCCGGCTTGGCAGCTCCGTCAAGGACAGCCCCCAGCCTGCGCAGCGCACGTTTCCGATTGGTTGCCTGCGAACGAGAGCGATCCTCGACGATCCGCACTTCGGGGCCAAGTTTGGCGACGATGCGAGCCCTGATGCGGTCTTCGAAGACTGCCGAGCCAGCCACATCAAAGCGAAGCTCCACACGCGTTGCCGTCTTGTTTGCGTGTTGACCACCCGGTCCCCCGGTCGGCGAGAATCGCCAGGTCAGCTCAGAATCTGGGATGTCGAACGACATGTCGGGTGCCCTCACCGAGAGTTCGGCGGCATCGTACACTTGGCTGTTGATGCGCGAACGTGATGAATCAGTCCTCCACGAGATCCTGCCCCCCGAAGAGCGGGCGATTGAAGCCGTCGTTGCGCGGTACCAAAGGGTCGCACCGGCAGTCACCCGCTTTGCGCGATCCCTTGCCGGCAACGACGAACTCCAGGTCAGGCTCGGCACGCAAGCAGCATCAACCTTCGAGACGATTGTTATTGATCCGCGTGCGTTCCAAACCGCATATGCGCGCTCCGCCCCCGTAACGCCTGCTGAGGTGGCATTGACCTCGGCGTTGCATGAGGTCATCCACCTCATCGCAACCGACCTCGATGAAGAGCGACCGATACCCAAGGAATGGCTGGCCTTCCGTGACGAAGAAAAGGAAGGCGTCGACGAAACGCCAGAGGGTCCGATGGTTCCCGTTGGACTGTTCCAACTTGGCGAGATGGACGAGGACATCGTCAGACCAGATTTTGACGAGGACGACATCGACTTTGGTGACGACGCACCGGCGGACGCGGCGGCCGTCAACGTCCTTGATGCGCTTGTGAGCATCGGCGGACCAGCCGCCGAAGCGCTGTTCTTCGCTATCGAGGACGCCCGTCAGGAACGAATCCACTTCGACGCCTATCCCGGTGCAGGGTCAGTCTTGAAGGATCTCTATCGCACATCGGTGGGTCATGCACTCGGAGCTGCACGGCCTCTCGGCCAGTTTGCGCTCGCTTGCTTCATGATCGTCGGTGGTCATGAAGAGCGGGACCGAATGCAGAAACGGTTGCAACCACATGTCGCCCATGCCATCGATGACGCCATGGGGTTCCTCGATCCCATATTCGATGTCGACGATGCATGGTCTGTCGGAACAATCGCGCTCCAACTTCTGTCGGTTGCCAAGATGCACAACCTCGTGCAGGAAGGCGCTGCCACCTCCAGCCAGAAGAAGCTCCAGGACGAGGCTGACGGCGCCGCTATTTCTCAGACCGTCGACGCAGTCCGCATGGTGACGCCGTCGCTGGCCGACCGCGAGTCATATGACCAGACACGCCAGGCAGCACAGGCCGTAAGCGCACAGGACGGCGTAAAGGGCGAAGCAGATCAGGCAGGCGATCCGGCGACAGACCAGATCATGAAGGTCTCGTCGGCACCAACGGTGTTCCTGCCAACCGGTCAGACAGGAAAGCTGCTCGTCACCGACCTGCCGGTGACCTTCTCAGCGTTCGCTCCACAGGGAAGGGAAATGCTCGCCAAGGCGAGCGCAGACTGGGGAGTCGCACAGCACCGAGTATCGGGCGAGCTGTACCCCCTGTTCCTCGCCAACCAGCGCAGAGGTCTTCGATCCGGCTATGACGCTGGCGACCTCTCCCCCTACACCCCGCTCCTCCTCGGCGCTGGTTTGTACGACAGGATGTTTGAGAGAAGAGATCTGCCTTCGAGGCGGTCGTATGCAGTAAGCCTGCTCGTCGACGGATCGGCATCAATGCTCCAGCCACGCGAGACCGGAGGGCGCAAGGCGCCGTGGGCCATGGCCGCAGCCCTCCTTGGAGCGTGGACACTCGCACGCCTTGCCGATGAGCTTCAGATCGACTTCGAGATCGCCATCTTCAACCGATCATTCGCAGCGAAGCGGGATGACACCGAAGCGTCATACAGAGATATCCGATCCAAGGCCACGGCAGGTCTCCGCCAATCCCAGGGCGGTAGCGCCGAGCGCCTGACCCGCACCGTCAACCACTACCTGCTCAAGTCGTTCAACGCACGGTGGCGCCAATCAGAGGACGCTCTTGCCGGTTTGTTCTACACCGCAGCATCACCTCAGAACGCAGCGAGAGAGGCTCGAAAGGATCCGACTGCGGCGCCGCCTGTCTCGATGTTTGACAAGGCAGCCAACGTCGACGAGTTCAATGTTGCCCACGCAGCCGAGCGACTGGCAGCACAGCGTGCCTCACACCGCATCATGGTTGTCCTTGCTGACGGGATGACTCGCGGATCTGTCCAAGCGCTCGCTGAAACGGTCGCAGACGTCGAGCATGGCGGGACAACCGTTCTCGGCATCGGTGTCGGCGACGACACGGTGCGCGCCGCCTACTCCCGTGCTCAGGTCGTCGAGCAGCCGCTCCAACTGGCCACAGCCATGGTTGAAGGTGTTCGATCGACCCTGTACAAATCCATCGCAGCGTCTGGCATGGACTCGTGGTGGGCTCACGAGGGCGAACGGCTCCTCATGGACCACACCCCCATCGGAGCAACCCATGACTAGCGCAAACAAGTCCCCGTACCCAGGGTTATGGAGCGGGTCTGACAAGTCTCACAGCCCACAGAATGCCCAAGCACGCGAGCCCTACGACACACACCTCTCACAGAACATTGACACAAGACCCAGAGAAATCGATTGGAGCAGCAATGCCTGACAACGTGACTTTCAAGGACCCAACCGGCGAAGGGCCCGACATAGAGCTGCCACTCGCTGTGGTCCCGAAAGACCTGGAAGACTATGAGTCGCGCGTCGACCACATCCCGAGCATCGACCCGTTCTACGTCGACCTTGGCATGCAATACCAGTTGGCGATGCTCGAACAGATCCGTCGCTCGCATTTCACCGACAGCCCTCTTCACCTCGCGTTGCGCGGGCACATGGGTACAGGGAAGGACCACGACCTCGAACAGT
>Ga0070727_10003992_pt1 | contig 12880 bp, 11 predicted proteins | sample tdAd472_FD_66722 | JGI IMG/M metagenome (GOLD analysis project Ga0070727, IMG submission 66722) | Marine sediment microbial communities from the Atlantic coast under amendment with organic carbon and nitrate - tdAd47.2 | ecosystem: Environmental > Aquatic > Marine > Coastal > Sediment | place... | reverse complement strand
CACCCACGACCAGGTGCTGGGCGGGCCGAGCGGCCAGGTGTTCATGGGGTGCACCTTCCCCGCCGCCGACGACTACCGGCTGGCGATCCAGGAGAGCGGCGCGAAGGTAGCCCGGGCCCTCGCCGACCACGGCGTCATCGGTCGGTTCGCCATCGACTACGTGTCGGTGCCCGAGCCCGACGGCTGGAAGCACTACGCGATCGAGGTCAACCTGCGGAAGGGCGGCACCACCCACCCGTTCCTCACCCTGAAGTTCCTCACGAACGGCACCTACAGCTACGACGACGGCCTGTTCTACGCGCCGTCGGGCAAGCCCAAGTACTACTTCGCCACCGACACCCTGCAGAGCGAGCGCTACGTCGGGCTACGCCCCGCCGACCTCGTCGACATCAGCGTCTACCACGACATGCACTTCCACGGTCCCACCGAGCGGGGCGTGGTCTTCCACCTCATCGGTGCCCTGTCGGAGTTCGGCAAGGTCGGCATGGTCGCCATCGGCGACAACCCGCAGCAGGCGAAGTTCCTCTACCGCCAGGCGCTGCAGGTGCTCGAGGAAGAGACGGGTGCAGGCTGGCACCCCGCAAGCTGATCGGGCGTAGCGTTCCGGGCCGCGCCGCGACCAGGTCCCCATGAGCTTCCTCCCCCTGCTGCTGACGGGCGGCGGCGCCATCGCCGTGCTCGGGTCGTGGGCCCTCTACATGGGCTCCGTGCCGAGCGGCCGCGTGCCGCCTCGCCCCGTGGGGCACATCATCGCCCAGGCCGTTGGCATGGCCTTGGCCATCACCGGCATGGCGCAGGTCGTCACCACTCCCACCCTGCCCATCGGCCTCCCCTCCGCCGCCCTCGCCGGGCCGGCGCTGACGATGGGCGGCCTGTTCCTCTTCCTGCTCACCCAGCGCAAGACGCCCCTCGGCAAGCTCCGCGTGGCCGTCGGCGACCCGATGCTGCCCTTCTCCGCCACCACCCGCGACGGGGAGGCGTTCCACAGCGACCAGCTGCGCGGCCAGCGGGTGCTGTTCAAGTTCTTCCGTGGCCACTGGTGACCCTACTGTAGCGCCGAGTTGCGGCGCTTCGAACAGATGAACGACCAGCTGGCCGCGCACGGCGTGCGCATCGTGGCCCTCAGCAAAGACACCGTCGAGCAGGTCCGCTACCACTACGACCGCGACCGACTCGACGCCTTGCTCCTCAGCGACGCCGACCTCACGGTCATCCGGCAGTACGGCGTCGAGCATCACAAGGCCATGGAGTTCTCCATCGGCCGCTTCCAGCTGTTCGGCGTGCCCCTGGCGCTGGTGCCCACGGTGAAGACGATGGCCATCCCCACCACGCTGCTCCTCGACGAGCACGGGGTGGTGCAATGGATCGACCAGGCCGACGACTATCGGCTCCGTAGCGACGTCGACCGGGTGCTGCAGGCCGTCTGCGACGTGTTCGGGCCGCCGGCGAGATAGCTTGGCCGCGGAGGTCCCATGTCTTGCCTGCTGCTGCTCTCCGTCGCCCTCGCGGCGCCTCCCGCCCCCGACGCCAAGGCCGAGGGGCCCGCGTCGAACGACAAGTTCGTGGCCGACGACCTGGTCGTGTCGGAGTGGTCCGAGCGCTTCGAGCGAGCGGAGCGCGAGGTCTTCGCGAAGCGCGCCGACATCGTGAAGGCCATGGGCCTCAGCCCCGGGCAGGCCGTCGTCGACATCGGCGCCGGCACAGGAGCGCATCTGGGAGCCCTCGTGCAGGCCGTGCGACCCGGCGGCACCGTCATCGCCACCGAGCTGTCGCCCGGCTTCCGCACGCACCTCGAGCAACGAGCCGCCAGCGAGGGCTGGGCCGAGGTCGTCGTCAGGGAGAGCTTCGTCGACCGCACGGGCCTGGAGACAGCCAGCGTCGACGCCGCCCTGCTCGTCGACGTCTACCACCACCTCGACGCCCCTGAGGCCTTCGTCGTCGACATCGCCCGCGCGCTGCGCCCTGGCGGCACGCTGCACATCGTCGACTTCGACCCCGGCCGGGAGGGCGCCACCGACTGGGTGAAGGGGCATGTGCACCTCACCGCCGATCAGGTCCGAACCCAGGTCGTAGGCACGGGGGTCTTCACCGCGCTGCCCGATCCGAAGGTCGAGCTGACCGACAACCGGATGCTGTCGTTCCGCCGCGTAGCCGAGTAGCTCCTACAGCGCGGCGAAGCCGACCGAGAAGCCCAGCGACGGAATCACCAGGGGGACCTTGGTGACACGCTCTTCATCGAAGTCGGCCAGGTCGACCACGCCATACTGACCGATGCCGACCTCGAGGCTCGTGTAGGTGAGCTTCGCGTCTTGCCGCAGCCCCACGTTGGCCGACCAGCCGAAGCGATTCAGTGGCTCGCCCGCCAGGGGCTCCGAGCTGCTCAGCTGGTGGACTCCGACCCCGCCGTACAGCCCACGAGCCTGGGGGTTCGGGTAGATGCGACCGCCGCCACCGACGGTGGTGAGCGTCGGTGAGCTGCCCGCGGGAGGGTCGTTGCCGCGCAGGCCGAACAGCACCGCCCCGGCCCCCGGCAGGTAGGCGCCCTGCCCCCACACCGACAGGGCGGGCCCCACCGGGATGGGGAGCACCAGCTCGAGCTCACCGCCGGCCCCGATGGGCAGCCCCACGGCGATGCCGAAGCGCACGTGCTTTCGGTCGGCGTTCAACCGGAAGCGCTCGAGCAGCTCGTTGGCCTTCTGCCGGTCGCGCTCGACCCCCTTTCCACGCAAGTACATCTGGCCGAGGGTCTTGCAGCTGTCGTAGGTGCCGTTGTCGCAGGCCGTGAGCAGGTGCCGAGCGGCGATCTCGTCGTCGAAGCTCGTGGCCCGGTCGAGGTGCACCTGCGCCAGCGCCGCACACCCATCGCCATGCTGCCCCTCGCAGGAGCGCTCCAGGAGCAGGTAGGCCTCCTCGCTCGGAGGCTGGGGCGGGGTGATCCGACGCTCCGCCAACCAGTAGCAGCCCTCGGGGTCGCCGTTGTCGCAGCCCCTGCCGAGGTAGACGTCTGCCGGCTGCTCCCCCTCGAAGGGCGGCTCGTGGCGGGCCTCTACCAGCGGGCCCAGCGCCGAGCAGCTCGGAGCACTGCCCAGGTCGCAGGCGCGGGTGTACGACGCGAAGGCGTCGGGCAGCAGGGCCTTGTCGCGCACCTGCCGCTCCCCGAGCCCCGCGCAGCCCAGCGGGTCGTTGAGGCGGCAGGCCGCCGACCACAGATCGAGTTGGGCGGGCGCCTGCACCTTCTTCGCCATGCCGATGCGTCGCTGCTCCGCTCCAGCCACGCAGGCGTCGGCGATGCGGCCCTCACAGGCCTGGTCGAACAGCAGCAGCGCCTTGCCGTAGGCCTCGGACCGCGGCTCGTGGCGCACGAGCAGGTGACCCGCGCCGAGGCACGCACGCAGCTCCCCCTCCTCGCACGACCCCAGCAAGTCGCTCTCGGCGGCGGCCACCCGTTCGTTGTCGATGCCCCACCGGTCGACGTAGTCGCCCAGCGCGATGCAGCCCTCGGTGGCGCCCAAGGTGCACGCACGCAGGAAGGCACCGAAGGCGTCGAGGCTGGCGCTCTCGACCTCGCCTTCCTGCTGCAGCCGACCCAGCTCCACACACGAGGGAGCGATGGGCAGCTCCTCGTCTTCACACTCCCGCACCGTGCGTGCGGCGAACGCGGCATCACGCCGCCCCTGGGCCTCCGTGCATGCCTCGGCACGGCCCAGCACGCAGGCGCGATCGAGGGCCAACAGCGCCTGCTCCGACGCCCCGGTTCCGTCGTAGGCCACCGATAGCATCGCGCAACCCTGCCCCACGTCTTCGAGGCGCCGCAGCCGCTGGCCCAGGGTGCCGGTGGCTTCGGCCTCGCAGGCGAGCTCGAGCTCGCCCAGCAGCCGCGCCGAGGGAATGCCGTCTTCGTACAGGTCGCGCCGGGTGCGCGCCACGTTCACGCAGGCGGCGGCATCGAGAGTGGTCACGCACGCGATGGCCTGGTCGGACACCTCGTCGATCTGCACCGCGTCGGCCTCGAAGCAAGCGCGGTACACCCCCGCTTCGCAGGCCACGTCGAGCTGCCGCACCGCCTCGTCGACCGCGCCTGAGCGCTCACCGAGCTCCGCCAGGATCTGGCGCGCGGAGGTCAGGCAAGTCTCGGGGACGGCCGGATCGCAGGTGGGGAGCAGCGGCGTGCCCGAGGGGAACACCAGCTGGTGGATGCCGAGGCCGTTGCCATCGAGCTGCACCAGGTGGTCGCCGACGTCGCCGCGCCACCGCGAGACCCTCGCCGACGACGCGAAGCGCTCCCGAGCCCAGCTGGTGGGCCCCCAGTCGGTCACGCCCTCCCCGACCACGGCCCACGGAGCCTTCGACAGCTCCCAGAACAGGTCGGGGAGCGAGGCGGTGCGCCCTGCGACCTCGCCCTTCGCCAGCGAGCCGCTCGCCGGATCGAGACGCCATGGCGTCTGGTCGGCATCGGTGACCCCCAGCCCGCCATCGACCACGACCAGGGACCGTGCCGGCAGCACGAACCCCGCAGGCCAGTCCACATGCTCCCGAAGCGCGGCCACCACCAGGGGAGAACGACGCGCCACCAGGATGGTCTCCTCCCCCTTCGCGGGCTGAAGCCGCAGCCGCACATCGCGGGCCGGCCCCAGCGCCACGAGAGCCTCGAGCTCCTCGACATCGTCGGTCTTCAGGTCGTCGACCGCCACGAGCCGCCACCCCGGCTCCAGCCCCGCGTCGGCCAGAGGCGTGGGCAGCGGTTCGGCCAAGGCCAGCCCACCATCGGGCCCCGGCGCCAGGGGCACATCCGGCACGCCGGGCAGGTAGGACGCGAGAGCAGCGGTGATCCACAGCAGCATGACAGCCTCGGGAGTTCGGCGAGGGACCTAACGGATCGCGTCGCCAGGATGTAGGCCCGACAGCAAGGATCCTGGCGTACGTGCCGCAGCGGGAAGGCGCCAGGCTAGCGCCCGCGCGACCCCTTCTTGCCCTTGCGCTTTGCGCCGTCGCTGGGCGCTTCGTCGTCGGGCCCCTCGGGCGCCACGAGCTGCTGCACGGTGGGCTCCGACGCCTCGCGAAGCACCAACCACACCCCACCCTGGTGCACCACGTAGGCGGCGGGCTCATCGGGATGAACCGCCAGCAGCGCTCGGCTCAAGGGGAGCTGCTCGCCTTCGACGAACCGATCGAGGGCCGAGGGCGACAGCGCCTCCGGCAGCACCCAGGCCGCGGCTCCCCCCACCACCAGCCAGGCCGTCGCCAGCCCCGTGCGCGCCGAGTGCTGGGCCAGGTGCAGGCCACCACGCACCTCCACTGGCCACGTGCGCTCGCGCCCGTCGAGCCACGGGCCCGACGTGGGGCGCGGTGCGACGGTCAGCGCGGCGTCGACCGGCGCCGCTGCGACCTCGGCCAGCAAGGTCGACCCCTCCGTGGGGTAGCCCGCCGGCCACAGCACCCGCGGGTCGAAAGCGAGGGCGGTCACCAGCTCCCCCCGCGCCTCGTCGGCACGCCCGGCCTCGGCAGCGATGCCCCCACGCAACAGGAACACCCTGGCGACCGCGGGCCCATCGACCACCTCCGACAGGCAGCTCATCCGAGCCACCGCCAGGTCGAGGTGATCCGTCACCGCCACCATGTCGTCTTCCGCTAGGGCGACCTCGGCCCGCGCGAGCTCCGCGCGCACATCGGCGTTGGTGGCCGGCTGCCCCGTGCATCGCCGCAACACGGCCTGCCCCAGCACCGCCGGGGGCCGCTCCCGCAGCTCGACCAGCGACATCGCCTCGAGCTGCGCAGCCGGAAGCCCCGTACGGGCCGCCACCGTCGCGACGGCGGCCGCCTCGGTGCCGCCCTCGTACAACACCGGCGTGGCCCACACCGCGCTCACCAGCCACCAGCCCATCATCACAAGCCCTCGCAGCTCGAGTTGCTGTCGAAGCTGTAGCAGATGGGGACCTCCCGGTCGCGATGCACCGTCACCGGTTGATGGTGACGCTCTCCCGACGAAGACACCAGGGTGAGCACATGATTCCCCGGCGGCAGCTCGTAGCGACCGCCCGTGCCCTGCAGCGTCTCCCCCTTCATGACCACCGCGGCCCCCGCTGGCACCGTGCGCACCCGCACGTAGCCGACCGCGCGCGACACCGGCGTCGGCGCCGGCTCGGCGGCGGGCGCTGGAGCCACGGGGGCAGGCTGTGGCTCGGGATCCGTGCCGGGCAGTCGGATCACCTTGGGCGTAGGCGCAGGGCCCACCGGTGCCGGAGCGACGGGGTCGGGCTCGGGCTCGGGGAGCTTGGGAGCCACGGGGGCCACCGGCAGGGCCTCGGGCGGCGCGGGGGTGGGCGCCACCGGCGCGGGCGCCACCTCCACCGGTGCAGGAACGGGAGCGGGCTCGGGCACGACGGCGGGGGTCGCCATGGTCGACCACACGGCCACCCCGGCGACCACCACGGCCGCCACCGCGAGCCCCAGGCCGAGGGCGAGACCTGTGCTCCCGGCCAGGATCGCCCCGAGGGCGAAGCGGTTGGGGGCGTCGCTCGCCGTGCCCGGGTTGGACGGAAGCGACGGCAGCGTCGATACCTCGCGCCGCACGGGAGCGGGGGTCGACGTCGAGGTCATGTACACCACCTCCCCCACCCGCTCGTCGGCAGGCAGCTCGACCCGAGCCGGCACCCCATGCTCCGCCCAGTCGCGCAGGTAGGGCCCACTCACCGTGCCCCGCAGGCGCCGACAGGCCTCCTCCACCTGACGCGTCGTCGGCCGCTGGGTGTGCTCGAAGTTGCGCATCCACGACGCCAGCTCGAGGGCATGGCGGGCGTCGTCGTCGCCGAGCAGCTCGGGAGGCACGGCCAGCTCTTCGGTGTCGATGACCGGCAGCTCGCCGTCGTCTTCGAAGTTCACGGTGATGCTGCCCTGGGGCCGCTCGCCCACGACGATCTCGTGCAGCAGCACCCCGAGGCTGTACACGTCGCCTGCCGACACCTCCACCCCGTCGATCCGCTCCGGAGCGATGTAGCCAGGCGTGCCTCCGAAGCCCGCCTTCGTCTTGACCTCCCGCTGCGCGAAGTTGGCCTTGGCGATGCCAAAATCGAGCAGTCGGATGTCGCCTGAGGGGGTCACCTGCACATTGTCGGGCTTGATGTCGCGATGCAGGAGCTGGAACGGCTCCCCCTCGGGACCGGCCATATGGTAGGCATTGTGGAGGGCTCTCGCCACTTCTCCGACGATCTCGAGCGCGACTCCGGGTGGGACCCGCCCGTGCTCGCGCACCAGCGCACCACACGACACCCCGTCGACGAACTCCATCACCACCGCCCAGCGGCCCGACAGCCGGATCGGCGGCTCGACCCGCACGATCGCTCGATCGCGGATCAGGCCCAGGATGCGCGCCTCGTCACGGAAGCGCTTCAGCAGCGACTTGGGAGGCTCGGCGTCGCTCAGCAGCTTGAGCGCCACGTCTTTGTGGAAGCCGTCGCTGGTCTCCTGGCGGGCCCGATAGACCTTTCCGAAGCCCCCCTCCCCCACCAGAGCGAGGAACCGGTACGCGATCTGACCGTCCGACACGTCGCCTCCGGCGCGCAGTGTAGCCCGCCACGAGACCCAGCCTGCGCACAACGCGTGCGTTAGCGGGCGGACCGGAGGGGCCATGGCCAACACACCGACCTACTGGGACTACCTTCGGCTCGATCAGCTCCTCGAGCTGCAGGGTGGCGTCGAGGGCACCGAAGAGGGCCAGCTCGCCGACGAGCTGCACTTCATCGTGGTCCACCAGGCCTACGAGCTGTGGTTCAAGCTCGTGCTCCGCAGCGTGCGGCTGGCGATCTCCCACCTCGACCAGCCCCGGGTCGACGAGGAGACCATCCCCCACGTCGTGCACCACCTGCGCCGCATCAACACCATCCTCCGGCTGGGGGTGGCGCAGTTCGAGGTCGTCGAGACGCTCACCCCGCAGGGCTTCCTCGACTTCCGCGACAAGCTGGTCCCCGCGTCGGGATTCCAGTCCTTCCAGATGCGCGAGCTCGAGATCTTGATGGGCCTCGAAGACGCCGACCGGATCACCTACGGCAAGGTCGATCCCATCCAGCACATCGACGCATCCGCCCACGACACGCCGGCCGGCCGCCTGGCCCGCAAGCGGGTCGCCACCGCCCGCGGCGAGCGCAGCATGCTGGTAGTCCTCAACGACTGGCTGTACCGCACCCCCATCCAGGGCTCCGTGCCGGGCGACGAGGGCGACGACGACATCGTCACGGCGTTCATCGAGGCCTACCTCGCCCGGATGGACCAGCAGTTCGACGGATCCTTGGAGCGGCTGGTAGCCGCCCTCGACGCGAAGGATCCCGACGCGATGCGCACCCGCTTCGACGACCTGCGAGTGGCCGCCCGCGCCTTCCTCCACGCCGAGACCGTTCCCGAGGCGACCCGCGCACGCATCCGGCGCGTCCGCGCGGCGGCGCTGTTCATCGAGTCGTACCGAGAGCTGCCGCTGCTGTCGTGGCCTCGTCTGCTCCTCGACCTGGTGGTGGAGATGGAGGAGCAGATGGTGCTGTGGCGCCATCGCCATGCCCGCATGGTCGAGCGCCTCATCGGCCGCCGTGTCGGCACCGGCGGCTCCGAGGGCGTCAACTACCTCGATCGCACCGGCGCCTACCGGGTGTTCCGCGACCTGTGGGCCATCCGCACCGTCCTGCTCCCCAAGCGACTGGTTCCCGCGCTGGAGAACCCGGCCTTCTACGGCTTTTCCGCCCGCTGACCGGCGCGGTTAAGGGCACCCCATGATCACCCTGCTTCTGGGCCTCGCCAGCGCCGGCGTCGACGACCCGGTCCACACCGGCGAGCGCGCCGACGACGACTACGCGGTGGTCGTCGGCGTAGAGCGCTACGCCTTTCTTCCCGACGTGCCCCATGCCGCCCGCGACGCCGCAGCCGTGCGCACCTGGCTGCAGTCCGCCCGAGGGGTGCCTCCCGAACGGATCGAGCTGCTCACCGACGCCAGTCGCGAGCAGATCCTCGCCGCCCTCGAGCGCGGCAGCGCGTCGACCGGCCCCGAGGGCACGCTGTGGGTGTTCTGGGCAGGGCACGGGGCCGCCTCGGCCACCACGGGGGAGCGCCTGTTGCTAGGCGTCGACGTGATGGCCGACCCCACCGTCTTCGAGGCGCGCGCCTTGCCCGTGTCCGTGGTGGAGGGCCACCTCGCCAAAGCGCCCCAGGGCGTCCTGTGGGCCGACACCTGCTACGCGGGGGTGGGGCGCGACGGTCAGCCGCTGCTGCAGGGCAGCCGCTTCGCCGTGCCCAGCTACGCCGACGCCGCCCCGTCCGAGGTGCTGCACTGGGCAGCCGCCGGTCCTGGCGAGCTGTCGCAGGCCCACGCGCCGAGTCGGCACGGGGCGTTCACCTGGGCCACCCTCGGCGCGGTCCAGGGGGGGGCCGACGGTGAGCTCGATGGGGTGCGCGACGGGGCCGTCACCGCCGCGGAGGCCCAGGCCTACGTGGTCCGTCAGCTCGCCACCGAGGGCCTGCGAGGTCAGAGTCCCCAACTCCACGGCGACCCAGCCTTCGTCTTCGCCCGCGGGCTGCCCCCGCCCGCGGCCGCCGCGGTCCCGCTGCCCGCGCCCGTCCCCGCACCGGCTGTGTCGGCACGGCCCGCCACGCCACCATCCGACGCCCGGCTGGGGCGTCGTCGCGTAGCGGTGCTGCTGGGGGCGGGGGCAGGGGTGGCGCTGGCGACCGCGGCCGGCACCCGGGCGGCCTACCGCTCGGCGGGTCCCGAGGCAGGAACCCTCGACGGGCTGGTGGTGGCCAACCAGGTCGCCGGGTGGGCAGGGATCGCCGCTGGGGTCGGTGCTATCGGCCTGGGCGTCAGCACGGTGCTGCCATGAGGGGGGTCCTCCTCGGGATGCTGCTGCCGAGCGGCTGCGTCTTCATCACCGATGCCGACCAGCAGGCCCGGGCCGACCTGCTGGCCCAGGCCGATACCTCCCACACCGGCGCGGTCTCCGGCGACGACGACGACGACACCACGCCGTCGGGCCCCACCACCCTGCCGGGGTCCTACCTCGCCGTCGACGTGGGCCTGTGGGCCACCTGCGCCATCGACGACCGCCGACAGGTGGTCTGCTGGGGCGACGACGTGGAGAGCTGGTGGCCCGAGGTGCCGACCGACCTCGACGCGTTCGGCATCAGTGTCGGCCTGGCCCATGGCTGCGCCTGGGGCGACACGGGCGACACCCGCTGCTTCGGCCCCGCCGGCGGCAGCACCAACAACCCTGCGCCCGGTATCGTCGAGTCCCCCACGGGATCCTTCGACACCGTGTCGTGCGCCACGACCAGCTGCTGCGGTCTCGACGACGGCAGCCTGTCGTGCTGGGGCACCGAGGAGGGAATCCTCCCCAGCCTGGGCTATGCCCCGGCGAGCCCGCCCATCGGCGTGAGCATCTGGGGCGGGGGCTGCGTGGTCGACGACGACGACGGGGTCGACTGCTTCAGCTTCACGGGCACCGGCGGCGCCGACCCCGACCCACCCTACGACACCGACAGCGACTGGGTGGAGGTCAACGACGGCGGCTGGGCCTGCGCGCGCCGGGCCAACGCGACGGTGTTCGGGTGCTGGGAGATGGCACGAAGCACGGGCTTCATCCAGCTGCTCGACGTGCCGGGCACCGTCGACCTCATCGACCCGGTCGCCCTCGACAACGGTGGCCAGCCCTACGTGTGCGGGCTGGTGGGCGGGGAGGTCGCCTGCTACGGCGTCATCGGCTTCGGCGACGCCCCGACCCCGGAAGCACCCGCCGGCAACTGGGCCCAGCTGTCGATGCAGGGCGACGTGGGCTGTGTCATCGATGCCGCCGGCGCGATGAGCTGCTGGGGAGAAGGCAGCGCCAGGCCTCGCTAGCGCGCCGACCTCACCCGCTCCCCCACCGCGTAGGGTGCTACAGACCTCGTGGGAGCGCGCATGCCCACCCCCTCGGGCCCCAAGGCCCCCCTCGATCGCAGCCCCGCCGTGACCTTGCTCGTCGTTCATGGGGGCTCCATGCTGTTCTGCAGCGCCGTGTCGAGCGTGTGGACCTCCCTTTGGATCGCGGGCCTGTGGGTCTGCCTCACCGACCCCACCACCCCGGGCGTGGTCACCGCCATCGTCGGCATGGCCGTGGTCGCGCGCCTGATCCTGCCCTTCCTCACCATGGCGACGCTGGCCATCGCCCTCGTCGCCGCGATGTCGCTGCGACGAGGCCAGCGACGCTTCGTGGTGGCCGCCGCGTTGACCGCCCTGCTCGCCCCCGTGGCCCAGGTGACCGTCGCCCTGCTCACCCTCGACATCCTCTCGCCGGTGTGGATGGTGTCGATCCTGCTGGGCACAGCAACCTGCTTCGTGTCGCTGGCGAGCCTGTCGGGCACGGCGTCGGGCCGCGATCCCAACTGGTGACGTGAAGGTTCGTGACGCAGGGCCATGCGAGAACCTGAAAGAATGGAACCCATGGATCGATAAGGTGTCGGACTACGGCATCTGCGAGGACTCTCCATGCTCTGGCCCGTCTCCTTGATCTGGTTCGCGACCTCCGGCGCTTCGGCGCAGCCTCCCGCGTTCCAGGCCGACGAGGCCACCGATGCCGAGGTAGCGACCCGCGCCTGGGTGGCGGCCGAGGCGTGCACGGGCCGTCCGGCGCCGTCCACGCCCACCGTCGAGCTCACCCGTTCGGTGATCCCGGGGGGCTGGCTCGGTCGGGCCCATGTGCACGAGCAGGGCCTCGAGCGCCTCGATGTGTCCGCTCCGCCCGAGCGGATCGGCGAAGTCATCGTGCACGAGATCGCCCATGCGTGGGTGGCCAAGGGCGACCAGGCGCTGGTGGAAGGGGCCGCCGAGCTCCTCGCCGACTGCATCGTCGCTACCGACCCCGGCCTCGCCCCGCTGCAGTTCGACGACGGCCGCGACCTGGTCGCCTTGTCGGATCTGCGCACCTGGGGCATTGCCCAGGAAGGCAAGCCCCTCGCGATGGACGGAGCTCGCACCGACGCCTACCTGGGCGCTTCTCGGCTGCTGCGCACCGCCACCCTGGTGATGGCAGAGGAGCTGCTGTGGCAGGGAGGCGAGCTCACATGGGGTCAGCTCGAGGGCTGGCTGGCCGACGCCGGCCCCGACGCAGCCCCCGTGCTCGAGGTCGTCCGCAGCGGGCCGGCCACCCAACGAGATGCCCTGCGCGACGCCGACCTCGACGGGGTCACCGACCTCGGAGAGGCCCTGCTTGGCACCGACCCGCTGGCCTTCGACAGCGACGGCGACGGCTGGTGGGACGGCGCCGACGAGCGCCCCGAGGCGGCGGTTGTCGTTCCCCTCGACGGCACCTTCACCTGCGCGGGCGCCGCCGAGGGCCCCGTGCGGGCACTCCCTGGCGGCAACCTCCGCGGCCTGCACGCGCCGGGGGTCGATGCCACGACGACGGCAGCCGGCGTGGTGCTGCTGCAGCTCGACGGCGCCAACAGCCAGACGTCGGGGGGGATGTGGGCCACGGTCCCGGAGGCGCAGCCGGGAGGCGCCTGCCAGGCCGATGCCCGACGCACCGTCGCCGCCGCCTCGCCCGACACCGTCGACGAGGTGGCCCGCTTCGCCCAGGCCATGGAGCGGCCTCTGCAGCAAGCCGAGGCCCGCCTCGGGCCCGCCTCCACCCGGATCGCCGTGCTGCTGGGAGGCGAGTCCACCCGGTTCGACGGCACCACGGCCCACGTCGCTCAGCACGACCTGCAGCGCGCCATCGCCAGCGGCACCCTCGACGAACTCGCCGCCGCGGTGGTCGCCCTGCCGCGCATCTGGTCGAGCAGCGACCGATCCTGGCGCGAGGCGCAGGCGCTGGGTCGCTCCCTGCTTCGCTAAGGGCTAGGCTGGAGGGCTCGGAGGCCACATCCCCGC
>Ga0070727_10003991_pt1 | contig 12883 bp, 12 predicted proteins | sample tdAd472_FD_66722 | JGI IMG/M metagenome (GOLD analysis project Ga0070727, IMG submission 66722) | Marine sediment microbial communities from the Atlantic coast under amendment with organic carbon and nitrate - tdAd47.2 | ecosystem: Environmental > Aquatic > Marine > Coastal > Sediment | place... | reverse complement strand
TCAGGCTGGTGTCGTCGGGCTCTTTGTCGCCCGAGGACGAGCAGGCCAGGAGCACCAAGGCGCTGAGGAGCATGGGACCTCCGTGGGACGGTGACCAGACCCTACACTCTTTTCATGCGCGCCGGCTGGGTTACTGCGCGCGTCTCATGGTCGGCCTGCTCCTCCTCACCGTGCTCTTGCTGCTCGCGAACGGCTTCTTCGTCGCTGCGGAGTTCGCGCTCGTCAAGGTGCGAAGCACCCAGCTGGAGGTTCGCGCCGAGGAAGGCGCACGCCTGGCCGGTCTGGCCCGGTCGCTGGTCGACCATCTCGACGGCTACCTGTCCGCCACCCAGCTCGGCATCACGCTGACCTCGCTGGGGCTCGGATGGATCGGTGAGCCGGCGGTGTCCGCGCTGCTCGCACCGTTGCTGCATGCGCTGCATGTGCCGGCTGACCTCGAGCATCAGATCGCGGTGGCCATCGGCTTCACGGTGATCAGCTTCGCCCACATCGTCATCGGTGAGGTGGCACCCAAGAGCCTCGCCATCGCGCGCCCGGTGTCGGTGTCGATGGCGGTGGCCGTTCCGATGCGGGCCTTCTACCTGGTGTTCTACCCTGCACTGGTGGTGCTCAACGCCTCGGCGAACCTGCTGTTGCGGATGGCCGGTATCGAGCCCGCCAACTCCCACAGCCTGGCCGTGCCCGAGGCCGAGCTGGTGCGCATCGCGGCGGAGTCGGCGGCGGATGGCCAGATCAGCGAGGGGCAGGGGCAGATGCTGTCGAAGGTGTTCTCCTTCAGCCATCGCCAGGCGCACGAGATCATGGTCCCCCGCAACCGGGTACACGGCATCGACCTGACGGAGGAGATCGGGCCGCAGCTCGAAGAGGCCCTGGAGCTGGGCCACTCTCGATATCCGGTGTCCGATGGCGATCTCGACGCCATCGTCGGGCTGCTGCACCTCAAAGACCTGCTGCGCCTCGACAGCGATCAGCGCACCGCCGACATGCTGCGGGCCATTGCGCGTAAGCCGCTGTTCGTGCCGGAGTCACTGCCCGCCGAGAAGGTGATGCGGCGGATGCAGGTGCGCCGTACCCACCTGGCGATCGTGGTCGACGAGCACGGCGTGGTGGCTGGCGTGGTGTCGCTGGAAGACGCGCTGGAGGAGCTGGTCGGGGAGATCCAGGACGAGCACGACCACGAGACCGACGAGGTCCGCATGACCGACACGGGTTTCGAGCTGTCGGGGGTGCTCAACGTCGACGAGCTGTGCGCTGCGCTGGAGATCCCCGAGCCCGAGACCGAGGCTACGACGCTGCAGGGCTACCTGATGGAGAAGCTCGAGCGAGTGCCGCGCGAGGGCGACCACCTCGAGCTCGAGGGCTGGCGGCTGGTGGTGCGCACGATGGAGGCACGCACGGTGGTGCAGGTCGACGCCACCCGGGTCGTGCCCACCGACGACGCGGCGAACGACGCAGGCTGAGACGGGGCCTTCGCGCCGTCCGGTGGGGGAGGACGACGCTCGAGGGGCTTGTACGGGAAGCCGCAACTTGCGCGTGGCCGTACAAGCCCGGTCTGGCATGTACGGGAAGCCGCAACTTGCGCGTGGCCGTACAAGCCCGGTCTTGCATTCGGGGGTGCCAGGCGTCGTCGACAACGATGGTGGGAACCCCGTGGGACCTTCGTGGTCTGAGGCACCAGGAGGTCCCATGATCTGGTTGCTGTCGACCCTTGCCCTCGCCCAGCCCGCCCCCACCCCCGACGCGCCGAAGGTGCGCTACGCCGAGCGCACGGAGGTGAACTTCGAGCGCGGGCTCGACATCGAGGGCGAGCTGGTGAAGCCCGCCATCTCCCAGGTCAGCGAGGCTCGGCGCGCGGCCTTCGCGTCGTTCATTCGCCTGCGGGTGGACTTCGACGACGAGATCCGCAGCTCGGCGGCCCTCGTTCGCTAGACGAGGGCGTCTGCCCACCTGGCCCCGTCGCCAGGCAGATCCAGGCGACCACCTACACCCGATGAGGCCGCCCGGTTAGGTCGGCTGGATGCAGCGTGTCGTCGCCGGGCTCCTGGCCGTGTTGGGCCCCCTCCTGGTGCTGGGGGGGAGCTACCGCGTCGTCGATCAGTGGGAAGACGCCGAGGATGCCAACGCCACCCGGAACGCGGGCCGCATCCTGAACAGTCGAGTGATCGATCGCGGCGTGGTGGCGGCGATGGAGCTGCTGCTGGAGCAGCGCCAGCCCGAGGTGTTGATCATCGGGCCGTCCTACGCGAACACCGATGTGCGGCCCGACCTGCTCGCGACCCGCCTGCAGGTGCCGCGCGACAAGGTCCTCCTGCTGAGTGTGCCGAACTCGGTGGGGGCGCACTGGTATGCGGTGCTCAAGCACCGAGTGTTCGCCAACGGGCACCGCCCCAAGCTGGTCGTGGTGGTCAGCGGGCTTCAGTCGATGCTGCTGACCACGCCGCTGACGGAGTCCTCCTTCGTCAACCTGCGGGTGCACCTGGGCGACAGTGTCGACCCTGAGATCGACGCGCGGGTGAAGCAGACGGCCTCGATGCGGATGGCCCACCTCCGCGAGCAGCGAGGGAAGGTGCGCGCCACCTTGTTCGACGTGCTCCGGTTCGCGCCGGCCTCGCGGCTGTTCGGTGGCCGTGGGGGCGGGCCGATGACCGCTGGGGAGACCCGCGGTGCGCTGGAGCAGGTGTTCGACGACGCCAACGTCGACATGTCGCTGCACATGGCGTCGATGCCCATCGTGGAGGCGAACCGCGTCGGGGAGCGCGCCTACACGGCCGAGATGCTGCCGAGTCCCGACGACAGCTTCCTCGCGGTGATCACCGATCTGGTGGCCGAGCACGGTGGGCGTACGGTGTGGGTGCGGCCTCCCATGTCACCCCATGTGCCCGCCCACCTCGACGACGTGGTGCTGCCCGGCGTGCAGGAGCGCACAATGGCGATGCTCGGGGAACGAGGGGGCGACTTCGTCGACATGCGCGGCCTGCCGATGACCGCCGACATGTTCAAGAACGAAGACCACATGAACGAAGAGGGCTCGCGGCGGTTCAGCGAGGCGCTGGCTCGCACCCTGCAGGAGCTCGATGCCCTCGAGCCCAAGGCGCGCCCCGGCTTGCTTCCGCCCCTGCAGGCCACGGTGTCGGTGGACGGGTTGGGCACCGAGGAGCAGCTGGCGTCGGGGCTGGTGCTCCCGGGCACGACCGTTCGCTGGTCGCTGGGGGAGGGATGGAGCCCGTTGCGCGGCACCTTCGCGCTGGGTCTGGCAGCCAGTCAGCCGGCGGGGGAGGGGCGACCGACCTGGACGGTGGCCGGGCAGGAACTCACGGCGGTGGCCGCCACGCCGAGCGGGGAGGGGCTCGGCTACCGCGCCGACGAGCGGCTGCAGCGTCCCGACGAGCCCTTCGACGTCGTGCTGCAGGTGCCGGAAGGTGGGGTCCCCCTGAAGCTGGAGGGGCTGGCACTAGGGCGCCGCAAGGGGCGGTCGTTCCTGGTAGGCGACGCGGTCGATCTGGATGGTCACACGGCGGAGCTGTTCGGAGTCCACCGGCTGGAGGGAGGCATCCTGGAGGACCACACGGTTCGCCCCACGTATGCCAAGGCGCCGGTCAAGGTGCCAGGCCATGATCGGCCGGTCCTCGATCTACCGAGCCCTACCCTGGCAGCGTTCGAGACCGAGCGATGGGCGTTCCTGTCGGATGAGGCGCTCATCGGGGAGACGAACTTCGGCAGTCGGTGCTCGCCGCTCCGCATCACCGACGACGGCCACCCCCTGCCCGACGCCAACGTCCCGTGCCTCGACGTGAAGCGGCACGGCGAGGGCCGCAGCTGCCACACCACCGATCGCATCTTCTTCTCCGCGGTCGACGGCACCGACCCGGCGACCAATGGCCGCAGCTACCGCCTGGTGCTCGATGACGAACGCCTGTGCGACGGCGCCGTGTGGCTCTACCCGAAAGACCGCTTCGAGGTTGCCTGGCCCGCAGACCGCCTGGAGGGCTTCCGCTCGGGCGCCCGCTACCTGACCGTGGGCGCGCGCTACCTCAACCAGCGGCCTGCGCAGATCACGGTGCGCCTCGAGGTCGACGGCGAGGTCCGGGTGGAGGAGAGCCTCGATGGGCGGGAGCTGAAGAAGGGCCCCCGCACCTGGGTGCTCGACCCACCCCTCGCGCCGAGCGTTCGCGACGTGCGGCTTACGGTCGACAACGAAGCGCACGTATTCTACCTGGTCGACGAGGCCGTGCTGTCCGAGCGCCCCCCGGCCCCTCGCTAGCGTCGCAGGGTAGCGACTGGCCTTGTGTCGGTTGTTCCTGTTATGGTGAGGACCTCCCCCTTCCTTCCCCTCCTCCTCTCCCCTCCCACCACCCCATCCCCGGATCCCACCATGCACCCCATCCAGCCCCAAGAGGCCGGGACGGACGACGTCCTCGGCGAGCTGCCCCCCGTCTCCATCGAAGACCGTGACCTGTCGGTGCAAGACATCGTGGCCCGCGCCGAGCGCGCCGACGACCACCTACGCAAGTGGCGGTCAGAGTCGGTGGAGCGTCGCGCGCAGTGGGAGGCCGAGGAGGCTGTCCGGCTGCAAGAAGAGGCAGCCAAGCGAGGCACCTTCTACCTGGGTGGTGCCGTGGGGCTGCTGGGCATGGTGTGCCTGACGGCCGTGGGGCTGTGGCTCGGCGGCGCGTGGGAGGCGGCGCCCCAGCAGGTGGTCGAGGCAGCGACCGTCGAGGCAGCACCGGTCGAGGCAGCACCGGTCGAGGCGGCTCCGATGGTGGTCGAGGCAGCGACCGTCGAAGAAGCAGCGGTGGAGGAAGCGCCCCTCGACGACGCGGTCGCCGAGGCCGTCGCGGTGGAGGATCCCGTCGCCGAGCCGGCGGTGGCCGAGGTCGGCCCGACGCTGGGCGAGGCGTCTGTGTGGTCCTCCGGAGCCCTCGCCTGGACGGAAGCGGTCGTCGCGGAGTCGGGCGTTCAGCTCGCCTGGTTCGACGCCAGCGGCGCCGAGGCGCTCGATCGGGTGGCCTGCGACGGCGTCGTGCGTGCCGGCTTCAAGTGCTACTCCGGCCGCTCGGCCCGCCGCATCGGCTACGCCCTCGATGCGGGCGCTGCCCCCGGCACCTGGACGGTGAAGGCCTGTCAGGGGGCCGACTGCACGGCCGTCGGCACCTTCGAGGTCCCCCTGCGCTGACGGGTACCGGGTTACGCTCCGCCTCCTGGGAGGAGCCGTGCCCACCTTCGACGCCACCACCGCCACCGTCTGGGTCGACGCCTTCAAGGAAGGCGTGCTGTCGAAGGTCGGCCACGACGTGCGGCTGCGGGTCGGCACCTTCTCCATCACCGTCGATGACGACCGCATCGAGGCCACGTTCGACCCGACGAGCCTAGCGGTCGAGTCGGCCATGAAAGACGGCCGGCCCAACCCCGGTGCGCTGTCGAAGCGCGATGCCTCGACCATCGAGCGCTACGTGCGCGACGACATCCTGGAGGCCCGGCGCTACCGCACCCTACGCTTCGAGGCCGACGAGCTCGACCTCGACGATGACGCCCTCGAGATCGAGGGCGTGCTGGAGCTGCACGGCGTGCGGGAAGATCTGGCGGTGACGGCGGTGCGCGGAGAGGACGGGTGGAGGGCCGAAGTGCGGCTGAACCAGCCCACCTGGGGCATCAAGCCGTTTCGTGCCCTGATGGGGGCTCTGAAGATTCGGCCCGTCATCCACGTGACCGTGGAGCTGCCGCTCAGCGCCGTTGGCTGAGCAAGAGCGCCTCGGGGGGTAGTGGCTGCTGGTCGAGGCGCTTGAGCACCGGGCGAACGGCCCGAGCGATGCGCCGATCGGTCGGCGTGCGATTGACGGTGATGACCTGCACCACGTCGCCGCCCTGGGCGAGCCATACGGTTCCCAGCTCGTGGGACTCCCCCACCTGCAGCGCGATGCTCTCGCGGGCCGACACGTCGGAGGCCACGGCGTCGAACACGCCGGCGCTGGCGATGACCCGGGTGTCATGGCGGGTGGCAGCGGCTTGGAAGGCGGCCTGGCGCCCCATGTCGAGCACGTAGGCCTGGGCGAGGGCGGGGCGCGCGAAGCGGAGCACCTGCACCTCGACACCGAGCATCTCCCCCCCGACCGAGCGGGCGTGCCAGGCCTCGTCGACCCGGTCGGCCAGGTGACCCCCGGCGCCGCTCCGCACCAGCTGATCCCGCACGTCGAAGTCGCCCAAGGGCTGGGTGCGCTGCGCCCATCGCCGACGGCCCAGGCGGCGGCTCGCACGACGGAGCGCCTTGGGCAGCCCCAGGGTCGCTCGCGACGAGGGCTCCATGTAGGTCGACGGATGCACGATCATCGACGTGGCCCGCGGGGGAGAGGCGAGTACGTCCCACATGTGGTCGGTACCGCCGTGCGACGTGTGCCAGGCCGAGAAGTCACGCCCCAGCCCGTAGACGTAGGACGAGTAGAACTGGGTGGCGTCGACGGGTAGCCCACCCTCCTGGTAGCCGAGCACCAGGCTCATCACCTCGGAGGCTTCGTCGAGGCCAAGGCGCGCAGCGACCTGCTCCTGCACCCAGACGGCGTGGCCCTCGACGGTGCAGTTGGCGGCCATCACCGCGTCGGCAGTGGCGGACTCGATGACTACCCGGGCCAGGTCGACCTGCTGATCCTGGAGGGCATGGGTGAGCTCGTGGGCGAGCACCACCTGGATGAGCGGGCCCACCAGCCGCGGCTCGGCCCCAGCCTGGGCGAGGGCCTCGCCGATGCCCTCCAGCGACAGATACAGCTTCTTGTCGAGGAACCCGTACTTGCCGGCCATCAGGTGCGCGACCTGGGTGGCGGTGTCGCGCGCCGAGGCATCGGCGCTGCCCCCCTCCAGCTCCGTCAGCTCACCGAGCAGGTGCATCTGCTCGGTGTAGAGCACTTCAGCGAGGGTGTCGGGGTCGGCGAGGACCACCTCGGGGATGGTGTGGAAGCGGGCGCCGGCGGCCTCCTCTACCAGAGGTACCAAGTCGTCGACCAGGGGCTGCAGGGCTCGGCTCTCGATGGCCGGCAAGGTCGCCTGCTGCGTGGGCGGCATCGCGGCGGCGCGCGGTGTCAGGGCCCAGCACAGGAGAGACAGCAGCAAGCGAACTCCGGGGGAGCCGCGGGGTGGCCCCTACCAAAAGCGTAACGGAGCGCTCGGCGATCCGTCGGCATTCCTTCAGCGCCGCGCGAAATACAGGCCTGCGAACACCTTCGGGTCGACCTGGGTGCCAGCTGCGATCCGCTCGTCGAGGAAGGCCTCCACACCATCGAGAGGCACCTCGTGCACGACGATGTCTTCGCTGGCGTCGCCGCCACCGGCACCCACGCGAGCCAGCCCGTGGGCCCGGAACCATGTGAGCACCTCTGACGTCATCCCCGCTGACACGGGACCGGCAGTGAGGTGCTCGATCCGATCGGCGCGGTAGCCGGTCTCTTCCTCGAGCTCCCGGGCAGCGGCCAGCGCGAACGCTTCGTCGCGCGCGTCGGCCAGGTCGCCGGCCAGCCCGGCCGGCAGCTCCAGCACCCGACCCCCCACGGGGGGGCGGTGCTGCTCCACCAGCAGCAGGTCGCCGGCCGCCGTGACGGCCACCACCACGACCACCCCGGTGCTGTTCACCCGCTCGCACCACTCCCAGCCGTTGTCTTGCCGCAGACGCAGGTAGCGCCCGGTCGCCAGCACTGGCATCACCGCCTCCCTCGTGGGCGCAGAGTATGCGACAGGCGGGGTCCACACGTAGCAAGTACGGCATACATAGATAAAAAATGTAAAACATACTCGGACATAGCGAGGTGCGGTGGCGCGGCGGGCTCGCTACCCTCGCAGGGTGGAGGCGTGGTGGGCGAGCTGACCGACTACACGGCCGATCTGCACCGGCTGGCAGAGCTGGTTGCGGTGGGCGACGCCCCCGACGAGGTGATGGCCCGGGCGCTGTCGGCGCTGCAGGCCCTGGTGCCCAGCGACCTGGCGGCCGTGCTGCGGCTGGTGGAGCCCACTGTGATGCGGGTCGTGGCGGCAGCGGGCCCTCTCGCGAGCCCCGAGGTGCAGGGGCACGAGGTGGATCTGACGCGGATGCCGTCGGTGCGGCGGGTGCTGGAAGACCGTCGGCCCCACGCCTTCGTCGAGCACGAGCACTCCCACGATGGTGATCCCTATGACGGGGTGCTCGACCTGCCCGACGGCCACAGCTGCATGGTCGTGCCGCTGTACACCGGTCCCCGCGCCCTGGGTTGCATCACCCTCGATCGCACCGTGTGTGGGGTCTACACCCCCGAGCAGGTCGAGCTCGCCGGGGTGGTAGGCCAGCTGGTGTCGATGGCGCTCGTGTTCGCGGAGCAAGCGCGGCTGCTCGACCGGTACCGTCATCAGCTGCAAGAGCACAATCGGCTGCTGACCGTCGCCGCGGGGGGCGACCAGGTGGCCGTGCGCCGCCTCGAGCGAAGCCGGTCCCAGGCGATGCGCGAGCTGGTGGGGATGGCCCCGCAGGTAGCGGCCTCAGACCTCCCCGTGCTGATCGAAGGCGAGACGGGCACGGGCAAGGAGGTGCTGGCGCGGGCGCTGCACGCATGGTCGCGTCGGGTGGATGGGCCCTTCGTGCAGCTCAACTGCGCGGCGATCCCGTCCGAGCTGGTGGAGAGCGAGCTGTTTGGCCACGTGCGGGGCGCCTTCTCGGGGGCGACCCGGGACCGGCCGGGTCGATTCCGCACTGCCAACGGCGGAACGCTGCTGCTCGACGAGGTGGGCGAGCTGACGCCCGAGGTGCAGGCCAAGCTGCTGCGGGTGCTGCAGGAGGGCTGCTTCGAGCCCGTGGGGAGTGACCGCACGGTGCGGGTCGACGTGCGGGTGCTGGCCGCCACCCATGTCGACCTGGAGGCGGCCGTGGCGGCCGGCCGCTTCCGGGAAGACCTGTACTACCGGCTGGCGGTGTTCCCGCTGACGATGCCCCCCCTGCGGGAGCGGGTCGACGACATCGTGCCCATCGCCGAGCAGGTGCTGGCGGGGAGGGCGGTCGCCGGGAGGGGCCCTTGGGTATTGTCATCGGAGGCACAGCAGGCCCTGCAGCAGGCGCGATGGCCCGGCAACGTGCGTGAGCTCATCAACGTGCTCGAGCGAGCGATGGTGCTGTGCCCGGCAGGGGAAATCGGTCGAGGGCACCTCGGCCTGGGCAGCGATGCGCGCCGGGGCACGGCGACGCTGCCTACCTTCGCCGAGCAAGAGCGCGCCTACCTCGAGCGGCTGCTGGATGCGTCGGGGGGCAAGCTGTACGGAGACGGAGGCGCGGCGGAGCGCGCGGGCCTGAAGCCTACGACCCTACGCTCGAAGCTGGTGAAGCACGGGCTGCGCTGAGGCTGGAGCCACCACAACGAAATATCGTCACATCAACAACGAAATGTCGCTCTAGTGTCGTTGGCCATCGGGAGAGAGTCGTTGGGACCGTGGCTCGGCTTGGCACGGTTGCTGCTGAGAGGTAGAACGACGAACCTTGGAGGTTGCTCATGCTGCTGCTCACCGCCCTGTTGGCGTGCTCCGATCCCGCTCCGCCCCCTGCTCCCGCCCCTGCCCCCGCTGAAGAGCCCAAGGCGGAGGAAGGCCCGAAACATGCTGCGCTCTTCGGCGTGGTCCCCGACCATATGCACAAGGGGGAGGTGCCCGACAAGGCGCTGATCGACCTCGGCCGGATGCTCTACTACGAGGCCCGCATCTCGAAGAATCACGACCTGTCGTGCAACAGCTGCCACATGCTCGACAAGTACGGCGTCGACAACGAGCCCACCAGCCCCGGCCACAAGGGGGTTCGGGGTGGGCGAAACAGCCCCACCAGCTACCTGGCGGCGACCCATATCGCCCAGTTCTGGGACGGCCGTGAGCCCGACGTGGAGGCGCAGGCGAAGGGCCCAGTGCTCAACCCGGTCGAGATGGCGATGGCCGGCCCCGAGCAGGTCGAGAAGGTGCTCCGCTCGATGCCTGGCTACCAGGAAGCCTTCAAGGCGGCGTTCCCCGGCCAGGACAAGCCGATCAACTACGACAACTTCGCCATCGCCGTCGGCGCCTTCGAGCGCGGTCTGGTGACCAAGAACGCGCCCTTCGACAAGTACCTGTCGGGCGAGCTCGACGCGCTCAACGACCAGCAGAAGAAGGGCCTCGACCTGTTCGTGAGCACCGGCTGCACGACGTGCCACATGGGCCCGATGCTGGGTGGTGCCATGTACCAGAAGCTCGGTCTGGTCCACCCCTACGAGACCGAAGATGTGGGTCGCAAGGAGGTGACGGGCAACGACGCCGACGCGATGATGTTCAAGGTGCCCAGCCTGCGGAACATCGACAAGACGGGCCCGTACTTCCACGACGGCAAGGTCGCGACCCTCGACGAAGCGGTCAAGTTGATGGGCTGGCACCAGCTCGGCAAGAAGCTGACCCCGCCCGAGGTCTCCGCCATCAGCGCCTTCCTGGCGTCGACCACCGGGGAGCTGCCGATGGATTACATCGCCAAGCCCGAGCTGCCCAAGAGCGGCCCCAAGACGCCCAAGCCCGACCCCACCTGATCGCGTGAGGCGGGTGCGTCCGTCCGCGGTCCAGGTGGTGACGAGCGCCGATGAAGTAGCGGAGGGGCTCGGTCGTACCAGGAGCGGAGGAAGGATGCAGCGATTCATGGGCGTGGTGTTGGGCGCGTTTGTACCCCCGGTGGGCGTGTGGATGGTGAAGGGCTTTCGGCTCGCCTTCTGGGTGAACCTGGTGCTGACCCTGCTGTTCTACGTGCCCGGTCAGCTGCACGCGCTGTGGGTGGTGGCCCACACCGGCCCCGACGGCCGCGACGCGCCCGACGGCATGGCCACCTTCGTGTCGCTGCTGCTCGGCTTCCTGCTGCCGCCTCTCGGGGTGTGGTGGAAGCTCGGGGCCTTCTCGCTGGCCTTCTGGGTGAACGTGGTGCTGACGCTGCTGTTCTGGTTCCCCGGCTCGATCCACGCGCTGTGGTTGATCACCTCCGACGACTAGGATTCACCTGGTGTCGCAGCAGCGCCTCCAGCCCATGGGTAGACTGGGGGCTCGGAGGACGGATGCGGCCGATGATCTCGGTGGTGATGGGGCTGGCGCTGGGCGCTTGCGAGCCGGTGCCGGCGAAACCGGCGACCGACGACGGCCTCGAGCCGCTGGAGGCGTTCGAGGGCGCCGACGAGCTCGACGAGCCGCTGCAGCCCCCCGACACGGTGCCCGACGGGGTGCAGATCCCCTGGGTGGGTCCTGCGGTGCCGGGGTTGGCAGGGGAGACGAACACGGTGACGGTGAGCCAGGTGGTGCCGGGCAACCGGATCTTCCTGCTGCTGGCCCCTGAGGGCGGCACCTTCCTCACCCCCGACTGCGGGCTCACCCTCGACCTCGACGATCCAGAGCTGCTCGGCATCGTGGAGGGCGACGGGGTCGGCGTGGCGACCTTCGACTTCGAGGTCGAGCTGGCGGATGCGGACCGTGATCTGGTGTTTCAGGCCGTCGACCTGGAGTCGTGCGTGGTGAGCGCCCCGTCGCGGGTGAGCTTCAAGGATCCCGGGCCCGGTCCGACCACGACGACGCCGGGCACGACGGGGTCCACCACCCAACCGGGCACGACCACGACGCCGGGCACGATCCCTCCGGCGGGCGACCCAGTGGCCTGCTACCCCGGCGACCGCGAGGTCTACGACGTGTGCGTGACGCTGACGCCGGCGGGAAGCCAGGGCAGCGACTACGCCTACCCGAGCTCGAGCTCGTCGAACTACCAGGCGCCGACGGCCTACCTGTGGGTCGACGACATCCCCGGCTCGGTGCTGGTGGCGCCGAACTTCCGGCGCGATGAGCTGGCCCAGGACTGGAAGGGGGACTGGGCTGTGGTGCAGGTGCACGCGGTGGAGCGGCTGCAGGATCTGCGCGACGACCTGGGCGCCATCACGGTGAACAGCGGCTACCGGTCCCCCGACTACAACGCGAGCGTCGGCGGCGCGACGCTGTCGCGGCACATGTATGGCGATGCCTTCGACATGGCGCTGGTGAGCGGGTCGCTCAGCTCGCTGGAGAGCGGCTGCTACGCGCAGGGGGCGGGCTTCGTGAGCGTCTACGTCAGCCATGTGCACTGCGACTGGCGTGACGACCAGCAGGAAGACGCGTTCTATGGAGCAGGGAGCCCGCCGCCGCCGCTGCCGACGGGGCAGGTGGTGTCGGGCCGGGTGCCCGTGCCCAGCGTGCGGGTCGAGGCGGTCGGGCGGCTCCTCACGGCGCCGGTGCTCGAGGGCTTCGAGTGCGGAGAGCCGCTGCGGGAGTGGGTGGCCTACGGGGCCGATGGCCAGGTGATCGGCGAGGGCACGGGGGCGACCTACGAGGCGCCAGCGGGGGCTTCCGAGGTCTCGGTGACGGTCGGTCGAGTGGTGGAGGCACGGCTGGCGCTGTCTCCGTGAGCGAAGGCAGAGCGGCGGCGCATCTCATCCTCTACGTGGCGGACCAGCCCCGGGCGGCGCAGTTCTACCGCAGGGTCCTCGGGCGACCGCCGCGCCTCGACGTCCCGGGCATGACCGAGCTGATCTTGCCGGGGGGCGCCGTGCTGGGGCTGATGCCGGAGTCGGGGATCGAGCGACTCCTGCCAGGCCTCGACACGGGCAGGGCCACTCGCCCGTCGCGCGCCGAGCTCTACCTTCGCTTCGACGAGGCGGGGGCGTTGCACGCGGCGTGGGAGAGGGCGGTCGCCGCGGGGGCAGACGTGCTTTCTTCCGTGGCGCCGCGAGACTGGGGAGACCTCGCTGGCTACCTGCGCGACCCGGATGGCCATGTGCTCGCCCTCGCCGCGTGCCTCGAGCAGGGCTGAGGCGCAGCGAGGGGTTCGGCCGGAAGGGGTGGTCGGGGCGGCAGGATTCGAACCTGCGAC
>Ga0070727_10003988_pt1 | contig 12889 bp, 8 predicted proteins | sample tdAd472_FD_66722 | JGI IMG/M metagenome (GOLD analysis project Ga0070727, IMG submission 66722) | Marine sediment microbial communities from the Atlantic coast under amendment with organic carbon and nitrate - tdAd47.2 | ecosystem: Environmental > Aquatic > Marine > Coastal > Sediment | place... | reverse complement strand
GCCGAGGTTCGATCCCGGACCAATCGAGGATGAACTCGCGGCGCAGCGCCAAGCCCTCGAGGAACAGAACGCCAAGCTTGCGAGCGACGTGGTCGCCCTACAAGCCCAGTTGGCAAGACTGGCCGAGGCCCCTGCCCCCGACAATTCCGCCGAGCTGGCCGAAGCGCTGCGCTCGGTCCAGGAACAGAACACGGCGCTCATCGCCCAGATGCAAAGCGAGATGGACACCCGGTTGGCAGAAGCCGATCTTGAAGCGCAAAAACGTCTCGCTGATGAGGTTGCCGCACGCGCGCGTGTTGCCGATGGCCGGATGGAGCAGTTGATGGAGCAAATGCTCGGACTGCAGCGCCAGAACGACGCCCTGCAACAGCAGATCGATGACGGTATGAGTGACGCTCTACGCGCGCAAACCGAGAGGGATCAGCTCGCCGCCGAGGAAGCCGCGCGGCGGGCTGAACTGGACCGTCGGCGTGCCGAGGCGGCGGCGCTGCGCGACACACAAATCCGGTCCGAAGGGGTGATCTTTGATGCGGGCGGCCAGACGGGCAGTCCGGCATCCGACCCCGAGAGGGGGCCCGCGGTCGGAGATGCGGCGGCGCGCGCCTTCGTGTTGGACGGTGCCCAGCCCGTTCAAGTCGCGACAGCGGAGGTAATCGCCAATCCTTCCAATACGGTTCTGCAGGGCACGCTCATTCAAGCGTCACTGGAAACCGCCATCGAATCCACATTGCCCGGACAGATTACCGCCATCGTGAACTACCCGGTCTGGAGTTTCGATCAGTCCCGCGTTCTCATTCCCGAAGGCTCCCGCCTCTTCGGGACCTACAATTCGAATGTCTCTTTGGGCCAGGCCCGCATTCTGGTTGGCTGGTCACGCATCGTCACACCCGAGGGGCAATCGGTTCAGCTCGCCGCATTTGGCGCGGACGATCAGGGCCGCTCGGGCGTCACTGGCTCCGTGAACTCCCGCTTTGGGCTGCGCTTTGGCACAGCCGCATTGCTCTCGATCATCGGCGCAGGACCGGCAATCGCCGCATCCGAGGCCAGCTCCGAGACCGGATCAGAAATTGCCGAGGATGTCGCGGGCAGTTTTTCGCAGGCAACCAATGCGGTGATCGGCGAATATGCCACCCTGCCTCCGGTTATCTCGGTCCAGCCAGGTGCTGCGATAAGTGTGATCGTCGACCGTGATCTCGAGTTCTATTGATGAACCCGGCGGCAGAAAAAGCCAGTTTTCTTTCGACCTATCTAAAACCTCTGGCTGCACCGATCGCCGATCCCTGCGTGGTCGAAATAGCGGTCAATCCCGATGGAAAGGTCTGGGTGGAAACCCGGGGGGCTGAGCATATGGTCGGCCTCGAAGGTGTGTTTTTCTCCCCTTCCCAAGCTCGGGACCTTGCAACATCCATTGCCAGCGCCACCCACGGACAGATCAGCGAGAAAAAGCCGCTCGTCTCCGGCAAGATCGAGATAAACGGCAAGCCGATCCGGGCACAGGTCGTCTATCCACCGGTCGTGGATGGCGGGCCGTCGATCACCTTGCGCCGCTACAGTGAAGACCAACTCACCTTGGGCGACATCGGTCTGTTGCACGGTGCACTGGTGGACCTGGACGCCGAACGACAGGAAAAAGCCGAACGGGTGATCGCGCTGACCCAAGCGGGGGATATTCGAGCCGCCATGAAACTCTGCATCGATGAGCGGTTGAACATCATGATCAGCGGCGGGACGTCCACGGGCAAAACGACTTTTGCTCGGGCGCTTCTCGCGCTGGTGACCGAGACGGAACGTATCTTGACCATCGAGGACGCATTTGAGCTCTTTCCTCCGCAGCCCAATCGCACGATGCTCAAGGCGGACCGTGTCCCCTCAAGTGAACGCACCGCGGCCAAATTGCTGGAGACCTCTTTGCGCATGCGTCCTGACCGGATCATTCTTGGCGAGTTGCGCGGCGATGAATGCAAGACCTTCCTCGACGCGATCAACACCGGCCATTCCGGCTCTTTCACCACAATTCACGCCGATACCGCGCAGAAGGCGCTAGACCGCCTTGCCCTCATGGTCATGTCGGTGGGCATCAATATGAGTTTTGAGGAGGTAAGGCGCTATGCCGCCTCCAGCATCGATGTCGTGGTGCAGCTTGGTCGGAAGGACGGAAGACGTGGGGTCGAACAGGTGTGGCTGCCGGGCAGATGATTGTCGCTGAGCAAAGAATGCTCTAAAGCCAAATGGACCACACGCATGAGGGTCATGGTTTCCAAATGTTCTGATCGGACCACCCCAAAACAAATCCTGCTGTCTCGAGCCCAATCTCATTTGGCAGTTTTGACTTAAGGATGTGTTCTTTTAGTCTGAAATTCCATCGCGAATTGGGATAATAGCTCTTGAGTAGAAAAACCATGACGACTATCGCGCTATATATTCGTTTCGTCGGAGCATCATCTCCTTCACGGGTCTGTCGCAGGTGGTCCAATTCGGGTATCGTGCCTCTGGGTGGAACGCCCGGACTGTTGACCAGCGGCTTGTTCCATATCCGAGAGTGATGAGCACAGCCGTTCCTCACCTCGTTGAGTGCTGTCACCCAAGATGCAAAGGTCTTTCGTTTGAGGGCAGGATGAATCCGTGATGCTATGGCGTCCTTGTGCTTGTCATCGAGGTTGGCAACGATATGAGCCAGATTTCCCCAATCCCAAGTTCCAGCCTCGATCCATATTGGCGGCCGCCCAGGATATCTCGACCGGAAGTGCTTAGCGAATTCCTCTTTTGAACGGTCAAAGTGACGATCAAGACCTTCTATGAACTGTTCCAGCGGAACGTCACCGTTTTCGTCGGGTTGACTGAAACGGCTTTTGTACGTTCGGGCATCCCGATGAGCATACGGGCTCTGCTGTCCAAGCACCTCGATCAAAGTGGTGCGAAGCGCGACCTCGATCCTTTCGATCGCATCGAGCAGAAGGATACGCAGGCTCTTGTCGAAAAGGTAGAAGTCGATCACCTGATCGAAATGGGTTCCAGTGCGAAATTTGTCACATCGAACAACCTCATCGTCACCGCCGTGAACGGGGCAGAAATCCCGGAACGGATAACTGAAGGCGCTCAGGCGATAGTATCCGATGCGCCGCAATGAACGCAGGGCGTGTTGGCGATCAGGGACCACGAGCCCCCGAAGAAGCATTATATCGAGGCACTCCTCGGTAGACCGGAAGGGCTTGAGATAAATCAGCATTTTGAGGACGGGGTCTTAAACGAAGAAGACCGGGCCGTAGCAGGGCGACGAGGCCAAGCCAGAGGGCACCGGTCATAAGACACGTTGTGAGTACCGCAACATGCCGACCCTGTCAACCAAAATGGTATAACCTCGCAACCGACTGTATGGTAAGAAAGCCTTAACATTTCACGGGCCTGCCTTTTTCAGGAGCCATGCGGCCAAGATCAGGCCGTTTGAGGCCACAAGGCTTGCATCCTCCGCCGAGAGCTCCTCCTCCGTCCCCACAACATGACCGTGGCCGGTCCCGGTAAGGTTCCGAAGGTCATTCGCGGTCTCGATCATTTTCTTCGCGTTGCTGGAGATTTTCCGGATATGTCCCTCTCCCTTTGTCGCGGGCGGGGTCTGCGGGCTCATCCTCAGTTCGTTGAAGCAGGTCGAGGTAAGTTCCGGAAAATGAAGCTTCTGAATATCAACATGGCCCCTTTTCGTCAGGATTGTCCGCATGGCCGCCTCGAGGAGATCTTTAGTCGCCCCGACCGCAAGGTATGGGTCGCCGGGAAGGGCCTTCTCGATCCGTTCGATATGTGTCTTGAGGTCGATCACGGAGCTGACCGCCGCGACCTCCTCCAAACTATGCGAAAGGGCGGTAACGACTGGGTCGGCCTCATTCTCCCAGATATCGAGGATCTCCGGATCCCTCTTCTTGAGAGCACGTTTCACAATGGGCCGTTCAACTAGGTCAAGAAGGGCGGGAACATTCGAATATGACAGCAGCTCGACCAGATCAAGGATGTGACCTTCATGATCCGGATCGCTCCACTGCAGGCTCCGGAGGAACCTGTCATGCCTCAGAATCCTATCTTGAAGCCCGTAACGGACCGCAAACTTCTTCCATTCACTTTCATCCATGCTGACAGCGAGTGCCTCTGAGAGGGCAATTTTGAAACGCCCAAGGAGATCGTCGTCATCTGCGATGCGGTCGGGGATTCCTGCCTTTTTCAATCGTCACTCCTTCCTGAACGGCAAACCGGTGGCCGAAATTTCTTACGGGGTATACGGGATCTTCACTTTCAGGGCCTCGCAATGAACGAGCAGGTGATTATCCGAAGCCGACAAGATGACCATCGGGTTTTCCTTGATGTATTTAGCAAGGCCCCTCTGAAGGTTGTCTAGCGCCGGAACGGTAATCGAAACCTCTCGCTCAAAATGGCCCCCTTCGACCGGGATGATCGTTCCGCCCCCCGGAAGGTCAACCTCCAGGCCTCGGCTCGAGGGCCTTAGTATTGCCCTATCCGAGGCCCTGGCCCGGCCACTGGGGCCGCGTTTCATTTTGGATAAGTGCCGGAAAGACTCGATTATGTCCGAAAGGCGCACCACAAGCATGAATGAAAACCCCCTCAAAATATGGTCATCTACAATACCCAGCCCGACGGATCCGAGATCGGGCCGCCGGGGTCTCAAGATCCCGATAGCGCCCCCTCGAATAGCGTCGGCAGTCGAGTGCGTGGCCGTTCGCAATGGCGATTGCCCCTATATCCTGGTCCGCGAGAAAACAGACACCAACCCATCGATCATGGGTTCTGTCACCGTTCAGCTGACAGGTCACCGTCTCACCTCGGACAAGCCTGTTCATGAAGGCTCTGGCCTCTCTCCCTATCCTGCTGGATGTCTCCGGGCCGTCGACCCCGTTCAGACGGATCGGGATGCCCTCAACGACGATGGTATCGACATCGCGGACAACCGTCACACGGCCCTCGATGACCCTGTCTGCCAAAGCCGGGCTCGAAAGGAGCATGGCGAACAAAGCCAACCTCAAGATCATCCGGCTTGACCTCCACGACCGTTCCACGGTCGCATCAGGCGCTGTTCGATGTCGCGGCGGGCAACAACCTTTGTCCAGACCTCCCAGCCCCGATCATCCCCGTCAACGCTGAGGAAATCCCCATATCGCAGGCTGAACACGTCCGCCGGGCTTTCGGGTTTGGTGAAGTTCTTCAACTCCTCCTCGATCTTTTCAATGTCTTCGATCCAGTCATCTTCGATCGTGTCCGGAAGGGACCCGAGGATGTCATATCGATCCTGCATCCGTTCCGAGAGCCTCTGATAAACCCGCTCATCGATCGTCCCCGCATAAACGAGATTGGCCATATCGACCTCGCTACGCTGTTGACCGTACCGTTTGATGCGACCGATCCGCTGCTCCAGACGGGAGGGGTTCCAGGGGAGGTCCACGTTGATAAGGGTTCCAAGCGTCTGCAGGTTCAGGCCCTCACAAGCCGCGTCAGTTGCGCAGACCACGCGGAGCTTTCGCTCTTTGACCCCCTTCTTGATGTCCTCACGGTCAATGGACCGCCACTCACCCCCGAGAATGACCCCTGACTTCCCAACCCCCGCATAGACCGCCACCGGCTCTTCAGGGAAATGGCCGCTGATCAGCTCCCCCACCCAGCGGGCGGTGTCGTAATATTGCGAGAAGATGATGCAACCCAGGGCGAGCCATCCCTCCCGATCAAGGTAGTGCAGGACGGCGCGACCCTTCGGGTCATCCTGCCTTGCGGCCCGGAGGATTGCGATGACCCTCTCGAGATGCTGCGATTCCTGATCAACCGCTGAGGCGTAATCCTCAACCCCCATGTCCTCAATGGCCTCCAGAAGATCCTGATCCTCAGTCTCTTCCTCCAGAAAACCCTCTCGGCGCCGGGCGAGCATCTTTTCCGCCGTGGCCATCCCGGACGCGATCGAAGAGCAGATGCGTTGCATCATGAGATTGCCCAGAAAACCTGTCCCCTTCTGACGGGTTTTCATGGCCCTCGTGAAGAGGCGGACCTGATCATAGGCCTGATCATAGAAGTTCGGGGTTCGGACAGCGTTCCCTTCGAAAACCCCAGGCGCCGCACCGGGGCGTGGATGGATATTGACTGCGATCCTGTCCATGAGCTTCGCGTCCTCTAGCGTCTTGCGACGGCGAAGAACCACGTGGCGGCCAAGTGGGTTGTGATACCGCATGAAGGGCAAGTTCTGTGCGACCTCGCCCAGCTCGAGGACGTCCGCAAGATCATCCCGGGCGAAATCATCAATGTCATGAATACCACGATCCGTGAAGAACTCGTCCTCAGGCACCTTCAGGTCCTGCCGGATATACCGGAAAACCTTGGCTTCCCGGCCGTGTGGCAAGGGCGACCTCAGCCAGGGCCAGGCGGTCTCAGGGTCCGGAAGGGTTGTCTTTCCGGAAATCAGGTCGAGCGCCTCCTGCGCCTGCCACCAGCGGGAGGCGCTCGGGCGACCCAGTACATGATCCCTGCCGTGGGCGAGGAGTTTCATCAGATCCCAGATCTCTTCCCTGTTCGTCTGGATCGGGGTCGCGGTACCAATCACAAAATGCCGGGTGCGCAGGGATAACCGCTCCATGGCCTTGTAGAGCTTTCCGGGCTCCGGCTCATCCATGCCGATCCCCCGTTTCACCCGGGCCTTGTGCCCCTCGTCCAGGGCGATCATCCCAAAGGTTCCACGCATGAGAGCCTGAGCCTCTGGGCCGCCGCGAACAAGAAGGCCGGTCGACACGATACCGATCTGCCCCGGGCAGCGCAGGATATCCTCCGGATCCCGTGCGACGACGGTATGGCCTCGATGATCACGCCAGCCCTTCTTGGGGACCCGAGACCATACACAGGAGGGCAGGCCCAACTTGTCCCAGAGCTCCGTCTGCCATTGCAGCGTCAGGGTAGCCGGGCAAAGGATCAGGAAGGGCCCCTGATCCATCAGGACCGTGAGGGCGCCGGTAGCGGCCATGGAAAGCGTCTTACCCACCCCGACCTCATCCGCCAGAAGAAGGCGGGCAGACCCGTATTTCTGGTCATGCTCGGCGAAGATGTTCACGAAGGCCTTTTGCCAGGGGGCGAGACCCTCACCCCGGCGGGCAAGCGGTGATTCAACCGTGACGGACTTTGCAAGCCCGACCGGATCATCCTGCATATCCCGGATCTGGACCTCGACCTTCTCGGCCGTCCGCCCGATCTCGTCAATCACGGCTTGGGAAAGAGGCACCCCCTTCTTCCAGAGCCACTCAAACTCGGACCGGACCCATTCGGCGGCTTCCGCGGACGGGTCTTCCCAGATCATCTCGTAGGACTGGGCCCATCCATTTGCCGTCTCATTGATCGATCCGATGAAGCTGGAGGTGGAGCCATCAGGACGGGTTATCACTCCGGCCTTTCCGTGCAGAAACGGAGCGTTGTCCCGGGACACGACCCTGATCTCCACGTTCCCGGCGGTCAGGATTTCATGCAGACGGCGCCAGCGGGGCCTCTCGAGGAGGGCGTCGATCTCATTCCCCTGCTCATGCCACCGCTCCACCTGCGCCTGATCCCTGGCTTTCGGGCTAGCCGCGATCAAGTCCCTCGGGTCGAGATCGGCGTTGCAGACGATCCGGACCCGGTCGATCGTACTGATCTCCTCGTGGATCAGGTCAAAGACCGAGGATCTGAAATACCCCGCGATCCGATCATAGGTCGTGGCGCCCGTGAGCCTGTCTTTCAGGAAGACATGGGACAGTCTTTGATTTCGAGAGGAGAACCGGGCGATCAGGTCTGCCATGGATCACAGCCGTTCCGAACGGATCGCCATCTCGAGGATCCTGGCCGCTTTTGCCTCATCCGGATCCGTGCGTTCCCGCTTGGTTGCGAGATAAGTCACGATCTGAATCAGAGTCTCCCTACGACGGCCATATTCCGGCAGCATGTCCCGCAGTTCCTCGATGACATCCTCTGCCTCATCCTCCTTGCCGATCCGCCAGATTGCCCGCAGGGCGAGGCGCACGATGCTTTCACGGCCAAAGGGAACCCCCTCCGCCATCGAGGTTTTCCCGAGCTGAGTTGCTGATTTCAGCTTCGCATTGTTCGGAGATTTCGAAGCCATCATGTCATCGTAATCCGTAACTCGGAACGCCTTCGAAAAGTTCTGGAACTGGTCCAGCTTCGCCTCGCCGACCTCCTCGATATCGGCCATCTTGAGATAGAACCGCTCCCATCCGTTCAGGTCGAGCCAGATGTCCCGGCTGATCCCTTCGGGGACGAGGAATTCGTTGGCCGTCTGGACGGCGAACTCGGTCAGATCGTCAACGATGGTCGTTTCGCCCTTCTTGCGAGGCCGAAGGGCTTCTCGGGTCATGTCGACCCCGTCGATCCGGGTATAGGCGGTCAGGACCCGGAGGGCGGCCGCGTAGCCGGCCATCTGGAGATCCGCATCGTTGAAGATGTTCTCGCCCCGGGAGGCGTCCATCCGATCATTCAGGCCGATCATTTCCTTGATCTGACGTTCCACCTCATCCCGGATTTCATGGACGATCTCGTCCTGATAGCCGGACCGTTCGCCCTTACGTTTACGCAGGACGATCATATGGGTGCCCTGGACGTAACCGCCCTTTTTCAGCTCGGTCATGTTCTCGGTGGAGACGTACCAGTCCTGGACCACCTGGAGGCCCGCACCCCAGAAGATCTGGGCCATGTCGGACCATGTCTTGGCGTCCTGGTGGGTGAACTGGACAATCTGGATCCCGTTGTCCGACATGTGCTCGGTCATCGCGCCGTAAGCGTCGATCATCGCCACTTTGAAAGACTGTCCCTCACCCTTGATGGCGAGGTTCCGGCGAGAATCCCAGATCCACTCATCGAACGGCGCGGGCGGGTTCTTGCGGAGCCAAGCGATGAAAAACTCTGTGATTTCGTCATAATTGACGGCATCAGCATAGGGTGGATCAGTAAGGAAAATGTCTGATACCTCAGAAACTTGGGCTGCTGCAAAGTTTCTTATTACTGCCCTTCCGCCAAGAGGAGCGTCTCCGGGAACGTCCTCAAGATAGGATCGCGCAAAACCGAATGAGCGGACCCCATAGTTGGGAAAGGTATTCAGCGCCTGATTATAGAAGGTCTGCGCAACGGATTCTCGTGCAGCGCCAGTACCATACCGACAAAGTTTCGAATTCCAATCGATAAACTTCGCAACAAGAACACGCCCCTCAGGAGAGGTTCTGGCCTCGGATTGTGTGAGAGCGGTAAACAATATCTGCCTTGGGCAGAATAGTTGATGCCAGTAAGCCCAACCTCTTTCGCGGATCGGCTGACTATTGTTGTTTCCGGGTTCAATTTTCATGTCGGACACAAACCCGTTCCGCTGCCATTCAGCCAGATGACGCTCAACATATTCGGTGACCTCCTCCTCCCGCGCGAGGTCCTCGACAGTAACCGAGGCGAACCAACTTCGCGGGTTCGCCTTCCCCTTCTTTATGTCCTTCCCGTCCATCCACTGGATCGCATAGAGGCGCTCCTGGAAGATGTCATCCGGACGCGGCAAGACGTCGTCCTTTTCCCAGGGCCGAAGCCGGTTCCCACTCGCACCCTCGTCATCCCGGAAGTCCCCACGGATCTCCTTCATCGAGACCCCGAGAACATCGTTCAGCATCGGGTGATGGAGACGACCGCTCCGGAGGGTTCCAACCTCCGCCGCTTCGACCTCCTCGTCCGTGACCCCGTTCAGGATCTCGATCTCATACCGCTTGTTCACGTGGTCAGGGATGAGCCGGGCGATGGTGTTCCGCTTCTTGGAGATCATCCAGGTGGGGGAGACGGGAACCATCCAGCTGGTCCGGGGGCACCGGACCTCGACGCAGTAAAGGTAGAGCTTCGCCCTGTTCCCGTCAGCGTCATGCTCGATCCCCATGTCTGTGATCGCCTTGTCCACGCGGTTCGCGATCTGTCGCATCTCGCGCACGATCTCCGCATGCCGATCAGGGCTGGCGCCCACGATGTTGAAGCTGGCCCAGCTCAACATGCAGGCGATCGGATTGAGGTCTGACGCGATGACGTCGCAGCCGACCCGGGCGGCCTCGAAAGGAATCGATCCGGATCCCGAGAAGGTGTCCGCCATTAAAGGCCTCCTACCGAACCGCATGATCCCAAGTTGCTCGACAAGCTCAGACAGGCTTCGGGCATAGGTTTTCAGGTGGGCGTTCACCTCATCCCAGATTCCATTTAACAGTTCCCGCTCCGCCAGCTCCTCGGGCCGTTTCACCTTTTCGAGACGCTGGCCGTAAGGCAGCTCGCCAAAGGCTCTCGCTATCCGCCTTTGGCGCTCACGAGCATCAAGATCGTCTCGCCAGACCCAGGATCGACCCGTATCGTCGGCAACCTCGAGTGCGTGATCAGGGAAGAGCTTCACAAACGCGGTCGGCCCACCTTCGTAACGACGCCCGAAGGTCTCGTCCGACATCCCCATAAGCTTTTCGAATATCTCAACATCCCGCTCGAGATCGTTTGTCGCTGGCATCAGAGCGGCAAGTACGCAGGCCCGTGTCAGGATCAGGGGTTTGCGCCCTTTCCAGTAGGACCCGAGCCCCGTCAATGTCTGGCCTTGAACCGCCTTCCGCTCCTTTTGAGTCTCCGCCGAGATCTTTGCCGTCGGCCAGGCCTTCTCGATCAGCGCCGGCGCATCCTTTAGGCTGAACGGGGCGACCTTGCTCTTATCGGCGACAACTTGGGTCATTCGGGGCATTCCTTGAAAAGTCAGAGATTGTTGAAAAGGTCCGGGGTTTTCGGATCCGTCACGGGCCGGGGCCGCTTGGGTTTCTTCTCGCCCCCGTCCCCCTCCCGAATCAGGGCGTGCCGGATCGCCAGACGCCACCCGTCCTTGCTGTCATCCCATTCCCCACCGTCCCGGTCGATCTGCTGGAAAAGCCACCAGAGCTCTTCTGGCCGGTAGGAGGACCAGCGGGTGAAAGCGACCGCCGCCTCATCCGGGGTCGCATCCTCGATCGCCCAGGCCAGAACCGTGATCTCACGACCAAGGATCCGCTCCACCCGATTGTCACCGGTTGCAAATCTGGAGCCCTTGATCCCCTTCTCCTTCAGCCGTCGATTGAGATGGACCTTCAGGCCTTCTGCAACCTGGCGCCAGGTCTCTCGCGGGACGGATACCCGGCACAGGGTCTGGGCGCTTGTCGCAGCCGCGGCCGCACCAAAATCTTCCCAAACCTCAACTGGATCGGCCCGACCCTGAGAGATCCGGACCAGGAACTGATGGGGCATGGCGGAATTCGGGACCCCAAACCCATGGGTGATGTCCGTTTGTGTACTCACTCCGCCTGCTCCACATCCTCGGCCGGAATATCGATGCCCAGCTGGGTGGCGAAATCCTTCAGGCTATACCCGTCCGGGAAATCCGCCTTGAGGCAACGGAGCTGAACCTCCGCATCCGGCTCGCCAAGGGCCCCACGAAGGCCTTCGATCATCGTGTCGATTTCCTTACCGGACAGGGCCACATCTGCACCACTGCGAACCCTTAGATTGTTTTCCCCAGATCCGACGGTGAGGTTCACACCCTGGAAGGTGATCTCCGGGTTGGGCTTGGTGGCCCGGATCATCCGGATGACCTCCCCCTTGGTCGGAAACTGGAAGTCCCGTTCCACCCGTGCCGGCAGATCATCCTTGATCTCCCGCTTCGCCCCGATCGCATCAAGGGTGAAACGCTTGTCAGTCGAGACCCCGCCCTTTGACGCATGGACGTAAAGTGTCGTCTTCGATCGGCCATCAATCTCGATTTGGCCGCCATCGTAGATCGTCCCTTCCTTGGGGTTGATCCCGGTGATGTTCCAGCGGATCTCCGCCTCCGGTCGAGCCGTCAGAGAGACACGCCATACCCCGGCCACCTCTTGACGATCATAGGTGATATCGATGCTTCCTGCCCATCGGACCGGCTCAGAGAGCTCAGCGGTCTCAGAGTTTCTGGCCTGAAACCACAGCTCCACCTCGCGGGTCCGATACGTCCTGTCCGTCACGACTTCACCCGAGGACAGTTCGGAATGCGAGGTCGCAACCAGAACCTCAGGAGATCTCCCCGCGTTAGAGACGATGAGCTCAAGCTCGCTTTCCCCGGTAGCCGTGTCCCCGCCGATCTTGGTCACACGCAGGATCGGCATGGGCGGGGGCGGGTTCTTGTCCACATACCCGTTCTCTTCAACCCAGCGGCTTTCGGAAAGGGCTGTTGCCTTGATTTCGTCCATCCCCTTTGGCGGGAGCCAGATCCAGCGTGGATTGGAAGCGGCCCGTTCAAGTACGTCCGACCATCTGGTGCGGGACTGTCCCTCCGGGAACAGGGTCTCCTCGCACCGATGAATCAGACCCTCCATCCGATCCGTATCAACCTCGACAAGTTTTCGGGCCCCACCGCCCGACAAGGCGGCCTCCACCGCCCGCTCACCCAGGATCAGCCCGCGTTCCTGGTGTTGGCCCAGATCGATGCGGACATCCTTCAAGCCATCTTTCTGGGGATACCAGACGGTATTAAAAAGGCTCTTGATAGTGGAGGTGAACCCCATCTCCGCGGAATCCTCCTCAGACTCCAGTTCTCGTTGGTGACGTGGGGTGTCATTCAGGACTGCACGAACCGCCGCAATCGCGAGGAGGCGCCGAACGCTGTCCTCCGCACTCGCCATTTTCGTTCCGTCACCGGCAACGACACAGAATGCATTCTTGTAGATGACATCACGAAACAGGCGCTCTGCTGCAGCGGGGGGCGATTTTGCATCCGGTGAGAGCACAAGGCAGCTGCGGCGAGAAGCCGTCAGGTTCACATCATCAACCCTCGGAAGGACAACCAGATCCGAATAAGCGGTCTTCGTTACGGGGCGGA
>Ga0070727_10003987_pt1 | contig 12894 bp, 12 predicted proteins | sample tdAd472_FD_66722 | JGI IMG/M metagenome (GOLD analysis project Ga0070727, IMG submission 66722) | Marine sediment microbial communities from the Atlantic coast under amendment with organic carbon and nitrate - tdAd47.2 | ecosystem: Environmental > Aquatic > Marine > Coastal > Sediment | place... | reverse complement strand
AACCCGGCGCTCCGCCCGTCGCGCTGCCCCGCCCCGAAGGCTTCGCCGTGGTGGGCGCCCCCGCCGCCCCCACCGCGGGACGAGAGGCGTACGCCCTGATCCTTGAGCCAGGACTCGCCGCGGCGCTTCTTCGCCTCCATGATCGCGTTCGCTCCGACGACGACCAGCGCGGAGCACTGGTCGTCGTCGCGCTCCGCCTGAGCGGCGATGGCGGCATCGCCGGAGGAGATCGCGAGCCCCCTCGCGGACTCGATCGCAGCGCGCTCGCGCTCCCTCGACCTCCTCAGCCGTTCGTGAAGTCCAACCACGAAACCCTCGGCGTAGCTCCGGCCCTCGCCCCTGAACGCGCCTCCGTACTTCATCCGGGCCAGGGCTGCGATCAGGACGCTCCACTCCTCGAACAGCGCCGCCGCGTCACGCGCGTCCTCGGCCGGCCCGTAGAAGAGGAGCCGAGTCGCGCGGTCCGCGCGCCCCCTCGCATCGAAGACGAGATTCCCCGTCTCGCGCGAGCGGCGTTCCACCTGGCCGTCGATGTAGACGCCGACCGTGCCGACGACGGCGACAACCGCCCATGCAAGGGAACCCTCCCACGCCGAGAGGTTGCGGCCGGACGTGAACCCGCCCTCCTGTGCATACTCCGTGTCGGCCGCGATCTCAGACGGCGTTCGCTTCGCGCCTTCGCCGAGGTCGCTCTCCGTGAGCTGGTGTCGCAGCATCAGGCGGCGAGCAAACTCGAGCGCGCTCGCAGCCTCTTCCTCCGTGGTCCCCGACCCGTCCTCCGCCTTCGCGAGGATCGCCGAGATCCGACGCTTGATCTTGTCGATGTCCGTCATGGTCCGTTCTCCGTTTCGTTGGTTGATCGAGGGGGGCCCGTTCGCCCCCCCCTCCGTGGGATGGTTCTGGCTCAGGGTTTCTTCTGGGAGTGTGTACCTGTTGAAACCCCGAGCCCAATTCGGTGGCAAGCGCGCACTTCGGACCATCTGTGCCCCGAAAGCCGCTCCTTGGTATCAGGAAAGGCGCACTTGCACTATGTTCCATAAAAGGATAGACACGCATGAAGCGCGAGACCGGCGCAGTCCGCCTGCGACATGTAGTAGTCGCGGACTCGCCGTTTCGGCGGCGACTGGATGCTGATCCATCCCCACGCCGTCCCCCTCCCGCCCCGCACGCTCCACGACTTCCCGGAGCGCGCCTTGAGGGCCGTGCGGATTCGGCGGATCGTCTCCGCGCGATCAAGGGGAGCCATCAGAACCCCTCCGTCTCGATGTCGACGTAGACGAACCCCTCGTCCCCGCAGTCGCGGCAATGCGGCAAGAGCCCCGTGCCGTCGCATTCGTCGCAAAGCTCGGAGATCGAGTCCCATTCGGCGACACCGATGAGGGCGTGCGAGTGGCCGTCCTCCAGGATGCGCCCTTCGCCCTCGCACTCCTCGCAGGGGTCCTCGTAGCGCATGGCGTCGCCGAGGCAGTGGCATCCGAGCCAGACGCCCGTGTCGGACAGGTCGATGTTCGCGGGGCGCTTCGTGTAGGTGGCCTTCATCGGGTCCACTCCTCCGCGCCCCACAGGCTCTCGCCCGTCCCGTACTCGTAGCAGCCCCCGCAGGTCGGGGCCGGGTTGCCGTCGACGTCGAGCCCGACGTAGAGGTTCGCGGGGGCTTCGCCGCAGACGTGGCAGGTCTCGATCGTGGTCTCGGTTGTCATCGGTCTCGTTCTCCGCTGTTGTGCCGGGCCCGTTCGCCCGACAGGGATACATTCGGCTGTCCCGGGCGTGGCGTCCACCCTTTTCCCGGAAAAACGTGGGGCTTAGAACAGGCTCCCCTGGGATGCCTCGTCCACGGCCTCCTCAAGGTTCTTGACCGCCTGGCGGTAGTAGGAGGGTTTCAGTTCGACCCCCATCCCCCGCCGGCCCGCCCGGACGGCGGAGTAGACCTCCGACCCGACCCCCATGAATGGGGTGAAGACCGACTCGCCGGGGTTGCTCCAGAGGACCAGGCATCGGTCGATCACGTCTAGCTGGAGCGGGTGGACATGCTTCTCGTCCTCCTCGTCTCGGGCCGCCTTGAAGGGCAGGACGCGATCGAGCCGGACGTCGTCCCAGAAGGCCGAGGCGTATTGTCTCCAGATCCAGTGGGAGAATCGGTTCTCGGTCTGCTTGCCAGTCCAGCCGCGGTATCTCAGGAGGTCGGCCGGGATCTCGCGCTCGCCCGCGTACTCCATCAGGCCAACGGGGTGAGCGATCGGGACCGCGTTCTCGCCGGAGCGCCGGAAGGCGAGCAAGTAGTCCGCCGACGCGACCGTGCATCGCGAGGAGTCGTCGACGATCGACTTGTGCGCGAGCGCCTTCGTCATCGTCCGGTTCCGAACCGTGAGCGGTTCCTTCCAGACGTGGTAGCGCGCGACGTAGCTCCACCCAAGGCGTTCGTGGAGCCGGATGATGTCGCCCGGGAAGTCCATTAGCGAGTCGCCCTTCCCGGTGTTCGACCGGGGGACGTCCATGCAATGGACGCACGTCATCCGGCCGGGCATCGTCAGCCGATGGATCGCACTCACGACGTACTCGTAGTGCTCCATGAATTGCTCGTAGCTGTCGCAGTTCGACAGGTCGCGCTCGCTGCTCGAGTAGTGGTAGAGCCCGGCGAACGGTGGGGAGTAGATCGAGAGCCCGACGCTTGCCTCGGGCAGCGTCGGCATCACCTCCATGCAGTCCCCGTTCCACGCGGCGTATTGATCGGTGATCGCTTGGTCCTTCACAGCCACTTCGGCACCTCCGGTTTCTGGTCGTACGTTTCGCTCGCGTCGATCTTGACGCTGTCGTTCATGTGCGCGACGAGGGCCTCGAACATCGCGTCGGCCTGAGCCGCCTTCCGTCTGAGGTTCTCCTTGACCCCCACCTCGCCCTCGGTCGCCACGATGTCCACCGTGACCGGCCGAGTCTGGCCGAACCGCCAGCACCGGCGGACGCCCTGGTAATACTGCTCGTAGGAGTGCGACGGGAAGAACGTGACGTGGGCGCACCCTTGGAGGTTGAGCCCCCACGCCCCGATCTTCGGTTTCGTCACCAGGACGCGGAGGCGCCCCTCGGCGAAGTCGAGAAGCCGCGACTCCTTCGCGTCGTCCGTGTCGGATCCCCGAACCTGGAGGGCGTCGGGTATGAGGTCGCAGAGAAGGCCGGCCTCGTCGTTCAGGTGGCACCAGACAAGCGCCTGGTCGCCGTGGTCGACAAGTTCCGCGACACGCTCGCACCGTTCGGCGATCGTGCGCCTACGCTCCGCGCGCTCCTCGGCGAAGTTCCGCGCGGGGAGATCGAACAGGAACCCCTCGGGCCGCGTCCGGGCCTCGACGAGGTGCTCGCGCTCGACTAGCTCGGGGAGCACGAACCCGTCGTCGGGATAGCCGAGGTCCGACGGGCGGCGACACGCGCGCGCCCACGAACTGACCCACCGCCAGAAGTGGCGCTCGGCGTGTCCCTTGAACCTCCACGCCATCCGCCCGCCGTAGGCGCGGTTCGTCGCGGTCGAGTTGCCCTGATCGTTCCGAAAGAACTTCCCGAGCATGTCCATGTGGCCCATCTCCCCGAGGGCCTCGGAGGACGTGCCGAGTTCGATGTAGTCGTTCGGCGCGGCGGTAGCGGTACAGAGGAGCCGATAGGGCATCTTCCGCATGAACGCGGTGATCTCCCCTCGGCGCACGCCCGCGAAGTTCTTGAGCACGCTCGACTCGTCGCAGACCATCCCCGCGAAGTCGTCGGGGGAGAACGCCGACAGGCGCTCGTAGTTCGTGACCACGACGCGCGCCGATGGGGAGCGCTCCCCGTCACGCGAGCGCTCCGCCTCGATGCCGAACTTCTCCGCCTCGCGGACAAGCTGGTGGGACACCGCGAGCGGCGTAGCGATCAAAACGGGGCGCCCGACCCGGCGCGCGACGTTCTCCGCCCACACCAGCGCCATGAAGCCCTTGCCCGTGCCGCAGTCCGCGAAGATACCGCCGCGCCCCTTGCGACACGCCCACTCGACGAGGTCGCGCTGGAACGGAAAGAGGGTGTCAGGCATCCACTCCGGGTCGAACCCGTGGTCGCCTCCGAGCTGGCGCTTGCGATCGAGGAATCCGTTGTAGTCCATGCCGAACATCCTCGGCACACGCGGGGCGCATCGTCCACCTTTTTCCTAGAAAACGGGCCCCCAGGAGACGCATCCCCCGAGGGCCCCTTCCGTTCGAGGCCCGGGATCCTAGCGACGAGCCGGGCCCGGCGATGCCCCGTGCTGGCGCCTCGAGCGGGAACGATTCCAGGGGTGGTCGGCCGACTGAGGATGAGCCTGACTCCCGACGCCCTCGCGCATCGCGCGCCGCCGGTCGCGCCTCCGCCGCGCCGATCGGGCCTTCTCGATCTGCTCCGGCGTGTGAGGCTTCCATTTCCCGGCCTTCGTCACGGCTTCCTCCGGGGCTTGCGGGGAGGGAGCCGGGGCCCGCCGCGGTTCGGCATCGCGATCCCTTGGCGGTGCGCCTGGGTGTGGACGGCGTGGACGCGGGAACGGACGACCCCGAGACGCCGGGCGATCGAGGCCATCGACTCGTCCGGGGGCGCGGATTGCAGCTCGGCGATCACGCGCATCGTCGCCGACCCGTTCCGGTTCGGGACCTCGACCCCGTGCTCCATGCATGCGGCGTAGACCGTCGTCAGGGAGCACTTCTTGTCGCGTGCCACCTTGGCCGGGGGCGTGCCGGCGGCTACAGCGTCGGCGATCTGGCGCCGCCTCTTGCGGCGCTCTTCGTGGGTCATCGGCATAGTCGATAGGGCGCGCGGCCCGACCTATTCCAGACCGCGCGCCCTGTTCACTTTCGCCCCGGGCGGGGGCGGATGTAAACCCTTTTCCGGGGTTTTCGCCTACGGCTCGAGCACGTCCTCGCCGGGAACCGGCTGGGCCCCGCTGCCGCTCGAGCCCATGCCCTCCTGCTCCGATGCGGCGGGGGCGGGGGCGGGGGCGGCGCCAGTCCCCGGCTTCTCGCAGGTCGCGAGGCCCGGGATCGTCCAGGGCGAGCCCTCGCGCTCCAGGTAGAGGGTGACGACCGAGCCGGGCTCGAGGCCCGCGGCCGTGTGGCCCCAGGTGACGAGGATCTCGTTCCCGTCGGCGTCCTCGAACATCTGGCCGTCCTCGACGACGGCCTTCATCGTGGCCTGAGTCTGCATTGCCTTTCTGTCCTTACCGCCTCCCGTACGTCTTCGCGAGTAGGGCCGCCCGACGCGATCTCCCGAGGGGGTGGGAGCGCCGGGAGGCCACAGCGCCCCCGTGGCGGGGGATCATCGCCGGACGGCGATCAGGGGCCGCCGTCGATCTCGTCCATCGCGGCCCGGAGCGCGCGCGCCGCCTCGAAGAGCATCTCGCTCGCGCGGGTCCAGTTGACGGAGTCTCCGTCGACGACGGTCTCGGCGAGGTAGCCGGTCAGGCGGGACGCGAGCGCGCGCGCCTGGGTGTTCGTGAGCCCGCCGACCCGGACCGCGTCGTCGATCTGGATGGCCGGCTCGCCCGACGACGCCGAGCCGGCGACCTCGAGCGCGGAAGCGAGCGCGCGGAAGTCCTCGACCGAGGCCCCGCCCTCGACGACCGCGACCTGAGCGAGCGCGGCCAGCTCGAGCGCGGATCGGTCACGGTAGGAGGCCCAGGCGGAGTCGCTCATCTGTTCGTAGTCCGAGGGGCTCACGCACGACGCGATGGCGGCGAGGAGGGCGGCGAGCAGGATCAGGGTCTTCATTATGCGAGGCTCCGGGCTAGGTCTCGATGTACCACTCGGTCCCGTCCGACCAGACGGTGTACGACGTGAATTGCGCGGTGAACGGAGCGAGCGACGTGGCCCCGTTGATCGTCTCCGAGCCGTCGCCGTCGATCGTGACGCTGTTCGGGCCGGAGTCCTTCTTGACGAACGTGAAGCGCAGCCCGGTCGCTGCGGGCGGGAGCGTGGCCGTGACCGACCCGGCGGTCGTGTCGATCGTGTAGTGCGTCGCCTCTTCTTCGTCGGCGGTGAACGAGGCCGTCTTCGCAGAGACGCGCGTGACCGGAGAACCAGGGTTCGCGAGCGGCCACATATTCAGCCACGCATTGTTCGCCGCATTCCGCATCTTGAGGCGCCCGGTGGTCGTGTCCGCCCAGAGCTGGTACGCCGCTTTTTTCGACGGCTCCGTCGCGCCCGAGAAGTGCGTCAGGAGCGCGTCGAGCGCGCCGTTGATGTAGACGCGCGAGTCCGAGAGCGGCGTCTGCGGGTACGGGATCGGGTTCGGGGCTTCGTAGCTCTGGGACATGGCGCAGGGTCCTATCGGTGGGCGACGCGCACGCGGTTGACGCGGAGCTTGCGGGTGGCGGCGGCGAGGGAGATCACGCGCGCTCCGTAGCCGAGCAGGTTCGTCCCGACGGGAAGCTCCGTCGTGTGCGAGGCGATCGCGACGCCGTTGTAGATGAAGGTCACGCGCGAGTCGGCCTCGAAGAGGATCTCGAGCGTGTAGAAGTCGTTACCCGAGAGGGGCGTCGCCGTAGCCGTCACGGTCGGGGTCGCGGAGGCGTTGCTCGTCACCGCCCGCCAGAGCCGGTCGCCCGAGTGGACGGTGTCGTCGTAGAACAGGGCCGCGCAGCGGATCCCTGTCGGCGACGTGATCGCGTCGGGGCTCGCCGAGAACGTCCCGATCCAGAGCCGCGAGTTTCCGACCGCGCCGCCGAGCCGGCCGTCGATCAGGACCGACGGATCCCAGTCCGGGACGAAGCGAACGAAGGTCGAGATCAGGCCAGCCGCGGTCCCGGCGCCGCCCGCGGTGGTGAACCCGATCAGAGGCCGGCCCGAGGCGGCGGCGACGTCGTCGTTCGAGAGCGTCCCGTCGAGGGTCGGCGCCGGCTCGCCGAGCGCGGACATCGTCGTCGCGCCCGGGTCCTTGAGGATCTGCGTCACGCGGCCGGAGAGCGAGTCGCGGACGTGGGCGATCCGGTTTCCGCCGGCCGTCGATCCGTCGCCGAGGTAGATCCTCCGCTCGTCGGTCGTCACGATCAGCTCGCCCGCGGCCGGGGTGACGTTGCCCCGGTCCCGGATGCTGCCCCGCTTGTGGCGGACCTCGGACACGCTAGAACGTCCCCCCGTCGATGATCTCGATCGGCTCGCGGAGCGCGACCGCGGCGCGCGTCAGGCGCACGTCGTAGCCGCTCGTCGCCCGCTCGAACGAGATTCGGAACTTGACGCTGCGGAGCTTGTAGACCCCGGGCCGGTACGCGACCCAGCCCGACCCCGGGCTCGAGGTCGTGCTGTAGGCCATCTCGACGACCATTGCGACGTTCGAGGACTCCCGCCACGTCGCGTCCGTGTGGAGGTCGTCCAGCGGGCCCTCCCAGCTCCACGACTTCGAGAGCCTCGAGCCCCACTGATCCTCCCGCGAGGAGATCGCCCCGCCTCCCGTCACGGACCCGGGGTGCGGAACCCCGTACTGAGTGTCGTCGTAGACCGGGAGGCCGCCGGAGAACACGGCCTTGGGATCCCAGGGCCGGGGGTGGCGCTGCTCCGCCTCCCAGCCGAATGAGACGTGAACCGCGCGAGCGTCGCCCATGACGAAGTCGCGCGTCACGTAGGAGGCGGAGAGCGCCGTCGTGTCCCAGGCGAGGGCGTTCTCCGCCGAGATCACCTGGAGGTTCGTGAGCGCCGGGGTCGAGCCGGCGGTCCAGCCGGCGTCCTCGATCGACTCCTCGAGCGCGGGGTCCTCGAAGTCCGAGAGGTCGAAGTCCATCGAGCCGAGGATCGCGTCCCCGACCTGCCCGTTCTCGTAGCGGATGCGAGCCCAGAGCGGGGGGTCCTGCCGGCCGTCGGCCGCGGCGGGGAGCCGGATCCAGTTCGCGCCCGCGTCGGCCTCCCCGGCCTGGGCCCCGATCGAGACCACCGGATCGCCGAGGACCCAGCCCCCCCGCCGGATCTCCACGGAGCCCGCACGGGAGCCCGCCGCTCGCGCGCCGAGCCGATAGGACGCCTTCCCCCCTCGGACGTAGCCGACGACCGAGGACGGGGCGACCAGGAGGTCCGAGCGGCCCTCGAGCCGGACGTGGTGGCCGGCGAGCCTCCCGAGCGCCGGGCGGGCCCCGGAGCGGCCGATCGGCTGGACCTTGACGCAGTACGTCGAGCCCACCACGACGTCCGGGCCGGCGACGGTCGCCTGGCGGGCCGCCGTCCCCCGGACCACCGCGACCTGCCGGAACGCCTCCGTGACCGCCCCGCTCATGTCGCAGGTCGCGAGCCAGACGGCGACCTCCCGGACGAGCCCGACTTCACCGGAGGCGAGCTGCCAGGAGACCTCGATCCGCGATGCAAAGGCCCCGGTTGCTGCGTCCGTGCCCGACCCGTCCCCGACGACGACCGCGAGCGGCGGAGAGGGGGCCTGCTGGTCCGTCGGGACGTCCAGCTCGGACACCGGATCGTCCAGCTCGGGGAACGTCGCGTCCTCGTAGGCGTCCGCGTCGTACTCGAGCGCCCGGATCTCCGTCTCGAACGTCATCGGGTCCTGGTCAGTGTCGAGGACCTCGAAGAGCTTCGTCGCCGTCGTCCGCGCCCCGAGGGTCCAGAGGTCCCCGTCGGCCGGCGTGAACGAGAACGCCGAGGACACCGTGATCAGCGACCCCGCCCCGTACGTCCCCGATCCGGTCGTGACCTGCCGGACCTCGATCTCGTCCGTCTGCCCGTTGCGGACGGCGAGGTAGTACGTCGTCGCCGCGGCCATCGTGACCTCCCGGTCAAGGATGACCGTCGAGGTCGACGGGCTCCCGGCGTAGGCGGCACCGGAGTACGCCCAGAGCGGGAGGTCGTGCGCGACGTAGATCACATCGCCGGGCTCGACGAACGCCGCGTCGGGGAGCGCCGTGAAGCTGATCTCCTCGAGCAGGAGGTGGGAGACGTTGAGCAGCACCCTCAGCTCGCGCTTCGCCTGGGACCTTCGCGTGACACCCTCGAACGAGAACGCCTTGTGGCGGAGGTTGACGGTCGTCGTACCGTCGTTCGCGGTCGGGTGCGCGTCCTGGACCGGCTCGCGCTCGTAGTTTCGCGCCCGGTCGAGGATCTCCGCGCTCGCCGAGTTGAATCGACGCGAGGAGCTGACCGACTGGAAGCTGTAGGTTCCCTCCTTGATGTTCGCCGACGTGAACATCGCGACCGGACTTCGGGCCGCGGCGTAGCGCGCGCGGATCTTCCGCCCGACCTTGACGATCGACCCGCGCCCCGCGTTCGCGACCTTGGCGACCTGGTCCCAGCCCGTCTCCGTGGAGCGGTCGAGGACGAGGTCGGCTGACATCCGGGTCTCGCGGCCCTCGCAGGTCACGGTGTCCGAGCCCGTCGTCCAGCTCGTCGGGGACGGCGGGACGGCGACGACCGATGACGGCCAGGGGACGCGGATCGCGTCAGCCGTCGTATCCGCCGCCACCTCGCGCTCGACGATCTCGTAGCTCGCGACGTCGAGGATGTCCTGGGCCCAGGCGTGCCCGCTCGTATCCGTCCCCACTAGCTTGATGAGGTAGCCGACGAGCATGTGCGGCGGGAGCGTCGAGGCGGAGAACGGGAAGTCGGAGACGATCTCGAGGAACCCGTCCGGGTAGAGCGTGTCAAGGTCCGACCCGCTCGTCCACGTCCCGTACTCCAGCCGCTTGACCGTGAAGGTGCTCCGCTGGTCGTAGAGCAGCTCGTCGCACCAGTCCGCCCAGAGACCGAACGAGGGCCAGTCGATGTCAGCGAGCGAGAACGTCGCGCCCATCCCCCATCGCGCGGTGAGCGTGAGCGCCGTGAGCCAGGCGGGGTTCGAGGTCCACGCGAGCGGCGTGTTCGGGCTCGTCCGGTTGACGCCGTCCCAGATCGGAGCGAGCAGCCCCTTGACCGGGACGAGCACCTCGGGGCGCTGCGTGTCGATCTGCTCGTCCGCCTGGATCCGAAGCCCGAGCAGCGCGGTCTCGGGGTACTCCAGCTCTTCGTCCTCGACGACCGTGAGCGACTGGAACGTCAGCTCGTCGCGGCGATCGACGCCCTCGGCGACGAGCGTGCGCCGCTGGACCTGGATCCGGTACTTCGACGCCTTCGGGACCTTGACCTCGTTCCCGTCGAGCACGAATCCGGCGTGAGAGACGACGCCGCCTGAGCCGGAGATGTCGAGGTCGAGGCCATTCCCCGAGAGGTCTGTGAACGTGCCCGCGGTGTAGGGGCTCACGTCGGTCCCCGCCCCTGTGAGCCCGGTAGCGTCCGCGGCGTTCATCGACCAGAGCGCCATGATGAACGCCGAGCCCGGTCCGCTCGTCGCGCCCTGAGTCGGCGTGCCACCGTTCCAGGCCGAGGAGACGTCCCCCGAGGTCCACTCCCGCCGGTACAGGCGGACCTCGTCGTACCGGAGGCCCGAGCGGCCGGTCAGCATCTGATTCGCCGTCGCAAGCCGGAAGGCCGGGTCGGTCTGAGGAGAGTTGACGCGGGGGACGTCGTTCGTGCCTCCGCCCGACCCGAGCGTCGTCCGCGTGATGACGAGCGCGCCGTTGACGTAGACCCGCAGCCGGCGCTCGGACCCGATCTCGCGGTAAGTGAGCACGATCTGGAGGTTCTGGCTCGCGCCGCTCGAGATGGTGAAGATCGAATTGGCCGTGAAGCGGTTCCAGCCGAACTCCTCGCCGCGCGCGTTCGTGCCGCCGTCCTGGCCGTGGCCTAGCTCGACCTCGATCCCGACGGTATCCGCCGTCGCCCCGCCGTTCGTGTCGTAGAGCTTGACCGCGAAGCCGCGCAGTGTGCCGGCGGTCGGGGACGTGATGTTGTACGACCCGTTCGCGTCCGTGCCGACGCTGCTCTGGATCCACGACCAGACGACGCGATCGTCGCCCGCCGGGGTCGACTCCGCCGCGCCCTGCGTGTATACCGCGTTGACGACGCAGGTGAAGGCGTTGACCGACTCGCCGACCGTGAATCCGTTGTTCAGCCCGTTGAGGTTCGTCGTCGCCAGGAACCCGAAGTTGCACTCCATCGCCTGGCCGAGCGAGGCCGGCGTGTAGGTCGATGGGTCGGCGAGCGTCATCGGGAGGAAGCGCGCGAACTCGCCCTGAATCTTCCCGCTGATCGTGACCGGGTTCGAGGTCCCGTCCTCGAAGAAGAGCGGCGTCACGATCGGCCCGATCGGCGACCCGCCACCGTCCAGCTCCTGGTATCGGACCTCGACCTCGACGTCCTGGGATGCGAGCGTCGAGCCCGAGATGCGGAAGAGCCCGCCCGCGAAGAGCAGTCCGACGACGCAGGAGTCGCCCTCGACGGTCATGTCGTAGGAGACGGCCTGGCTCCAGTCGGTGACGACCGGATTGCCCGAGGCGACGGTCTCGTTCCCGACGACCTGCCCGACGGTGAAGAACGTTCGGACCGACTCGAAGCCCGGGATGTGCGACTGATTCGCGTTCCCGAGGCGCAGGCTCACGAAGACGTTGGAGAAGTTGTCCGCCGTGTTCCCCTCGATCTTCATGCCGACGGGGAGCGAGCCGGGCTGGAGATCGTCCTGGTCGGTCTCGTATCCCCCGATCGAGTGGACGGGGCCGTGGCCGAGCGCGAGCAGGAGGTGGAGCGTCGACGTCACGCCGACGACGGCGTCGTTCGAGTCGACCTCCAGCGCGCTCTCGACGTACTGGCCGATCACCATGCCGCCGACGAGGTGCTCGCCGAGGATCGCGGGGAGCGGCTGTCCGTTGGCCTGGTACTCCGTGCGGATCCCGGACCACCCGTAAGTCGGGGACTCCTCGATCCGCGGGGTCGCGCTCGGCTTGGGTGGCGCGAAGATCTTGCCGACCACGGTCGCGGCGCCAGCCGCGGACAGGAAGATCGCCGACGCCGCGTTGAAGATCCCGACCGCGAACCCGCCCGGGAGGGGAATGACCTCGACGATCGCGCCGGGCGCGACGCGGGCGTCGTCCCAGCACTCCGAGGGGATCTCGACCCCGTCCCGCAGGATGCGGAGGTACGAGAAGTGAGCGAGCCGCGCGGGGATCAGATCCCGGAGGCTCTGACCCGCCCACGCCTCGACCGACGACTCCCGGTCGCCCGGGTCGAGCGGGTTTCGGAGCGTGATGATGCGGACGACCGGGCCCTCGAGGCTCACGCCGCACCTCCGATCCAGCGGTAGGCGCCGACGACGGCGACGATCTGGTCGATCCGAACGACGTGGACCCCGGCCCGGACCGTGCAGGTCACGCCGAGCCGCTCGGGGACGTTCGAGACGACCGTGAGGTGCAGCGGGGCCGGGCCCTCGACGGATCGCGAGACGATCAGGTCGCCGACGCGGCCCGCGCCCTCGACGCCTCCGAGGCTCTCCCAGCGGGCGGACTGATCGCGCAGCTCCTCCACCAGACGGCCCTCGGCCGCGGCGTAGTCGGGCGTCCAGACGATGCGGTCGGGGACGGAGACGCCACAGCGCCGCATGGCCTCGAGCGCGGTCTCGGCGCAGTCCGCCTCCGACCACCTCCGGCCGATGATGTCCGCGAAGTCGACGACGTCCATCATCCCCTCGCCGGGATCCCCGGGAAGCCGCCGAACCGGCGGTACTGGACCCCCGGCTGGGCGTTGTCGATCTGCCACTGGCGGCGATCCTTGCAGTCGGTGGGTTGCTTGCCGCACGCCCCGAGCGTGTCGCCCGAGTCCCCGGCGAACCCGCAGAGGCGACCGCGGTACGCCCACCGGCACGTCGTCCGCGAGATCCGCTCCGTCGGGACCGTGTAGTCGTGGACGTTCTCGAGCGAGAGCTGGAACGTCACGTTCTGCTCGTCGCCCGCGACATCCGAGACGGTGGTCTCGAACAGCCGCGACGCCGTAGGGTCGAGTAGATGGCTCGCGTGGACGACGCGGAGCTTGACCTCCTGGTCGATCAGGTTCCCGTGCGCGA
>Ga0070727_10003985_pt1 | contig 12894 bp, 10 predicted proteins | sample tdAd472_FD_66722 | JGI IMG/M metagenome (GOLD analysis project Ga0070727, IMG submission 66722) | Marine sediment microbial communities from the Atlantic coast under amendment with organic carbon and nitrate - tdAd47.2 | ecosystem: Environmental > Aquatic > Marine > Coastal > Sediment | place... | reverse complement strand
TCGAACTGCACATACTCCACCGGCGTGCGCACGGTCAGGATGTACCGACCTTCGGTGTTGTCCTGGGTGCGGAACCTCGGCAGGGCCGCGTGGTAGCGTTCGCCCGCGATGACCGTCACCGCGCCCTTGCGCCCGACATCACCCGGGGCGAGCTCGTCGTAGAGCCAGCCCGTCTGCCCAACACGCTGGCGGATCTGCGGCAATGGGCGTGAGCAGTACGCGGGCATCAGACTCAGCGGGCGATCCGCGCCCGTAAGATCGCTGGCTCCTTCCGGGTCGAGCGGCTCACGCTCGAATGAACCCGATGACGAGCCGTCGTCTTCGTGTACGCGCAGACGCCGAATCACCCAGGGCAGGTCGGGACGCAGGCGCTCGAGATCAACGAACCCCGAGACCTGCACGCAATCGAGCTTGCCCGGGTCCCGCTCTGAGGGCGCCAGCGCGAGCATCAGGATCTGCGCTTTGGCGCGCACACCCCAGATGGCGCTGCCCGCTTTGAAAAACGCCTTGCGTTCCTCGGCCTCGGTCTGCGGATCGGGCCGAGCGCCGGCGAGCATCGCCTCGAACGTGCGCCGATCTCCGGCGTGCTTGCGCACAAAGCCGCGCAGATCGCGGTCGGCCTTGCGCACAGCGTCGAGCAGGTCGGGCGTGACGCCCAGGTTGCCGGCAGCCTTGACAACGATCTCGACGCCCCCCTGGCCGGGTAGGTGCTTGAAGGCCGAGCACGGGTCGGTCTGGTCGGTAAACCGGGTCAGTTTCCAAGCCAGTGTCTTGTCGAGTTTGAGGGTGCGGGCCAGATCAACCGCTCGGACGCCCTCGAGCCCCGCCTCTGTAATCAGGCCCGAGAGGGCGGATTGTGCCTCTCGGATCGCCTGCTCGGCGGCCGACCCGAACGCCCCCGGCAGGCTCTCGGCGTTGGAATCGGGTTTGATGGCGGCTTGGCCCATGGGGGCATCCTACAGCAGTTTCGGGGGTGTATGCAGCGTCCTCGAAAAGTCTCTGGAGATTTTTTAGATATTCTCTTGGCGCTGGTCCTATCTCCGGATACCTTCGCCTTGTGGGCCAATTGGCCCAGCTAGACAGGGACCACAGAAGAAACACCGCAATGGCCCCGGGGCGGGGCCGAGGGAGACCAGACATGAAGACCACAGCCGCATTGATCGCGATGCTCGCAGCCGGGACCGTCGCGGCGCAAACCGAGACGCAGATCGTCCCGTTCGACTACAACCCCAACGTCGACATTGCGTTCCCCGAGTTCTCGAAGTTCGACACGATGGGCGGCACGCGCGAGCTCACCGGGGTCACGCTCAGCTATGACCAGTCCATCTCGTTTACAGCAAAGCTGGAACAGAACTCGCCCGTCGCGCTCGATGCCGGCGTCTTCTTCGTCGACATCGTGTACCTCTCGCTGCATCAGCTTGGCACGGTCGATGACAACCCCAACCCGCCCTTCCTCGGGCCCGGGGCCGCGGGAGACAACTACAGCCCGGCGCTCGGAGCCAGTGATGGGTACAACGGCTCGGGACCTGACACCTACGAGGCTCTCTTCGATTCTGGTATGTTTAACTTTACCGCTGAATACAACCCAACCGATCACCAGGCATTCTTGGACGTCTTCATCGGGCAGGGCACGCTGACAACTGTTCTTGGCGGATTCACCGAGCTCTTCGGCGGGTACAACTCCGACCCGGGCTTTCCTGATGTCGATCCGAACAACCCGCCGCAGGGGCCCTTCACACCCTTTGAAGATCCCTACTACGGCGTGTTTGTCGACTTCCCCGAGATCCGGCATCAGGGCACGATCACCGCGACGTTCGAGTACCAGATGGTCCCCGCGCCGGCTTCACTGGCGCTGATCGGCGTGGGCGCTCTCGGCGCGACCCGCCGCAGACGATAAGCACCACGACGAGATCACTCACTCCACTGACGCGGCGTCTGGGCTTCCACCCGGCGCCGCGTCTTTGTGCGCGCCCGAGGCCGTGGCGAGCACGATCACGCCAGTGATGATGAGCGCGACGCCGCCGGCCTTGCGCCAGTCGAAGGACTCGTGCAGAAATAGGACACCCAGCATCACCGCGATCGCCGGGGCGAGTGAGAACGCGATGGGTTTGACGCGGCTGACATCGCCGAAGCTGAGCGCGAGATAGAAGCAGAGCATCCCGCCCGCGCCGGCGATGAGTCCCGAGCCGAAGATGAGTTTGAGCAGCGTTGCGGTCTCGGCCTGCCAGAACTTCACGGGTTCCATCTTGCGGCCGGCGACGAGTGCCGCCCAGACGGCCCACATGACGGGCAGCGCCACGGTCGAGCGCACCGCGATAGCCGTGATGGGGCCGATCGCTTTAGTATGCAAGACGCTCTTGGTGAAGACCTCCCCGACACCCCAGCACAGCCCCGCCAGCACGGCGAAGACGATCGCGACCATCGGCACGCTCCTTATTGATTGACAGAGATGAACGACAGATGCATCGCGCAATGGCTGCGGTTGATCGTGATCCACTGATCGCGCGTCAGCTCGCCAAAGAGCGGGCTGGCGGGGATGTAGGCGTCGCCATTGCGCGTGCGCTCGATGCAGGTGCGCACCGCCTCCATGCCCTGCTCGAACGTCACGCCCTGTCGCGGCATGAAGGCGTCCATCTTGGCGGGGATCTTGAAACCGGGCGGGGGCGGGCTGCCGCTGATGGCTTTCTTCTTGAAGAGCACCTGCGCCATGATCCGGATCGGCATAGGGACCTTGCCGGGCGGGAAGCCGTCGAGCGAGCACGTCCAGAAGTTGGCGATGTGATCGAGGATCTCGGCGGGCGTCCAGTTGCCGGTGTGCCCGAGGTTCCCGGCGGCATTGGCGGCCTCGAGGCGATCAAGCTCGGCGCTGAGTTCATCGAGCGAGCCGAAACTCAGCTCACGACGGGGGGCGGTTTTGGTGTTGATCATGGGCTGCTCCTTCTCCCGCTGCACCGGCCGACTCTAGCCAAAGAAACAGCCCCGCACTTGGGCGGGGCTGCTCGTGTATCTCAGGATTGAGACCGGGATCAGGCGTTGGCTGCCATTTTCTCGGCCTTCTTGCGGGCGTCGTCGAGCGTGCCGACGTACATGAACGCGGACTCGGGCAGGTCGTCGCCCTCGCCGTTGACGAGACGCTCGAACGAGTCGATCGTGTCCTCGAGGCTGGTGTAGATACCCGGGAAGCCGGTGAAGACCTCGGCGACGTAGAAGGGCTGGGAGAGGAAGCGCTCGATGCGGCGGGCACGGGCGACGATCTGCTTGTCGTCTTCCGAGAGCTCGTCGACGCCGAGAATCGCGATGATGTCCTGGAGATCCTTGTACCGCTGCAGAATCCGCTGCACGCTGCTGGCGACGGCGTAGTGACGCTCGCCCAGGATGCCCGGATCGAGAATCGAAGACGTCGAGGCGAGCGGGTCCACCGCGGGGAAGATGCCCTTCTCGGCGATGCCACGCGCGAGCGTGACGAAGGCGTCGAGGTGAGCAAACGCCGTCGCGGGTGCGGGGTCGGTGAGGTCGTCGGCGGGGACGTAAATGGCCTGCACCGAGGTGATGGCACCCTTGGCGGTCGAGGTGATGCGCTCCTGGAGCTCACCCATCTCGGTCGAGAGTGTCGGCTGGTAACCCACGGCCGAGGGCATACGACCGAGCAGCGCCGACACTTCCGAACCCGCCTGGGTGAATCGGAAGATGTTGTCGACGAACATCATGGTTTCCTTGCCGGATGCGTCGCGGAACTCCTCGGCCATGGTCAGGCCGGACAGAGCGACACGCAGACGTGAGCCGGGGGGCTCGTTCATCTGGCCGAAGACCATCGCGACTTTGTCGAGGACGTGCGCGGTGTTGCCGTTGGCGTCGGTGTACTCGGCCTCTTGCATTTCGAGCCAGAGGTCGTTGCCTTCGCGGGTCCGCTCGCCCACGCCGCAGAACACGGAGTAGCCGCCGAACTCACGGGCGACGCGAGCGATCATCTCCTGGATGATGACGGTCTTGCCCACGCCCGCACCGCCGAAGAGGCCGATCTTGCCGCCTCGGACGAAGGGGCAGAGCAGGTCGACGACCTTGATGCCGGTGACGAGGATTTCGGTTTTGGGGTTGAGCTGGTCGAACTCGGGCGGGGCGCGGTGGATGGGCATCCGTTTGGCGCCGTCGAGTGCGGGCTTGTTGTCGATCGGGTTGCCCAGCAGGTTGAAGACTCGGCCCAGGACAGCCTCGCCCACGGGGACGGTGACCGAAGAGCCGGTGTCGGTGATCTCCATCCCGCGGCTCATGCCGTCGGTCGAGCCCAGCGAGACCGCACGCACGACGCCGCCGCCGAGGTGCTGCTGCACCTCACCGACGAGGTGCTTGGTTTCGCCATCGCGTTGCCAGGTGAGCTCGACGGCGTTGTAGATCCCTGGGAGTGCATCCTCGGGGAACTGGGCGTCGAAAGTCGAGCCGATGATCTGGATAACGGTACCTTTGGTGCCTGCAGCCATTCGGCCGATCCTCCGCTGATAGGTGACCCCCTGCGCTCCAGAGGCAGGGGGTCAGAGGATAGGCCAAGGCCCCGGCGATGGCGAGGTTTCTGGCTCTTTCGGCTGCCCAACTCGGCCCTGATCAGGGCCCGTAGGCCCGGCGCCAGGCGTCGGGCGATTTGTGCTTCCGCGGGGCCACGAAGAACGTGTACTGGCTGGTATCCGCCCCGCCTTCCATGCGTTCGGCCCGGACGGATCCATCCAGAAAGGCCAGATGCCCGATACGTGGGCCGTACCAGAAGCCCTCGACCGCGTGAACCGTCTGAAGCTCCGCCTCTGAGTATCGGCCGGCCTCGGTCTGGCCCGCCCCGCCCACGACCACAAATCGCCAGGGGTCGGCCGTCACATTCCTCGGCCCGAGACGGGTGGTGTACGCCCCGCCCGGACCGCCCTCGTTGTGGAAGCCGACCGTCGCACCGGGCTGGCACCACATCCACTCGTTGGCGAAGTAGCTCGTCCCGAGCGCCAGGAACGACGTCTCGGCGATATCCGCCTCGGTTTCCATCCCCAGGCGTTCCCACACCGGCTCGTTGATGATGGCGGCGTAGTACAGCCCATCGTCCGCCGGCGAATCGAAGACCTCACTCAAAGCGCTCGTGTTGGCCTCGAGATCCAGATACGTATTGAGCGGGCGGTCCAGATCCGCGATTGGGTTGGTTGAGCCCCTGGGGAGTGTGTTCACCCCGCCGTAGGACCACCGGGCCCGCCTGTAGGCCTCTGGCTGGCGGTCGGCGGCCGGGAAGGTCCGCTCGGCATCGGTGTAGAGCGTGAACCCGAGCCCGATCTGACGGAGGTTCGACAGGCTCTTGATCGATTGGGCGCTCGTTTTGGCCTTGGCGGCCACGGGCACGATGATGCCCATCAGGACCCCGATGATCGCGATCACGACCAGGAGTTCGATGAGTGTGAAGGCTCGGCCTCGGCTCGGCCCCGGCCGCTGATAAGAGGGTGGAATGGTCTCGTTCATACCCCCCGATTTCGGATGGCTTGAACCGGGGGGAGAGACCAACACCCGTAGCTAGCCCCACTTTCCCAGACCGGAACCTCGGCATCCCGCTCAACCGCGACCCTCGATCCGCAACGCCACTTTTTCGCGCCGATCCGCTTGCATCCACAATCCGACCATCCGCGTCTGAATCGGGCCGGCAGACCCCTCGCAGGCCCGAGAACGCGGGTGTACCATCGCTCACCTATCCCTATCCAGGAGCCCGCGATGAAGATCCACGAATACCAGGCCCGTGAACTCCTCCAGAACGCCGGCGTCCCCGTCCCCGCGGGCACGCTTCTCGAATCTGTCGAGGCCGCTGCGGGCATCTATAAGGACATCGCGGGCCAGTCTGGCACGAGCCTTGCTGTCATCAAGGCTCAGGTCCACGCGGGCGGCCGGGGCAAGGCGGGCTTCGTCAAGCTTGTGCGATCACCCGAGGAAACCACCGAAGCCGCACGCTTCATGCTCAGCAACAAGATGGTCAGCAACCAGACCGGTCCCGAGGGGCTCGAGGTCAAGAAGCTGCTCGTCGCTGCGGGCGTGGACATCGCGCACGAGTACTACCTCGCCATCACGGTCGATCGCACGCGTCGGCGGAACATCCTGATCGCCTCGCGCGAGGGCGGCGTGGAGATCGAAAAGGTCGCCGAGGAAAACCCCGACGCGATCATCAAGGAAGAGCTGCACCCGCTGCTGGGTCTTCAGCCGTTCGCGGCGCGCAATATTGCGTTCCAGCTCGGCTTTACGGGCAAGCAGGTGAATCAGGCGGTCAAGGTCATGACCAACCTGGCCAAGCTGTTCGTTGAGAAGGACTGCTCGCTGGCGGAGATCAACCCGCTCATCGTGACACCCCCCACCGATGCGCACCCCGACGGCGAGGTGCTCGCCATCGATGCCAAATTCAACTTCGACGACAACGGCCTGTTCCGCCACAAGGACATCCAGGCGCTCTTCGACCCGAGCGAGGAGAACCCCGCCGAGATGCGCGCCAGCCGAATGGGCCTGAGCTACATCGCACTCGACGGCAACATCGGGTGCCTCGTCAACGGCGCGGGGCTTGCCATGGCGACCATGGACACCATCAAGCTCCACGGCGGGGAGCCGGCCAACTTCCTCGACGTCGGCGGCGGCGCGAGCGAGGAAGCCGTCACCGAGGCCTTCAGCATCATCCTGTCGGACGCTGCGGTGAAGGGGATCATGGTCAACATCTTCGGCGGGATCATGGACTGCGCCGTGATCGCCCAGGGCATCGTCAACGCGGCCAAGAGCATCGGCTTCAAGGTGCCGCTGGTCGTGAGGCTCGAGGGCACGAACGTGGAGGCGGGTCGCGAGATCCTCAAGAAGGCCGCGGCAGATCTGCCGACGCTTCAGGCGGCGAGTGATCTTGGGGATGCGGCGGCGAAGGTTGTGAAGGCGGTGGGGTAAGAATATTTACCATTATCCAAGTACGCTGTTTTAGTTTTCTTTGATCTGACGGTATTCTGGTCTCAGACACTTTTAGCCGTCATGTTCAAGGATATTTTATGAGCCACACAGTTCGCTTGGCATTACTCGCCATATTGCCCATTTCGGTGATTGCTTCCCCCCCTCTTGCAATCTCACAACCTACAACCATTTCTACTGTCGCGATCACGGGCGACAATTCTAATGGCTTCGCAGCAGATGTTACACTAGAATACCCATCTGCCCCACTCATAAACAACAATGGCGAAATCGTCATCACAACAACGCTTCAAGGCCCCACTGTTAGTCTCAGTACAAATTCGGCTGTGATCCGATCGGACATCGACGATCTCAGCAACCTCTACCGTATTGAGCGCGAAAGTGGCCAAGCCGCAGACTTACCAACGGGTGTTCGCTATGCCAGCTTTGGAATCACCGACTTCAAACAAGGCGGCTTCTCCTTCGATTCCCGACTCTCTGGAACGGGCGTAAGCAGTTTCAATGGCAATGACACTGCCCTATTTCGTCACACACCGACCTCGGGCGTACAAGCAATTGCTCGCAAAGGCGATGCGGTACCTGGCCTAGGACCCAATGTGCAATTTGGCTTCTTTGGCGAGAGCGGGATCGACAGGACTGGCAAGGTCTTTTACCGAACCCATTTCAGAGGATCCGACATCAATTCGGACAATTACGAAGCAATTATCTCAAGCAATGGCATCCAAGATGCAAACATCATCGCAAGGACAGGCGATTGGGTTCCAGGCTTGGATCCGTCTGCTTCACTCGACTCATTCGGTTCGCTGCGCGTTAATGACGATGGCTTGGCAGCCATTTTCGGCACAGTGCGCAATAGCCCCAACCCAGAGATGAATCGCGGTCTATTTATTGGTAATGCCAGAGGCCAATTGCAAACCATCGCACTACAAGGCGCTCAAGTTCCCTCGCTCACCACCGGTACTACATATTCGAGTATTGTATGGCATTCTTATTCTATGAACAATAACGGAACCGTGTCATTCTTTACAGATCTACAAGGGACCGATACATCACCATCCAACAACCAGGCGCTAATAACCCGAAGAGGCAATACATATGAGGTTGTCGCCAGAAAGGGCCAACAAGCTCCCGGGTATCCATCCGGTATTATATTTACCTCTATTTATAGAAATGGTGTTGGGCTTAACAACTTAGATCAGTCTCTGTTTTTGGCGGGCGTCAATACAGGATTTCCATTTAATGCTTCGCTTTATCTTCACTCGCCTGGCGAGACGCCAGAACTCATCGTGAGCGAAGGCATGACCGTCCCGGGTCTCACATCAACAAGTACTATCGTCAACTTGTTTGAGTCAACTCGCTTTCAAATCAATGATTTGGGAACCGTAGTCTTTGGCGCTTATACATTCGAGGGCTATGGTGTATTTGCGAGAGACTCCAGCAGCAATCTCGTACTCATCGCGTGCGAAGGACAGACTATCGATGTCAGCAGAGATCCTTTATCTCCCGATCTCCGGACAATTCAAAGAGTTCATCCGAACTTCAATCTCAATGATCATGACGAACTTGTGTTTGCATTAACCTTTACAGACGGCACAATCGGCTCTTTTGTGACGACAATCCCTTCACCAGTTACCCTCACAGCATTCGTCCCCTTGGCATTTGGATGCGTCCGTCGTCGTCGCAATGTTCAGCGTTGACCAACACACTCACCGCTTAAACCCTATGGAATCGGGAAAAGCGTTCCTCGATCTGGCTGGTGAGCGAATTGGCAGACTGCACCTGAATGGGCCCCCAAAACACATGATCGCCCAAACACCTCCTAGCGGAATGTGCTCTTCTGGCTTGGCGGGGCGTGCGTTGTGCTGGCGATGCCTTACTTCTTGCTGGGCGTGCTCGGGCTGCTCGGGCTGCTCGGGATCGTGGGCGACGTCGGGCATGACGAGAGCTGGCGGGTGACCCAACTTCCCCCTCCGGCGGGCAGCACTCACCCATCGCACCACTGACCCCGTCATCGGGGTCAGTACATCCGCACCCAACCTTCCAAAGCAGCACCGACCCCGCAGAGCCGGGGCTCGGGGCACTCTCACTTGTGCTCTCAGCGTCTGCGCCGCATCGCAGCCAAGCCCGTGAGGGTGACAGTTATGAACCTTGTCTGAGCGCGCCGATTACGGGCAGCCGGCGTTGTAGGCGCTGACCCAGGCGGAGAAATCGGCGGGCGAGCAGGATTGATCGGCGTTGACATCGCACGCGGGGAGATTGGCGTTGAAGGCGGCGACCCATGCGGAGAAGTCGGCGGGGGAGACGAAGCCGTCGCCGTTGGTGTCGGCGGGGCAATCGCTGGAGCCCTCGACGCGGTAGATCAGGAACGTGACGCCGTAGTCCGGGTTGATCGAGGATTCGAGGACCACGATCCGGCTCGTTGCCTCCAGGATATTGGGGAGTGTGGGCAGCATCAGGCTCGTAAAGAGTTGTGGCGTCTGCCCGGGGTCGCTGTCCTGGCGGAGTTCGAGCGAGGAGAAACCGACCTCCGGGCTGTTGAGTACGAGCAGCGACTGGAGTGCATCGGTTCGGATCTGATCGGTCGTGCTCGTCCAGTCGTTGTTGGCAAACTGAAGCGCCATGAACGGCGAGGTGGTCGGGTACGTCGTGCCCCTTCCTTCTGTGCTGAAACTGCCCGCGGTGATCGAGATCTCGAGGATGTCGTGGGCGACGATGGTTTCGGTGTTCCAGCCGAGGTAGCTGGCGCGGTCGCCATCGATGACGATGCGGAGTTCGCCGAGTGTGCCCAGCGCCAGCGTCGCGAGCTGGCCGCCCACGCCGTTTGACATGATTGTGTTTTCGGTGACGACGAGCTTGATGTCGTACGTGAATCGCCGCTGCGCCGAGGCGATGCCCGTAAGACAGGCCAGGGCTGCAATGATCGACAAGCGGGCGAGATGCATGAAGGCTCCTTGGGGGCTGATCGGGCGCATCCGCGTGGGAATATCGGCCCTCTCTTATTGTGCAGGAACATCGCCCCGATGCAAGCCTTTCTTGCTGCTTCGCCGATTCGTAAGCCCGGGGTTTACCCGGATTCCTGGGCCTGTGTTCCCGCCGAGCGAGGCCTTACGGGCAGCCGGCGTTGTAGTTGCCGACCCAGGCGCTGAAGTCGGCCGGCGAGCAGATGCCGTCGCCGTTCTGATCGCAGGCGGGGGCGTTGGTGTTGTACGCCGCGACCCAGGCGCTGAAGTCGGCGGGTGTCACGAAGCCGTCGCCGTTGGTGTCGGCCAGGCAGGGCGTCTCGAACACGATCGACACGTCATCCATCAGGATGGGTGGGCCTTTGTCGTTGGCGACCCACTGGTCGTACATGATCTGGCCCTTGTTGTCGGTCACGTTCTCGTCGCGCAGGAATTCGATGTATTCCTTGCTGGCCGTCTGGTAGTACAGCTTTACTTCCGCTCGGACCGCGCCCGCGGGGATGTCGTAGGTCGTGTCGTCCCAGTGCTGGCCGTCGGCGTAGGTGTACGCCACGGGGCCGGCCTGCACAGCGGTGAAGCCCGCGTTGGTAAAGCCCATCGGCGGGATGCGGTTGTCCTTGAGCCACTCGTTGTTGAGAACGAAGTGGAAGCTCTCGCCCGGCGCTTTGCCGACAGTTGGCGCAAAGGCCGCCGAGATGCCCAGCTTGGCTTCGTACACCTTCGTGTTGTTCTCGGTCAGCTCGGCCGTGACCGTGTCGTACATGCCCCGCTCGTCGAGGAGCGCATCGAACGCGTTGTAGTACTTCACGTTGATCCACATCCGGCGGCCCTCGGGGTAGCCCGTGGGCAGTTTGTGGGCCGAGTAGTTCGTGATGCGGACAACCATGTCGCTGCCGTCCTGCGTGAGCGTCATATCGCTCGCCTGTGCGAGCAGGGTTTCGCTCTGCTGGATCGCCAGGCTGACCGAATCATCGGTCAGGAACGTCTCGGAGTCGGGGTAGAGGTTGCGGATGGCGTTGAGCATCCACGTGTTGCCGCCGCGGAATTGGTGCGTCGAGAGCTCTTCGCGGTAATCGCCGAAGAAGCAGCTCACGCCCGGGTCAGGCGGCATGTGGCAATCCTGACACGAGCTGACGCCCATCACGAGATTGGGCGCAAATCGGCCGCCCACATCGACAGGCCCGGTTGCGAACGCGCTCTGGCTCCACTCGGAGTAGGTCCGCTCGATCGGGAACTGGTCGTACGGGTCGTGGCTCGCCGCGGGTGTGTCGAACGCGCCGGGCATGTACGTGCCGTTGGGCTGCTTCTCGAACACCGGGTTGGATACGTCATGACAAGCGGCGCACATTTGCGACGAGGACTGGAACGGCGCCTGGATCCATTCGTGGTACGGGAACTTGCCCAGATCGTGCGGCCCACGCCGGCGATCCTCCGGGTCCACCACAAACTGCCCCGAGTGCGGGTTCGTCGGCACGTCCGTCAGGTTCGACAGGATCGCCGCGTCCACAGCGGGATCCACGCCCGGATTGTGGATCGGGTCCACCATGCGGTGGCAGAAGTTGCAGTTGACCCCCTCGAAATCGGCGCCCTCAAGCAGTGAGCCGTCGGTCGGCGTGGAGCGCCCCGCCAGCCAGCCGGTAGGTGTGTGGCAGCGCAGGCACATATCGCCCGCGAACGATGCGTCCTGATTTGCGATCGTCAGTGCCGCGTGAAAGAGCGGGTCGCGGGCGGCTTGCCCCATCATGCTGGCCGCCCACGGGCGGAACGGCTCGTGGAGATCATCGAAGTCGCCGTGACAGGACATGCAGTCCTGAGCGCTCTGGATGGGCGTGTTCAGATCGTGCGGCTGGGTGCCGGGCGCGAAGTAATCGTTGATCGTCGTGGGAACCGGTGGCCCCATCAGTGCCGCGACACCGAGCCCGCCCACCGGCACGCAGAGCCCGATGAGCCACAACACCTCGGGCGCAACCAAAGCCCGGCCTTTGAAACGCTTTGAAGCCATCGATACCTCTATCTACCTACCCACCCCCGGGAACACACAGCTACCAATGTACCCGCATGTCCGGACCGGGCATAGCCCAAAGTGTCCCTGAGAAGCGGCTTCTTTGCCGTAAAAGTCGACCGGGCGGGTCCACCGCATTCGCTTTGGACCAGCCGCAACGCAATGCCTTGGTCCCAATACAGTCCGCAGTTCCCCCAGCTTCTTATCTGCTCAGGAGATCCCCATGCGCCGCCAAGCCGCTGCCTTCTCACTCGTCCTTCTGCCGATCGTCACGACCGGGTGCTCGCTCAACCTGAACGTCTACGAAACCGTCGACAAGGAATCCTCCCTGACCCACGAAACCGCCCAGGCGGCCGCGGCCCCAAAGACCATCGAGCCGCCCACCGTCCACACCGAGGGCCGATACCGCTTCAGCGCCCAGCCCGATAAAGAAACACTCCGCGACGAGATCGCGGCCAACAACGTCACCACGGTGATCAACTTTCGGCGGGATTCCGAGATGGAGTCCGTCCCCTTCGACGAGGCCCAGGTGATCGAGGACCTCGGCGCGGACTACGTCCACATCCCGCTTGGCGGCGGCGTGGGCGATGAGCCGGGCTACGACCCCGAGGACGTCGACCGTCTCGCCGAGGTGCTTCAGAACACCGAGGGCAATGTGCTCCTGCACTGCGCCTCGGGAGGCAGGGCACGAACGATCTGGACGGCCTACCTCATCAAACACGAGGGCCTGAGCGAGGCCGAGGCGATCGAGCGTGCCCAGCGCGTGGGTCAGCAGCCCAGCTCACTCGACCGATTGCTCGGTAAGCCCAGCGCCTACACCCCGCCGGCCGAAGAAGAGGGCTGATCACTCGCCGCATACGCTCTGCCAATGCAGGGTGCGCGCGGCTACATCCAGCTCCTGGCGACCGGCGGCACGATCTCGATCGGGCCAGACGGTCCGCTCCGCGCCAAAAACATGATCAAGATGGCAAGGCGGCTGCCCGCGGA
>Ga0070727_10003982_pt1 | contig 12899 bp, 5 predicted proteins | sample tdAd472_FD_66722 | JGI IMG/M metagenome (GOLD analysis project Ga0070727, IMG submission 66722) | Marine sediment microbial communities from the Atlantic coast under amendment with organic carbon and nitrate - tdAd47.2 | ecosystem: Environmental > Aquatic > Marine > Coastal > Sediment | place... | reverse complement strand
ATTGCAGATCCCACACTTGATCATCTGCATTAATAAGATGGATTTGGTGGAGTACAAGGAAGAAGTATACAACCAGATAAAGGAAGAATTTTCGGCTTTTTCCTACAAATTGGATGTAAAGGATGTTCATTTCATTCCTATCTCTGCTTTAAATGGGGACAATGTAGTGGACCAATCAGAGAACATGCCCTGGTACCAAGGTGGTACGCTTTTATATGCCCTGGAAAATGTACATATCGGTAGTGATCAAAACCTGATTGATTGTCGTTTTCCGGTACAGTACGTCATTCGACCGTACACGGATGAGTTTCATGATTATAGAGGGTATGCCGGTAGAGTTGCTGGTGGGATCTATAAAAAAGGAGACAAGGTGATGCTTCTACCTTCTGGATTCACCAGTAAAATTGCAAAAATTGACACCTTTGATGGCGAAGTGGAGGAGGCCTATTCACCGATGTCCGTTACCCTGTTATTAGAGGATGATTACGATTTGAGCCGGGGCGATATGATTGTGCGCGAAAATAACCAACCGGAGGTGACGCAAGATATAGAGGTCATGGTGTGCTGGTTTAGCGAGCGCCCCTTGCAACTACGAGGTAAATATTCCATCCTGCATACGACGCAAGATGCACGCTGTATTGTAAAGGATATTCGTTATAAACTGGATATCAATACGCTTCACCGTAATGAAGAGGACAAAGTCATTAAGATGAATGATATTGCTCGGATACAATTGCGTAGTACCAAGCCATTGTTTGTGGATAGTTACCGAAGAAATCGCAATACGGGAAGTCTGATTTTCGTCGATGAAGGAACCAATGAAACAGTTGGTGCAGGTATGATCATCTAAGTGAAGTTGCGAAATTTGAATCTCCGATAAAGTGAAAGCGGAATATAGGCGATAAAGTGCCCTATGTTCCGCTTTCTAATTAATAGGTTAATTGAACCCATAAATATAGGCACCTCCATTGCTTGCCCGATCTACTACTATCCAATACAAATGATCGGACAGGTCGGGTAGATACAGACTGAATATCCAATTATCTTCCGCTTTTTCACCATTTTCTGGTGGAGAAAAATCAAATTCCTGATCGCGATCCGACCAATCTATGTTGGGCAATAATTGTAGGGTTCCTGTACTGAGAAACTCTCGGACCTTTGCCTGGATTTTTTCTTCCGCATTGTCAACTTCTGAAGGGAAAAGTTCGAAGACCTCTTTGATGATAGCCCGTGGGGACTCTTGGTCCTCACCATCGGTTAGAATGGTCTCTATAGCTAGTCGCAAGGCCTGAATAAAATTTCTTTGGTTTCCGGCTAAGGCTTCCTGTGCCTTAATATCAGCACTTTTATAGATTACTTCGAGTCGAGGAATATCAAACTCATCGGATAAAAGAGACTGAATGCGACTAGGCAGTTCAATTGGAGCGCGGGTAGCCACTTTCCCGTACAACCAAGTCTCTGCACGTTCGGTAAAATTCAAGGTTTCCAATAAATAGAATAAGGTGGCATTTTCAATGGCTGTGATCAAGTTTCCATCTTGAACGGCCTCATAAAGTTGTTTGGCATCAGCTTGTGAAATCCGCCCATCACCCTGTCCAGCTATCAGCGATTCTGCCAATTCCAATACCTTTCGATCATAGGCTTGTCCATCAATTATCTTATAGTAGCTCATAAGATTGATTTAGCTGTATAATAATTGTCTAAAATAAGTTAAACTGGCAAAAAAAGGAGGAATAAGTCCTGATTTTACGATAAATTAATGCTTAGCAATCTCTTTTTCCATCGTCTGTTAGAAACACCCTGCTTATGTTCCAAAAGTTATTCCTCATCTGCTGCCTGCTATTCAGCATAAACCAACTTCCTCTCTCAGCCCAACGAATTGCTACGCCAACTGCAGAAGATTTCATTGCCTCTGGAACTGCTTTCTTCAATGGTAGTGGTTGTTACAGTCTAACAACAGCTACGCAGTGGATATCTGGATCTATTTGGTATAAAACGGCTATCGATCTCCACCAGCCTTTTGATATGGAATTGAAGTTGTTTCTGGGCTGTGAAAATCAGTGGGGAGCCGACGGGATGGTGTTGGTTTTTCATCCTTATCTGGGGCGGCAAGGGTATCGAGGAGAAGGGATTGGCTTTGCGGGCCTGTATCCGTCTTTGGGACTTGAGATAGATACCTACAGAAATGGGCATTTAGAAGATCCCTATGACGATCATGTGGCCTTGATGGCAGATGGCCGACCCCACCACGCCTTGAGCCTGGCTGGCCCCAACCGCATTCCCAATATGGAAGATTGCCAAGACCACAAAGTGAGAGTCCAATGGCAACCCTCGGCGCGCCGCTTGACGCTGCTGATTGATGGCCGGCAAGTCCTGTCTTATACCGGAGATATTATTAAAGAAATTTTCAATGGCAATTCAAAAGTGTATTGGGGAGTAACGGCTGCGACTGGCCGATACGTCAATCGACACGAAATCTGTTTCGAAAAACTAGCATTTACAAAAGTGGCTCCACTAGGTCGGCTTAGTAAACCTGCCATTCAACTGTTGTCGAAAGGAAAAGAATTGATCCTGCCTAAATTACAATTCTCATCAGGACAGGCTAAACCACAAGGCGTAGCCATCGAAGAACTCAATAAGATTGTTCGGTACCTTCGTGAAAATCCAAGAGCAGTGATGGAAATCAATACCTTTACCGATAGCAGCGGTGATGAAGAACGCAACCAAGAACTATCTAACCTCAGGGCAAAAGCTATTGCAGATCACCTCAGGAGTCGTGGCATCCCCAAACGGCAAATCAAAGCGAGAGGGTTCGGGGAGCGCTTTCCCGTTGTCCCCAATAATACACCGGATGGCCGTCGCAAGAATAGGCGCGTCGTTTTTAGATTGGTAAAGCCGATTGTATAGAGTCATGACAGCTTAGTCACACCTTTTGGGAACTTGGACAGGACAGCAGGATAAAATACGAAGGGGGAAGTCAGAAAGCGGAATGTTACCAAGCCTTTCTGGGCGTAGTCTTCTCCATTTCCGATTTTATCCAGCCTTAGAAGGGGGCTCCTATTCATTTTGAAGAACCCGGAGCCACGGAGATGTGCTAGCTGCCGCTCCCTATTTTCCTGTTTAATTCTCGAATTTTTAGGCTGCCCCGACCCATTTAACCGCTACGTTCCCGCACACCCCTTCACCACTTCACTTCTTCACTCTTTTCACCACTTACCCCCCCCTTCACCACTTCACTCTTTTCACCACTTAACCCCCTTCACCTCTTCACCTCTTTTCACGCCCCTAATAATCCTGTCGCCATTTCCCAATATTCATCCTGATACCGCCTCCGAGGTATTGTGTCGTATTATCACGATCAGCCAAATCACTATCCTTTCTGCGATAGAAATACTGTAAATCTAGGAAAATATTATGCCTGACTTGGTAACTCACATCGAAGCCAGCAATCAAAATTTGCGTAGCAATACCCTGTCCGATGCTATTGTCAAATTCTTGTTCTCGCGTTTCATGTGAAACCAGAAGGTTGGTTCCCCAATTGGTCGAATCGGCATCTTCCCCCGTTTTGGCGCTAATCAAGCGGGTTTCAAAACTGAGTTTTCGAGTGGGTTGGTAACGGAGGCGGAGTAAGGTTTCTCTGAAATTGGCACCCAGGGGATGTGCAAGGGGCTGGAAATAATGAGTATAACTTCCTTCAATCGTACGATGCGTATAAGTAAAGGGACGGGCACTATTGTATTCCGCCTGAAAATCGAGATGGTCAATACCAAAAACATCAATGTACTTTAAGCCCAGTTGTATCGCATATTTATTAGCCCACCAACCACGTCTGTCTATGAATAATTCAGAGAATTTGAATTCATCCATCATCAGCTGTGCATACAATTGTAGTCGATTGAAGGCGTTCCATTTTGCATCCATCCCCAAGAGTACATTATCCGGACTATTTAGCCCCTGCTCCAAGGCGCGATAGAGAATAATGGGGACGAGGTAATGCAATTCAAAATTATTTTGCCGGCTGAAAATAACGGATTCAAAAATCCCAATATTGAAAGTAGGCGTCACATCGAAGCTCAAGTGATGCAGTGCCATATACTTTTTAGGAAGCGGATCGTTTTGGCTAATCAGTGAAGGAGGTCGGCTGCTCAATTCAGCAAATATGTTCTGGTAGTGAAATTTCCAGACTTTCCAATTAGTCTTGAGGTATAGGTAGTTATTGCTAAAATTAGATAAAATTAGTGAACGGTAACCATTTCCGATGAAGTTAGTTCCATAACCAAATTGCATACCGACGTGTCGCGTAACATTAAAGCCCAAAACACCTTGTCCGTTCAAGAAATCATAGCCATTTTCTATGTCAAATAGATTACTCTTATAGGTTTTTAAGAAGCCAAAACCAGGTAGGACTCGATTCTGATCTATATAGTCATTGACATAATCGGGAAATCGGGCTTGTGATTCAAGTAGGTTAGCCATGAAATAGAGCCGATCATCAATTCCTCCTCGGATAACTACCCCACGTTGATTGAGAAAAATAGGTTGTGTATCATCGGCAGCATTAGAAATATTGAAGTTTAATATTGGGTTGATGCGTAGATGAAAATACTTATCATTGACCTCATATAAATTGGCCGGCGTTTTATAAAAGGTCTTGAGAATGGGGTTTCTACTTAGGGTATATCGCGCGTTTTCTTGACAAGCTTCTACTTGCGTAAGGTTAGTTTCGGGGTCAATTCTTTCTCTATATCCACCGACCCGAGTGGGAAAACTAGGACATACGAGCCACTCATTGTTGTCTTTGAAAATATAATACAAATCTAAGCGATCCTTGACGGTCATGCCAAATTGCTGAGAAGTATCAAGTCGCATGGCGAATTGCGTAGCATCACCTCGCGTATAAGGTTTTACGGTGCTGTGAAAGCCTGTCTTTAAACCAGACTTTAATTCTAGTCGGTCTAAGATGTGATAAGCATCATTATCAAGGGGCAGCGGACTGCCTTGGGTATATACTAAAACAGGGAATAGCAGGCAGCCTAAGGTGATTGGGATGAATCTTAGAATAGGTTTAAGTTTTGGTCTTTGCGGCGAAAATCGTTCATTTTTGGCTGAGCCTAGGATCGCAAAGTGGATGATAGCAGCGCTATCAAGTCGCTTTGTGAGACGACGTATCAGCCAAAAAAGGACATTTGCAGACCAATTACTAGAATTTAAACCTGTTCTTAAATACATCAAGTGATTATATTAGTTAGGGCAAATTTGAGAATTATTTTTGACAAGCTAGTAAACTGGAAGCTAAGATGGCTGTTAAATTTTCTTTGGGAATGATCTTGCTTAGGGGATATACCCATCTTCTGATCTAATTAATCCTTCTTGATGACCTCAAAAGCTTGCTCCAATCGGTTGCCAAATTCATCTACAAGGGTAAGCACATGTGCTCCTTCACCAGGATTGACCTCCAAACTATGAAAATGCTGCGTACTCTTAATGTATTCATTATCCAAGTGCCAATGAATAATAGCCTCATTTTGGCGATGAGCCACTTCGAAAACGGTACGAGAAAGTTCGCCATTCAAATCCAGGGGAACATAAATCCGAGTAGCGTACTTTGGGTAAATCAGCTGCATCACCGACTGTACCTCACCACTTTGGCAATCTGCCCTAAATGGTGGGGCTTCCAGGTAGTCCGGATTTTTTTTCTTATAGTAAAAGGCTTCCAATGGGGGTAGGATAAACCAAGGCTGGTGCTGAATTTGATCGGGCGTCTCACAACTGGTGTTGACCTGCCATTGTCCACTGGTATCGAGATGTAGCAGTTGGTGATAAGGACACATCTTGGCGTTGAGGCCGCTGGTAGGAGCCAATATCGTATCTCGGACACAATGAGGCCCGGCCCGGTAGCCACTGTTTTGACAAACGGGAATATCGAGCATATCCTGATAGGGCGGATCAAACCATCCTTCATCAGTAGGATGGAGCGAATTAATCAGATGGAAAACATCAAATAAAATGGGCGCTGCGGCTTGCACCCCAACCAAGTTGGGACGCCCTTCTCCATCCGCATTACCTACCCAGATACCGATAGCATATCGCTGATCTACTCCGATGGCCCAAGCATCTCGAAAACCAAAACTAGTGCCCGTTTTCCACGCGATTCGCTGATTGGAGCCAAAACGTTTCCATTCTCCCTCTGAGTTGGGGCGTTCTACGGCTTTCATCGCTTCAAACGTAAACCAAGTAGCGGCGGCGCCAATGCGAGGAGGATCTTTTTGCAGTACTGGTTTAGCCGTAGAAGGCGGAGCCGATAAATACGTAGGGGGACGGAAATCAGCAGGATCGTACTTTCCGTCATGCGTATAGGTATTGCTCAACATACGAGCCAAGCAGGCATACATATTAGTGGTTTCCCAAAGGCTAGATTCCGCGCCACCAAGTACCAAGGGGAGACCATAATGTACCGCTGATTTATTGATACCAGCCAAGCCTAGTGCTTGTAATTCATAATGGAATTTCTCCAAGCCATAAGCCTGCAATAATCTAACAATCGGAATATTGAGCGAGCGAATCAAGGCCCGCTTGGCCGTCACCGCTCCATCGTATTTTTCGTGAAAGTTTTCAGGTTGATAGCCACTCATTCGCGTGGGAATATCAGATAAAAGGCTTTCAGGCAGGATCAGTCCTTCCTGGAGGCTTAAGGCATAAAGAATAGGTTTGAGTAAACTACCTGTGCTCCTAGGGGCACTAATAACGTCTACGGCCTGTCCGTGTTCTTCTCCCGCATCGGCCACATTTCCCACATAGGCTTTCACTTCTCCAGTTTGTACATCGATGACTAGTGCGGCGGCATTATGGATGCCATTTCCTTGCAATCTATTATGATGTTGTGCGACTATCGCCGAAACTTTTTGCTGCAAAAAGGCATCTAAGGTCGTGTTGACGCGGGCCAGCTGCTGTTTTTGACTCGTAATAAGTTCACTATAGGCGCGGTCAAGCAAATGAGGGGCAAGGCGAGGAAGCGGAAGGGGCTTTTCAGGCAATTCCTCTTCGAGTGCCAATTCATAACTGAGGCTATCCATCTGCTCTTGTACCAGTAGGCGATGGAGCAACCTATTTCTTTTATCGAGAAGGGCTTGTCTATTTCTGCTAGGATGGATCAGGGCCGGGCTATTCGGGAGCACCGCTAGCATGGCGGCTTCTGCCCAGGATAAGAGCTGCGGTTTTTTACCAAAATAACGCCAGGAAGCGGTTTCCAAGCCTACCACATTACCTCCAAAAGGAGCATTAGTGGCATAAATCTGTAAGATTTTCTCTTTGCTATACCCCAACTCTAGGCGCGTGGCCATCACCATTTCTATCAGCTTCTGCGGAATAGTCCGACGTTTTCGGCCCCGCGCCATCCGGATAACCTGCATACTAATGGTACTACCTCCACTTACGACTTCCCGATTTCTGATGTTCTGCACCATAGCTCTGCCTATACTCCTGGGATCAACTCCCCAATGACGATAAAAGCGTCGATCTTCAAATTCCAACAAGGCTTGAATGAATTTTTCGGGTAAGCTATCCGCAGCAGGAAATCGCCATTGGCCATCCAAGGCAATGCGTGCACCGAGCAATTGCCCACTTTGATCTTCTAGTACCATGCTGGTAGGCGTGTCAAAGAGAGGACGAGGGAGGCAGAAAAGGTACCACACCAGCAACAAGCCCAAAGCTAGTATCGTTTTTTTGCGATGCCTTTGGAAAAGAAAGCGATAGAGTTGTCGGAACCGTTTCTTCATGGTCTTTTGGTGATCACCTACTGCTCTAATAGGATTCTTCCAAAATTAGTACTTTCTCTGAATTAGGAACGGAATCATATTATCTTTTATCGAATTAGACTAATATCGCCCGCTAGATTTTGGACAAAGGTCTCCCCCTGGTCTTCAAATTGAAAACGGAGCAGATAGACATACACTCCTTCAGAAGCCGGTCGACTTCGTACCGTTCCTGGCCACCCCTCTTTCGGATTATTGGATGAAAAAACCAGGCCGCCCCATCGATCAAATACCTGCAATTCATAGTCTATCACAGGGTAACTAGCGTCAAAATTTGGAGCAAAGCTATCATTCAAGCCATCATCATTGGGCGAAAAGATAGTCGGAATGTAAACTGGAATTTGACCGCAAGAGGAGGAAAAGACTTCTAAGGTGGCATTGGTCAGGCAAATTCCATCATCTACCATCAAGGAATAAACACCTTCTTTAGTCACTGGGTAGCTGTCATTTGTGGTACCATCCTGCCATATTATCAGACTGCCTGCTGGTACTTTGGGCCTTAAGATTTGGGTCTGGCCAGCGCACAGGAGTATCGTGTCTGGTAATCCCAGTTCAATAGGCTCGCGAATGATCACCTGAATGCTATCCCGCTGGCGGCATGACCCCAGCACGGCCTCTACCCAATAAATCCCGGATTGGTCAACCCTTAGCTGAGGTTGGGAATTACCATCTTGCCAGTAGAAATCGTCATAGTCCTCGAGCATTACTTCTAAAAGCAAAGTTTCATTTTCACAAAGGGTCTGATCTTTCCCTAAGTCAATCGTTGGGGTTTGAAAAAGGTCGATCAGGATGGTGTCACGGGCGGAGCAGCCATTGGCTTGGACTTGGAGCCAGAATAAGCCCGCTTGGTCAATGGTGTTCGTGTTGGCGGTAGTTCCGTCCTGCCAGAGGTAGCTGTCGCCGAGGTTGGCAAAGTCGAAGGCGAGGCTTTGGCCGGAGCAGAGGCTGGTGTCAGGGCCGAGGGAGAAACTCGGGATCGCATTGAAGGTGATATTGATCTCATCCTGCCCTGAGCAGCCATTTGCTGTTACAGAAACCGCGTAGTTTCCAGATTGTGTCGCGGAAAGGGTAGGGCTGGTGGAGCCGTCTTGCCAAAGATAGGTGGCTGTTTGATTGATAGTAGCATCTAGGGAGATTGATTCGCCCTGGCAAGCACTTTGGTCGGCGCCTAAATCAATGGTCGGACTAGGAAGTAAGTCAAGGATTAAGGTGTCTGAGCTGAGGCAGCCCTGTTTGTTCAAGGTGACGAAATAAGTGCCTGCCTGCGTAGATTCAAAAGAACTATCTGTACTACCATCTTGCCATAAATAGCTAATGCTTGGATCATTTGTTTCCGCTTCGAGGAGCATACTTTCTCCTTCACAAATGGCTCGATCTGGCCCCAGGTCTACAAGGGCTGGTTCAATGGTGTTAATTTGAATCGTATCTATTATTTCACACATATTGCCAAAGGTGACTCGTGCCCAGTAGTTTCCGGCATCTGTTACAGTGATGCTTTCATTTAAGCTACCAGTAGACCATTCATAGGTTTCGCCCGGACTGTAATTGTAAGCGCTCAGTTGAAGCACATCGCCAGAACAGATGGTCTGATCCAGTCCAAAGAATCCCACGTCGGTAAAGCTTGGACTTCCTTCAAATATCCAACCTTGATTGGAATTATCGATGTCAGTGCTATGGACGCCAGCGTAAACAGTGGCCCCGCCAGTAGCTATTTGATCCCGCATTTGAATAAAATCCCCTATGACGGTAGCCGTCGGAAGGAAAATGGTGGCCTTTTCTCCTGGGAGGGTAGAAAATAAAGCAATGGGATTGCAATTATTGCCCAAAACGTACAGGTGTTCATTGACGGTCTGTGTGACTTGGTATTCTAGCTGATAGGATTTACCGGGGGCGAAAATGAGGGTGTCCGTGGAATGATAACCTTTGATGATCGCATCACCTCCGAATTCCAGTAAATTAAAGCGGGCTGGATTGGTAAGGCTGCTGCTATTGGCAGGATGACTGACTTGTAATTGCCCATCTGTACCGCTGAAAATGACATTGTGGAATTGAAGGCCGCCACTCAAATAGGCGGATGCAAAAGAGTGAGTAATTTCAACGATTGATGCCCCTGGATCGATGGAAGTTTGTGCGCCAAAAGGGGCTTCTAGACTGTGGTTTAGGTTGTCAAAAGCACCATTTATTTTGATATAGGCTTGACCAAGCAACAAATTAAGGTTTGTGTTTTGATTTTGCATGCGCCATCGCTCAAGCGCAATGCTTTGGTCATTGGCATTCCATCCGCCACTTCTCAAAATCAATTCTTCTGCGGTCAGGGCGTCAAGGAAGGTATAGGTGCCTGTGCCGTCGAGATAAACAAAGTTCAGCTGTTGCTTATTGTATAAGGTCGTTTGCGTCCCCTCACCACTCATATGAAAATGAGTCAATTGATTCGTCATGTTAGGAGAAAAAGAAGCTGAGCCGTGACAATAGAGTCGATTCAGGTTGAATTGGGGGTCGGGCAGCCCATTCGACCAGGTTATATTACGGCAGTAATAGCCGTTTAAACTTTGTCCGATAATGGTTTGATTTGGGCCACTGAAGGAATTTAAGTCAAAAAAAACATCATCTCGTAGGGTCGGGACACATTGCCCTCCCACTCCGCCACTGCTCAGTGCCCAGTGTGCCGGATCTCCCCAATCGCCATTGCCACCGACCCAATAGAGCGTCCTATTTCCTAATTCCTCAATCACCCAGCCGGTATTATTGGCAAGGTCTATGCTGTTTTGTGCAGCTAAATTTCCAGCGCCAATGCTGTGTATGTCTCGTATGGACAGGTACTGCAAGTCTGTTTGGGGATTGAAAGCGGCGAAAAAAGCGGCATTACCCGTTGCGTCTGACTTCAAAGTGATGAGCTGGTTGCAATCCCCTGGAGCGACTATTTCTCCTAGTGTCTGTGTGGTGTTTTCTTTGAATAGATAGGTGAAACCGGGACGTAAAATGAGGGTGTTGATCTGATAATCGCTTTGGATATACCCCCCATGGTTGAATTGTAAGGAGTCGATTGTACAGTCTACTGTCGTAGCGAAGTTATGTAGATAACCCACCTCATTATTGAAAATGAGTTTGTGATAATTGACATTTCCGGTGCCAGTGTGTTCGAAGTAACCGCCGATTCCAACAAATTCTATCGTCGAAGTTCCTGCGTTAAGCTCGAAATTAGCTAATTCGACAAACCAGACATCTTTTCTGGCGCCTGGAAAGTGCTTAATCACCCAATGGGTGTTGCCGAGTGTCAAGCGGCGAGAGAGTCCGGTATTGCCGTTTGAAAATTCTGTACATTCAACGTATTGATCATTTGTAAGGAGAGAACCCGCGTTTAAAAGAATAAAGGTTTCCGATCTTAAACTGTCGAGTAAGGTCCATTCCCCCTGTGTACTATTAAATTCAATTTTATTGATGAGTTGGTTCCCAGAAGTGATCGTCTTGCCGATTTCCTGGCTTTCAAATTTCACCAGGCCTCCGAAGCGATAATTCATCTCAGGAATTAAAGTTAAAGAACCGAAAATGTGCAAGATAGGATCATAACCGCCTTCAAATGAAGGAAAGAATCCTGCCCCCGTCCAGGTCATATCCCTACAAAAGATATTTTCTTCTGTTATGATGACGGATTGATTATTGGCGGTAAAAGAGTTAGTGTCAAAAAAGACATTATCCGTACCAGAGGGAATACAGGCTCCCCCGACTCCTCCGCTAGTCAAGGACCAATGATTGGGATCATTCCAGTTGCCATCGCCGCCTACCCAGTAGAGATTTTGTACGGAGCGGGAATTAATAGTCCAGCCTGCTGTATTCCCTAGATCTACACTGTTATTGGCCACGAAGGAGGAAGTCCCAGTGGCTGTGGTGTTTTTTAGATTGACATATTCCAACACGATGTTTTGGCCATCTGACTTGAATTCGGCCGTCTGACCAAAACCCGTTTCATTTCCTTGCAGGGTAATGTTGGCCAAGCAACTTCCTGGTGCCAGGATTTGATCGAAGGGGTAGCTAAAGCCGGCAGCAAAATCGTAAAACTTACCAGCCGTGAGAACAAGCTGTTGACCACCCACCTCTCCCCAGATATCGCCATTGTTGCTGAAGGTCAAGGTTTCGAACCGAAGCGGCGCGGCAAAAAAAAGACTAATGCGACCAGTCCCAGCAGCATTTGAAAAAAGAAGATCATGTAGTTGTAAGGGCGCATTTACCTGAATATCAACTTGGGCATCGCTGGCGGTCAATTCGATTTGAGAGGTGCCCGGGTCGATGGTGAAGGGCCTGTCATTTGACCAAAATTGCAAGACAAAATGAGCAAAGAATTCGTCGCCGATGGCTTGGTATATATTCTGGCCGTGTAGTGTGATTTTAGAGTTTCCCAAGCTTAGGCTACCACTATTTTGAATATCAGTATAAAGGTATCCCGCTTGTATACTGAAACTATTGGTATTGAAGTGACCATTCTCCAATAGGATTAAGCTATCGACTACGAGGCTGTCCTGCAAAATCCAGCCTCCATCCCCAACAAAGAAAACACTATTGCCCAAGGGAAGACCAGCCGTCTGTAATGGGGTATCGGCATTCGCTGCCCGAAAACGAATTTGTCCCGAAAAGTTAAAATCCATGGCTGGAATCAATTGTAACGCTCCGAAGATATGGATCACCTTAGCAGCATCTCCGGTAAAGGAGGGAAAACCAGTGGCGCCAGACCAATTCAGGTTTCTACAAAAAATATTCTCATTATTGATGATCACCTCTTGCCCTGGCCCCGTAAAGGAGTTGGTATCAAAATATACATCATCATCGGCGGTGGGTACCTGATCATGAGTAATTATACCGCCAGAGGTGGTGGACCAATGTGAAATATCCGACCAATTACCAGCGCCGCCGATCCAGAAGTAATCGACGGCGACTGATGGGGTATACAGGGTCAAAATAAACAGGAGTGAAAGGGCATACTGTCTCATGTTTTTTGGGAGATTTAGGAGTTTAGTAATGATCAAAAAATAACTTCCCGATTTTGCATATGATCTTTTGGCGCTATACTGCGTTATTTTTTTCAGCGATAGCGGT
>Ga0070727_10003977_pt1 | contig 12908 bp, 9 predicted proteins | sample tdAd472_FD_66722 | JGI IMG/M metagenome (GOLD analysis project Ga0070727, IMG submission 66722) | Marine sediment microbial communities from the Atlantic coast under amendment with organic carbon and nitrate - tdAd47.2 | ecosystem: Environmental > Aquatic > Marine > Coastal > Sediment | place... | reverse complement strand
GTACTGGTACGACCGAATCGTGCCCGGCCTCATGGCTCACCAGACGGTGCTCGTTGTCGCACATGGCAATAGCCTTCGGGCCCTCGTGAAACACCTTGATGGAGTTTCCGATGACGCAATCTCCTCGCTCAACATCCCAACCGGAGTGCCGCTCCATTATCAATTGGATGGCAACCTTAAGGTCATCACATCTTCGTATATCGGAGACCAAGATGCGATAAAGGCTGCAGCGGAAGGCGTAGCAGCGCAAGCAGGGTGAGTGGACCGTTCTGGAGCATCTCCAAACGTTAAGGAAGACTTAGCGTGTTCTTGCATATTCGTTTACAAGTTGTCATACTGACCGCAGACCGGGTGAGCCGGTAGTTCGGACACAGGAGGCAGCGAGATGAGGGCGGCGTGGCACCGACGCTGGGGCGGGTATCTCGCAGCTGCAATGTTGGTGGCGCTGATTGCAGCAGCATGCGCTCCTGAGGCCACCATCTCATCTGGTTCCACCGTTCTTTCTTCGACGACACTTGCTGTGACGAGTTCAACGGGCGCCCCCGATGTCACGACGACGGAACCTCGGGAGGTCCGTCCGTACGGAGGGCTGGTGGTCGTTGGCGACGACCAGGAGCCGCCGACGCTCAATATCTTTGTGCCAGGCGGTGACAGCTCAGTCGCTGCGAGGATTGGCCAGACCTATTTGGCTGGGGTTCAGGAAATCGATGGGAACACACTCGAGCTGATCCCTGAGCTTGTCGATGAGCTTCCCACGACCGCAAACGGCGGCGTGTCCGTCAACGCCGACGGGACAATGACCGTCAGGTATTCGATACGAGACCATGCAATGTGGTCAGACGGCGTCGCGATTTCCGGAGAGGACTTTCAGTTCACTCTCGATCTGATCCTCGACCGGACGCTGCCCATCACCAGAACGGTGTATGAAGACATCACGGTTGCGGCCTACGGAGAGCACACATTCGAATTCACGCTTGCACGACCCACTGTCCAATACGAGTTGCTCTTCAACACGATCGTCCCGAAGCACGCCGTGGAGGGTTCCGACTTCCTTATGGACTGGAATGACAGGATGTGGCCCTCCGCAGGTCCCTTCGTGCTCAACGAATGGGCGAAGGGTGAGTTCATTTCCGTGACACGGAACGAGAATTACTGGAAGGCCGACCCTGATACGGGGCAGGCCCTGCCGTTTCTCGACGAGGTCCGGTTTCGATTCATTGGCGAGACCGAAGCGCTGATCACAGCGTTCAAGGCGAGGGAACTTGATGTGATCCAACCGCCCCCACTTATGGAAACGATCTCAATGCTCCAGGCGCTTGAACCAGCAGGTGCCAGGGTCGAGGTGCTCTCTGGTCCGGTCTGGGAACATCTTGGTTTCCAGTTCGGCCAGGGTCGCCTCGCACGTAATCCGAACAGTTGCACCGAAAGCCTGGACCTTCGCAGGGCCGTCGCCCATGCCATTGACCGCACGGTTCTGACTGACGAGATTCTCGCCGGTCAAGTTGAGCCGTTGGACTCGTACGTCGCTGCGTACCGTCCTTCGCTGTCACATGGCAACTGGGCCAAGTACGAGGCGGACCCCGCAAAGGCGCAGCAGGCCTACGAGGCAGCGGTCACCGAGACAGGAAAGGAATGTGCCGTCGTGTTCACGACGACCGCGAACAACGACGCGCGGGTCAAGATGTCTGAGCTCTTCGCTGGGATGTTTGCTGCGGCAAACATCCCGTACGCGAACGATCTTGAGGACAGCCAACTCTTCGTTGGCGAGACCCTGAGCAACGGGACGATGGATCTCGCCGAATGGGCGTGGATCGGTTCTCCTGGCATGTCAGGGCTCGTCGCATCCTTTGACCTGTTCGATCCGGAGGCGCCTCCTCCGGGCGGATCGAACTATTACCGATGGGGAGCAGTTGGTTCCGCAGTCATTGACGGAGCAACGCACCGTTTCGCCGAGATCAGAGACGCCGTCAACGCGACAGTCGAGGAATCCGAACTGATTCCGCTGTTCACCGAGGGCGAAGCGCTGATCGCTGACAATGTGGTCATCATCCCGCTGTATGCACGTCTTGTGACCGCTGCCGTTTGGGCCGACGAGGTTGGGGGATACAAGCACAATCCGACCCAGGCGTCCGACACATGGAACGTCGAACGGTGGTATCGAACGGATCAGTGAGATTTCAGTTCGCCTTCTTTCCCCTGCCCTCTATGGGTTTCTCGGGGAACCTTCGCGATGCAGTTGCGGTAGCGCAGTGTCCTCGCCATAATTCGCACCGATTGGGTCCGTCTCGTACGCGGGCCCAGGTGCGAGAAAGGTACGTACATTGCTGGATGGAATCGTCTCAGTTCTCCACTTGCTTGTTTCTCTTTCACTGATCTTCCTGATCCTGCTCCACGCGGGACGGGGCGGTGGAATGTCCGACATGTTCGGCGGAGGCATGAGTAGTGGAAACGTTGGCGGCTCGACTGTTGTCGAGAAAAACTTGGATCGCCTCACGGTGGTCCTTGCCATCGCGTTTTCTATCTCCACGTTCTGGTTGACGTGGCTCTTGGCAACGTGACTTCGGTCAAGCAGTGTCGTACTCAGCGCTTACTAAGGAGGCAAACTTGAATCGATTGTGGCGCAGCCGCAAAGTGACGTTCATGGTTCTTCTGATTGCATTCGCCCTTGTGGCGGCTGCCTGTTCCTCAGACGAGGGCGGTTCAGACGAAACCACGACCACTGCGGCACCAGCAGACACAACTACTACTACGGCAGCCCCTGACACCACCACGACCACCGAGCCCGCACTTGTGCGGCCATACGGTGGCGAGGCGATTGTCGCGGACTCCCAGGAGCCACCGACGCTCAACTCATTCCTACCTGGCGGTGACAACTTCATCGTCTCAATTGTGGGACAGGGTTACGCATCGGGCGTTCAGGAGATTTCCGGGTTCACACTCGAGTACATCCCTGAAATGGTTACCGAACTCCCGACCGTGTCGAACGGCGGTGTCAGCATCAATGATGACGGCACCATGACTGTGAGGTACACCATCAAGGACGAGGCCAAGTGGTCCGACGGCACGACCGTCTCCGGTGATGACTTCCAGTTCACGCTTGACACCATCATGAACCCGGATCTGCCAATCGTCCGTACCACCTACGAAGATATCGTGTCTTCAGAGGCTGGTCCTAAGACGTTCGAATACACGCTCGCAGCACCTACGGTGATCTACGAAGCGTTGTTCGGTGAGCTCATCCCGAAGCATGATGTTGAGGGCACGGACTTCGCCAACGACTACAACGACACTCGCTGGGTTTCCAGTGGGCCGTTCGTTATGAGTGAGTGGGCAAAGGGCGAGTTCATCACGCTTGAGAAGAACCCGAACTACTGGAAGACCGACGAAGAGACAGGTCAGGCTCTGCCTTACCTCGACACCGTCACCTTCCGTTTCATCGGCGAAACTGAAGCAATCATTAACGCGTTCAAGGCGCGTGAGGTTGACATCATCAACCCAGACCCGAACACCGACAACATTGCAACGCTTCAGGCTCTCGAGCCAGACGGTGCTTCTGTTGAGGTGCTCAATGGTCCTATCTGGGAGCACTTGAACTTCCAGTTCGGCCCAGGTCGTCTTGACCGTAACGAGAACAGTTGTAACGACAACGGAGACATGCGTTTTGCAGTTGCACAGGCTGTCGACAAGACCGTCCTCACGGACGAGATTCTTGCCGGTCAGGTTGAGCCACTCAGCTCGTACGTCGATGCGTTCTCGCCAACACTCTCACAGGGTGCATGGAACCAGTATTCCTATGACCCAGCCGCTGCTGCAGCGTCCTATGCGACCGCTGTTGCTGCTACTGGTAAGGAGTGCTCGGTTGTGTTCTCCACAACGTCGAACAACGCAGCTCGTGTAACGATGTCTGAACTGTTCGTCGGCATGTTCGAGGAAGCCGGTATTCCGTATGCGAACGATCTCGAGGACAGCCAGCTGTTCTTCGGTGAGACGCTCGACAACGGTCTCTGGGACCTCGGCGAGTGGGCATGGGTTGGTTCACCTGGTATTTCAGGTCTCGTTGGCATCCATGATGTCTGGGATCCTGAGGCACCACCACCAACCGGTGACAACGTCTATAACTGGGGTACGCCAGGTTCGTCGGTAATCGACGCAGCCACGGCCCGGTACGCAGAGGTTCGTGACGAGATGAACGCCACTGTTGATGATGGGGAACTTATTGCCCTCATCAACGAGGCAGAGAATCTCCTCGCTGACAACCTCGTCATCATTCCGCTGTACGCACGTCTTGTGACGGCAGCTGTTTGGGCAGACGAGATTGGCAACTTCAAGCACAACCCAACCCAGGCAAGCCACACGTGGAACATGGAGTACTGGTACCGCGCAGACGCCTAGGCGTTACGCATAACCAGTTACTCGTTCACACGAGTAGTAGAGAAAGGGAGTCCTTCGGGGCTCCCTTTCTCGTTGGGGGAGGGAAGGGGGCGAGTTTCTCGTTTCTAGCCATTAGTTACTGGCTGCTTGGCTTTTGGCTTTTGGCTCTTGGTCGCTAGCCACCAGCCACTTGCCGCGACGACTCTCTTCCAGCATCTGGTCTGTTGATGCGCAGCGCATCCGGAACAGGTATAGTTCGGTCGTCGCGGATCAAGGAGGCACGGCTTGCTGGCATACATCATCAGGCGCGTCGTATATGGAGTGGTGACACTCCTCGCGTTGAGCATCGTTGTCTTTGGTCTTTTGCAGATGTCCGGTGGTGGACCCCTCGACCGCCTGCGGTTGAACCCCCGGATGCAGGACTTGATCGCAGACCTCACCGCCCGATGGGGACTCGACCGCCCGATCTATGAGCAGTACCTCACCTGGCTGAAGAACTACCTCACTCCGCAGGAGTTCAGTGCCGACAACCTCATGCCATTCATCGCCGTGTTCGCCGCTATCGGCATTACGTTCGCCCTCCTACGGCTCGTACGGTCCAGTTGGAAAGGGGCGATGGTCCTCGGCGTTTGGATGGTCGCCATTGTGGTTGCGGTCTCGAACATGACTATTCGCTTCAACTGGGGAATCTCGTTCCAAGGTGGTGGCGATGTGTGGGACCTCGTGTTCTCCCGAGCTGGGGCCACATTCAGACTCGGATTCACGGCTCTTGCAATAGCGCTGATTATCGGCATTCCGCTTGGGATCTACCAGGCAGTTCGGCAGTATTCGTTCTTTGACCAACTTGGCACAATCGGTGCCTTCCTTGCCTTCTCAACCCCGATCTTTGTCGTCGGCATTGGTCTTCAGATTGTCCTTGCGCTCTATCTCGAGAAGTGGACGGGCGTCAAAGTGTTCTATGTCGCAGGCATGAACGACCCTGGGTATTCCGATATGAGCACGATGCAACAGATCAAGGACACGCTCCAGCATCTCATGTTGCCTGCTTTATCAATCGCGCTCATTTCGCTTGCTGCCTATGCACGATTCCAGCGAGCATCGATGCTTGAGGTACTCCACTCGGATTACCTTCGTACGGCAAAGGCGAAGGGCCTCCCACGACGGAAGGTCATCGTCAAGCACGCATTGCGCAACGCCCTAATCCCGATTGTCACGCTTGTCTCGCTCGATATTGCGTTCATCATCGGCGGAGCAATTATTACGGAATCCATCTTTGGTTGGCCTGGCCTAGGATCGCTGTACATCACGGCTATCAACACCGTTGACTACCCAGTCGTGATGGCAATCGTGATGATCATCGGTATCGGCATCGTCGTCATGAACATCGTCGCCGACGTTATGTACGGAGTGATGGACCCAAGGGTCCGCTATGACTGATCAAGACGTCGCCCCACAACCCGACAACATTGATCTAGCGGCCGCCGAAGGGCTTGCCATTGAGCCGGTTACCCAATGGGACCTGTTCAGCACGCGACTGAGGCGCCACAAGCTCGCGATGATCGCGACAATTTTCATGGCGGTTCTCGGACTGGTTGTTCTCGTGGCGCCCGCTCTCCAGAGCGCTGGCGTCATCGACCCTCCGACGAAGAGTCTTATCGACTCCAATGGCCGCATCCTGCGCAATATCGAACCCCGCGGACAATCCGAGAACGTCTTCTACGAGGAGTTCGTTGACGCAGTGCGGACTGAGGTTTCGGCTTCTTCCACTGCACTGTGGTTTGGCTCCGATGACCTCGGCCGTAGCGTCTTCACCAGAGTCATCTTCGGCGGTCGGGCCTCTCTCACCGTCGGTGTCGTTGCCGGTCTTCTGGTCGCAGCGCTTGGCACTGTGTTCGGGTCGTTGGCTGGGTATTACCCAGGCGGTGTCGACCAGTCTTTGATGCGCTTCACCGACCTCGTGCTTGGACTCCCTCTGCTTCCCGTCGCCATCGTTGTTGGCCGCATACTTCCCGAAATCACTTTCCTCCCTTCGTGGATCACATCTGGGGCGATGGGCATCGCTCTTCTCATTGGCTTCCTTTCATGGGGTGGGCTCGCGCGCATTGTGCGTGCTGAGTTCCTTTCATTGCGTGAAAAAGAGTTCGTCGAGGCGGCTCGCGCTGCCGGTGCCGGTGATAGGAGAATCGTGTTCCGCCACATTCTTCCGAATGCCATGAGCCCGATCATTGTGCAGACGACCCTCATTATCGGAACTGCGATCATCGTCGAGGCAGCGCTTTCGTTTCTCGGATTCGGTGTGCGGCCGCCTACGCCGACATGGGGGGCAATGGTTGCCGAAGGAGGCAGGCTCGCTGTGCGTGGATTCTGGTGGGGACTGGTGTTCCCAGGGTTCGCTCTCGTGAGCACGGTGCTCGCCATCAACTTCCTTGGTGACGGTCTGCGCGACGCACTCGATCCAACCCAAACGATTGAGCGAAAGTAGACCAGGTGGCCGAGAAACTTCTGTCTGTTCAAGATCTCCGCACGTACTTCTCGACCGAGGAAGGGATTGTGCGGGCCGTCGATGGCATCTCCTTCGACCTCGAACCCGGTGAACGTCGCGGTGTTGTCGGCGAATCCGGCTCGGGGAAATCTGTGACAGCGATGTCCGTTATGGGCCTCATCGAACCCCCGGCTGGCGAGATTGTCACCGGTACGATCGAATTCAAGGGCGATAACCTTCTTTCGCTCGGTGAAGACGAGATGCAGGCAGTGCGGGGCGGCAAGATCGCCATGATCTTTCAGGACCCGATGACGGCGCTCAATCCGGTGTACACGGTGGGCGACCAACTGATGGAGACGATCATGCTCCATCAGAACGTGTCGAAGGCCGAGGCTCGCACGATTGCTGCCAAAGCCCTCGAAGATGTGCAGATTCCCGATCCGGTATCGAAGCTCGAGGAATATCCACATCAGTTCTCGGGCGGCATGCGCCAGCGAGTGATGATCGCAATGGGGCTGTCGTGTAACCCCGACCTGCTGATCGCTGACGAGCCGACGACGGCGCTTGATGTCACGACTCAGGCTCAGATCATGGATCTGATGCTGAAGCTTGCTGCGGAGAGAGGCACTGCAGTGTTGCTCATCACCCACGACCTTGGTGTCGTCGCCGGATTCTGTGACACCGTTCAAGTCATGTATGCCGGTGGGATCGTGGAGTCCGGGACAGCCGATGACATCTTTCACAATCCTCAGCACCCGTACACGTGGGGTCTGCTGGGATCGATGACCCGCCTCGATGAGGCCCAGCAGGTCCGATTGCACTCGATAGCCGGCGCACCTCCGTCGGTCATAGACCTCCCGGTCGGTTGCCGGTTCAAGAGCCGCTGCGAGTTTGCGGTTGAGATTTGCGATCGAGTACTGCCGGCGCTTCGGGAGTCCGGCAGTCCCGGTCAGGTTGCTGCATGCCATAGGGCAAACGAACTCGACCTGAAGGCGCTTTCCGTCAGAACACCGGCCAAGACCGATGAGGTGGCATCGTGAGCGATACCGTCGAAAGAGTCGAACCAGACGCATCTCAGCTGCCTGATGACGTCCTGATGCGGGTGAACCACCTGGTGAAGGAGTTCCCGATATCCAAAGGTGTCTTCTTCAAGAAGCAGGTCGGGGCCGTGCAGGCAGTGTCAGACATCTCTTTCGAGATTCGCCAAGGCGAGACACTTGGTCTCGTCGGTGAATCCGGCTGTGGAAAGTCGACCACGGCGCGGACCATCCTTCGGTTGCTTGAACCAACGGCAGGGGATGTGTTCTTCAGGTCCAAAGAACACGGAGTGGTCAATGTCGCAACGGCCGAGCGCTCCAAGCTGAGGGACGTGCGCGAAGAAATCCAGATTGTCTTCCAGGATCCGTACGCGTCTCTGAATCCACGTATGACCGTCGCTTCGATTATCGCCGAACCATTGACGGTGCACGACGAGGGGTCCAAACAAGAGCGACTCGACCGGGTCAAGGAGTTGCTGAAGATTGTCGGTCTGCAGCCCGAACATGCGAACCGTTACCCACACGAATTCTCGGGTGGACAGCGCCAACGCATCGGCATCGCAAGGGCGCTGGCGTTGCGCCCAACGTTCATGGTGCTTGACGAGCCCGTTTCTGCCCTCGATGTCTCCATTCAGGCGCAGGTGCTGAACCTTCTGGACGATCTTCAGAACGAGTTCGGCCTTACCTACCTCTTCATCGCCCACGATCTTTCCGTGGTGCGACACATCTCGAACAGGGTCGCGGTCATGTACCTTGGCAAGATGGTCGAGCTCGCGGACCGGGAAACGCTCTATGACCGACCGATGCATCCCTACACGCACGCTCTCTTGTCAGCTGTTCCGATCCCTGACCCGACCATCGAGCTCAATCGTGAACGCATCCTCCTTGAGGGCGATATCCCGCATCCTTCGAATCCTCCGTCAGGGTGCCGATTCAATACGAGATGCCCAATTGCCAAAGAGGGTCTGTGCGACGTCGAGGAACCAGAGTTCCACGAGATCGAACCAGACCACTGGATTGCATGCCACTTCCCTGAGATAAAGCACGTCGTCTGACGGCCTTGTCAGAGGACGAATTCGGAGCCCAGCGGGCATGACCGTACAAAGGCATCGCTGGGTATACTCCCGGCTCCACGTCGGAGTGGCGGAATTGGTAGACGCGCTAGGTTGAGGGCCTAGTGGGACATAGTCCCGTGGAAGTTCGAGTCTTCTCTCCGACACCAACAACCCCTTGGGCTCCACCCCTCGGGGTTGTTGTTCGTTGCGGCTTGGTTCTTTGGGGGATGCGGAGACTCATCTACGCTGTGGGGGTCAACCGAAAGGACATGGCGTGCTGCAGAACATTCTGTGGATTGGTGCGGTATTGCTCATCATCGGAGCGGTGTTCTCGCTCTTCAAAGGCATCCTGAAGTGGGGGATCATCCTGCTGGTGATCGCTCTGCTGCTCGGTGGATTCGGCTTCTTCGCGTAGCTATCCGGACGGCGGATTGGCTAGGGGCTTGGCGCCACTTGCGTCCGAATTGGCGCAATCCGGCTCACATCGCCAGCGAGGTTCGCCACCAAACGCTCACCATCGTGATCAATCCCGAACGTTGTGATCTGACCGAGCGGTTCCACCATATCGGTCCACTCCACAATCTCGCCGAACGTGCCGGCGGCGAACGGGGCGGAACGTAGTCTTCCCGTGCAGAAGTCTCCGAATAAGTAGTGACCGTAGAGCTCAGGGATATGGCTGCCTCGGTAGACGGGGCCCCCGACAATCGCACAGGTCTGAAATCGTCCAATCACCACTTCTGGCGCAGTGAGGCCCTCCGTGTCGCACTCAGCCTCATCGAAACACTCCAACCCTTCCATCGTCGACCAACCGAAGTTCGCCCCTGGGTCATCGATGTCGGCGACATTCAGTTCCTCAGCGGTGTCCTGGCCTACGTCGGCCACGATGACGTATCCACCGTCATGGGTGAAGCGCCACGGATTCCTTAGCCCATAAGCCCAAACCGCATGATCCCCTTCCTTGTCGTCAGCGAACGGGTTTGTCGGAGGTATCGCGTAGGGATCTCCATGGTCGATGTCAATCCTCACGATCGTGCCGTTCAACGTGTGCGCGTTCTGACCGTTCTCATAGCGGTCACCAATGCCGCCACCATCCCCGAACGACATCCAGAGGTACCCACGAGGGCCAAACGCGATCCCTCCGCCCTGGTGGTATTGGTGCGGCTGAGGCACCTTGAGGATCGGCGTCAGCGACGCGATATCGAAGACTTCACCGTCCCATGCAAAGGACGCAACTTGGACGTCAAGGTCGCCGTTCGTGTAGATGGCGAAAGCTCTCGGGTCGTCGGGGAATTTCGGGTGTACGGCAAAGCCCAAGAACCCCTGCTCGTTGATGTCCCAGCCGACAAGCTCTGATATATCCAGGACCGTTTCGGCGCCTCGGGAGGATGCCGTGACGACCCTTCCCACCCGTTCGACGATAAACGTTTCGCCAATCGCTGGGGCAGCTGCCAAGGAAACTGGATCAAAGAGTCCGGTCGCCACGGCCTCGAGTTCGAGGCCAAGAAGCAGCGGGACCGGTGTTGACGATGTTGTTGTTGCGACCGTGGTCTCGGTGGGTCGGTCTGGGCCCTCCATAATGCCGCTGGAACTACAGGCGGCGAGGGCCACAACAAGAAGGAGCCCGCCCACACCGAGGAGGGCCCAGGACTGGCTGCGATGAGAGGGTGGCACGCTGAGAGGGTACAACTCGGACTGTGCCGTTGATCATGAACCATGGTCCCGTTGACCGTAAGCTCGCGCGGCACCGTGAAATCAAGTATTTGCGTCGAAATGCCGAAGGACAACTGTGACGCCAGCCACCACACTCGGCCCCAGAATCGCACGACGACTGACCCTCGTTATCGGCATTGTCGCGCTCACTTTGAGCATCGCCGCATCCCCGGCGTTGGCCACCGCCGGTTTCGGGGATGTCGAGGAGTCGGACTACTTCGCACACGCGGTCCAATGGATGGTCGACAATGACTATGTCGATGGCACGTCGCCGGGATGCTTCTCTCCCGACACTCCCACGACCCGAGGAGAAATGGCCCTCCTGATCCATCGAGTCAACGGTGAGCCATACCCTGGTGGCGGTGAACCCTTTGTCGATGTGTCAGAGTCGGATCCATTTCACGATGCCGTTGCATGGTTGTATCAAACTGGGATCACGGTTGGCACGTCAGCGACGACATTCTCACCCGACAGCGACCTGACCCGAGCCGATGTTGCGGCGTTCCTCTATCGGGTAGCCGGCGAACCCGGTAGCTCAGGCGAACCATTCGTTGACGTTGGCGAAGGCGACTGGTTCTGGTCAGCCGTCGGCTGGATGGTCGCAGAGACGATTACATTCGGCACAACCGAGACGACGTTCAGCCCATACCTCACGCTCACGAGGGCTCAGGTTGTGACCTTCCTGTATCGGTCAGTCGGAGAGCCGTCAGTGACGCTCGACCCCGGCGGTGTTTGTGGGCCGGAGGACGCCTATCCGAGTCTCGCCGAGGCTGAAGCGGCCTCCTTCACTCTTCTCAACGAACTCCGAGCGAGCCTTGGTCGGGTCCTGCTGGTTCGCGATCCAATCATGGATGCAGCAGCACGAGATTGGTCACATACGATGGACACCACGGGCGACTTCAAGCACAGCAGTCTCGGATGGGCCGAAAACATTGCTTGGTGGAGTGCGGGATGGAAGACACCGGTGCAGGCTGCCGAGAAGTTTAACGAGTTGTGGATTGACAGCAGTGGCCACTACCGGAACATGATCAATCCGGACTGGCGGAAGGTTGGTGTCGGGTTCTGGCGGAGCGACGATGGCTGGCATGCCACCCACGTGTTCAGTCGGTAGGGCTGTTGTCGGTCTCGTCGCATTCGGGGCCGCGCCGTGGCCACAGCACGGCAACCGCTGCAAGGCCAAGAAGCCATGCGAGCGTGAACGGTGAACCGAGAGCGAAGAACAGATGGCCAACGTTCGGTAGGTGAAACAGCGCCGTACCGAGGACGTCATCGTCGGTGAGCTGCCACGGATCTCGAAACGCGTTGTTGTCGCCCTGGGTGACAAGAGTGGTTCCGTCTCTGGCAAGCAATCGATGCAACACCAACCCTCCTTCTCCGGCCTGACCCTCCGGGACTTGGAACACAATCACGTCATCGACGCCGGGTGCTCCGGTATCCCATGAGAACACGAGGTCGCCAGTGTCATAGGTCGGCTGCATGCTTTCGCCCGACACGATGACGACGGTGCTCCAGCCGCCATATTGTGCCGGCCACATGACAAGGGCGGCGCCCACAATCAACACGCCGATAGCGAAGGAGATTGGTGTGAAGGCACCTTTGGCACGCTCGACGACGGTCAGATTGGCTGTGGTCTCCTGGCGATGGGTAGAGGTCATGCCTGGACCACCGTGAAGAACTCGAAGCGAGTGTTCCGCGATTCCGCAATCAACCCAGCCCTTGTGTTGGCCCCGAAGGACGCTATCTCCGCTGGTGTCATGGAATAGCTGATGACGATGGCGCCGTCGATTCTCACGGTCAGACTCGGTTGGTCAACCGCGACGCTTATGACGTATGAGGTTGGGTTGCCCAACGCAGCCGAGACAGCGAGCGCTGGTCCCCCAACGGATGATCTCAGCTCGACAAAGTCTGTCAGTTCGTCGTACGTGGCGAACAGGTAGCTTGAGGTCGTCCCGAGGAAGACCAGCCCGGCGTGGTCGGACCTCCCAAGTCGCTCGACCTCAGTCGTCACGAGGAAGTCGTCCGACCGGTCGATGTCGATCGTCGCACGGGATGTTGGATTCTGGCGAGACTGTGCGGTTCCGAACCGAGTTCTGAATCGACTCGCGTCGACAGACCATGAGGATCCGACCGGGGCCGTCGCAGGGACGCGATTGTTCAGGTTCCCGTCGCCGGTGAACTCGTCGACGACGACATCAACGAGCGGCCGGTCTTCGCTTGCTACGGCGAACAGATCATCTGTGTGCAGGGGGAGTG
>Ga0070727_10003976_pt1 | contig 12909 bp, 5 predicted proteins | sample tdAd472_FD_66722 | JGI IMG/M metagenome (GOLD analysis project Ga0070727, IMG submission 66722) | Marine sediment microbial communities from the Atlantic coast under amendment with organic carbon and nitrate - tdAd47.2 | ecosystem: Environmental > Aquatic > Marine > Coastal > Sediment | place... | reverse complement strand
TCCGGCGAGAGTGAGACGATCACCATCATCGTCGACGTCGCCGGCACAACGGTTGGAACGATCACCAATACCGCAACCGTTGCGGGAACAGAGAACGAGTCCAATCTGGCGAACAACTCCGCCACGGAACCGACGACCGTTGTTCCCATCATCGATCTGGCGGTCACCAAGTCCGACACTCCCGACCCGGTCAACGCCGGCGGAATCCTCACCTACACGGTGCTCGTCACGAACAACGGCCCCTCACCCGCGACGAACGTCGTGCTCACGGACGCCCTGCCGACCGAGGTCTCATTCGACTCGGCCACCCCCAGCCAGGGGAGCGTGTCCGAGTCCGGCGGCACCGTCACGGCGAATCTCGGGTCGCTCGCCAGCGGGGCGTCAGCCACCGTGACGATCGTCGCCACCGTCGCGGACTCAGCTCTGGGCACGATTACGAACACCGCATCAGTCGCCGCCACCGAAACCGAAACGAATACCGCCAACAACGTCGACACCGAACCAACGACAGTCACGCCGGTCATCGACCTTTCCATTACCAAGTCCGATGACGTCGATCCCGTCGACGCTGGCGGAACTCTGGTCTACACACTGACGATCGCCAACGCCGGGCCGTCAACGGCAACCGGCGTCATGGTCACAGATGTGCTGCCGTCCGACGTCGCTTTCACTTCGGTGACGTCAAGCCAGGGTTCGAGCACCGAGTCCGGCGGAACGATCTCGACAGACCTCGGAACCCTTGCCAGCGGAGCGTCGGCAACCGTCACGATCACTGTCTCGGTAGCGGGCACCGCGGTCGGCACCTTCACGAACAATGCTTCCGTGACCGGCAACGAAACGGACATTGCCCCCGCGAATAACTCGACGTCTGAAGACACCACGGTTCGCCCCGTCGTCGATGTTCGCATCGACAAGACAGACAGTGCCGACCCCGTCAACGCGGGCGGATCTTTCAGCTACACGCTGACCATCGTCAATGACGGTCCGTCAACAGCGACGAACGTCGTCGTGACGGACAATCTCCCCGCCGGAGTCACGTTCGCTTCCGGCGCGTCCAGCCAGGGAACCGTCAGCGAAACGTCCGGAACGGTGACGGCGAACCTGGGCACGCTGGCCAGCGGAGCATCCGCGACCATCACGCTGAACGTCGACGTCGCCGACTCGACAACGGGCACGCTGACCAACACGGCCACCGTGACCTCGATGGAGCACGACGACGATCCGTCGAACAACAGCGACACCGAACCCACGATGGTGACGCCGGTCGTTGATCTGGTCGTGACCAAGTCCGACAGCGCCGACCCGGTCAACGCCGGCGGTTCCTACTCCTACACGCTGCTCGTAACGAACAACGGACCGTCGACCGCGACGGGAGTCGTTGTGACCGACCTGCTGCCTCCCGAAGTCTCGTTCACCTCTGGTTCGGCCAGCCAGGGAAGCGTCAGCGAATCGGCGGGAACAGTGACCGCTCTGCTGGGCACACTCGCCAGCGGTGCCTCGGCGACCATCACGTTGAACGTAACGACCGCCGACTCCGCTCGGGGGACGATCACGAACACCGCGACGGTTGCCGGAAACGAAACGGAAACAAACTCGGCGAACAATCAGGACACCGAGCCAACGACGATTGTTCCGGTCGTTGATCTGGCGATTGCCAAGGTCGACTCGGTTGACCCTGCCGAGGCTGGCGGCGCGTTGACCTACACACTGACCGTGACCAATAACGGCCCGTCGACCGCGACGGGAGTCCAGGTGACCGACCTGCTGCCGCCGGAGGTGTCGTTCGTCTCGGCGGTCGCCAGCCAGGGTTCTGCAAGTCATTCCGGCGGAAGCGTATCCGCGAACCTTGGCACACTTCTCAGCGGAGACACCGCCACCGTCACACTCAACGTAACGATTGCCGACTCCGCCCTGGGCGTCATCACGAACACAGCATCCGTCACCGCGACGGAAACCGAAACAGATACGACTAACAACTCGGCCACTGAGCCGACGACCGTGACGCCGGTTGTCGACGTGCAGGTCACGAAGGTTGACGATGTCGACCCGGTAAACGCGGGCGGGACAGTGACCTACACGCTGCTCGTCAGCAACGATGGCCCGTCAACGGCGACCGGTGTGATCGTCACCGACACCCTGCCTTCCGGCGTCACCTTCCGGTCGAGCAGCTCGACTCAGGGCAGCGTGACGTCGGCCAATGGAGTCGTGACGGCGAGTCTGGGCACTCTGGCCAGCGGAGCGCAGGCGACAATTCTTCTGACGGTCGACATTGATGGCTCAACGACCGGCACGATCACAAACTCCGTCACGGTGACCACGAACGAGCCTGATCCCAATCCCGATAACAACACGGACGAAGAAGAAACGACTGTTGACCCAGTCGTCGATCTGGCCATTACCAAAACGGACAATGTTGATTCCGCCATGCCAGGCGAGTCCTTCGTCTACACGCTCCTGGTGACGAACAACGGACCGTCGTCGGCAACCGGCGTCGTCGTGAGCGACCTGCTGCCTGCGGACATCTCCTTCGTTTCCGGCACGACATCGCAGGGTTCGGTGACAGAGTCCAACGGAACCGTGACCGCTTCCCTGGGCAGCCTGCCGAACGGCGCGAGCGCGACGGTAACTCTGACAGTCACGGTTGGTTCCGGAGCAAGCGACACGCTCACCAACACCGCATCGGTGACCGCGACCGAGGACGAAACTGACACGTCGAATAACTCGGACCTGGAATCGACACCGATCACACAGCCTGCTTTGTCCACTCTGGCGGGCGTCGTCTACCTCGACGCCAACGGCAACGGCCAGTTCGACAACGGTGACGTTGGGCTCTCGGGCGTGCCGGTTTCACTGATCCCGATTGACGTTTCCGGCAGCGTGCAGGGAGCAGCCATCACACAGGCGACGGACGCGACCGGCGCTTACCGCTTTGAAGATCTGCCAGCGGGCCGCTACCGAGTCGTGGAAACTCAGCCGGAAGGATTCACTCAAGGCTCAGAAACGATCGGCACCGCAGGCGGAAACAATCCCGTTCCCAACGTCATCGACACGGTCAATCTCGGGACTGATGTCGACGCGACGAACTACAACTTCGGCGAAGCGATGTCTTCCAAGCGACGCTTTCTGGCGTCCGCCGGTTCGACGCCGACGATGAACGGCGCCACAACGCAATCCGCTTTGTCGGGTCGTGTCTACTCGGATGCGAACAGCAATGCGATGTTCGACGCTGGTGACAGCGCGCTCGCGGGAGTGACCGTTTCGCTGGTTCCGATTGACAACTCCGGCCAGCAGATCGGCACAGCCTTGATCGCAGTCACGGATTCGTTCGGCGTTTATCGTTTTGCCGAGGTTGTTCCTGGCCGGTATCGACTGGTTGAAACTCAACCGTCAACTCACGCTCAGGGAGTCGATCTCGCAGGTTCTGCCGGCGGAACAAACTCAGGTTTGTCGGACGACACGATTGACGCAGTCGTTCTGGCCTCCGGCATGATTGCGACGGGATATGACTTTGCCGAGGGAGCGATGCTGTGACTGGCACGTTCCTAAATCTGCCCGGCCGCCCGCATCTCGCTGGCGAGCTTCTTCTGGTATGCGTCGCGGGCTTCTATATCGACTCTTGCTCGTTCACTGAAATAAACGAAGCCCAGCGCCCGCCGCTGCCGGTTCGTCGAGCGGTTCGCCCCGGCTCGATGAATCGTTAGCGCGTGATGCACCAGCAGGTCACCCGGTCGGGCCGGCATCGCCACTTCCCGCTGACGATCGTCCTCCGTTGGATAGTCAGCAATACCCTGGCTGAACCCCAGCGTCGATGTGGGGGAATGGTCACGAATCCCGTCCCGGTGAGAGCCCGGCACATACCACACACAACCATTCTCATCATCGACCTCGTCCAGCGCCAGCCACATGGTCACAGCCTCGCAGGGATCGAGCATGAAGTAGTAACCGTCCTGATGAGCCGGCGTCGCCCGCCCGATTCCCGGCGGCTTGCAGAAATACTGCAGATTCTTCGGCACGACTGGCCCGTCGAGCAGCACTTCGGCGATCTCACGAAACGCCCCCGCCTGGAACAGGTCGTCAAACCAGGGATCGTTCTCGCCAAGCCGCTGCAGTTGCTTGAGCGTCGACCGGTCCGACTTGTCCTCGTAGAAGACATGGTCGATCGGCATGGTCGGCACGATCTCCCGGATGAAACGTTCGACGTGCGCGGTCAGCTCAGCGAGAGCGTCGCCCGCCACAAACTCCCGAAACGCGACGACACCGTCGGCGTTGAACTCCTGTCGCAATCGATCTGAGACGAGCTGTTCTGACATTTCTAACGTTTCCCATCTAATGAAGTCCGGACGGTCGCCGCTCGGCACTGACCTCTTCGAGCGCAACGAAGCCCGCCACCAGATTCGTCAACGCCCAGGCAGCCCGGAATCGCGGCCTGACTGGTCACCGAGAATATCAGCTGCGATCGCCTCAAACTGCGCAGACAAGTTCGACCGACGGTTGACATGGCCCGCCCCGTGTCGCGATGAAACTCGCCGACAGACAGATTCGGGCGTGATTCTGCAGCTCGCTCACGTACCATGAATCTCAATGACGGCGGCTTTTGCGCAGGAAAACGGCCCCGTCCCGATCGTATTTCTCTTCACGGGTGCGCGCGAATTGTGCCGATACTTCGATCTGCACAGTTCAGTGCCAGACGACTCTTTGGAAATGACCAGGAACTCATGTTTCGGCTCCTGACCCAGGCAATGACGGTTTCGGCAATGCTGCTGCATTCGATTTTCGGATGCTGCACGCACCATGCTCATGCCTGCGATCACGGGCATACCGTCGAGAATTGCGCGGCCAGACATGAGGCGGCAGAGCCCGCGTCCTCCCGTCACGACCACGGCCTCCATCGGCACCTCGACACTCGGCCTGAGCACGACGCCGACCGGCATGAGCACCGTTCGGACGACTGTCCACACGGCCCCTGCAGCCACGAATGCCAGAACGGCGACTGCATGTTCACGCTGTCGCCCCGAGTCAAATCGCCCACTCCGGCGGATGGCTGCCGGTGGTTTCCGCTCGCGATTGCCGAGCCATTTTTGGCCGTTGCCGCAGGGCCGCTGTTTGCCGCGCATGCCGAGCCGGCGCCGCCTGATGCGCTGGCGACCAGCTGTCGCCGCACGATGACGCAGGTCTGGCGACTGTAAGCGTCGCAGAGCGTTTCGACTCAAAAGTCCAGCACCGCGGGCCTTGTGCTTTGCCCGCTCGCGTCGATGACTGGACCGCTGAGCCGCTCATTCTTCTTCGAGTCCATTCCGCGCTTGCTGCTGCGCCGCAGGTTCCACTGCAGACGCTCCGGCAACTGCTCGAGACTCCGGCCTCCCGACTCTGGCCTCCCGACTCTGGATTGAACCATGAATCTGCGCATCCCTCGCATCCCACCCGCGGCCATTGGCTGGTCGATCGCGGCGCTGATCGTCATCTCTGGTTTCACACTTCGAGCCACCTGGATCCCGGTGACGGAATCGTGGGTCAGAAACACGATCGCCCGGCAGCGGCCATCCGCGTCGGCCGACGATCACACGGCCGAAACCACAGACGACCACGAACACGACGGCCATGAACACGACGGCCATGAACACGACAGCCACGGTCACGGCCACGACGATGCCGAATCGCTGGAACTGTCCGACAAGGCTTTGAGCAATCTCGGGTTGACGCCGGAGTTCATCCAGCCGGTTTCGCTCACGACCTACCGGCGCAGCATCACCGTTCCGGCTGTCATCGCAGAGCGTCCCGGACGGACCCGACTGCAGGTCGCCACACCGATGACCGGAGTGGTGATGCACGTTCACGCCGTCGAAGGCGAGGCCGTCGAACCCGAAACGTTGCTGTTTCAGATTCGACTGACGCACGAAGACCTGGTGCGCGCACAGACCAGTTTTCTTCAGACGATCGGCGAACTGGACGTCGAGCGGCGCGAGATTGCGCGTCTGACCGACGTTGCAAAGAGCGGCGCCGTCCCGCGAACACGTCTGCTCGAACGCGAATATGCCAGGGACAAACTCGAAGCTCTCCTGAGTGCCCAGCGGGAAGCTCTGCGACTGCACGGCCTGTCAGAGACGCAAGTCGATCAGATCGCCCAGGAGCGTCGTCTGCTGCGAGAACTCCAGGTCTTCGCCCCCGGCCCGGACGAACATGCGGACGATGAACTCAACCTCGCCGGCCTGCCGCTGCGACGAGTCGCCTGGCAACGCGCGGTGCAGACAGAACCAGCCCAACCGAAAAAGGCCGGGACACCGCTGGTCATCTCCGACCTGCACGTCCACAAGGGACAATCAGTGGCGGCAGGCGAAACGCTGTGCGTGCTCTCGGACTACAGCGATCTCTACATCGAAGGGCTGGCCTTTGAACAGGACGCCCGATCGATCGCTGCCGCGGCGGCGCGGAAGTGGCCTGTGGCGGCGGCCATCGAACAACCCGGCAACAACAGAGAAACACTGAATGGCCTGCAGATCGTCCGCCTGTCGAACGAAATCGATCCAGACTCACGGACCCTGAAATTCTACGTCCGGCTGCCGAACGAGGTCGAAAGCCTGACATCGACCGACGATGGCAACCAGTTTGTCGGCTGGCGGTACCGCCCCGGACAGCGACTGCAACTGCAGGTTCCCGTCGAAGAGTGGCTCGACCAGATCGTGCTGCCGGTCGACGCAGTCAGCAAGGAAGGCGCCGAGTTCTACGTCTTCCAGCAGAACGGCAGCCACTTCGACCGAGTCGCGGTTCATGTGAAGCATCGCGATCAGGCGTCCGTCGTCATCGCGAATGACGGCACGCTGTTTCCCGGCGATGTCGTGGCACTCCGCGGTGCGCATCAGATGCAGATGGCCCTCAAGAACAAAGCTGGCGGCGGAGTCGATCCACATGCCGGCCACAGCCACTAGGAGGGCCAGCCGTGCTCAATGCCATCATTCGTTTCGCACTTAAGCAGCGTCTGCTGACCGTGGCCGTTGCGATCTTCCTGCTCGGCTACGGAAGCTGGCAGGCGGTGCAGATGGAAATCGACGTCTTCCCTGACCTGAACCGGCCGCGCGTCGTCGTGATGACGGAAGCGCCAGGACTGGCGCCGGAAGAAGTCGAAACGCTGATCACGTTTCCCATCGAAACAGCCATGAACGGAGCGAACGGCGTGCAGGCGGTCCGCAGTTCGTCGGGAATCGGCATTTCGGTGATCTATGTCGAATTCGACTGGGGCACCGACATTTACACCGACCGGCAGATCGTGATGGAGCGTCTGCAGCTCGTGCAGGACCGCCTGCCGCAGGGCATCAAACCGACGCTGGCACCGATCTCGTCGATCATGGGCCAAATCCTGATGCTCGGCATGTGGAGTGACGGTCAGCAGACAGAACCGCTCGAACTGCGAACACTCGGCGACTGGGTGGTCCGGCAACGGTTGCTGACGATTCCCGGAGTCTCTCAGGTCTTCACGATGGGCGGCGGTCGCAAACAGTTTCAGGTCCTGGTCGATCCCGATGCCCTGCTCCGCTTCGGCGTAACGCTGCACGAGGTCAAGCAGGCGGTCATCGAAAGCAACGAGAACGCAACCGGTGGCTATCTCGACGAACAGGGCCCGAACGAACTGCTGGTTCGCGCTTTGGGACGCATTCAGACCGTCGAGGATTTACAGAAGGTGGTTATCTCGATGCGCGACGGCAGGCCGGTCGCGCTCGCTCAAGTGGCCAGCGTCCGCGAAGGACCGCAGGTCAAACGCGGTGACAGCGCGGCGTTTGTCCGTGCTGGTGACGGATTCTCCGGCGGTCCCGCAGTCGTGCTCACAATTAACAAGCAGCCTGGAGCAGACACGCGGGCCATCACCGACAGCATTCTGTCCGCAGTCGATGAGCTACAGGAGTCGCTCCCGCCGGACATCCGGATTGTTCCGGTCTATTCCCAGAAATCGTTTATCGACCGCGCAATTGACAATGTCATCGAGGCGCTCCGCGATGGCGGCATTCTGGTCGTCGTGATTCTGTTCCTGTTCCTGATGAACTTCCGCACGACGTTCATCACGCTGACGGCGATCCCGCTTTCGCTGGTGATGACGTCCGTCGTGTTTGCCATCTTCGGCCTGTCGATCAACACGATGACTCTCGGTGGACTGGCGGTCGCGATTGGCGAGCTGGTCGATGACGCGATCGTCGATGTCGAAAACATTTTCCGGCGACTGAAGGAGAACCGGCACGCGGCGAATCCCAGGCATCCGCTGCTGGTCGTGTTTCAGGCCAGCACCGAGATCCGCAACTCGATCGTGTTCGGCACGATGATCGTCATCCTGGTATTCGTGCCGCTGTTCGCTCTGAGCGGCATGGAAGGCCGGCTGTTCGCTCCGCTGGGCGTTGCCTACATCGTCTCGATTCTCTCGTCGCTGCTGGTCTCGCTGACGGTCACGCCGGTTCTTTCGTACTGGCTGCTGGGCAGATCGCAGTTGATGGAGAAAGAACACGACGGTTTCTTCCTCAGGTTCCTGAAGGTTCTCGGCGATAAGGTCATCCGCTTCAGCCTCACGTTTCCTCGATTCAATCTTCTGGCGACGTGCGCCGCCGTCGCTCTGGCCGGGCTGTTCGTCGTGAATCTCGAGCGGGACTTTCTGCCGCCGTTCAACGAAGGCTCGATTCAGCTCAACGTCGTGCTGCCGCCGGGAACGTCGCTGGCGACGTCAAACCGCATCAATCAAACGGTCGAACGGCGGCTGCTTGAGATCGACGATATCGACTCCTTCGTGCGGCGTACCGGGCGGGCTGAACTCGATGAGCACGCCGAAGGCGTCAACATGAGCGAGTACATTCTGGAACTCGATCCGGAATCACCGCGCGGCCGCGAAGAGCAACTGACGGAAATCCGCGAAGCGATGGCCGACATCCCCGGCATCGTGACGGCCGTCGAACAGCCGATCGCGCACCTGATTTCGCACATGCTTTCCGGCGTGAAAGCGCAGATCGGCATCAAGATTTACGGCGACGATCTGGACGAACTGCGACGTAAGGCCAGTGAGATGGAAGCCGCGATGAAGAACGTCGCGGGAGTCACCGACCTGCTCGTCGAACCACAGGTCATCATCCCGCAACTGCGGATTGAACTCGACCGCGACCGGCTGCTGCTCAACGGACTGACGGCCAACGATGTCAACGAGTTCGTCGCGACCGCCATGAACGGGCAGGTCGTCTCGGAAGTTCTCGTCGGACAGCGGCAGTTTGATCTGCTGGTGCGACTGGAGGAGAACTACCGCGAGAACATTCAAGCCTTGCGGCGACTGACGATTGACCTGCCGGACGGCGGTCGAATTCCGCTGGAAAGCGTCGCGAAGGTGTACGAGTCCGGCGGCCCCAACACGGTCAACCGCGAGAACGTGCGGCGTCGGATCGTGCTGCAGTGCAACGTGTCGGAACGCGGCGTCGTCGACGTCGTCGAGGATAGCCAGCAAGCCGTCGCGCCGGTGGTCGCGTCGCTGGATGAGGGCTACTTCGTCGAATACGGCGGCCAGTTTGAAAGCCAGCAATCGGCGACGCGGATCATTGCCGTGCTGTTTGCCGTCTCAATGATCGGCGTGTTCCTCGTGCTGTTCACGATGTTCCGGTCGGTCAATCTGTCGCTGCAGGTGATGGCCGCGTTGCCGATGGCGTTTATCGGTTCCGTGATCGCTCTCGTCTGGACCGGTCAGACGTTGACGGTGGCCAGCATGGTCGGATTCATCTCGCTGGCCGGCATTGCGTCGCGGAACGGCATCCTGCTGCTCAATCACTATCTGCACCTGGTGCGGTATGAAGGCGAAGACTGGTCGAAGCCGATGATCGTCCGCGCCGGACTCGAACGCCTGGCGCCGGTCCTGATGACGGCCTTGACGTCGGGCATCGGACTCGTGCCGCTGGTCCTCGCGGCGGGCGAACCCGGCAAGGAGATCCTCTACCCGGTCGCGACCGTCATCCTCGGCGGACTGGTCAGTTCAACTCTGCTGGACTTCTTCGTTCATCCCGCTCTGTTCTGGCTGTTCGGCATGAAAGAAGCCGAGCGAGTCGTCAACGCCGATCGCTCGGACGTGGCGCTCGTCGATGATCACGCAGTCAGTTCAGAGACCAGAGTCGAGAGTTCAGAGCCGGTGCGTCTTTGACGCGCCACGTTTCCCGCTGTCCAACATTCACTGCAACACTTCATACCTTATGGAGATTGTCATGAAGAACCTGTTGACGACCTCGCTGGCCTCGCTGGCCTCGTTCGCGCTCGCAGCGTTCGTCCTCTCCGGCTGCGCCGACTCGACGCCAACCAATCCCGAATCCTCCACGTCGGCCACGGAGCATGGCGAACATCACGCTGGGGACGGTTACGACCACGGAGAACATGCTCATCCCGACAAAGGACCTCACGGTGGCGACCTGATCGAACTCGGCAACGAGGAATACCATGCCGAACTGGTTCACCCGCACGCCCACGATGACGATGCCCATGCTCACGCGGACGGTCACGAAGACCACAAGAACGGCCCTCAAGCGACAGAACAGGAACAGGTCGGCGACCACGACCACGCCGGCTTCACGGTCTACATCCTCGACAGTTCCTCCAGAACGCCCGTCGCGATCGACGCGACCGAGATCGCTCTGAACCTGAGCCACGAAGGCCAGCCCGAGCAGTTCAAACTGGCGGCCATGCCGGCTAAGGAAGACCCGGAAGGCAAATCGTCGCGTTTCGCATCCGACGACAAGGACCTGCTGGAACACTTCCACGCAGAAGAGATTGAAGGCACTCTCGTTGTGACGATCGACGGCAAGTCGTATCGCGGTCGAATGACGCACGGCCATGAACACGACGATCATGGCCACGAAGATCACGGCCATGAACATCACGGCCATGAACATTGAGCCCAGCCTCAGGAACCGAGCGCCCAGCGGATTCGGATTCGACAATCTCGCCATTCCGGGCGTTCGGCTCCGAGGTGCCTGCGTCAGCGCACGGCCAGCTCGTTCTTTGGCGCGACCGTCGTCGGAGTGTCAGACGAACCGTCATCTCTGCCGACCCAGTGGCGGTCGCGAAGGCCGAGGTTCATCTTCAGCTCCTTCATACCGCAGTAAACAACCGGCACGACAAAGAGCGTCAACAACTCGATGGACATCCCGCCAAACACGGGCCAGGCCATCGCCTTCGCGACATCCGCTCCCCGACCGGTTGAAATAAGAACGGGCACCAGCGCGATGACCGTTGTGAATGTGGTCATCAGACACGGGCGGATCCGGCGGAGACCGGCTTCCACGGTGGCATTGCGAATGTCGTCGATCGATGCCAGCTGCCGTCGCCGGAACACCTGGTCCAGGTACGTTGCCATGACCACACCGTCATCAACGGCGATGCCGAACAGAGCAATGAACCCGACCCACACGGCCGTGTTCATTGCGATGCTGTTCACGGCCAGAAGAATCATGCCGCCGGCGAACGCGACCGGAATCCCCGCAAACACGGCCAGCGTGATCGGCAGGTGCCGGAACTGCAGATAGATGATGAACAGGTTCGTCAGGATGACGAGCGGCACGACCCACATCAGCCGCTCGTTCGCCTCGATCTGATTCTGAAACGAACCGACGGCCTGCAGCGAATAGCCTTGCGGCAGCTTGACGCCCTTGTCCGTCTGCGCGGACTTCAGCGTTTCCTCGACGGTCGTGACCGTTTCCAGATCGCCGACCATTCCGGACGGCGAAAACGAGACATGCGACACCAGGCGAGCATCCTCGCTGCTGATCACGCCCGGCCCCCAGGTCGTCGTCATCGTTGCCAGCAACTCCAGCGGCACGACTTCGCCGGATTGAGTCACGACCGGCAGGCGGTTCAGTTCGTCAATTCGTTCGCGAAGATTCCGCTGATAACGAACGCGGATCGGGTATCGCTCGCGGCCTTCGTAAGTTTGCGTGACGTTCATGCCCCCAAGCGCCGCTTCAATAACCTGATTGACCATCATCGTCGACATGCCAAACCGGGCTGCCGCTTCGCGATCGACTTCAAACTCGATGTACGGCTTGCCGAGCACGATGTCAGGGTTGACCGTTGCGGCGTTGACCTGGGGAATTTTCCTGAGCTGCTCGGCCACCGAGAACGCGGCTTCCGCCAGACCGTCGAGGCTGTCGCCGAAAATGCGGATCGCCATCGACGCCTTAATCCCGCTCTGCAGCATGACGACGCGGCCTTCGATCGGCTGCAGTGGCGACGCAGGCGTGACGCCCGGCAGCGTTGCCACGGCGTTAATCTGATTCCAGATGTCCCGCGTCGTGATGCCTTCCCGCCATTCGGCATCCGGTTTGAGCATCACGTAGGTTTCGACCATCGCCGCCGGTGCCGGGTCGAGTGCCGACTCGACTCGCCCAATCTTGCCGAGCACGTTGGCAACTTCCGGAATCTCGCTGATCAGTGCGTCCTGAGTCTGCAGGATCTCCATCGCCTGCGAAAAGCTGGCCGCCGGAAACAGCGTCGGCATGTAAAACCAGCTGCCTTCGTCCAGAGCGATCCAGTCGTCGGACTCCAGCCCCGGCAGTTTGTGCTTGGCATCTGCATAACCCGGCAACTGATTCAGATCCGTCCCCAGCGCCCGCGTGAAGTTCTCGACCGGCAGCAGCACTTCGGGTAGCCCGACCCAGGCTCCGAGTCCAAGCACAACGACAATCGTCGGCAGACTGAAGAACACGACCTTGTGGCTCAGGAAAAACCGCAGCGTCGGCTCATACAGAAAGCTGATCAGGCGGCTGACCGGATTCCGTTGGGCAGGCCTCAGCCGACCTCGCAAAAACAGTCGACAGAGCACAGGCACCAGCGTGATCGCGACGATCAACGCGGCCAGCAATGAAAACGTCTTCGTCCACGCCAGCGGCGCGAACAGCCTGTGATCGCGGCCGG
>Ga0070727_10003974_pt1 | contig 12911 bp, 10 predicted proteins | sample tdAd472_FD_66722 | JGI IMG/M metagenome (GOLD analysis project Ga0070727, IMG submission 66722) | Marine sediment microbial communities from the Atlantic coast under amendment with organic carbon and nitrate - tdAd47.2 | ecosystem: Environmental > Aquatic > Marine > Coastal > Sediment | place... | reverse complement strand
GGCGGTCAGGGGCGTGTCCTTGTCGCCGACCAGGCCGAGGGCGAACACCGAATACACCGTGTTGTTGTTCACGCCGATGCCGGGCAGATCCAGCACGACGCTGTCGGTGCCGGCGAGGCGGACCTGCAGGTCATAGGTTCCGCCGGGCACGCTGAGGTATCCCTCGCTCGCGGCGTTGCCGAACTCGGTCCCGGCGAACAGCACGGTGCCGTCTGACAGGGTGATGTCCACGGCCGGGGCATTTGGTGAGGCATGCACGAAACGGATCCGCGCGTTGCTCGGGTCGAGGGTGTTGTCGTCGATCAGCACGAGCGGCGAGATGTTCGCGAGCGTGTCGATCGCGGCGATTGTGTAGTCCGTGTTGTCCATCAGGCCGAGGCCGTTGACATCGATCACGCCGGGGGGCATGCCGCCGGTCGGGACGACATCGATGTCGTACGAGCCCGCCGGAACAGAGACCGGACCTACGGCCTCTCCAAACGAGAAGTTGGTGAACGCGGGCACGTTGCCGCCGTCGACGAGCACATCGACGGCCGGGGCGTCCGGTGACGCGTGGATGACGCGGACGTTCGCGTCGGCGACGGCGGTCCCCCCAATGGCGAGGGCGGCTGCTGCGGTGAGAAGAGTTCTCATGTCTGACTCCTGCGTGGTGTCGCGCACGTGTGCAGAACGCGACGGGTTCTCTCTCCTCTCGATCGCCGGCGGTACCCGCGGCGTTGACCGCGACGGCCGCACCCGTCGCCCCGCGAAAACCCGCTTTGGATCACCAGCGGACCGACTCGGCCGGAGCGAGAGAGAGACCGCCCCCGACACGTGAGCACCCCTATGCTGTGCTCATGTACCTCGCTGGTATTGAGAATGTAGAATCAAAAATCAATAAGTCGAACACTCGTCGCGTCCGAAAAATAGTCGCTTCGCGGGCGAATCCGCGCGGATTCCAGTGCGACGCTCCGGGTTGGTTGGCAGTAAATGAGGGACAACCATGAGGCTCATCGTCGTCCGGCACGGGAAAACACATCAGGATCCTCCCGAGGGTTCGCCGGGGCGCGATGAGGATCGCGTGCTCAAATCGCGTGGCATCAGACAGTCAAAGTTCCTTGGTGAACATTTCGCGCGGTCTGAACATTCGCCCCGGCTGATCGTTTCCAGCGGGATCGAGCGTGCGATCACAACGGCGCGGCTGATCAACGACCACCTCGGCGTGGAACATCGCGTGGATCGGGTGCTGGAGTTCGGGCCGACGCCGTCGCAGGCGATCGAGGCCACCATCGGGCATGCGCACAGCGCGGGGCTGGTGGATGATCCCGGCGGCGTCATGATCGTCGGGCACAACCCGCAACTGGAGGGCGTGCTCGGGCTGTTGCTCGATGGCGCGGGGGAAAGCGGTTATCGCGTGCGAACGGGCGAGGCGTTCGCGCTGGACGTGGACCACGAGCAGCCGTTTGGAACGGCCCAATTGCTGTGGTCGGCCCGATTAGAGGAGTGACTCAGGCCCGCAGCGCCGGCGCTCCGCGATCGAACGCCGGACAGTGGTCGATCGCGGTCTGCAGGTCGCTCCGCATCGCGTCATCGACGCGGTCGGTCAGGCCGAGCGCTTCGTAGGTATCCAGCAGCGACTTCGCCCAGAGGCCTCGGTAGACCGCATCGGTGTCGATGATCGGGCGCCCGATGATGTCTTCGAGCATGGCGCGGGAGTACGTGGGCTTGGTCTTCGCGGTGGACTTGGTGCCGTACTGGTTGAGGTTGGAAGCGAAGATGCCCGCAGCGCTCACCGGTAGGAAGTCTTCGTAACGCAGACCCTCGTAGGTCGCGTAACCGCGCTCGACGAGTTCGTGGATGTCGGTGGTGCCGATGTTCCCAGCGGCTGCCTTGCCGGCGTCGGTGGGCGAGTATGAGGCGTAGACAAGCCCGGATCTGAGCAGTTCCGGCAGCGTCTTCGGGAAATCGGCGAAGTACGAGCTGTACTCGGCTTCCCAAGCCTCAGGATCGGTCTTCGCGAGTTGCGGGTGGTCGGCCTTGGCGGCTTCCGCCTCGCCAAGGCACCGGTCGTAGAGCGTGCGGCCTTCGGGGGTCGTCGCGTAGAACCGCTGCTCGATTTCGCCGAAGCGGGCGGTGTGGACCGACTCGACGATCGTGCCGTCGGGGTTGGTGAACGTCACCGGCTCGGTCAGCGCCTTGTAGGCGTCCTGGCGAAGCAGCACGGGCGTGTCCCACGCGGGGCCCTCGGTCGAGTCCTTGAATCCCGCGTGGTTCAGCTTCCACAGTTCCAGGTCGCTCTTGCTGAGGCGATCGACCAGCGCGTCTGCGGCTTCCTCGATCGCACCGGCAGACAGGGGCTGGTGCTCGTAGGAGTCAATCGCGCCGTTGGACACGTGCTTGAAGCTGAGTCTCAGGTAGTCGCGGTCCGCGTTTTGGGTGAACCGGTTCAGCACGGTGACGGCACGCTCGCGGAACGCCTGAAAGTCGATCTCGCCCAGGCAGTGACGCATGGCGGCGGTGTACAGATCCATGCAGAGCGTGTTGGGCGTGAGGTGGTTGAGGTGGTGGGACTTGAAGCAGGCGATATCGGCCGCGAGCTTGAAGCCGGTTTCGCAGAGGTCGGTGTAGAGCTTGTGATCGCGTGCCCTGCCGGTCCACTTAAAGATGCGGTCCGTCGCGTGTGCGATCAGTTGTGTCGCGTCGTCCTCGGACAGTCCGCCCTGCGCTTCCGACCGTTCGATGAGTCGCTTGGCGTCGTCGGGGAAGACCTGCCGGGTCGACAGGAGTTGCTCGATACGCGCTTGGGTTTCGTCGTCGAAGTAGTCGGTCTGGAGCAGCGACGTGAAGATGCGGTGCTCGGGGCCGGTCGTCGAACGGAAGGCGGTCGCGATGATCGGCTGGCTCTTCGGGCCGATGTCGGTCGTGTCGTAGTAGTTGTGCGGCTCCATGCCGAAGCACGCGAAGAAGCGCGCGACCCAGCGGTATTCGTCGCGACGCCCGATGCGGATCGCGCCGTGACGCTCCGAACTGGTCTTCTCCAGTTCCGCATCGGACACGGAGAACCCGGGGAACATCTCGGCGAGCAGGTCGCAGACCGTACGGTTGGTCACCTCGTTCACGAGCAGCGATTTGTCGTAGAGCGGAACCTCGCGGCCGAACATGCTGGACAGTTCGGCGAACAGGCGGTTCTGGAGAGCGATCTTGTCGGCGTAGACGGTCATCGGAGGGGCCCTTCGGGCGAAGTAGAAACGGAATTGTAGGGACGAGATCGACGCGATCCACGCGCCGGTTCGGTGCCGAGAACAGCTTTTTGGATCGAGAAGACGCTACTTCCGGACGCTGAGGAAGCGTCGCCATCGGGGCTGGCTGGATCGTCCGGTGGCGGTTCCGGGCAGATTGACCAGCGAGGCTCGGTCGGTGCGCTCGACGGTGACGAAACTGTCGGGCGCGAGTTCTCCGACCAGTTCGATGGTCTTCGAAAGCTCTCGCCGTCGTATGGCGAGGAAGGCAACCTCGACAGGGCCGTTCCGGCCTTCGCCGGAGACACGCGTCACGCGATAGCCGTGTTCCCGGAGTTTCGCCGAGAGATCGACATCGATGTGCCGGTTGACCACTCGGAGCATCCGGTGGCCTATGGCGATCTTCTCTTCGATGGTCATGCCGATGAGCGTGCCCGTAGCGAACCCCGCCCCGTAGCCGATGAGCGCGTAGGGGTTCGTGAGGTACTTGATCACGCCGCCGACCGCGAGCGCCCAGACGATGACCTCGACGAATCCCATGACCGCGGCGATGAACCGGTGGCCGTTGATGACGAAGATCATGCGCACGGTGCCGATCGAGACATCGACGATGCGGGCGAAATAGATCAGGATGGGGATGTACCACTCCATCGGCGTATCCCTGTCTGCTTCGAGGCAAGAAAAGACCCGGTCGCGGAGACCGGGCCAGTTGACGAAAATGTACCACGCGGTCGGTGCGATCAGTCCTCGCCTTGGGCCTTGGTGTAGCCGGGCTCGCCGTTGTACTCGGGGAGGCGCTCGACGTGGATCCACCGCCAGCTCTGGCCGACGCGCTGGAGCAGGTCGAGAAGATCGGCCTCGGTCATGGCCTGCGACTTGTCGTTCATGACGAAGCGGCAACGATGGTGGTCGACGCCGTCGAACGCCGCGGCGGCGACGGGGTACACCTGCGTGCCGCGGTTGGAGATCATCTTGAGCTTGAGTTTCGAGCCCTCAACGATCTGTTCGAGGCTCTTGCCGACCTCGTCGGGCATCTTGCCGCTCTCGATGAAGACGTCGGCCCCGACATCACGACGATCGTTCACCTTCACGAAGTCGAGGTCAGACGAAACCTTCGGCATGTTGATCGGCGTGTAGTCGCGGTCGACGAGCTTGTCGGAGCGCTTGCCGAGGTTGGCGATGATCTCTTCGGCGAAGCGTTTGGTGCCGACGGCCGGGCGTCCCTGGGCGATGTCGCCGGTGAGGGCCTTGCCCTCTTCGAGGGTGACGTAGAGCGCGTGCTCGATCTTGTCGGCGGTTTCAAACTCGCCGAAGTGGCGGAGCATCATGACCGACGAGAGCAGCAGGGCGGTCGGGTTGACCTTGTCCTGGCCGGCGATGTCGGGCGCGGAGCCGTGGACGGCTTCGAACATAACCGCCTGGTCGCCGAGGTTCATCGAGGGGGCGAGGCCGAGGCCGCCGACGAGGCCGGAGGTGAGGTCGGAGACGATGTCGCCGTTCATGTTGGTCGAGACGATGATGTCGAAGGTCTCGGGGCGGATGACGAGCTGGTGGCAGGCGTTGTCGATGATGATGTGGTCGGAGGTGAACTCGGAAAACTCCTTGGCCACATCCTCGAAGGTGGACTTCAGGAGGCCCTCGGTCTTCTTCATGATGTTCGCCTTGGTGGCGCAGGTGACGCGTTTGCGTCCGAGCGAGCGGGCGAGCTCGAAGGAGAGGCGGGAGATCTTTTCGCAGCCCTTGCGTGAGATGAGTTTGAGGCACTGGGCGACGCCGGGCGACTGCATGTGCTCGATGCCGGCGTAGACGTCCTCGACATTCTCGCGGACGACGATCAGGTCGATGCCGCGGCCGGCGAACGGGCCGCCGATGTTCGGCAGTTCCTTGCAGGGGCGGATGTTGCCGTACATCTCGAAGAGCTTGCGGAGTGTGACATTCGCGCTCTTGCCGCCGAAGCCGACGGGGGTCTCGAGCGGGCCCTTGAGGGCGACGCGGTTTGCATCGATGGAGTCGATGGTGTCCTGCGGGACGCCGGACGCGATGCCGCCCTCGAAGGCCTGCTTGCCGGCGACCGCCTCGTCCCAGTGGATGTTCGCGCCGGCGGCGGCGAGGATGTCCTTTGTGGCGCTGGCGACCTCGGGGCCGACGCCGTCGCCAGCGATGAGGGTGACTTTGTGGGCGGTAGCGGTCGCGGAGTCGGACATGGCGCGGATCCTTTGGGGATTCGGGGTTTGGGTAGGGATTTCGGGGTCGGTCGAGCGCACGGCGGGCCCGGCCCGGGTCGGACATGGTACCGCAAGACAGGGGTTGGCTGGGGCTCGGGCGGGGCGTCAGACGCCGGGTTCGTCGCCGTTTCCAGAGGACGGGCCGCGCTTGGCGAAGTCGAGATCGATCCCGGCGTCAGCGACCTTGGCCTGTCCGCTCTTGTCGAGCAGGCTGACGACGATCGCGACGACGAATCCGACGATGAAGGACGGGAGGAGCACGTCGAGGCCGCCGAGGTAGGCGACCCAGTCGTCCTTGCCGATCGCCCGGAAGACCGGCGGGAGCCCGAACTTGAAGAACGGAACGCCGAGGAATCCGGCGACCATGGCGCACTTGGCGCCCAGCGAGGTCAATTTCGACCAGAACAGGCTGAGGATGATCGTCGGGCAGAAGGTCGCGGCGATGCCGGACCAGCCGAAGATGATCGTCCAGAAGATCCCCTGTTCCTTGTCGTAGAGCAGGATGCCGATACCGAGCGCGAATGCGATGAGCGCCAGGATGACGGTGAGTTTGCGGCTGGTCGAGACCAGACGCTCGTCGCTCATGTCGGGGTGCCGGGTTTTCTGCCAGTAATCGCGGACCGCGGCCGACGAGGCCACGACGAGCAGCGAGTCGATCGTGGACATGATCGCGCTGAGGACCATCGCGATGAAAAGCCCGGTGAAGAATGCGGGCAGCAGGACCTCGGCCATGTGGGGGAGGATACTGTCCTGAACCGCGCTGACGGTCGGAGCGACGGCGTCCACGGTTTCGGGATCGATCGGCTTGATGTCGGTCGGCAGGAAGATCGCGCGACCGAGGATGCCGATGCAGACTGCGCCACTGAGGGCGAGCGTGGTCCATGTCACGGCGACGAGCGTGCCCTTGTTGATCTCCTTCTCCGACTTGATCGAGATGAAGCGGACGAAGACCTGGGGCGAGCCGAGGAAGCCGATGCCGATGGCGATGAAGCCGAGGACGGTGAAAATGCTTCCGGCGTTCCAGCCGCCTGTTCCGGCGATCTGCTGGCCGGCTTCGTTGGCTGGAGCCGGGCCGTGGAGCGTGAGCAGGTCGGGGTTGATCGCCCGGATCGAGTCGATCAGGTTAGTGAAGCCGCCGATTTCCATGAACGCCACGATCGGGAGCACGACCAATCCGAGCAGCATGAGCGTGCCCTGGAAGACGTCGGACCAGACGACGGCGGTGAAGCCGCCTTGGGTGATGTAGAGCAGCACGACGGCGAAGCCGAAGGCAGCGCCGACGTAGTGGTTCCAGCCGAGGAAGTCGTGGAACGCACCGCCCGCGGCGTGAACCTGAGCCGCGGCGTAGATCGGCACGAAGATGACGAGCGCCCCCGCGGCGATGAGTCGCAGCCAGTGCGATGAATCGCGGAAGCGGGACTCGAGGTAGTCGGGGACGGTCAGCGAGTCGTACCTGTCGGTGAGCCGTTTGAAGCGTTTGGCCATGAACAGCCAGGCGCCAGCGACGCCGATGATCTCGCCGAGAACCACCCAGAACGCCTGCACCCCGACGGCGAAGCCCATGCCGGTGAGTCCGAGCAGCAGCCACGCGGACTCCCCGGTCGCGCGGCTGGAGAACGCTACGTTGATGAACCCCAGACGCTTGCCCGACGCGAAGTAGTCCCGGATGTCGTGCATCCGGCGCGACGCGATGAAACCGATGACGAGGAGTGCTGCGACGTACAGCCCGATCGCGATCAGTTGGGCGGTCATGGGCGTCCTTCCGAGTCTCTGGGGGCGGGGCTCTCCTGAGCGGGCGTGAGGATTTCCTACACGCGCGCAGATAGGCACGCACCATAGCGGGATGGTGCGGGGCGTGCAGAAAGTGGTTGATTCGGGTCAGTCCGCGTGTTTCTCGCGCAGGCGCGGACTCAGGCGGAGCAGCAGTTGAGTGCGCTCGAACTCGTCGAGCACCTCCTGGAGCACCGCACGGACCGGGTCGCCGGGCGGCTCGGCGAGGACGACGCCTGCGCCGCCTTCTGGCAGGGCCTTGCGAGCCATCGAGCGATAGCGGCTGAGCGTGCGATCGCCGAAGCGGGCGACCGGCTCAAAATCCTCGGCCATGAAGAAGGTGACGGGCACTCGGTACCCCGCGTTGATCGGCAGAGCCATCTGCAGTCGCGGGTAGTCGTTGCGATTGACGAAGCGGAGCTCGATGAGCGGGTTGGCTTCGGCGATGCGCTGCATGGCGGCACCCTGCAGGGCGCAGTCGCCGCACCACGTGCCGGTGATGCACAGGACCTTCATGGCGCGCGTGAAGCCGGCGATGAGCGACCGCTGCCCGTCGGTGGGTTCGAGCTGGCCGTAGCGGGTGTGCCACTGGCCGTCGTGGCCCTCGGCGGCGCCGCTGGCGACGAACTGCGGATAGGCAACGCCCTGTTCGAATACCGCTTTCAGTGCATCGGTGGGGAACATCGCTTGGTCGGACTCCGGTGGCGGCTTAGTCGTTGTGCTTCTGACGCAGGCGGGTGGACAGTCGGAGCAGCAGGTGCACGCGCTCGACCTCGTCGAGCCAGTCCTGCAGCGTGCCGGCGAGCTCGTCGTCTGGGACCGGCGCACCGGGAATCGCGCAGGCAGCGCCGAGCTGCTTCTTCGCGATGGCGCGGTAGCGGGTCAGCGTGCGATCACCGAAGAGCGATACGAGCTCGAAGTCCTCGGCCATGAAAATGGCGACGGGGACGCGCATCCCGCCGCAGATCTGGATCTGCTCGGCGAGGTCCGAGTGCTCATCGCGATCGACGATGCGCAGGTCGATGGTGCCGTTCGAGGCCTCGGCGATCTTTTCGAGCAGCGGGATCTGCTGGACGCAGTCGCCGCACCACACGCCCGAGGAGACGAGGACCTTCATCTGGCGGGTGAACGCGCCGACGAGCTTGACCTGCTCGTCGGTGAGCCGGGCCTGATCGTAGATCTTCTGCCAGCCGTCTTTCTGCGCATCGGTGCCGGTGGCGACATAGGCGTCGTAGGCGTGGGCCTGTTCGAACTTGGACTTGAGGTACTCGGCGTTGAGGGGCATCGACTGTGTCGTGGACATACTGTGGCTCCGTGGGTGGCGGAGCAGATGCTAGGCAACAACTGTCGGACGGGCGTCAGGAGACGAGGGCGAGGAGGCCGGCCAACCCGAGGTACATGCCCGCGTTGATGAGGTAGATGATGGTGAGGTAGACGGCGGTGACGATCGCGTTCTCCTTGAGCCCCAGCTTCACGAGCAGCTTGAGCGAGGCCATCATCCCTATCACGGTCGCCGGCAGCGCGATCGCCTGACTCCGCAATATCTCTCCCCACGGGAACAGGTCTGACTGCTCGGCCTGTGAGAACGCACTCGGTCCGTCGACCATCAGGAACAGGGGGATGTTAATTGCGCTCGTAAAGAGGATGGCCAGAAGTTGAACCAGCAACCCTCTCCACACAGAGATCCGTTGGTCGGTCAAGAGGCGCACGACCAGAGACAGAATGAGCCCGAAGACGAGCAGGACTCCGAAGCCAGCGGCGAGGCCGGCGAGGACTCCGACGATGATTGGGAGGAGCATGACCAGGGCTTCCACAGCGGCCGACCTTTCGCATCAAGGCTCAAGCGTCCTGGGCCACACGGCCCGGGGCGATGCCACAGCGTAAAGAGTCCTTCCGCCGGATGGAAGCAGAAAAATTGCGAGGCCGTCGGATCGGCGTCTGCTCAGTACCGCTCCGAGTCGTTGGCCGGTGAGCCGCCCCATTCGCTGGAGGCGCGTCCGTTGATGGTGGTGCCGTTCTGGATGCCGTCGGTCACGCCCTCGATGAAGTCGTGGGGGAAGTTGAGCGTCGGTTTACTGAGCTCGTCGAGCTGCTTGATCTGTTCCTGCGTCAGCGTGACTTCGAGCGAGCCGAGGTTGGCGTCGAGCTGCTCGGCGTTCTTCGCGCCGATGATCGTCGAGGTCACGCCGCAGCGCTGCCGGACCCAGGCGAGGGCGACCTGCGCGGGTGTGGCGGGCTCGTCACCGACGGTCCGGTTCTTGGCGATCTCCTTGAGCTTGTCGACGATGTCGAACGTCGTCTCGGTGAGGTAGCGCGAGTCGGACTTGTAGCGTCCGCCGCCGGTGTCGCCCTCGCGTGTGTACTTGCCGGTGAGGATGCCGCCCTTGAGCGGCGACCACGGCGTCACGCCGAGGCCGAGCTCGTTGGCCATGGGCATGAGCTCGCCCTCGACCGTGCGCTCGACGAGCGAGTACTCAATCTGCAGCGCGATGAGCGGAGCCCAGCCGCGGAAGTGGGCGATCATCTGGGCCTGTGCGACCTTCCACGCCGGGGTGTCGCTGAAACCGATGTAGAGCACCTTGCCCGAGGAGACAAGGTCGTCGAGGCCTCGCATGGTTTCTTCGATGGGCGTGTGGCGGTCCCAGAAGTGCAGCCAGAGGAGGTCGATGTAGTCGGTCTGCAGGCGCCGCAGCGACTGGTTGACGGACTCCATCATGGCCTTGCGATGCGAGCCGCCGCCGTTCGGGTCGTTGCGGTACATGTTGCCCAGCCACTTGGTGGCGAGGACCGTGCGGTCGCGCGCGGGGAACTTCCCGCCGCCCTTCTTCTTAAAATAGTCGCCGAGGATCTGCTCGGACGCGCCCTTGTTGTAGATGTTGGCGGTGTCGATGAAGTTGCCGCCGGCGTCCAGGTATTGGTCGATGAGTTTGTACGACTCGTCCGCGCCGACACCGAAGCCCCACTCGGTGCCGAAGGTCATCGCGCCCATGCACAGCGGGCTGACGCGCAGGCCGGAGCGACCGAGGGTGACGTAGTCGTTGAGTGCGGGCATCGGCGGTTCTCCTCGAGGCGTTGGGGAAGGGTCGGGGAGAACCATAGGCCCGGCGGGGCAAGGCGGTCAGTCGCGTTCGCCGAGGCGGGCTTCGATCCGGGCCAGGGTGTCGCGGATCTCGGTCAGCACGGCGAGCGATTCCGAGGGTGAGGCACCGCTCAGGTCGGCGTTGCTGGGCTCTGGAGCAGCGGGCGCCGGTCGGTCGCTCGCATCCTGTGATCCCACCACCCGGTCGCGCTGGGTCAGCACGGCCTCGCGGAACTCGCGAGAGTCCCGGATGCCGACCATCGACACCAGCGCCCCGCCCGCAGAACCGGCGTTGCCGGCGGTCTCGACGCTCATCGACTCGAGATCGAGGTAACGCATGAGCGGGCCCTGGTTCATCTGCATGTCGGTGATCTTGTCGAGCGGGATCGCCTTCTCGGTACGGAACAGCAGACCCTTGCCGATCTTGAGTTTTCGGGCGGTCAGGACGCAGGAGAGCTTCTCGAAGTACATCGTGTAGTACCACTGGGAAAGCGCCCAGACGCCCGCCGGGACTAAGAGCAGAATGAGTGAGAAGCCGATCGTCGGGATCGCGAGCGCCAGCGCCAATATCACAAACAGCACCGCCGACCCGATGGTGGCGCTGAGCACGTGGTACTTGATTGCCTCGGGCGTGAACTCCGCTTCTCGCAGGATACGTTCTTCGTACACGGCTCGGTCCTTTCGGTGGGGCTTCTCGCCTATTCGTTCCGAGTTTCGGCCGCGAACTTTCGCAGGGCTTCGAACGCCTCGATCGGGCTCATCCGGTCGAGGTCGAGGTTCTTGATCTCCTCGATGACCGGGTGGGGGACGTACTCCGTGAAGAGTCCGATCTGGCCCGAAGGGTCGGCTCGCTGCTGGCGAGAGGCCGGCGGACCCGAGTTCTCGGCGGTCTCGCCGATCGAGTCGTGGCTCACGCTCAGCGAGGCGAGCAGGTCGGTTGCTCGGTCGATGACCGGGGCCGGCAGACCGGCGAGTCGCCCGACGTGCACGCCGAAGGACCGGTTCGTGGCACCCGGGAGGATCCGGTGCAGGAAGACGATCTCGTCGCCCCATTCGCGCACGGCCACGTGGAAGTTCGCGACTCGACCAGGCAGGCGGTCGGCGAGGTCGGTGAGCTCGTGATAGTGGGTGGCGAACAGCGTGCGCGGCGGGGTCTCGCTCGAGGCGAGGTACTCGGTAATCGCCCACGCGAGCGAGAGGCCGTCGAGCGTGGACGTGCCGCGACCGATCTCGTCGAGGATGATGAGCGAGCGGGGGGTCGCGTTGTTGAGGATGTTGGCGGTCTCGGTCATCTCGACCATGAAGGTGGACTGGCCCCGGTGCAGGGCGTCGTCGGCGCCGATGCGCGTGAAGATGCGGTCGGTCAGGCCGACGGTTGCGGATTCGGCCGGGACAAAGCTGCCGGTGTGCGCGAGGAGCGTGATGAGGGCAACCTGGCGGATGTAGGTGCTCTTGCCGGCCATGTTGGGTCCCGTGATCAGCGCGAGGCACGGGGCGGTCTCCTCGCTGTCAGTCGCTTCTGCCTTCCCTAGCGCCGTGTCGTTGGGCACGAAGCCGTCTCCGGCGATCTCGTCGAGGACCGGGTGGCGTCCCTGCACGATGTGCAGCGCCGGCTCACTGACGATGGTCGGGCGGACCCAGGATCGCGCGGCGGCCCGGTCGGCGAAGCACAGCAGGACGTCAAGCTCCGCGACGACCCCCGCGAACACGCCGATCTCCCGCGCCAGCGCGACGACCCGATCGCAGATCTCGTGGAACAGATCGAGCTCGCGCGCGACCGCTTTCTCGCCCGCTCCGAGCACCTCATCCTCGAACTGTTTGAGTTCGGGCGTGATGTAGCGCTCGGCGTTCTTGAGTGTCTGCTTGCGGGTGAAGATGTCCGGGGCGCGCTTGGCCTGCCCGGCGGGCAGCTCGATGTAGTAGCCGAAGACCTTGTTGTAGCCGACTTTCAGCGAGGGCAGATCGTATTCGTCGATAAGGCTTTTCTGGTATTCGGCGAGGAATGTGTTGGCCTTCGCACGAACGGTGCGGGCGCGGTCAAGGATCTCATCGACGCCGTCGCGAAACAGGCCGCCGTCGCGCAGGTGGGCGGGCGGATCGTCGACGCAGCGGGACGCAATGTCCTCACCGATCGGTTCGAGCTGTTCGCGCAGCGACTCGATTTCCTCGAGCGCCGGGGCGAAGGCCGGCGCGCCGGCGAGGGTCTGGCCGATAGGCTGCAGCTTCCCCAGCGATCGCCCGAGGGCGACGAGGTCTCGCGGCGTGGCGCGGCTGAGACCGACGCGAGCGGCGATCCGCGCGACATCCTGCAGGCCCGTGAGGGCGTCGCGCAGTTCGCTCGCCAGTTTGCGATCCTCGACGAGCGTGGACACGCAGCGCTGCCGGGCCTCGATGCGGGCCCGGTCGCACAGCGGTGAGCACAGCCACTCGCGCAGCAGGCGCTTGCCCATGGCGCTGCGCGGACCGGCCCGCCCGAGGAACACGCCGAGCAGGGAACCGTCGGTTCGCCCGCCCCGAACAGTCGATTCGATCTCGAGCGATCGCAGCGACGCGGCGTCGATGCGCAGATGGTCCGTTCGCTGCTCGCGGATCGGGGCGCTGAGGTGCGCAAGCGACTTG
>Ga0070727_10003973_pt1 | contig 12911 bp, 9 predicted proteins | sample tdAd472_FD_66722 | JGI IMG/M metagenome (GOLD analysis project Ga0070727, IMG submission 66722) | Marine sediment microbial communities from the Atlantic coast under amendment with organic carbon and nitrate - tdAd47.2 | ecosystem: Environmental > Aquatic > Marine > Coastal > Sediment | place... | reverse complement strand
CCCTCCGCACCAACATCAAGAAAGCCCAGCAGGAAGCGCTGGCCGCCTTCGGCAACGGGGCCGTCTTTATCGAGAAGTTCCTCGAGCGCGCCCGCCACGTCGAGATCCAGACGCTCGGCGACAAGCACGGCCACGCGGTGCACCTCTTCGAGCGCGACTGCTCCATGCAGCGCCGCCACCAGAAAGTCATCGAGGAAGCCCCCGGCCCGGGCATCGAGCGCAAGAAGATCACAGCCGTCGCCGAGAGCGCTGCCAAGCTGATCAAGAGCGCCGAGTACGCCGGAGCCGCGACCGTCGAGTTTCTGATGGACGAAAATCAGAACTTCTACATGCTCGAGGTCAACACCCGCGTGCAGGTCGAGCACCCCGTGACCGAGATGATCACGGGCGTGGATATCGTCAAGATGTCGATCCTCATCGCCGCCGGCGAACCGCTGCCCTTCAAGCAGAAGGACATCTCGGTGAACGGCCACGCGATCGAGTGCCGGATCAACGCCGAGAACCCCGACAAAAACTTCATGCCCTCGGCGGGCGTCATCGACACGCTGCACCTGCCCGGCGGCCCGGGCGTCCGCATGGACACCCACGTCGTTCCCGGCTACCGCGTCCCGCCCAACTACGACTCCATGATCGGCAAGCTCATCGTCCACGCCGATGACCGCAAGCAGGCGATCAACCGGATGAAGCGAGCCCTGGGTGAGCTGACCATCGGCCCGATCCACACCACCATCCCGCTGCACAAGCGCCTGATGGAGAACGCCGACTTCGCCTCGGGCGGCATCGATATCCACTACCTCGAACGGCTCCTGAAATAGACTCGTCCTCAGACCGAATCACCATTCGGGGAGGACACACATGCTCTGGGAACTCTACCAGCAATCCAGGATCCGTTCGGCCAACCTGAACGCCGAGTCCGCGGCTCGCCAGACCGGCGATGTCCGCAATGCGCTCAGGGAACTCGAAAGCCGAACCGACCGTCAGGCGCTCACCACGATGGCCATCTGGGCGCTTCTCAGCGAGAAGCTCGGCATCACCGAGCAGGAACTCGAAGACAAGATCAACGAGATCGACCTCTCCGACGGCAAACTCGACGGCAAGGTACACGTCGACACCAGCACCTGCACCTCGTGCAACAGAAAGCTCTCCAAACGCCACCAGAGGTGCATGTACTGCGGCACCGTCGCCGGGGACACTGTCGGCCGACTCTGACTGATAATCCAAGCAGATCGCTGGCATCCGAGTCACTCTGGGATACCTTGTGAGCAAGGGTCTTCTCCTTCTCGGGAGAAGTTGAAAGCGTGTCTGGTTCTCAGCCGGACCGTCTCGTGGCGCGGGTTATTCGTTTCCATTCGCTTGTGCGAGTCTGTCTGCTAGAGCGCCTTGCGCGCATCAGAGGTCGCCGCTGCCTTTCTCGGGGCAGGGCCATATGTAAGCAGGAGGCCGACATGGATCTGCATTGCTATCGCTGCGCACTGATTGCAGGCGCAGCCGTTTTACTCGCACCCTCAGCCGCCGCGCAGCTCGTCGTCACCAACGACGACACCGCCGCCGGCGCACCCAACGCGTGGGTCATCGACGTCAACACCGACGTCGCCACACCACTCTGGAGCGGCATGCAGGCCTGGGGGGCCGCAGCCGACGACGCCAACCGCACCATCTGGGCCAACAGCGGCTCATCGCTCTACTCCGTCAATTACGACACACTCACGCCCTCGGCAACCATCCCACTCGTTGATGCGGCCGGCGCTTCGCAGGCGTTCGTCAGCCTCGCGTGGGCCAACGGCAACCTCTATGGCACAAAGAACATCGCCAACGAAGCCGTTTGGCAGATCGACACCAACACCGGCGTCGCAACCGTCGTCTACGAATACGATGACCCAAGTTACGACTTCGGCGGACTCAGCTACAACCCCGCCGACGGGCTTTTCTACGGCACCAATGACGACGCATCCCCGTTTGGCTCGGGCCTCTACTCCATCGACGTCTTCGGCGGCGGCGGCATCAACCTCGTCGCGCCCTACCCCGCCGGCGAAACCGACATCGACGGCACAGCCGTCGGTGACAACAAGGTCTACTTCGTCACCGATCAGCCCGGCGACATCCACGTCTATGACCTCATCGCGGGCGAGTTTATCAACCCACTGACCAACCCTCATACCACAAGTGAATTGTTCTCAGGCGGAGCGTGGGCTCCCGGACTGATCCCGACCCCCGGCACCCTGGCTCTCCTGGGCCTGGGCGGTCTCACAGCGGCTAGACGCCGGCGCTGATGCACGACAGCGCGATCCAGACGGCAGCGGGCCCCGCACACGCGGGGTCCGTTGTCATTTTCAAACAATACTTCCAGTCTTGAACGAACTCAGCTCGGCATGTACCGATCGACCCAGTCGTCCTGGCGCATGACCTGCGTTCGGCCGCGGCGATCGCGCGCCTCGCTCCGCGCCTGCGCCATCGCAAAGACCCGCGCAGCCACGCGCGAACCGGTCAGCTCGTCGTAGTTCGCACGATGCGCCACCCACGCGCCGAGCCTGGGCACGAACCGCGTAACAAGCTCGTCCTCAAGACTCGCAAAGATCGCCGCCGCGCCCGGATCGCCCTGACGCCCGGCCCGCCCGATGAACTGCCGATCGACCCGCCGTGCGCCGTGAAGCTCAGTCAAGACAACCATGAGCCCGCCGAGCTTGCGCGATTCGGGTGTCAGCTTGATATCCGTTCCGCGTCCGGCCATGTTCGTGGCAACCGTGATCGCCCCCGCATCACCGGCCCGCTCGATGAGCTGTGCCTCTTCCTCGTGGTGGTGCGCGTTGAGCACGCTATGCCCGAGGCCCAGGACTTCGAGCCGTTCACTCAGAAGCTGCGACGACTCGACACTCCGCGTGCCCACCAATACCGGGCGGCCCGTTTCGTGCTCTTGGCGGATGCGCTCGACAACCGCAGACCACTTCGCCTCGGCGCTGCGAAAGTACCGCGTCGGTTCCTGCGTGCGGATCACGGGCTTATTCGTCGGGATCACCGTAACGGGCCTGCCGTACACGCGCTCCATCTCGCCCGCAGAGTCCGCGACCGTGCCGGTCATGCCGCAGAGGAACCTGTAACTGCGGAAGAATTTCTGAAAGCTCAGCCGCGCCAGCGTCTCGCGGTCGGCCGTGACTTCCAGGCCTTCTTTTGCCTCGACCGACTGGTGCAGGCCGTGCTCCCACGAGCGGTCCGGCAGGAACCGTCCCGTGTACTCGTCCACGATCACCACACGCCCGTCGACGATCTCGTACTGCCTGCCCCGGATGTAGCAGTGCTCGGCCACGAGCGACTGACGCACCAATTCCTCGGCCCTTCTGGCGGTCGCCCAGTTGTCGTCCGTCACCATCGCGCCAAGATGCGCCCGACCCGCCGCCGTCAACTTGATGCGCTTGCGCAATTCATCGACGAGATAATGACGATCCTCTTCGAGCTGACCCGCGATCTCGCGCGCACGCGCGTACGCCGGCGCCAGCTCGTCCTCGTGACGCGACCTCGCAATAATCAGCGGCGTCACGCCCTCATCAATCAGTACCGCATCGGCCTCGTCCACCAAACACGCCTGCAAGCCCGGCACCAGCGGCCCATCGCTGCCCAGCTTCTGCCAGCCCACCCACGCCGAGTCGATCCGGCCCATCCGGATCTGATCGCGCAGATAGTCGGCCGTGATCTGCTTGGGTGTGCCATGCACAATCGACCGCGCATAGATCCCCGCTCGCTCATCGGGCGACTGCTCCTGCAAAATCGCCCCGCTCGTCAGCCCGCAGCGCTTGTAAATCCGCAAGCGGCTCTCCGCGTCGCGATCGGCGAGGTAATCGTTCGTCGTAAAGACGTGCAGATGCCGGTGACGCCACGCCAGCAGCGGCGCCGCAAGCGAGCCCGTCAGGGTCTTGCCCTCGCCCGTCACCATCTCGGCGATCCTGCCGTGCACCAGTGCCAACGCGCCCGCCAGCTGCACAACGTACGCCTCCTCGCCCGTCGCTCGGCTGGCCACCTCACGCACCACCGCCAAAGCGCGCAGCACCTGATCGTGATTCACCCTGCCTCGCACGAACGCTCCGCGCAGCTCTTCCACTTCGCGGTCGAGCGCCGTCTCGGGCAGACTCCGCACCTCCGGAGCCATCGCATCAACTCTGCTCGCCCACCCCAGCAGCACCTCAAGACGCGAACGCCGCTGCCGGAGCTTGAGCGCACCCCACGCGACGAATTGGTCCGCGCCCTTGAGCGACTCGAGCGCTCGCTGACGCGAACGCATCGTCTCGAAGAGCGCGTGGTATCGGCTCAGATTGGCATCGGCCGACGTCACAGCTGCACGCGACCCTGGATCAGCTTGTGCAACCGATCCACCCACTGCACCGCCAGCGGCTTGGCGCTCAGGCGGAACCGCAGATGCACCCGCTCGCCCGGCACGCCCTGCCAGTACGCGCTCTCCTCCGGCTCGACGTACACAATAAACTGCGCCGTCTCCGCCTTGAGCCCCGACTGATCGTCACGGCTCGTGCGGATCGTCCCGCCGCCAGCAAACCCAAGGCTCGCGTGGGGCAAGTACGCCTGACCCGAGTCGATCGCGCGAAGCTGGCTGCCCTTGACCACAACTCCGGGCATGGACAACGGACGCATCGCCACCCGCGGCTTCTCGAGCTCGTCAAACAACCACGCCGCTTCCAGCTGCGTCATCGCCGCGGCGATGCGCACATTGTCGATGTCCACAACCTCACCGAGCACCTGCCCGATCGAGGCCATCTGCCCGATCAGTTCGTGCGGATCACGCCCGACAAACGTGCCCTCGTGCGGCGAGACGATCACCAACCGCTCGGCCCGTTTCTCCAGAAACGCCACCGCGGACCGGGCCGCCTCGACGCGCTCGCGCGCCACCCCCACCGCCGAAGGGCTCCTGGCCGTCGCCTCGCGCTCGATACTCTCAAACTCCTGAAGCTGCGCCCGCGCCACCGCAAGCTGCGACATCAGCTGCGGACTCTCCAGCACCGCGATCGTCTGCCCCGCCTCGACCACATCGCCCGGGTTGACCATCGCCTCGCGCACAAAGCCGTTCTCACCGATAAATACGCCCGTGCGCAGCTCGCTCTCGACCACACCCACGCCCCTGCGGACATCGGGCATAGGGATCACGCCGACCAAAACCGCGCCCAGCGCAACCAAGCCCAGCGTCGTGGCGATGACCCTGCCCCGGTGCTCGGCGATCTTGGGCCCGGTGCTGAGCCACTTGACCAGCTTGCCCACCGGCATGATGAACCACGCCGCCGCCGTCCAGATCGCAAGGATCAGCCCGATCGCAAACAGCTTGCCCATGACGTACAGCGAGATCGTCACAAACAGAAACACGCGATAGATCAGCGCACCGATGCCGTAGATCGTCAGCGTGATCTGCTCGGCCCGCTCCGTGGTCGGCGGCGTCACGTCATCCAATCGATACACATACTTCTGCATCAGATACTGCAGGTGCTTGAACGACTGCTGCATCATGTTCGGGATTTCGAGCAAATCCGACAAGATGTAATACCCGTCGAACCGCATCAGCGGGTTCGCGTTGAAGAGCACCGTCGAGACGCCCGCCGTCAGCATCGCGTTGTACGCAACCTGATGCATCAGCATCCCCGGGCTCGTCGTGAGCCAGATGTGCGCCATGATGCCCGCAAAGAACAGCTCAAAGATCATCCCGCCCGCGCCGACCGCCATCCGCTGCCAGCGGCTCGGAAACGCCCAGCACGCCGACGCATCGACATAAGGCGAAGGCACAAGAACCAGGAGCAGCGTGCCGAACTCGGGCACCTGACCGCCGAACCGCTTGGTGATCACCCCGTGACCCAATTCGTGCAGCGCCTTGGCCAACACATACACCACGATCAGCCAGCCCCAGTTGCTCGGTGCGATCGCATCGCGGAAGCCGCCCGCCAGGGCCTCGGTGTGCCCGGCCAGCCGACTCAGCGTGAACAGAATGAACACCGCCCAGATTGCCAGCCCCACGCGCCCGATCAAAGGTCGCAGCACCGGCTCGACCGCCGAGATGATGCCGTCCGGATTGAATAATTTCATCCGGAAGTACATGATCCCAACCGCCTGGCTCTGCACCTTCTTGACGAGCCTGTCCTTCTGGCGACGAAGCAGCTGCTCCGTCTCGGGCGAGACCTCGATGCTCAGCAGGTTCGAGTTGTACAGATTCGAGACGAGCTGGATCACCTCAGGCTGAGTCGGCGCCTCGTCGCCGTGCTTGTCGGCGACAATCCTCCACGCCTCCTCGACCGTGCGCACACCGTCGAGCAACCCGACGATCTCGTGCGAGACCGGGCTAAGCCTGTAGAACTTGTTCGAAGCCGGGTCGTGCGCCACATGCCAGCGCTTGCCGCGGTACCGCTGACGCGTCATCTGCACGTGCGGGCGCAGCCTCGGCTTCGTCGCCGCAACGCGGTGCCAGTGCGGACTGAATGTCGGTCTCTCAGCCAAGGCTTACCACCACAACCACATGCGAAGCGTGTCCACGATCCGACGCGAACCGATCCACAAAAGCGTCCGGTCGCCCACGTCCAGCTTGGCAAGCCCCTCCATGCCCGGGCGCATCCACCCCGCCGAGCCGCGAAGCCGCGCGTACACCTGGAACGTGTTCTTGCCCTCTTCCGCGTGCGCCATAGGCACCACTCGCTCAACCTCGAGAGGGAAACGCTGGTTCGGTCGGGCCTTGGTCGCGATGCTCCCGGTCATCACGCCTTCTTCCATCGCGCGGATTACCAGGCCGATGTCCCGGTCGTCCACCTCAGCGATCACTCGCATGTCTTCGAGTGGTGCAATCTCAAAGAGCGCCTCGCCCACCTCGAGCCTCGCCCCCAAGCGGTCCGTCAGATCGCCCGCCAGAATCGTGCCCGAGATCGGCGCCCGGAGCTGGGCGCTCTCGATCCGCTGCTGGAGCAGATCAAGCCTCGCCTTCGACTGCGCCGCCTTCGCCTCGGCCTGCTGCTGCTCGGCCCCATTGCCCTTGCGCATCGCCTCGGCCGCCTGCGCCAATGCCTGATTCATCGCCTGCCGCGCCTCGACCGCGCTCAGCTCAAGCTCGCTCGTATCGAGCCGCGCCAGAAGCTGACCCGCCTCAACCTTCTTGCCCGCCTCGGCATCAACCGCGACCTCGCGCACAATACCCTCGAAGGGCGTAGCGATCACGCGCCGCTCGATCGGGCGCAGCTGCACCTCCGCCTCCACGCGGTAGGGCACACTGAACACGGTAATAAACAGGAAAAGCAGCATCACCGCGATGCCCGCGATCTTCCACAGCGTGTGCTTGGGACCCACCGCCCATGCGCCAGCCTTACGCATCTCATCGACAAGCCGGGCAGGGATCGGCCGATCATCGCTCGCCCGCAGACGCATCACCGGCGTCACAAGATCCATCGTCGCCTGCAAGAGCTCCAGTGTCCTCAGGTCAATCGCCTGGCCCGGCTTGGCCGACTCAATCGTGATCACACCCAGCGTCTCGTCACCATCACGCAAGGGCAGCGACGTCACCTTCAGGTGCGCATCGCCCGAGGCAAGCTCGCGGTGCGCCACCGTGACGGTCTGCCCCAGCGACGGGTCCGCCTGGGCCGCCGCCTCGGGCACCGGGTACACCACAGGCTGATCCTGATCGATGCACTCGTCCATTGCCGACGACAGCTTGCGCACCATCGCCATCCGCCGATCGACGTTCTCCGTATCACTCAACGCCACAACCTTCACCGGCGTCGCGTCACGATCCGTGACCATCTCATCGCCCGGCGCCCCGGCCCCGGCTCGCCCGCCACGCCAGCCAAGCGCCACGCGGTCCGCCTTCAGGTGCCGACACAGATCGTTGACGAACTGCATCGTCGCGCCCTTGAAGTTGGGGGCCGTGTTCACCGACGCGATCAGCCGTGTCGCCAAATCTAGCGCCTTCCCCGCCGATCGCATCCGATTCAACTGGCTCTTGGTCCCGGCAAGATGCGCGTACCCGGCAAGCAGCTCCACCAGCGCGATCGTCGACTGCATCGCCCCGCTCGAACGCTGATCGACCAGCAGCACAATCACCGAGGCGGGCTTCGTCTCGCCCTCGGCCACCTGCACCGTTCCGATCGGGATCGACAGCGCAAAGCCGCCGCCCGAACGCGACTCGTCGTAGAGCCCGTCCTCGACATTCAGACCATGCACGGTCGTGTTGTTGGCCTCGTATGTCGCGCTCGCGCCGGCCCGCATCACCTCGGGCTCAACGAGCGAGCCATCCGCACTGGAGCTATCGCTCGGGCCGGCGGGCCAGACAAGGCTCGCTCTGGGCAGCGTCGCCCCATCACCCTCGGCGGGCGGGAACTCGAAAAGGGCAGCCTGCCTCGCACCGGCAACCTGACCCATCGCCGCCAGCAAGTGAGCCGGGAATCCCCGCTCATCGCCCGCTGCCTCAGTCAGATCCGAAACGATGCGACGCCACCCGGGCGCGTTGAGTCTGGAAAGGTCTATCACGTCGGCTCTCTCTCGCTGATGCGCCGGCCGACACCCACCGTCAGCCGCCCGAGCTCACGCCATCCTGGCCACGCTTTGCGCTCAGCTCCGCCCAAGCGTCCCCCGGCTCCGTGAACCGGACAAAGACCGTCAATCCCGCTGGCAATAGCTCAGGATTCGACGCCTCCACCCGCACGCGCCGAGCTCCTGTCACAGAGTCCGCCACCGGGCTGATTCCCTCAATCGTAGCGTTCATGAGACGCAGGTCATCACCGATCCGCACCAGACACCACGCCGGATCCCCCGCTTTGAGACCCATGGTCTGTTCTGTCGGTGTCGCAACATCGATCCAGAGCGGATCAACAGACACAACCCGAACAGCCGGATCCGAATCCCGCACCGTGTCGCCGACTGCCACGATCACCGATTCGACCACACCATCAAATGGCGCATTGACCGTGTGCTTTTCGAACCGGATCTGCAGCTGCTCAAGCTGGACCTGCTGTTCCTGGAATCGCTGCTGGCTCGCCTCAAGCCTGAGCTTGGCGGTGTCCGCCCCGAGCTGGGCCCGGTCGAGCTCGATTGACGAGCCGCCGCCGCCCTCAAAGGCCGTCTTGGTCGCAGCAAGCTCCACCTCGGCCAGTTCCAACGCCTTTTCCTCAGCCAATACATCAATCCGGCTCTGGGCGCGGATCGTCTGGAGCACCACAGCCGAGTGTGCCTCGCGATCATCGGCCCGGACGAGCGGAGATCCCATGGCCACCACGTCGCCGTCGGAAACCAGCACCTCCAGCACGCTGGTTGGAAAGCTGAACCCCATCACCGCGTCCTGGCTCGGGCGGGTCACACCCTTGATCCCGAACGTATCAGGACGGGGCAGGTCATCCACCGAGACCGTCGGCTGAGCCCCAAGCCCTATCGCCGCTGCCACCGCCAGAACAATCATCTTCATACAGCACTCCCTGCCCAGCCGCGGGTTCGACCACCCGCGTTGTCTCACCATCGGTCATCCCTAAGATCATGGACCAACCGAAGGATACGGAGATCACCACATGACGCAGACCTCGACCGCCGGCACCCTCGCACTCAACGGCGGCTCACCCGTCGCCAACCCCTCCGTCCCCTTCATGGCCCCCAAGCTCCACCGACAGGACATCGACGCCGCCATCGCCGTCCTCGAATCCGGCATGCTCCGAGCCGCCAAAAACTGCGACGAGCTCGAGAAACAATTCGCAGCCAAATCGGACGCCAAGATCGGCCTCACCTGCGCCAACGGCACATGCGCCCTCCAGCTCGCCTACGAAGCACTCCTCCAGCCGGGCGATGAGGTCATCGTCCCCGCGTGGACCTACATCGCCACCGCCTCCATGCTCGCCGCCCGCAACTGCAAGCTCGTCTTCTGCGATTCGCTCGAAGACACCATGCAGGTCGACCCCGCCGACATCGAAAAACGAATCACACCCAACACCAAAGCAATCGCCGTCACACACCTTTACGGCATGCCCGTCGACATCGACGCCATCCAATCCATCGCCGCCAAGCACAACCTCAAGGTCATCTACGACTGCGCCCAGTCTCACCTTGCCACCTACAACAACAAAGGCATCGGCGCCTTCGGCGACGCCTGCACCTACTCCTTCTACGCCACCAAAAACCTCGGCACGGGCGAGGGCGGCCTCGTCACCACCAACAACGAAACCACCGCCTATGACATGGGCCTCTACCGCTCTCACGGAGAAACCGAGAAGTACCTCCACGAACGCGTCGGGTACAACTACCGCATGAACGACATCACCGGCGCCATCGGTCTCTCACGCCTGCAGCGCCTCGACGAAGAAACCAACGCACGCCGAGCCGTCGCCGACAAGTACGACGCGCTCTTTGCCGATGTCGAAGCCGTCGAAGCGCCCACTCGCACCAAGGGCGGCGACTCCGCCTGGCATCTCTACAGTCTCAAGCTCAACCTGGACAAGGTTTCCTGCACCCGCGACGAGTTCATCAAGGCCCTCATCGCCGAGGGCGTGCCCAGTGCCGTGCACTACCCCAAGAGCCTGACCGACCAGCCCGCGTTCAAGGCCCATGTCACCGACCACCCGCCCGTGGCCCGCAAGCTCGCCACCCGAGTCTTCAGCATCCCGATGCACCACGAGCTGACAGATACCCAGATCAAGCAGGTCGCCGAGGCCGTCGCAAAGATCGCAAACGCTTTCACAATCTAAAAATCGAGATCACAGCCACTATTTACAAAAAAAGCCCCGGATCTTCACAGAAGATATCCGGGTCTTTATGGTACATTATGGCCTTCGTGGGGGGAGTCCGATCACCGCGTTGCGATTCCGCAGCGCAGCAAGAAAGGAGCCCAGAAATGCACAAGTTCCGTACTGCCGCCGCCCTCGTTTTGGCTTCTGTCTCAGGCCAGTCGCTCGCCGACACCGTTTTCTATGACAACAGCGATCTGGAATTCCTACTGATCCCTCTTGAGTCCTACCCGAGGCTGGACGGCGGCTTCTACTACCACTTCGCCGACAACGCTCTTGACCCGCTCGCCTCGCCCACTCAGAACGCCAACGGCACCTCCAGCGACATGAGCATTCGCACCTTATTGAACCGCGACCCCGGAACGGGCTCGAGTACGTCCAGCGACAGCTTCAGCGGGCCCGCCGAGAACTTCGCGTTTGCGCACACAGGCCAGGGCGTCATTGTGGGTACCAACGGCGAAGACCGGAGCGAACTCGTCACCTACCAGCCCGGAGACACTGTTCAAGCGGGCGATTTCATGCCTCCCCTGTGGGGCCTTTCGCCCCGCTCCGGCACCGTTACCTGGTACGAATACGGCAGCGGCGGCCCCGTCCCTATCTACGGCCCCGAAGTCATCCTCGGATTCAAAATCGACGAACCCGGAGGCACGCGCTTCGGCTACCTCCGACTGACATTCATGGAAGACATGGAGTTTGAGCACCACGACGAAAACGGCTCGCCCACGGGCTCCATGAGCTCCCGAGACCTCTACGTCGTCACCGGCTGGGGATACGAAACCGAACTCGACACGCCTGTCACCGTCATCACTGAATCAACCAACTGCACCGCAGACGTCAACAACGATGGCGTCCTGACTCCCGCCGACTTCTCCGCATGGGTCGCCGCCTTCAACGCAAACGCCCCCGATTGCGACCAGAACGACGACGGCTCATGCACACCCGCAGACTTCAGCGCCTGGGTCGCCAATTACAACGCCGGCTGCTGATATTCACACCTCATTCCTTGAGAGGAGTAACTCATGAAAGCCAAAGCCTTCATCGCCCTCGTTCCGCTTCTTTCTACCGGCTCGGCGGTGGCCGATCTCGAAGTCTTCACCAACGCCGAGTTCGAGTTCATCTTGGACTATTACTACGTGGTCTCGGGCCCGCCCATTGGCGTCGGCCTGAACGTCACCCTCGACGCTGCTTCACAATCAACATTTACCGGCTGGCCTCAGCTTGAGAACACATTCGGCGTCTGGTCCGAAGACCCCACGACTTCGCTCGACTGGGGCTACGTCTTCATCTACGACGACACCGACGTCCAGATCGCCCGCGGAACCCAAAGCACTCCTCTTTGGAATGGAAGCTACGACGCCACATATGCACCCATCCAGACTTTCAACGTCGGCGACTTCGTCGGGCCGACCAGCTTCACCGGCGGCACGGGGAAAGACATCGAGGTCTTCTCCTGGGGAAGCAACGACTCCTACACACCCATCGATGGCACCGCGTACATCGGGCTCTCGCTCATCATCGACGGCCAGACGCACTACGGCTGGGTCCTCCTCACCGACGACTACCCCGCAGGCGCCAACTTCCAACCCATCGCCTGGGCCTACGAAACAGAGCCGGGTGTCCCCGCAGAAATTGTCGATCCATTCACCAGCGACTGTCTCGCCGACACCAACGGTGACGGCTCCGTCACCCCTGCAGACTTCTCCGCCTGGGTCGCCGCCTTCAACACCAACGCCCCCGAATGCGACCAGAACGACGACGACGCGTGCACCCCTGCCGACTTCAGCGCTTGGGTCGCAAATTACAACGCCGGCTGCTGATCACACCGCACCATTGAAATTCAGATGACTTCCAACCCGCCCGATGGCGGGCTTTTCGTTGGGCGCGATTACACCGCCTCAACAACCAGCGCCCGCGTCCCCGGCCCACCGCGCAGCACCACGTCATCCGCGCACGCCGCCGGGATTACCACCGTCTTGCCCGCATCGAGTGCCATCTCCGCGAACTTGCCGCCCTTACTCGCAAGCGAGGCGCCCATCGTCTGCGTCACCATCAGAACGCTGCACGTGTTGGGCCGCGTAAACACCTTTTCCTCGCAGTGCGCCCGGAGCTGATTGACCACAAAGTGCTCGTTGCGCAGGAGTTGACCATCGCCCTCGATCACCGCCGCCGCCGGTGCTTCATCCA
>Ga0070727_10003971_pt1 | contig 12920 bp, 10 predicted proteins | sample tdAd472_FD_66722 | JGI IMG/M metagenome (GOLD analysis project Ga0070727, IMG submission 66722) | Marine sediment microbial communities from the Atlantic coast under amendment with organic carbon and nitrate - tdAd47.2 | ecosystem: Environmental > Aquatic > Marine > Coastal > Sediment | place... | reverse complement strand
AAATTTCAGCTTTCAACGAAGAGTTCAACCAACTCAAATTAAATTATTTGAGCATAGAAGAATAAACAGAATGAGGGTGTATAAAAAGCAACAAAAGTTTGAATTTGTCAGGTTGAGCGCAGTCGAAACCCATTGATTATCAACATGCTTTAGGTTCTCGACTGCGCTCGAACTGACAGATAACTAGCTTTTTGGACAGTCTCTTTTTAATCTCTTACAGGTTGATTGGTAATCAAATCGATATAGAGATTGACTTTATTCTTCAAATCCCTGCGATGGGTAATGAAATCCAAAAAACCATGTTCTTTCAAAAACTCGGATGTTTGGAAACCATCAGGAAGATCTTTCCCCGTGGTGTCCTTCACGACTCTTGGTCCGGCAAAACCGATCAGTGCTCCGGGTTCCGCAATGTTGATGTCTCCCAACATGGCGTAGGATGCAGTTGTACCTCCCGTTGTAGGGTCCGTACATAAAGAAATGTATGGTATTTTGGCCTCTGCCAATTGCGCCAATTTAGCAGATGTTTTTGCCAATTGCATCAACGATAGGGCGGCTTCCATCATACGGGCACCCCCTGATTTCGAAATCATTACAAAGGGTACTTTTTTTCTTTTGGCCACATCTATGGCGCGTGATATTTTTTCACCTACCACACTTCCCATGGAACCTCCGATAAAAGCAAAGTCCATACAGGCCACAACAATATCCTTTCCTTGAGACTTGCCAACAGCAGTCCTCACCGCATCTTTTAAACCTGTTTTTTTCTGGGCAGCCTTTAAACGATCCGAATATTTTTTTGTATCCTCAAACTTTAAAGGGTCTTTGGAGGTCATTTTTGTATCAAGTTCACGGAACTTGTTGTCATCAAAAAGAATTTCAAAATATTCTTTGCTTCCTATACGAACATGATAATCATCTTCCGGGCTTACATAGAAGTTTTTGGCCAAATCCTCGGCCTCAACAATCTTACCGGTAGGGGACTTATACCAAAGCCCCTTGGGAGTGTCTTTCTTCTCCTCGGTAGCGGTCTGTATTCCTTTTTCCTTTCTTTTAAACCAAGACGACATGCAATCAATATTTAGTTAGACAAAAGGCTTACAAGGTGTTTACGTTGTTCAAATCCTCGAAAGCTTTTTTCAAACGAGCCATAAAGGTTTTTTCTCCTTCTCGAAGCCAAACTCGGGGATCATAGAATTTTTTATTGGGTTGGTCGTCACCATCAGGGTTGCCTATCTGTGTTTGTAGATAATCCTTTTTTCCCTGTATGTAATCGCGAACACCTTCCAAGAAAGCGTATTGCAAATCGGTATCAATGTTCATTTTGATAACTCCGTAACCTATGGCTTCCCTGATTTCTTCCAAAGTGGAACCTGAACCTCCGTGGAATACAAAATCGATGTGATTGTGTTCTACTCCATATTTTTCTGTGATAAACTCTTGGGAGTTCTTTAGAATTTTTGGAGTCAATTTTACGTTACCTGGTTTGTATACCCCGTGTACGTTGCCGAATGCCGCGGCAATGGTAAATCTTGGGCTTACTTTCGAAAGTTCTTCGTAAGCAAAGGCTACTTCTTCTGGTTGAGTGTACAATTTAGAATCGTCAACATCGGTGTTGTCCACACCATCTTCCTCACCTCCTGTAATTCCCAACTCAATCTCCAAAGTCATATCCATTTTGCTCATGCGCTTCAGGTATTCTTTGCAGATTTCAATATTTTCTTCAAGTGGTTCTTCGGAAAGATCGATCATATGCGAACTGAAGAGTGATTTTCCGGTTTCTTTGTAATGCTTTTCACTGGCATCCAAAAGCCCATCAATCCATGGCAGCAATTTTTTGGCGCAGTGGTCGGTATGAAGAATTACGGTTGCTCCGTAGGCCTCTGCCAATTGGTGAACGTGTTTGGCGCCTGCAACGGCTCCAAGGATGGCGGCTTTTTGGTCTTCGTTGGAAAGTCCTTTACCTGCATTGAACTGGGCTCCTCCGTTGGAAAACTGGATAATTACGGGAGCGTTTAACGTTGCCGCAGTTTCCATTACGGCGTTAATACTGTCCGAGCCGATTACGTTTACTGCCGGAAGTGCATATCCGTTCTCTTTTGCGTGGTTGAAAATTGCCTGTACCTGATCACCGGTCGCAACACCGGGCTTGATATTGTGGGACATAGTTATATTGGTTTCGAATTTAATAGGGAACAAAAGTAATAAAATATTTGCTCTAGAAAGGATAATTGATCCCTATGTTGAAGACGGCCCTTTTAAAGTTGTAACCATCAAACCAACGATCCGACCCAACTTTGGCAGGGTTATAGGTCTTGAAGCCTACATCCAGACGGAAAACAAAATAAGTGAAATCGTAGCGTAGGCCGGCTCCTGTGCCCAATGCGATGTCTCCCAGTGAGGCAAACCCGCTAAATATGGCATCCGGATTGGTTTCATTGTCGAATACGTTCCAAATATTGCCTGCGTCTGCAAAAAGAGCGCCCTTTACATTGCCGGCAATAGGGAATCTGTATTCCAGGTTTAGGGCGAGTTTTAAGTTAGCTTCGTTAAAATCGTTTATGTTATCGGTGCTTCCGGGCCCCAGTTCGTAAGCGTTCCAAGCTCGGTTATCATTTGATCCCCCGGCAAAGTAACTTCTTACAAATGGTATATTGTCCGAGTTGCCGTAAGGAATGGCAATTCCGGAGAAGCTTCTGAAAGCGATTACCTGTCCCCCTCCTATGCTCCAATGACGGATATAATCAAACTCTGTTTTTACATATTGTGAATAGGGAACCCCAAAAACAAGGTATTGGCCATTGTCGTTTTCGTTGTAGGGAATTACATTGGTGAGCAGGGAAAGCATACCGCCGGCACTTTCCAGTTTTATTCGATATTGGTAAAAGTCCAAATCGTTTATTCCAGACTTGCTGTTTTTTGTGTGCGCAAAGTTGGTGGCAAAAATAAGGTTGTTCTCCGTTAACCTTTGGCGTCTTTCTTCAATACTGTTTACTTCATCAAACTGATCATTGTCTACCGTCAGTGTTCCGTTCAACACATCATTTGCGAAACTATTGGCACCGTCGGGAATGGAAAGGGTGGGGTCGTCGGTATCTAAATCATCAAAATAGGATGCATTTTGAGGGTCGTCTTGGAAATCATCGGCAATATCGTCCAAGTTTGAAAAGGTGTTTCTATATACATTGTAGAAATTGTCCGGGTTTACATTTCGAACAAACTCTACGTTCAACAATTCAATATTGTTTTTTAAGCGAGTGGAAGGAGACCAATTATAGGATAATACCGAGTTAAGGGATTGTTTGTCCAAACCAATGTTACGCTGAAAATTGGTACCGGCCGATAATCTGCTTTGGGGCAGCATATAGTAAGGAATTATCCTTTCGGTATTGAACGGTAGCCAAATTCTAGGAAATGTGATGTTGATGTCCCCACCGAGCTCCGAGGTGAAATTTTCGTCCGACAAGGATGCATCGCTCAACAAACCAATTGATCCCCTTGCGGAAATGTTAAGGGTTTCTGCACCTCCAAAAACATTTCTTGTAATAACGGATGCACTAAAAGCGGTGCCGATTTGTTGAATGTTGGAGTGGGTCACATCAAAATTCAAATTCAGGGAATACTTGGACTTGGCGGCCAAATAAATGTTTGTCTCCAATCCGGTTTGTGTGGAATCGGGAATAAACTCAATATTAGGGTATTTAAAAGTGTTTAGGTTGGTAATTTGCCGGTAGGTCCTGATTCGGTCCAAATCCCTGTAAATACTATCTTTTTCAAAGAAAATGGCATCGGCAAGAGCTTTGGGTCTATACCTAAGTTTACCACTATAATAAATGTTATAGTTTTCGTAGGTTTCACGTTGTAGGGTGTCGGTATCCCCGTTGATGTCATAATCAGCGTAAATGTTTATTTCTTTGTGTCGGGCAACCTTGTATGGGTTAATAGAGTCGGTACTGGTGCTTGTGCTTCTAAATTTGTTGATGTTCAATTGCACATCCATCAATTTGTCATCGGCAGAAATAGTGGTATCACGAAGGATATCGTAATTGATTGAGCTTTCCTGAAAATTATAGACTCCCGAATTCCGGAATAAATTGGTCAAGCGTTCCCGTTCTTGGGTAAACTTGCCCAAATCAAATTGATCCCCTTCCTTAACAAAGCTCTTGTTGGCAGCGATGGCATAAATTGAATCCAGTTCCGGAGACGAGATATTTTTCTGAAGCGTATCTATAATGTAAGGTTGGTTCAAGGTGATGCTATACTCAATACTGGCCTTTCGATTTTTATTTCCGTTGATTATCTGATATTCTCCTGTATTGTTAAAGTATCCTTTGCTATTGTAATAGGCTTTTAGCTTGTTGATGGATTTGCTGGTTTCGGCCGTATCGATGATTACGGGTTGCTCCCCGATATTTTTCAGGAATTCGCTAAGTCCTTTTACAAAAAATGATTCCCCAAGCCGGTTCACCTGTTTTTCGGAAAGCAGGTTGTTCAGGCGTTTTTCTCTTTTCTCTTTTCGGTGCAGCCAATCTTGAAATGAAGAATCTGGATTTTCCTTGGCGAGGTTGTAAAGGTTCAATTTTAAGGGGTAGCCTAAAATACTACTGTTCGGTTTTTGCTTGATCAATCCCTTTACCTCACTGCTGTTTACTTTTTCGTCATCGACTAAAATGGTGTTTTTGGTGAGCAATAGCTCATCCTCCTCAACCTTTTTTAAGGTATTGCAACCCAAAATGCTCAGCAAAAGCAACAATAACCCTATTTTTGCCCAGTCGCACGTTACACCAAAAGAACCATTCATAGAAGCCAAAAATACACGATTTAGATGGTTACAAAAAACCAAATTAAACTAGTTGTTAGCCTTAAGCAAAAAAAGTACCGATCTCAACATCGACTCTTTGTGGTCGAAGGTAAAAAGGTAGTGAACGAGCTACTGAAGTCTGGATTGAGACCGTTTCACATTTTTGTGGACGATACCGGATCAACGGAAAAATTCAAAGAGGCAACACTGGTTTCCCAAAAGGAGTTGAAGCAAATGAGCAGCTTAAGCCATCCGAATGGGGTGTTAGGGGTTTTTCATATGACAGAGGCTAACGATATACCTGTTCAGGATTGGGTGGTGGTGCTCGATGCCGTAAGGGATCCAGGCAATTTGGGTACCATAATTAGACTATGCGATTGGTTTGGGGTAACACAATTGGTATGCTCACAAGATACGGTGGATTGTTACAACCCTAAAGTGTTGCAGGCCACCATGGGCTCCATTGCCAGGGTACATATTGCTTATGTTGATATTAAGAAATATTTGAATCAAACAGCCCTTCCGGTTTATGGTGCGTTTATGGATGGTGCATCGGTTTATACATCTGATTTGCCCGATAAAGGTGTTTTAGTGATGGGTAATGAAGCCAACGGCATTTCTAACGAAGTGAGTGATTTTATCTCAAAAAGAATCTCGATTCCCCAGTTTGGCGCACCCACTGCCGAAAGTTTGAACGTAGCCACGGCCACGGCCATTTTGTTGAATGAAATACGAAGGTAGTTTTTGGAACTTGATTTTGATGCCAGAAGTCAGAAGTCAGGAGTCCGATGCTCGATGTCGGAAGTTTGATACAATTAGTGAAATTTGTGTCAAAGTCGGGAGCTTAGAGCCAGAAGTTTGATGCTTGAACTTATTGCATACTGCCACTCCGTTACTGGTTGTTGAATTATTCTGTTGTTGAATTTTGAATCAGAAGTCAGAAGTCAGAAGTCCGAAGTCGAGTGCTGTCTTTTGGAATTTGAGGCTTAATTTTTGGAGTTTGATTCTTACTATTCAAACGTAAAATTGATGAAGATTCCCCGGGTGCGCATTGCAGCTATGTTTCCTGTCCAGGGACTGTTAGGGTCGGCATCGGGAACCAATTCGTCCGTAAGGGCAAAAACACCGCGAATGGATGGCGTGAACTTAAAGTATTCGGTGTAAAAATCAATCCCAAATCCCAGTTCATATCCATACACATTTTGTTTCATCCTAAATTGGCCGCTGCTGTTATCGTCCAGGCTGTCCTCATTGCTCCCTAAATTGATGGAGGCATACACCCCGCCAACAATAAATGGTCTCCAGTTTCCGATTCTGCGGGTACTTGCCTTCAATAACAGCGGGAATCTTATGTAGGTGGAGCGCACTTCGCGTATAGCTTCCGCTTGTGTAGAAAAACCAGGAAAACCTAAGGTTCTGGAGGTGTAGAGCAGTCCAGGTTCAAAACGTGCGTCCAAAAACTCGTTGATTCTAAGTTCGCCTATTAGGCCAACATTAAAGCCAATACTTTTATCTACCAGAATGTCCCTTCCAATATCATCCTTATATTCAAATTGAAAATCGTATTGGTTAAACCCAAGATAATACCCCCAGTTCAAAAGTTTCTTATCCTCATTTTGAAGGTTTACAATGGGGTCACCACCAAATTGGGCCAAGACAGCGGTGTTAGATACTATTAATAGTCCAAAAAGGATAAGAAAATTTTTCATTAATCTATTTTGAAGCCACATAAATGGACGCTACACCCATCGTCTGTGGTTTGTTCTCTACTCCTATAAACCCGATTTTCCTCAAAATATTGTTGAAAGCCTCTCCGTGGGGGAAAACGGATGCCGATTCGCTTAAGTAGGTATAAGCCGACCTGTCCTTGGAAAACAACTTTCCTATGGACGGCATTATATGTTTGGTGTAAATTTTATAGCCCTGCTTAAAAGGGGTTTTGGTGGGAACCGAGGTTTCTAAAACCAAAAAATGACCTTCAGGCTTTAATACGCGATAGATTTCCTCCAGGCCCTTTTCCAGATTTTCAAAGTTTCTGACCCCGAAGGCCACAGTGATCGCATCAAAGGAATTATCCTCAAAAGGAAGGTTTTCGCTATCGCCAACGACCATCTCAATGGTACTTTGGAGGTTCTTGTTGGATACTTTGTTTTTGCCAACTTCCAACATGCCCGGGGAAAGATCCAGTCCCACTATTTTTTTGGCACCTGTTTTTGCCATGGCAATGGCAAGGTCTCCCGTGCCCGTTGCTATGTCCAAAATGGAGTTTGGCGATTTGTCCTTTAAAAAAGCCACGATGCGCTTGCGCCATTTTACATCTGTTCCAAAGGAAATTACACGATTGAGACCATCGTAATTTTCCGATATATTATCGAACATTTGCCTTATCTGGTCTTTTTTGCCAAGCTCGGATTCTTTGTAGGGCGTTACCTTTTTCGACATCGCTTCATTTTGCTGGCAAATATACAACTTAGCTTAAGGGATGAAGACAAAATTATTTATGTAATTTTGCCCTCCAAAGGGATTTATTTTCCGTATTTGGTTAAAAGTATGGAGTTTACATATAGCATACCATTCTTAGTATCATTTGTAACGTGCAAATGGAGTTTATTTAAGAACACATCCTATTCTAATTAATGAGAATCATTATTGCAGGTGCTGGTGAAGTTGGATTTCATTTGGCCAAATTATTGTCCTACGAGGCACAGGAGATCACTTTGATCGATACCGATAAGGAAAGATTGTCCTATGCCGATAACCATTTGGATATTCGCGTGCTTCGGGGCGATGCTACATCGATCCAAGTATTACAAGATGCCCAAGTCGATGGCTCCGATCTGGTAATCGCGGTAACAGCTTCGGAAACCACCAATTTAACCCTTTGTGTGCTTGCAAAACAATTGGGCTGCAAACGTACCATGGCCAGAATTTCCAATACGGAGTTCATGGACAATCGTGATATTATCAAGTTTGAGGAATTGGGTATTGATGAACTGATTTCCCCGGAGCGCTTGGCCGCCACGGAAATACAGTTGATGCTCAACCAGTCCGCTTTTAACGACACCTATCAATTTGAAGAAGGTCTGCTGACCATGTTCGGGGTAATTCTTCCCAAAACCGCACCATTTGTAGGAAAGATGGTGAAAGAGGCAGCCCGAATTTTTCCAGAACTCAATTTTATGCCCATCGCATTACAGCGAAAAGGAACCCAATTTACTTTGATTCCAAGGGGTGACACCGTTTTTAAAGAAGGTGATCAGGTGTATTTCATCACTTCGGACAAAGGAGTGGAAGAACTGTACAAGCTTTCCGGAATGCAAAAACAGGAAATCAAGAATGTAATGATTCTTGGTGGGAGCAAGGTTGGTTATAAAACAGCACGGGATCTTTGCAACAAAAAATTCAACGTAAAACTGATTGAAAAAAACAAGGAAAAGGCATTTGATATTGCCGATGAGCTGCCCCATGCCCTTGTAATAAACGGGGATGGGCGAAATGTGGAGCTTTTGGAGGAAGAAAACCTGGAATCCATGGATGCCTTTATAGCCGTTACCGGGAACTCCGAGACCAATATTATGTCCTGTTTGGTCGCCAAGAGCAAAAAGATCAAGAAAACGATTGCCTTGGTGGAGAACATGGACTATTTTCAGTTGTCCCATTCCATTGGCGTGGATACCCTTATCAATAAAAAACTCCTTGCCGCCAACAGCATCTTTAGATATATCCGAAAAGGAGAAGTTTTGGCGCTAACCCGTTTGAACAATCTGAATGCAGAAATCTTGGAGTTTGAGGTAAAAGCATCCTCATTGGTTAACGGTGAAATTATCCGGGAACTGAATTTTCCCAGGGAAGCGAGTATCGGTGGGGTGATCCGCAACGGGGAAGGAATTATTGCCCTCGGTGACTTTAGAATTGCCGAAGGGGACAAAGTAGTGGTCTGTTGCTTGCCCAAGGCCATTCCAAGGATAGAAAAGCTGTTCCTGTAATGAAGCTCAACACGCGAATCATAATCCATATAATGGGACTTTTGTTGCTTTGCAACGGGTCTTTTATGTTATTGGCCGCTTTGGCCAGTGGAATTTATAAAGATGGTGCCACCATGGATATTATGTTGGCCGCCATTGTGACCATGCTTTTTGGTATTATGGCCATGTTCTATACAAGAGGACATAAAAAAGAGGTCAAAAAGAAAGAAGGGTATATCGTGGTGACCTTCGGTTGGATCATCATGTCCATTTCCGGTATGCTTCCGTATCTTTTTTCGGGAGCAATCCCTTCCATTACCGATGCATTTTTTGAGACCATGTCGGGTTACACCACAACAGGAGCCTCAATTTTGGACGATATTGAAGCATTGCCCGAGGGAATCTTACTTTGGAGGAGCCTGACCCATTGGATCGGGGGAATGGGTATTATTGTGCTGGCAATAGCCATTTTACCACTTTTGGGTATTGGGGGCATGCAATTGTTTGCTGCAGAAGCACCTGGCCCTGGAGGGGATAAGCTTCACCCTAGAATAACGGACACGGCCAAAAGACTGTGGCTCATCTATTTTGGGTACACGGTTCTAGAAGCTTTGTTATTGAAGTTTGCCGGAATGTCATTTTTCGATGCCATCAATCATGCATTGGCAACCATGTCAACGGGAGGGTTTTCCACCAAAAATGCGAGCTTGGCCTTTTGGAACGATCAACCTTTGATCCAATACATCGTAATTCTGTTCATGTTTTTGGCAGGGAGCAATTTTGTACTCAGCTATTTTGCATTGACTGGAAAGGTACAGCGCATCCTTAAGGATGAAGAGTTTAAGTACTACCTTGGTTTTGTGGTGATTTTTGCCATTGTAGTTGCCCTGGGTATTTATTTTAGGGCCGATGTGCCAGTATCTGATTTTCACCCAATGGTGTTGGGAGAAGTAGAAAGCGCCGTTAGGCATGGTTTGTTCCAAGTGGTCGCAGTAATTACCACAACGGGTTTTGTATCAGCTGATTTTACTTCTTGGACACCCTTTTTAACAGTTTTATTTTTTGGGTTGATGTTTCTTGGGGGGTCGGCAGGTTCAACCGCAGGGGGTATTAAAGTAATGCGCCACCTTTTGATTATCAAAAATGGTATTATGGAGTTTAAGCGGACGTTGCACCCGAACGCTATAATTCCTGTTCGATACAACCAAAAAACGGTTACTGAACATATTGTTTACAATGTAATAGCCTTTTTTGTGCTATATATGTTGTTATTTATCATCGGCTCGTTGGTGCTTGGTTTCTTGGGCTTGGATTTTGTATCTGCAGTTGGGGGCTCTGCATCTTCTCTTGGAAATGTAGGCCCGGCTTTGGGTAGCTTAAATCCAGTGAGCAACTACAACAGCCTTCCTGCCGCAGGAAAATGGTGGTGTAGCTTCTTGATGCTTTTGGGGCGTTTGGAACTCTTCACCGTTCTTATTGTGCTGACCCCATACTTCTGGAGAAAGACCTAATAAAAAAACCTCCTGAAGTTGTACTCCAAGAGGTTTTTAAAATTGTTGATGAGATACTGAATCAAGTTCAGCATTACGTCTCAATATATTTAAAGTACTGCCTTAATTCGGGCAATGGCTTCTTTCAATTCTTTTTCTGATGCTGCGTAGGATATACGAATGCAATTCGGGTTTCCGAAAGCTTCGCCGGTAACCGTTGCCACGTTGGCGTGCTCCAATAAATATAGGGAGAAATCGGAAGCATTGTTGATGGTAACTCCGTTCAAGGTTTTTCCAAAGAAATCGGAAATATCCGGGAACACATAAAATGCACCCTCGGGAACGTTGAGGTTGAATCCATCTATTTCACCCAAAAGCTGAAGAACAAGGTCCCTTCTTTCGTGGAACTTGTCGATCATAAATTGGATTTTGCTCACAGGGGCCTCCAATGCGGTGATTACTGCACGTTGCGCTATGGCGTTGGCACCGCTGGTCACCTGTCCTTGCAGTTTTGTGCAGCCCTTGGCAATCCATTCCGGTGCACCGATGTAACCGATTCGCCATCCTGTCATGGCGAATGCTTTGGATACACCGTTCACGGTAATGGTTTTGTCGTACATACCATCAATGCCTGCTATACTTACGTGTCCACCTTCGGTAAAATTGATATGCTCATATATTTCATCGGAAACCACATAAATGTCAGGGTGTTTTTTAAGTACCTCGGCCAAACCTTCCAACTCTTCTTTGCTGTACACCGAACCACTTGGGTTGCACGGTGAACTGAACCAAATCATCTTTGTTTTTGGTGTGATCGCAGCTTCCAATTGCTTGGGCGTCATCTTAAAATCGGTATCGATTTGTGTGAGGACCTCTACAGGAACCCCTTCGGCCAACTTTACAATATCGCTATAGCTAACCCAATAAGGGGCTGGTAGAATTACTTCATCACCAGGATTAAGAACCACCATGGCCACATTAAAGAGCGATTGCTTCGCACCTGTGGAAACCACAATTTGGTTCAAACCATAATCAAGTTTGTTATCTCTTTTGAATTTGTTGGAAATCGCAGTTTTTAATTCCGCATATCCATCAACCGGCGTATAGCTACTGTAATTCTCATCGATGGCCTGTTTTGCGGCATCTTTGATAAAATCAGGGATGTTGAAGTCGGGTTCACCCAAGCTCAATCCTATAATATCCTTTCCTTCATTTCGTAATTCCCGTGCTTTGGCTGCCATTGCCAAGGTTGCTGACGTGGACATGTTTTGAATCCTGTCAGATAAGTGGTTGCTCATTGATACTTCGTTTTTACTGATATTGGAGCGTTGGTTTTTTACCTAGCTCTTTTAAGTGTTTGAAGTGCGAAATTATAGCTTTTCTGGTAGTTTTATATTCGTGGTAAGGCAAATTGAACTCCTGAGCAGTCTGTTTCACAATTTTGGAAATATTTGTGTAATGTATGTGACTGATATTGGGGAAGATGTGGTGTTCTACCTGATGATTCAACCCGCCTGTAAACCAGTTTACAATTTTGTTTTTGGTACCAAAATTCACCGTGGTGAACAATTGATGGATGGCCCAGGTGTTTTTCATATTTCCCGCTTCATCAGGCAATGGGGTCTCCGCATGGTCCACAATATGCGCCAATTGGAAAACCACACTCAGAATCACTCCTGCAACATAGTGCATAATAAAGAATCCAAGCAATACTTGCCACCAAGCGACATCAACAAAAACCATGGGTAGTACGATCCAAATGGTTATGTAGATTACTTTTGTTATGACCAATGTACTCCAGTTGATTACGGGGTTTGGTAATTTGCCGTAGCTCAATTTCCTCTTCATGTAACGGTACATTTGCTGGAAATCAGTGGTGATGGCCCAGTTAAAGGTCAATAAACCATAAAGCAAAATGGAGTAGTAGTGTTGAAATTTATGGTGTTTTCTCCACTCGGCGTGTTTGGAGAATCGCAGTACCCTGCCAGCTTCCATATCCTCATCGTGTTCGTGGATGTTGGTATAGGTATGATGAAGCACGTTGTGCTGAACCTGCCAGTTGTAAACGTTGCCCGCTAGAATGTAAATACTGCTTCCCATGAGTTTGTTCACCCATTTTTTATTGGAATAGGCACCATGGTTTCCATCGTGCATCACATTCATTCCAACTCCTGCCATTCCTACGCCCATTGTTACGGACAGCAACAAATAGGCCCAAAAAGGCAAGTCAAGTGTTAATATCAAAAAGTATGGGGTCAAAAAAATGGCAAACATCACTATTGTTTTTAAGTGAAGTTTCCAGTTACCGGTTTTCTGGAGGTTGTTTTCTTTAAAGTATTCGTTTACTCGTTTGTTCAGTGTCCTAAAAAATTTTGCCGAATCTCTTCTTGAAAACCGGACGGTACTCTTATCCATAAAAAAATGTTTTTACAAAGGTAACTAAATTGGCTCTTAACAATGTACTATATGTTGTTAGAACGGTGTTAAGGTCTATAAAAGTATTAATTTTGACAAAAATAATGTCCAGTATATGAAAGCGGAACTTGTATTCAAATATTTTACGACGCTCAACGACGAACAGCGAGAGCAGTTTGCCAGGTTGGATGCGTTGTATAAGGATTGGAACCAAAAGATCAATGTGGTTTCAAGAAAAGATATAGATGAGCT
>Ga0070727_10003970_pt1 | contig 12921 bp, 11 predicted proteins | sample tdAd472_FD_66722 | JGI IMG/M metagenome (GOLD analysis project Ga0070727, IMG submission 66722) | Marine sediment microbial communities from the Atlantic coast under amendment with organic carbon and nitrate - tdAd47.2 | ecosystem: Environmental > Aquatic > Marine > Coastal > Sediment | place... | reverse complement strand
GGGCGGAAGCAGCCGGCGGGCGCCTCGGGGACGACCCGAACCCGCGCGCGGTCGAGGCCGAGGGCCTGGCTGACCTGCTCGGCGGCGTGTTCGCTCGGGGTGACCACGCACGCCGCGCGGCGCGCCGCAGCCCCCGCCTCGCGCTGAAACAGCGCGGCGAAGCCGGGCTGGGTCAGCTCCGGGTGTGTGCAGGGGATCGCGTCGTGGATCGTGATCACCGACGGGCAAGGCAAGACGGGCGGGAGCGCGAACAGGGCCGAGTGGTAGACGTCCACGTCGAGCTCCTGGAGTAGGCCAGGGAGGGTCAGCGCCGCCTCCAGCGGGTCACGCGGGCGAAACTCGGGTGCGGCCTCGCTCAGCGCACGCACCTGGAGCGGCAGAGCGAACTGTGTCGCGAGCTGGGCCAGCGTCCGGGTGTAGCGCCCGATCCCGGTCTGGTTCACCGCCGTTCGGTCGTCGATCAACACGTTCATGCCGCGCTCCTCATGACCCAAATTCTGCTGAGCGAGGGCCTCGGTCGATATGCACGACCCCGTCCAAAGACGTGACCTTTGGGCGGCGTAAGTCACCTGTTGGTGGGCGAGTCGAGGGAAGACGTGACCTCTCCGCAGAGGAACGTGACCCCACCTCCCAACGAGGCTTTAATGCGAGGGGAGGTACCCCCGTGAGCAAGCCCTCGACCCCCTACCACCGGATCCGCAGCGTGGAGTTCCGCGGCGGGTTCCTGCGCGGGACGTCGCTCGAGTTCGGGCCCAACCTCAACTGCGTGATCGGCGGCCGGGGGACCGGTAAGACGACGGTGCTGGAGGCGATCCGCTTCGCGCTCAAGCGCCTGCCCGAGCACGACAAGCGCCGTCGGCGCAAGATCGAGAGTCTGATCGAGGCCAACCTCGGCAACGGCACCGTGCGCGTCGAGATCGAGACCCAGGACGGCAGCCGCTACTACGTCGAGCGCGGGCGCGGCGAGGAGCCGCTGGTTACCGACGCCAAGGGGGAGCCCGTCGCGCTCAGCTTCGACAGCGGGCTGCTCTTCGACGTCGACGTGTTCAGCCAGCACGAGATCGAGGAGATCGCGACGGACCCACGCTCACAGCTGACCTTGCTCGACCGCTTCGTGAGCCGCGAGCTGCGCGAGCTGGAGGAGCCGCTGCGCGACACGGTGCGCGAGCTGAACGAGAACCTGCGCGCGACCCTCCGCAAGCAGCGACGGGAGAACGAGCTGCGCGACGACACCCGTGACTTGCCCAACGTCCGCCGTCGGCTGCAGGAGCTGACCATCGACGGCGACGACGAACGCTCGGATACCCTCCGCGGCCAGAACGAGTTCAAGCGCTTGCGCGAAGCCGAGGTGCGCTTCTCCGACCGGCTGGGGACGCTGTGCGAGACGACCCAGCAAGACGCCAGCGCCATGGCCGAACGCACGCAACGCGACCTCGAGCGCGCGCTGGCCGTTGAGCTCGACGGCTCCCCCAACGTCGAGCTGACCGACCATATCCGCGAGGTCACCGAGCGACGGATCCGCAGCGCGATCGAGGCCTACCGCGTGGCGGAGCAAGAGGCCGAAATCGCGCTCGAGACCCTGAAGTCCGGCCACGAGACCCTCGCCCAGGCCCACCTCCGCCAGGAGAAGAACTACCGCGACACCATGGACGCCTTCGAGGAGGATCGCGAGCGGAGCCGCGAGCGGGTCCACCTGGAGAACCGGCAGGCGACCTTGGAGGACCTCAAGGCCGAGCTGGAGCGACACGAGACCGACCTCCTGACCCTCGCCGAGCAGCGCACCGAGTTGAGGACACGGCTCTCGGACCTGCGGGACAAGCGTTACGAGCTGCGGGCGCAGGTGGCGCGCCAGCTGAGCGAGGACCTGGCGCCCTTGATCCGGATCCGCGTCGAGCCCCTGGGCAACCGCGACGCCTACCGCGACGTGTTGACTCAGGCCTTGCGCGGGTCACGCCTGCGCTACGGGACTCTGGTGTCGCAGATCGTGAAGACCCTCTCGCCGGCGGAGCTGGCGGGCATGATCCAGCGCGAGGACCGCGAGGCCTTGCGCCAGGCGCTCCAGATCGAGGCCGACCGCGCCACCCGGTTGATCATGCAGCTCAAGGACAGCGAAGACGTCTGCACGCTGGAGACCGTCGAGCTGCACGACAAGCCCGTGATCGAGCTCCGTGACGGCAACGCCTGGAAGAGCTCGGAGGAGCTGTCTACGGGGCAGAAGTGCACCACCGTGCTCCCGATTCTGCTCCTGCGCAGCGAGCGCCCGCTGGTGATCGACCAGCCCGAGGACAACCTCGACAACGCCTTCGTCTACGAGACGATCGTGACCAGCATTCTGGCGGTCAGGGATCGGCGGCAGCTCGTGTTCGCGACCCACAATCCGAACATTCCCGTCTTGGGGGAGGCGGCGCGGGTGTTCGTGCTCCGCTCCCACGGGCGCAGCGCCGAGCTGGCGAAGGTCGGGGACGTCGACGAGCTGCGCGGCGAGATCGAGGGGCTGCTGGAGGGGGGCTCGGAGGCCTTCCGCATGCGCATGGAACGCTACGGGTACTAGCGTGAGCAGGCGGCACCCCCTAGGTCAGGCTGCGGAGGCGCTCGAAGACTCGAGCTGGGCCGTGCGACGCGAGGCCGCGATTCAGATCGCGGCCTGGACCCAGTCGCTGAGCCAGCGACAGCACGACGCCGTGCGGCGCGCCCTCTGCAAGGCGGCGGCCGACGCCAAGTGGGAGGTGCGCAAGGCCGTGGCTACGGCGCTCGGCAACCCCGAGCTGGAGGCCAACCGCTCCCTCGAGCGCGCGCTGGCCGCGTTGGAGGACGACCCCAACGGCTGGGTGCGCGAGGCGGCGCGCGCGGCGCTCGCGCGGCGCCAGGCCCCGCCGCCCGACCACCCCGGGCGCAGCGATCCCACGCTGGAGTTCGTCGCGACCCAGGTCGCCGAGTTCGGGCGCAGGGCGCGGACCCCGCGCGCTGCCTACGAGCTCGCCCAGGCCGTGGGCGGACGCTACTACCGCGACCTGAGCGCCGAGATCGCCCACGAGATCCGGACCCTGGTCACCCCGATCCAGGCCAACGCCCAGTTCCTCCAGCGCTACCTGGTCGACAACGCCTTGCACGACGCCCAGACCGAGCGCGCCCTGGGGACGATCCTCGAGCGCACCGAGCTCTTGGAGCAGCTGCTGCGCGACCTGCAGGAGTACTCGGGGCCCAGCCGGGAGACCCACCACGAACACGGGCTGCGGGAGCTGTTGGAGCGCGCCGTACGCTTGGCTCAGGACCGAGTCGCCGAGCTGGGCGGAGAGCTCGAGCAGGTCGAGCTCGAGCTGAACTGCACCGAGGCGCTGTGGGTCGTCGGGGCTCCGCTGCGCTTGCGGCGGGCGCTGGCGAACGTGATCGCCAACGCCTACCAGGCCATGGACCAGGGCGGCAAGCTCACCGTGCACGCGACCTCGGGCGGCGATGGCATGGTCACGGTGCGGGTGTCCGACACGGGCTGTGGAATGAGCGAGCGGGACGTACGCGCGGCGCTCAAGCGCTTCAACACCACCCGCAAGGACCAGGGCGGGACGGGGCTGGGGTTGCCGATCGTGAAGCGGATCGTCGAAGAGCTGCATGGCGGCCGGCTGCTAATCGAGAGCACGCCGGGGAGCGGGACCACGGTCCAGATCGACCTGCCCCAGGAGGAGGTCCTGTGACGCGAGCGCGGGTGTTGGTGATCGAAGACGACAACGCGATCCAAGAGGTCGTCGCCATGCAGCTCAAAGGGCGCTACGAGCTCCTGTTCGCCAACAGCAAGGCCGAGGCGCTGGTCATGCTGGAGCAGCCCCTGGACGGTGTGCTCCTCGACATGCGGCTGCCCGAGGAGCGCGGGGCCATGGAGGCCTACGACGAGGTCGGGGTCGAGATCCTCGACGAGATCCGCGGGCGCGCGTTGACCCGCAAGGGCACCCAGGTTCCGCTGCCGGTGGTGGTCATGACCGCCTACGGCGACACGTATCAGGTGCCCGTGAACCTGCTCGTCCGCCACGGCGCCAACGACTACGTCGCCAAGCCCTTCGCCGAGGAGGAGTTGGTCGAGAAGCTGGAGCGCGCGTTCGAGGGCGTCAACGCGCTGCTGCCCCCGGCAACGGGTCCAGGTTCCGGCCAGCTGAGGGTCGCCTTCTGCGCGCGGCAGCAGTGCGTCTATGTGGAGACCCTCCCGCCGATCAAGGGCGCGAGCTACCAGCTCTTGGACCTCTTGCGGCCCCTGTTCGAGGAGGACCTGGCCAAGCGGCTGGCCGCCGCGCACTTCCGCGGCATGCGGGCGGGCGAGCTCGCGCACGCCCTGGGGATCGAGGAGTCCACGGTTCGACGGCGCGTGACCCGCTTGCGGAAGCGGCTCGCCAAGGAGTCGAAGGCGTGTCTAGGGCGCGAGATCGGCAAGGCGCACCTGCTGGAGAACATGCGCGACTGGCTTGGCTACCGCCTCAACCCGCGCTACGTACGCTTGCTCGATCCAGAGGAGATGCCCGCTCGGGGGTGAGGTCACGTCGGCTGGGACGAAGGTCACGAACTTCCTCGACAGCCCCGCCGCGAAGCGGGTTAGGGGAGGCCGGGGTCACGTCTTCGGTCGCTGGTGTCCACATACTTCGAGGCGCGAAACAGCCATGATTCAGCACCACCAAGGAGCTGCACATGGCCCACCTTCACCCCAACCGCGAGAGCGCAGAACCCATTGACCTGGCCAGCGGGCGGGCCGGAGTCCCGGACTTCGACGCCCGCGGGCGTCCGTTGCTCTACTTCGCTCAACCTCACGGCGCCTACTGCCCCGAGTGCGTGCGCTTGGGTCAGGTGCCCTACGGCAGGACGCTGGCGGACGCCGTCCCGCGCTCGCACGGGGTCATGGGTCGCTGCGACGCCTGCAGGAAGCTCTGCCGCGCACCGCGTGGTCCGGATCCGAGCAACGTCGCCGAGGCCGTCGCCCGCGCGCTGAACTCCGACGAGGCCCTTGCCGACGACGACGCCTGGGCCTCGACGCGGCGTGCCTCTGCGCAGTCGGAGCGGCCGGCCTGCGTAGAGCTGGTCTTGGGTGACGCCCTCTACCGCTGCGTGATCGAGCGCGTGGCCTAGGCAAGGAGGCGGAGAGATATGAGTGAGGCCGACCTGCTCGCAGCGATCGTCTCGTCGGGGCCGCTGGCGGCGGCTTTGGGCGCGGCGGTCGTCGTGCTCTGGCGAGCGTTGAAGCACGAGCGTGAGCGCAACACCGAGTTGCACCGAGAAGTCATCCAGTTCCTGAGGGAGATCCGAAATGAAGAACGTGCCAGCAGAGACGAACTCTGACTCGATCGAGGAGGGGCGCACGCGACGCTACCTGGCGGCCAACCCTGCGCGCAGGGCGCTGTTGGCCCGGCGCATGCGCCAGTGCGCAGCGGGCTACCTGCGCCGGATCGAGGCGTTGGGTGGAAGTGGGGTCACCGCCCCGCTGGACCCGCGCGCGCCGGAGGCGCGTCGTTCTGCGCGCCGGCGCGCCATGGAGGAGGTGGCCCTGGCTTGGAAGCCGGGGGAAGCCTTCCCGGACGTGCACTACACCGACGTCGAGCAGGAGACCTGGCGCAGGGCGTTCCGGGACGTCGAGCGGGTCCAGGACCGCTGGGCGTGCGTGGAGCTCTGTCGCGCCAGGCAGGCGCTGGCTCTACCGCCGGACCGGGTCCCCAGCCTCCAGTTGCTCGACCAGCGGCTGAACCAGCTGGCCGGGTTTCGCTTGGAGCCGGTCCCGGGGTTGGTGCCGGCGCAGGACTTCTTCGCCAGCCTGGCGCGGCGTCGCTTCCCGACCACGCTCTACGTGCGCGAGCTCGGCGCCCACGCCTACACCCCGGAGCCCGACGTGATCCACGAGGTGCTCGGTCACGCGGTGTCTCTGGCGCTCCCCCGGATCGCCGATCTCTATCAGCGATTTGGCGTCGCCGCGGGGCGCAGCGACGGCGCTGGATTGGTGCAGCTCGAACGGGTGTATTGGCACGCGCTCGAGTTCGGCCTGGTCGAGACGCCAGGGGGTCTGCGGGCGCTGGGGGCTGGCTTGCTCTCGTCGTGTGAGGAGCTGGCGGAGATCGAGCGCGTCGAGCACGTCCCTTGGGACGTGGGGTGCATGGCGCAGGCCCCGTTCTTGACCACGCAACCGCAGCCGCGGCTGTTCGTGGCCGAGAGCTTCGACCGCGCGCTGGCGTCGGTCGAAGCCTGGCTGAAGGAGTTGGGCGTATGAGGGCGCTGGGACTGATCGGAGTGCTCGCCTTGGCAGGTTGCAGCGGTCTGCACACCGGCTACGTGCGCGCGGACCGCTTGACCTTCGAGGCCGTGGGAAAGGAGTACCGCGGATACGTCGAAGCCGACGCGGACCTCACGACTGCGGAGCGCGAACGACGCCTGCGGACCCTGGCCTCCTGGGAGGCGCGCGTGCGAGCTGCGGAGGAGGCGCTGAGTGAGTGAGCTGAAGCAGCTGCTGGCGGCCGCGGGCGAGCAGATCCTGGAGCGTGCGCGGGTCAAGCCCGAGTGGGGACAGCTCAACGACCTCGCGCGAACGCTGGTGGCCGAGGCCACCGCCGAGTTGGCGAAGCTCTCGGTGCTGGCCCTCGCGGGTCACGACGTCGAGCGCGAGCTAGCTCACGCTCGCGCCACCGTAGCGAACTGGTCGTTCGTGGGCGCGGCGACTGCCCGCGCGTTGCTGCGGGAGACCCTGGAGGAGGCAGCGCTCGTCGCAGGCGGCGTCCTTCGTCGCTTCGTGCTGGGCAGCTAACGCGGGGGCCGAGTTCATGCGCGGGGCGCGTGTCGCCTCAGGCGCTTGCCGCTACCCTCGGTTCGGTTCGTCGCCACGGCACGAGCACCTGCATTGCCTCAGGCGCACCGCTGCGCGAGGTCTTGCTCGACGAGTCGTCGGATCTCTGGAGTTGCGGGGTGGCAAACCGCAGTCTCCGGGTGCGGGCGGGGCAGGCGTGGATGGGGTGGGCACACGATCGCATTGCACTGTCCGAGGCGGCGCTTGAAGCTCAAGAGCCGGTAGCTGAACTCGACGTCCATACCGCCGTGAGGGTGAAGGTGAGCCGCGAAGTCTCCGACCTCCTGGAAGAGGCTTCGCCGTGCGATCCAGGCTCCGCCTTGGACATGGAGCAGTCGCTCTCTCGGCAGCTGGTCGGGTGACCAACCTGGCGCGTAGCGGTCGCTAGAAAGAAGAAAGCCGGGGCTCCACACGTCGCCCGCGAGGTCGACTTCAGGGTGCCGCTCCATGTAAGCAAGGAGTCGCAGGTCCCACCCGGGCTGCGTGACCATGGCGTGACTCGCGCAGAGGTAGACGACGAACTCCGTGTTGCACTCCGCGAGGGCGAGATTCGTGGCAGCTGCGCACTTCAGGTTCGTCTCATTCTCGATCAAGTGGAGCTTGCCGGCTTTGCTTCGTTCACGGAGGAGCTCGCGGGTCCCGTCGGTCGAGTCGTTGTCTACGACCACGAGCTCGAACGGGCCGGCCGTGTAGCGGTCGAGGGCCCGGAGGAGGCCACTCACGTTGGGGTGGTGGTTGTGGGTCACGAGCACGACGGAGAGCCGGGTGGCCACAGGAGCGAGGGAAGCGAAGTCCAGCCCAAGGTCGTGGACGGTCCATGCGATTTGCTGCATTTGCACGTCGAAGCTCGCCTGGCCGTTGGTCAGGGGAGCGAGGTCTCGGAATCGATCGGCGTAGTTCGTTCCACCGTCGATCCCCAGAGTGCGCAACGTGCGCACCCCGGAGCGGCCGAGGAGCCGAACGACCACGTCCCCGGAGAAGAAGCCGCCCTCCACCAGCGGAGCTCCGCTTCTGTGGGGGCCCGGCCAGGTTCCCAGATCGTAGGTCAAGAGCCTGCCGGCGCGTGCCAGCTCCGAGAGCGCGGGAAGGCGTCGGACCCACTCGGCGAGGGTCGACTCTCCAGCGCTGAATGCGACGTGGGGGTGCCAGGGCATGACAAGGCACCGGCACCGCTCCAAGAGCTCTGAGCCCAGGTCTTCGATCACGTCGATATCGATCGCATGCGCGAGTTCGACGTCAACCTCTCGAGCGACGTGGTTTAGGCCAAGGAGTCGATAGGCGCTCGTGTCGACCTCGTTCAGGTGGGCGAAGCTGGGTCCCTTGCCGAGGATCAACCACGGTCGGTCGTCCTCGGCGGTTTCGGCCAGGTAATGGGGCAGGGTCCGTAGGTCCGGGGCGGGATTCGGGTGCTGGGTCATGGTGGAACTCCTCCATGCATAGGGTGGAGGATTTGGCGGTCGAAGTATGTGGACGAGCCGCGGAGAGAGGTGACCTCGACCCCCGCCTAAGTCCATGGGCTGCAGGGCTGGCCCGTCGGAACGTGACCTTTCCGCTGAGGACGTGACGCCAGGCCTATGCGTCTCGTCAGACCCATGCCTTGGGGAGGACTTGTCCCGGCGGCTCTCTGATTGGGGGGGGCGGGTCGAGCTATTCCCCCGGGCGTCGGACAGCTTGACCTGGCGGCCCCTACCGCCGAGGCACGCGACGACCCGCGGGTGCAGGCGCCGCGGGAGTGAGCCGCCTGGTCCTCGGGCGCCGTGCGAGGGACTCGACTCGCGCGCTGGGCGCACTGCGGGCGCCGTGCGAGCCACCGGAGCGACTCGTAGCGTGGTCGGGGAGCGCGCGACGCCTCACTCGACGTGCTCGCGCTGCGGTCGGGGGGCGCGCTACGTCGGGCTCGACGCGCTCGTAGCGCGGAGGGCTGGCCCACTACGCGCCACTCGACTTGCTCGTAGCGTGGTCGGGGAGCGCGCTACGCCTCACTCGACGTGCTCGTAGCGCGGAGGGGCCGCGCCCTACGAGTCGGTCGCCTCGCTCGTAGGGCGCGGGGGGCGTGCCCTACGAGCAGGTCGACCCGCTCGTAGGGCGCGGGTGGCGTGCCCTACGTCCGGGTCGACCCGCTCGTAGGGGGGTGGGGGTGCGCCCTGCGAGTAGCTCGACCCGCTCGTAAGGCGGTGGGGGCGCGAGTTACGCCTGACTCGACCGGTTCGTAGCGCGGTGGAGGCGCGAGTTACGCCTGACTCGACCGGTTCGTAGCGCGGTGAGGGCGCGAGTTACGCCTGACTCGACCGGCTCGTAGCGGGGTGGAGGAGCCCTCCGCGCGACTCGGCTCCCTTCCCCGGCGCGACACCCCAACCAGGTGCGAGGAAGTGGCTTACGCCGCGGCAGGGGGGGTGCCCGCAGATTTTTCTGATTTTCTCGCTCACAGTTTCGCCGTTTTTCGATCTTTCCTTAGTAGGGCCCTTCGCTCTACCGAGCGCAGGGAGGTCCCGGAAAGGAGGACGTCATGACGTCCGAAACGCTGCTGCTCGACACCACGCTGCTCTCGCTCTACCGGTTCACGGTCCGGCGCGGGAACTTCTGCCTGCGGCGGATCCGCGAGATCCTCGGGTCGCGCGGCTTCGAGGCGCTGGTGCCCGCCGTCGACCGCGCGCTCGAGGTCCACTGGTCCACCAGCGAGCTGGAGGCCGCCTACCGGCCGTCGCGGCGCAACACGGTCCACGGTCGCGAGGCGGTCGAGCTGGACAAGGAGCTCATGCGCGCGCTGCGCGCGCTCCACGGGTGCCTGGCGCTCACGGTCGGCGCCTTCGGCCCGGACTCGCCCCAGGGCGGGACCGCGGCCAGGCTCCGCGAGGCGCTGTTCCCCGACGGCCTCGGTCGGATCAACGACATGGCCTTCGTGGAGAAGGAGTCCGAGGTCACGGCCATGCTGAACCGGCTCGCGGAAGAGCCCGAGCTCGCCCAGGCGGTCAGCGAGCTGGGGAGCGCCGCCCTCGTCGAGCGGCTGGCCGAGGTCACCGAGCGCTATCGCGCGGCGATCCAGGTGAAGAAGACGACGTTCGCGGAGGTGCGCGAGGCGCGTCGTGCTTGCCAGGAGCAGTTGATCCGGGTGATGGTGCACCTGATGTCGCGCAGGGTCTCCCCCGACCTCGCGCCGGAGGAGGGCCAGGCCCTCGACCTCGCGTTGGGGGAGCTCCTCGGCCACCAGGAAGCGATCCGCCGGCTCCGCCGCCAGCGCCGCGACCCCGAGGTGGCCGAGCTCGAGCTCGGCTGGGACGACGAGTCGGCGGAGCTCGACGACGACGAGTCGGCGGAGGGCCCGCTCCCCGATGGCGGCGAGCAGGCCGAGGGTGCCCTACTCGGCGGCGACGAGACGGCCGAGGAGCGGGAGCCTGGCGCCCCACCCCCGTTCGCCCAGCCGCTCGATCCGCCCCCGGCCGACCACGACGGCGCGGGCGCCAGCGTGGCGTAGCTAGGCTCGCCCCGTGTCGCGCCTCCGGGTCGGCCGAGGGCGCGACGCGCTTGGCCGCGAACTCGACCCCGGTCTTGGGGTCTCGGACGCGGAGCACTTCGCCTGCGCCGCCCGCGCCGAGTCGGCCGACCACCACGTCGTCACCAGACTCTCGCCGAGGGTCAGGGCGCGACCTCCGGGGTTAGCCCTTGCCCTTGGCCTTGCCCTTGCCTTGCTCGCGGGCCTTGGTCGGCTTCTCCATTTCGGTCACGATCCGGCCGTTGCGGAACACGGTCACCGTGCCCGTCGACTGGCTGACGGTGACCGCGAAGCAGCTGGTGACGAAGGTGATCGCGGCGGCCGCCTGGTGCCGCGCCCCCAGCCCGCGGGGGAGGCTCTCCTCGGGGACCGAGGTCGTCTTGAGGTAGGTCCCCGAGGAGAGGACCACACCGTCGCCGCGGACGACGAACGCCCCGTCGACGGTCGCCAGCTCCTTGAGCGTCTCCTCGAGCGAGACGTCGAGGAGATTGCGCTTCGCTTCGGGGTAGCCGTGGAAGGGGTTGAGGATCCGCTGGCGGGTGAGGGGCAGCACCTTCTCGCTGTCGCCGACGACGAACAGCGCGCCCACCGCCTTGCCTTCGCGGCCCTCGCTGCCCAGGTCCGCCGCGATCTCGACCACCCGCGCCAGGACCTCGGGGGAGACGTCGCTGACCACCTCGCCCTCGGAGGACGAGAGCGGGTCGCCCCCGTCGCCGAACACGTCGAACTCGCGGCCGATCTCCATGACCAGCACCGTGTCCAAGGACCCGCTCTCGCGGTCGCCGGCGAGGCACACCACGCGGTCGCCGCCCTGGACCAGGCCCTGAGAGAGCGCGAGGAACACCGCGACCTTGACCTGGCCCATTCGTGTCAGGGCGACCCCCGGGATCTTGATCGCCTGCTTGAGCTCGTCGACGAGGGCCACGCGCTCTTCTTCGCTGCGGGTGGCGTAGATCACCCGCCCCTTGAGCACCGGCGGGGGTTGCCAGTCGGCCTCGCGGATCGCGTCGGTGTAGACGAACAAGGCGGCCGCCGCGGTCTCCTCGGCGAGGGCCTCGGCGTGCGCGAGCATTTTGCGCGTGAGGTCGACGCCTTCGCTGACCCGCTTCAGCGGTCGAGACGATCCTGAAGTGTCGGCCACGTGCTCCTCCTCCGCGGGATCATAACGAACCTCCGGAACGACGCCGGGGAGGGCGGCTGCCCTCCCCGGTGTCCAGTCGTGTGGCAGAGCCGGTGCTAGAAGGAGCGCGTCTCCAGGGTCTCGGGGCCAAAGAACGAGGAGTCCTCCTCGTCGGACTTGGGCTGGCTCCCGATCCGGGTCTGGATCTGGAAGCTGCCGCCGTTGCGCGAGCCCTCGAGCTGGATCGAGTCGCCCGCGTGCAGGCCCTGGATCACCCGCCGCAGGTCTTCGCCCGACTGCAGGCGGGTGCCGTTGAACGTGCGCAACACGTCGCCCTCCTGCAGCAGCTCGGCGGCGGTCGAGCCGGGGACGATCGACGTCACCCGCACCCCGCCCTCGGCGTTCTCGTAGCCGATCCCGAGGAACGCGCGCTGCTTGCCCGGCGCGACCTTGGGCGTGTGGGGGGCCTGAGGCGCCCGGGGAGCGCGCAGGGTCCGGGTCCCGGCCCGAGGAACGCGCAGGGTCTCGGTGCGGACGCGGGGCCGGGCCGGCGCGGCCTTCGTGCTGGCGTGTTGCTTGAACACGACCCGCGCGACCTTGCTGCGCTTGATCTCGACCCGGCCGAAGTCGGCCTTGAGCCGCAGGTGCTCGCCGTCCATGGACTCGAGCTCGCCCGAGAGCACGTCGCCGTTCTCGAGGAACACGCGGTCCTTGGCGCCGCGCTGCTCGGCGTGGAAGAACGCGTTGCCCGAGCGGCGGGTGAAGTCCACGCCGTCGAAGCCGAAGGGCATGTTGCCGTCCTTGCTGCGGAACTCGTAGATCCGCTTCGCGGGGGTCGCCCGGCGGACGCGCTTGCGGATCGTGTGCGGGACCTGCTCGAGGGCCTCCTCCAGGGCGCGCATGGCCTTGCCGTCGAGCGCCTTGCCCTTGAGCGCCTCGTGGACCTGCTTGCGGATCTTGATCGGGAGCTCGCCCCAGCTGTGGTCGTCGTCGAGGTCCACGCCCTCGAGCTCGAACTCGAAGCGCTGCTCGCCGTCGTGGTCCTCGTCGTCGAGCACGATCACCGCGTGGGCCTTGGTCTCGCCCTTCCCGTCCTGGCGGAGGACGATCTTGCGGCTGTGCTTGCCGTCGCCCTGGCGGAGGACCATGACGTGCTCTTCGCCCTCGTCGCCGGGCACGAACACGACCCCGGGGCGACCCTCGCGGTCTTCGCCCTCGATCACGATCACGCGCTTCTCGCCGTCCTTGGCGCGCTCGACCCACACGCTCTGCGCCTGCTTGCCGGCGACCTTCTTCTTGATGACGACGCGCTTGCCGTCGGGGGTTTCGATCACCTCGACGTCTTCGTGGTGGCCGTCGTGGCCGTGTCCGTCGAGCTTCTTGATGACGACGCGCTTGCCGTCGGGGCCCTCGGTGACGTCGACGTCGACGTCGACGCGGGGGCCGGCGTGGCCGTCGCGGACGACCTTCTTCTTGATGACGACGCGCTTGCCGTCGGGGGTTTCGATC
>Ga0070727_10003963_pt1 | contig 12934 bp, 6 predicted proteins | sample tdAd472_FD_66722 | JGI IMG/M metagenome (GOLD analysis project Ga0070727, IMG submission 66722) | Marine sediment microbial communities from the Atlantic coast under amendment with organic carbon and nitrate - tdAd47.2 | ecosystem: Environmental > Aquatic > Marine > Coastal > Sediment | place... | reverse complement strand
GTGACTTTTGCTTCTTTGTGTCAGACAAAGAAGTCGCCGAAGGCACATTTAAATAAAAGGGGCAAGGACATATCCATTTTCGGTAAAGTAAATTTTATCCATTTATTGGCCTATCGACCACCCCACTTCAGAAGTTTTCTTGAACTATGGCTTAGTAAACTTCTGAAGTCTTGGCCCCACCCATGCAGGTGTTTTTCAACTTTATTCCGCCAAACGCACTAAAGCCTTCGGTGTTGAAATACCCTGCGTCAATCGAGATACCACTAAAATAGATATCAAACCAGAAGCCATGGCCAAGGTTCGAAACGGGAATAATACAACACCATCCTCAATCATCGGATAGGGTAGAAGTATAGGGAGTCCCAAGGTGGTATCCCCGCCCCCAAATCGGAGTATAAAGGAGACGGTGAAGCCTGCGACGGCCCCATAGGTGTTGGCCTTGGGATCAAAGAGGGCGCAGACCAGTGGAGGAAATAATAGGCAATAAACAAAGTCGCTACACAAGAACCATAATTCATAAATACTCTGAATATTAAGGGCTAAAAGTGTCGCCGCTATCCCAATAATCCAGATAGATCGCTGAATAATTTTTTGCAATTTATTGGGACTGATATCAGGTTGAACCAATGGTCGGAAAACATTCCAAGCACTCATAGAAGAGGCCGAAAGAATCGAAGAATCTACGGAGGACATCACCGCGGCAGCCACCGCACCCAAGGCAATCGTAGCCACCCAGGTGGGGGTGAGATAACGGGCTACCCAGGGTAGGGTAGAGGCAGCATCTGGAGGGGGCGTGAGGCCTAGACTCGTCCAATCAGCAGCAGTACTAGCGATACCAATTAATATCGGTGGTACGGCTGCAATGAGACAAACGATCCCAGCTAGAATCGATAGGCGTACAGCCGTTTTTTCATCTTTCGCAGAAAGCACCCGTTGGAAATAAACCTGCCACGGTATGCCACCAAACATCAGCAATAAGGCATAATCCCACCAGTTCCAGTAGTAGCTGCCTAGCGCTTCTCGGCTGGGGAAAAAGCTGGCTGCTGCTCCTTTTTTCTCCTTGTAGACCGACCAGGCTGCATCCAAGCCGCCTACCATATCCAAGGCATAAGGGACCACTAAGAAAAGCCCGAGTAGCAAAATGATCATTTGTGCAAGATCGGTAAGGGCTACGGCCCACAAGCCGCCCATAGCCGTATAAGCAATGGCAATCAAAGCGGAGAGAACAATGGCAGCGGCTATATCCAAGCCTAGGACGGTGCCAAACGTACTGCCTAGCGCAGTGAGGATAGCAGCGGTCCAAAAGATTTCGCCAGAAAGAGCAGGTAAGAATAGAACGGCAGCCATCCGTTTGCCAAAACGTTGCTCCAACGGATCCAACATCGTCCGAAAGCGATAATGCCGCATTTTACGGGCAAAAAACAGGCCACCGATAATCAAGCTCATCGCATACCCCCAAGGCGCTTGTACCCAAACCAATCCAGCATCAGCTGTATATTCAGCTGTACCATTGACATAGCCACCACCTACCCAGGTGGCACTCATCGTGAAAATGGCTATCCCTAGCGGAATCTCCCGCCCAGCCAACATAATTCCGGTAGAATCATTTGATCGCTTGAGCGTCGCTGCATAGGCTCCCAAACCGAAAATTAGGCCATAGAAAATCACCATAGAAAAGAAGGCAGGCCAATTGACGTCCAACTCGGTGAAGAAACGTAAGTATAGCCCAATCGCACCTAGGAATCCGAGCAACAGTAGTGTCGGAACTAGCACCTTCCTTTTATTATCCTGCATGGTATTTATTCGCTTATTTTGTACAACAAGGTAGCCAATTTCCTTCTTTCTCCTAGTGAAGCTACCTTATTTCTCAACGGAAGAGTATTGTGATAGACTTAGCGTCAACAATGCTCATTCAGCCTTAACATTTATTATTACCTTTGCCATCCTTATGCGACAATTTTCAATAATACAAAAACTACTAGCCTGGAGCGTGCATTTGTTTACCGCTAGTGGTCTAATTGCTGCCTTTATGTCCATCCTTGCTATCAACGCGCAGGATTGGCGAGAGGCCATGTTGTGGCTCTTTTTAGCACTCTTCATTGATGGGATCGATGGAACATTTGCTCGCCTATTAAAAGTACAAGAGGTGCTGCCGGGGATTGATGGGAAGATGATTGATTATGTCGTAGATTTTATCACCTATGCCTTGATTCCCGCTTATTTCTTTTACATGGCGGACCTAGTACCGGGTATTGGCGGACTCTTGATGTCTTTCCTCATGTTATTGACGGCAGCCATCTATTATGGAAAGGATGGAATGGTTTCTGAAGATATGCATTTCATCGGCTTTCCGGTACTTTGGAACCTCATCCTGTTTGTTTTAGTCATTGTGCTGCCGCTACCGCCATTGGGGAATATGATTGTTATCGTGCTTTTCGCTATCCTGCATTTTATTCCGATCAAATTTGCCTACCCTAGCCGTGCCATCCGTTTCAAAAACTTGACCTTAGCCGTCTCCTTTTTCTCCTTACTAACTAGCTTTTGGGCCATCTGGATTTTTCCGATGCGCAAGGGTTGGTTGAGTGGAATGATATTGGCGGGAATGGCCTATTATTTAATCCTTGCTTTGTATGAAACCTATGGAATGAAGCGAAGCACTTAGGACGGAATATCCAAATACCTTTCTAGTTTTATTAGTACACCATCTTTGAACTTCACATCCGCTTTCACATCGAAAGTACCCCAGACTTGTATGCTAAGCCTAAAATTATCAGCAGGGACATCTATGGTAATGACATTATTCTTAAAAGACTTATGAAGGTAGTAGGTCACTGATTCGATCTGGGCAATTTCATCTTTAGCAGCAGCAATACTGATGTGTATTCGATGGGTGAGTTCCTTGGGGGCAGCCGAGGAAGACCTAGGTAGTGGTTCTGCCTGATGTGTTAATTGCACGCTCTCCAAACGGTTTAGCGCTTGTCGAGCCAAATTGGCATTTTCGCTTTCGGGAAATGAAGTTAAATAGCTCTCATAGCTGGCCAGGTCGCCATAATAGATGGCTTCATCCCAGGCTTGCTCTTCTACATTGATTGTTTCTTGAGCCTGCAGAAATGTGTCGCTATTGACTATCCTTAGGATATCTTCCATATGATAGCCCTCTTGGGAGGTACCTAGGCCCTTCTGCAAGATTTGTGTGAGGGCCGAATCACCAGTTGCGGTAAGCGGAAGTGAATCAATAAAGCTCAATAGGTTGCTGATCAATTTATTCAGCGCTATTTGATATTCAGCAGCACTTATGGTCGCCATCCGATTAGATCGGGTAATTTTTGAGAACCTGCCTTTTAGTAGTGATAATTGCTTGTTGGTTTCTCCGGCATCAACGATTGTATTGTTGAGTTTATCGAAAGCTAGGTCTAGCCGATTTTCCGAAATGAAACCTTTGACTGTGGCTCTATCTTCTGCCCCGAGACTCCCAAGTCCGACCTGAAAGTATTGGGCTAGCCATTCCTCAAGATCAAGCCATTGTACCTGCCCTAAGGTCGGAAGTAAGGCTAGCGCAGGAAAACGATCTGCTATTTTTTCTAGCCATTCTAAACGATCCTTGAAAGAATCACCGCGGAAAAGCTTAATAATGCTGCCTTGGTTCTTTGCGGGAAGATCCACGGCGATTGGGACAATGAGTTGCGACTTCGCCCATTCATAAGAAAAGAGTATTTCAGCCTGTGTTCTCACCCAATCGAGTAGCGTATCCCGATTATTGCCCCAATCTCCTTCGATGTGAATGGGAAAATAAATGGTGCTTTCTTTCTTGGGGTCAAGGGGGCCAAAGCGCTGAGCTGTAGCTTCTTCCAGCTGAGCACTTAATTTTCGAGTACTTATTTCTACATCAAGATGAATCGTATCGATCACAATTACTTCCTTCTGGCTTAATTGTTGGAACTCCCAGCCGAGCCGTTCAAGTATGTGTTGGGGCTCTGATTTGGGCGGGCAGGGGATGAGGAAGAAGAGCGTGTTTGGGCCTTTTGAATCTAAAAAAGAACGGAAAGTGTCAACCTGTGGTTGCCTATTGATGAATAAAGACTTTTCGGCGACTTTCTCAGGCTCTTTTTGAGGATCATCCGCGGGCATCTTCTCCCTTGTAGCTGGTAACTGCTCAATAATAGTAAGAAGGGATTTGGCCATACTAACTTGCTCACTGATAATCGTCGATTGCAACATGGTGCCTCGAAGGGATTGTGTTCTAAGCTTCTTTAGTTGACGGTCAATTTGTAATAATTGAGGATAGGTTTCGTGCTCTTTTGAGGTGGTGGCCAAGAGTTCTCTTAATGTTTCGCTGGTCTTACCCGCTGTAATTTGGCTAATTAAATGTTGTTGTCTTTCCGTTTTAGGAGTTGAAGTTCTTTGGTGTAACTGTAAGGGAATGATGGCATTTATGAGAGTTAGCAATCCGTATCTTGTGCGGTTTTGTCCCCGTTCATAATTCCCCTGATCGATTTGTCCTTCATTCAGCCATTTGTTCCGGATTTGATAATCTACCTGGAATAAATAGAGTTCTTGCGTAAGGCTATGATTAGGGAATAAACCTAGTAGTTCTTCGAAGCAAGCCTGAATGTTATTGTTGCCAATTAGGTTTCGAAGGTTAGCCTTATTTTCTTCCCAATTAGGCAAATCAGGATGGTTTGAATCCGTTTGAATAGGAGAAGGTGTCCCATTATCGGTTTGGATACGACTCATATCGAATTCATATATCCAATCTACAATGGCTGGGAGTTGTCGACTATAAGCCACTATGTGTTCTTCGTAAGACCATATGGATTGAGAGAAGCTGATATGACAGTTGTAATCTTTTTCACGTAGTATGCGCCTGGTTTCGTCCAAACGAGAAGCATCCTCAAAATAGCTTGGAATCTGATCCAGTGCTTGTGTACTCCCTTTTTTTAATAATAAGGTAAATAGAAAACGCCTGGCATTCGCTTCTACAGAGACAGAAGGAGGATTGTCCCTTAATGCCTTTTCAACTTCAGGCTTGTCTAGCATAGGAATTAGCTGATTATACAGTCGCCGTCGGTATATTTCGTATGCTTCTTCCGTGACTAAACCGCTAAGCCACATTTCCTTATTGTGATACCATCGACTGCCTGCCATAATCAAGTCTCGAAAAGCTTCACTATCCACGGGAAGGAGTGGCGATAACTCATCAAAAAAGACTTCTGCTTTGTCGTTGGCTAGTAACTGTTGTAATCTTTCTTTATTAGGTCCTGCCTGTTCCTGCTCTTCTTTGAAAAATGGATTCGGCTGTATAATAGTAATCGTATCGACAATCCAGAGATTATCATGATTGATACGAATGGGCTCCAGCGCTTCTTGTTCATTCGCTTTGATGGCTTGCTCGTCATGATGCAAGCCCCTCTGTTGCCATAGACTAAAGTCAAAGGGTTGATCACTCGCTAACACTTTAATGTAAAACCGACTATTGGGCCAGTTTTCTTTGACGACCGTCTCCATCAAGGAGAGTTCCCATTCAATATTGTCAAAAGTCTCTCCTGCTTTGATTGGAATGATCGAGGGTGTCAATAGGTTAGTTACAATGGTAAAATCCAAGGGCAAGTACACAAGGGTGAAATATTGTGACCTATCCGAAAGGTTAGTGACTTGCAGCAGTAGTTTTTCGGTGAGTGTCTGCCCGTCTCCTGTGCTACTAAACGGAATTTCTACTTCCTTCCCGCTCAAAGGATGCGGTATTTTTTCTTTTCCCTTAAAGGTGAAAAATTCAACCTTTAATTCGCTATCTGCAAAGGGATCTTGGGTAAGATCAATGCTTTTTAGGCTTTTAAAGGCTTGCCATTGCGCCATCTTACGAATCACGGGTGTTAATGCTTGCGAAACTTCTAAGGGGGCATTAATAGGAAGCCGATGTAGAGAGTTCTCTGTTTGTGTTGTTGATGCAATGCTATATCCTTCTACATCTTGTGAGAGGATAAAGTCTGCTTCTTGTGGGCGTGCATTTAAGTTTAGGGCGGAAAACTCTTTGCTTAACAGAGATAGCAGCTCTCCGCCAGTTTGATTTTTACTACTTGCAATATCCAAAGCCAGTTTCATGGGCTCATATACGATGAACTCATCGAGATAAGCCCGATAGTTTTCTTTTCTATTGGGAAGTACATCACCCAAAGCCAATACGGCATATTTCGGATAAACCTCACTGATGCGAGCGATCTGATTACCCTCCAAATTATGTTGGCAGATATGGACAATACTGTTGGCTTTCACACCTAAAAGACTCCCCATGTCGAGCGTCCATTTTTGCAATCCCCGATTCCATTCCACGGTACCATATATGGGTTGGAAATCAATAGAGGCTTGGCCGAGGAAATTACGGCTTTGCAGCCTGTTTTTTTCGCCTTCTACTTGAATATCAGGTCGCTGCGGGGCTTGGTTTTCCAGGAATTGCGTTAAGCGTTCTTGCAGGAGCGGGTAGGGGATGGAATGCTGACTCCTATCCAACACCTGAATGAGGTTTTCCGTAAATAAGCTGCTATCTCCCTGCTCATAAGCGGTTTCATTATCATAATCGCAAGCTACTATTAATACAAAGGCTGCCTCCGTCATAAAGGCTTGCCAGCTTTCCAAGGAGGCGATATCTTTTGCGAAGATGTACTCTTCCCATGCTCTACGAGGAGCGACGCTAGCAATACCTTTTGGGCGTAAACCTGCCCCAGCTGTTTCTTTTGTCTCTAAATCACTGGTTCCGGTATCCAATATAATGATCGGGTGAAGCGCCTTTTCCTTGTTTCGACACAAAAGGTAGACGATCTCATCAATGGTCATTCGCTCTTGATCGTAGCAAAGTAGAGCTGGAATGGTCTCTTTGGGATTGGGACTTTGTTCTTTTTGGCCCAGGCCAGAAAAATAGAAGATCACAGCATCGCCCGTGTTGGCTTTGTCAATGATTTTGGTCAAAGTGTCAACAATCGTTGCTTTGGTGACCGCTCCGCCTAAGGTTTCTGTGACCGCAGGGAGGGGCTGTCGATTTAGGTATACTTCTAGCCGTTGTGCATCGGCTTTTGGCGCTTGCAGGCTAGGTAGCGGTGATGGATATTGATCTATACCCACTAATAGGGCATGTACTTGCTGAGGAGGCCCCACATTGGGTTTTATAGCTGGAGCGACCGATGCCCAGTAAGCTTGGAAGTTTTCCCATAAAGGGATATAAGGGCGGTTTTCTGGGCCTATTTCTAAGCGCTTTCCACTTTCTATTGATTCATACCTGATGACTTGCGTCGAAGGTTTGTACTCAACGAATAGGTACTGATCCTTTGTGGTCACAAATGGATTGAAGCTGGCATCTTTGAACAAGAAAGGCGTATGGTCTCTTAAGGTATAAAGCTGCGCCAATGTACTTAAGTCTTGATCCATGAGGCACTCCAATTGGGGTAACCAACGGGCTAAAATATTGTAGTTTTGGCTAATAGCTTGCTGTAAAGTAAATTCTGCCTCGGGGTTCTTGGTAGATCTATAGGTGTCGACCAGACTAGGAAGCGGTAGTGATTTGGATAAACGAACCAAGCTTTCTAGCTGGGGTTTGAATGCTTCGAGTATAGAATAGGTAGACGGTAGGTCAACTAACAGCTGTAGCAATTCTTGACTCGTTGCAGGGAGCCTAAGCCAATTAGCTTGCTGTAATTTATCCGTCAATTGTAAACCAAGTACGGTATCCGCCCCTTCTGCTCCACTTTCAGCTATTCGTTGTAGAAAGCCAAGTAACAGTACATTCAAATAAGAAATACTAATCGAATAACAATTCAAAGTAGGAGCTAAGGCCTCATTTTGTTGAGGTACTCGAAATAACTGCTGAATCGCATTGCCCAAGGGGATTGGGAAGTTGGCACCAACAAACTCTACTTTTTGCTCCCTTGATGCAGCTCGAGAATCTAAATAAGCGACCTCCTTGGGATGAAAACGCCCTGCCATTTCTAGCAACTGCTCCAAAAGACCAGTTTGATAAACAGAAAGGTCTAGTAGGAGCGCAGGGTCGCTGAAGAAAGGCTTGAAATAAGACAAGTGGCCAGATAGGTAATTATTCAGCGCATTAATCAGTGCGGGGTCATTGCTCCCTTTGTACTGGTCCAATAGAGCCTCCGCTGGCCAGGGGGCACCCAACTGCCCAACTAGGCGTGTTTGCCAATAGCAATTTTCTACATACAATAAGAGGACGGGGACATCTGAGACCATTCGCAAAATTTGAATTTCCCGTGAAAGCCGAGTACTCTCCTCTGCCGTAATCCAAGCCTGGTCTAATTGGAGAAGAATCAGATGAGCGGCTTGCAATTCAATGAGCCATTCTTCGGCTTGCTCCAGGTTATTCCCCTTAGACTCCTCTGGTATGACTTCATGTAGATAAATGGAGTAGGAAATATTTTGCTTCTTGAGTATATCTTCATAAATGGTCAGGGGGAGCTGATTATTGACCCGGGAAATAAATACCCGAAGCCTTTCATCTTCTCCAATCAAGCTCCTATGAGCAAGCGCTTTTTCCAGCTCCAGATCGGAAGGGATCGCCCATTCCTTACCAAATTCAATCAGTGCCTGCTCTATCTCCTTTTCGGCTACGGATGGAATCAGGCCATTTTCAACAAGCCGTTCGCGAAGCCGTAAATTCGGCCAGCTATTTTCTGAGAGAAAGGCTTTTCCCTCCGCTTGCGGCGGACCAAACCAGATCGCGGTTTGCGAAGGATTATCATTCCTCGCTATCATCTCTTTTCGAGCCTTTCTTAGCAAATCCTGATGGGAAATGGGTAAGTCTTTCCGATCATTCAAACAGTTCAGAATTGAAGCTGTAAATATGCCGCTCCCTTCCCATTCCATCGTACGCTGGCTGTTGGTACAAGCCGAGTAGATGTATCGCCCATCTGGGTGATGGGTATCCAGCCAGCCACTACTTCCTGCATGCGTATCCAGCATCAATGTAAAAGATACACCGGGAGGGATGAGTTGATCGGTCAATAAGCGAAATTCGTTTTCAGCAATTAAACCCTGTGTTGGGTTAGCAGCGTCATAATCATGCAGGATAATGGTATTGAAGGTCTGTCCATCTGCTTGATTTTGCCCGTGACCGGCAAAGAAGAAGAACAAATGATCACCGGCTTGTGCCTGTTTGCACTGCAACCTTAGCACATCTAAGACCGCCTCCTTGGTAGCTGCCCCGTTTTGCAGCAAATGAATTTGAGGCTTCTCACTGAATCGCTCAAGTAGGTATTTTCTCCAACTATCGGCATCATTGACAGCACCCGTCAAGTCGGGAAGCTTTGCACTATCTTGATGAATGTCTATGCCGATCAAGGTCGCAAAGAGTTGCCTAGGGCGCTGCTCGGTTTGTGCCTGTTCCCCTGCTATCGCTTTATAAATCTGCTTGGGAATCGGGAGGTGAATGGACTTACTTCCTGTTGTTACTTTACCCCGTTCCGTATTAGGTAAGGCTTTGAATTTCTCTACGGCTTCCTGTTGATTCCCTCGAATGAAAGCCTGCATTCCTTGGCTATAGTCCACTAGTGTTCTAAACTGACTCCTTTGTTCCGTCTGATTGAGGGCTGCCTGTTGCTCATCTATTTGTTGGAGTAGAAGACTAATTCGCAAAAGCTTTTGATGAGCGGATTGTTCAGCCGCCTGAGAAAGTGCCTTTTTTAATTCGCTGACGGCCGCAGTAGGGTTGAAATAGGCTAAGGCATTCCATTCCTGGGCTTCCCGAATAGCTGTCGTGACAGATTCGCCCTCCATCTGGTAGTTCCGCACGTAACGCAGGACGAAGTCGGCCAGGCGTTTCATCAAATCCTGGTCTACTTTTTGCTTTGTAATTTCATCGTCTATTAAAGCAAGGAGTGCAGTTCTGATGGGTGGCCGCATGGCATAGACTTCCACCGCAATCTCTTCTACCAGATCAGATAGCAACACATCTGAAACAGCCATTCTATCTATAATGACCTTCTGCCCACCTGTGTAGTTTAATTGCCGGAAATTGAGCCACAGTTTATAGAGCAAATCTGGCGTTAGGAAGGCAGGGAAGGCTGCAATGCAAGCCATCCAAAGGTGTCCTTGCGAGGAGCCTAGCGCTGTTGCCTTGCGATGAAAGGCCACTAACCGCTGATGGTCAATACTGCCTTCCTTCAGGTAGTTCTTTATATAGGCCAATTCGCTCATGCAGATTTACCTCTTAAATGACGAATGGCAGCGCGAAAGCCCTGCTGATTAATTTCAAACATAGGCGTAATCGCCGCAATTTCTTCTGCAGTAGTCCCTTCCCACCTTTTCCGAGGTACAGGGTTGAGCCAAACCATTTGCCTAATCTTGGGCAATAACTCGTCCACAAAATCCCAGGTGTCATCTATCCGCGCCAGTTCCATCTTTCCTCTAGCGGCTCCCGCGTCACTGAAGATTAAAACCCGGGTTTGCTTGGCCGAAACTTGCTGCAATAGTTTTTCTTTTTGGATGGCCATTGTTCGCGCCCTATTGAGAAACAAATGCTTTTTGGGCACATCATGAAAGTAACATACTTGGATATGTCGGCGATATCCTTCCTGTTGTACCGTTCTAATAAGTTGTTGGGCCAGGGTATGAAAGGCCACCATCGATCCTTTGTAATCGATCAATAATAGCAGTCTCAATTTATCTTCATAGGTCTTATGGTAGTACACATTGCTCAAAAAACCGTCTCTAGCAAATTGCCGGATGGTTTGTTGAATGTTCAATTCATCCGTTAATCCAGTGGCCAATGGCTGGCGTAGGAATCGCCAGCTCTGACGCATATCGCGCTCATTGATGGGGTGATATGCATCAGATAGAATATAGGGGTGGGAGAGTATCGATTCACTTTGTGTTTGCTCTTCCTTTAGGGCGACACCCTGCTCGGCTTCTTCCAAACTTAATAGTACTTCAGCATCGGCTTCGGCCGCGTTCTCGGATGTCCCGTCAGAAGTCGAATCTGTAGCAGGCGCTTCCGTTTTGTCTTTGGTGCCTGGGACCTTGTCTTCATCTTTGGTATCGGTATTCTGGGGGGCGTCTACCGGGGTGGTTTCTGTGGGTGGACGATCGGTCTGGGCCGCTTGTCGGGCTTTTTGTTGTAAAAAGAGCAATACCGTTGCCATCTCTTTTTCTTGCTGCTGCTCAAATAGTCGTCGGAAGGCTATCTTCTGTGCTTCGGTTTTTAGCCAGATGATTTCGCAAGCCAATTGCAAGGCTTTCAGGTCGCCAATTATTTGCCCCTTTTCCACGGCATCCAATAAGGCGTGGTATTCTGCTATACCCAAGGACAGTTTCAAATTTGTCCTGGTATCCTGAAATAACTGGTATAGAAAAGGTTTTGGCATATTTTATTTTAATTGTGCGACGCCTTCAGCGTCGAAATTTTTATGGCTTCGCGGGGGCTATAGGGGTTTGATGCCGTTGGCATCAGGGCTTGGTGGTGGCTTCCTTATTTCGCCTTGGCTATAAAGGTTTGATGCCGTTGGCATCAGGGGCAGGGTGATGGCTTCCGTGTTTCGCCTTGTCTAGATTCTGCCCATCCCAAGGGGATGAAACCTCAGAACTGCGATGTCCCAGATCAGCCCCGTCTCGCCCATCCCAAGGGGATGAAACCTTGAAACAGTGATGTCTCGGACCCGTTCCGTCTCGCCCATCCTAAGGGGATGAAATCTCCGACCTGCGATGCCCCAGATCAGCCTCGTCCCGCCCATCCCAAGGGGATGCAACCTCAAAACTGTGATGTCCCGGATCAGCCTCGTCCGACCCATCCCAAGGGGATGAAACCTCAAAACTGCAATGTCCCCGATCAGCCTCGTCTCGCCCATCCCAAGGGGATGAAACCTCAGAACTGCGATGTCCCAGATCAGCCTCGTCCGGCCCATCCCAAGGGGATGAAACCTCTGAACTGTGATGTCCCGGATCAGCCTCGTCCGACCCATCCCAACGGGATGAAACCTCAAAACTGCAATGTCCCCGATCAGCCTCGTCCCGCCCATCCCAACGGGATGAAACCTCTATAGCCAAGGATATGGCCTGGATTTCGATGCCGACGGCATCGCACCATTATTCAATCCATTCAAACAAATATTTATCATCAAAAGATATTTCAAATTCATTTAGAAAGGATACATATTCTTCATGAAACGTCTTTTTCCTATGATGTTCCTTTTGATTCATCACATACCGAATTACATTAGATATCTGGGAATGATTATAGGAAAAAGCCCCGAAACCTGTCTGCCATTTGAATGGGTAGGGGGTCAGTTTCAGATCATTCACATATTGATTCGATGATTTTTTGATTTCTCGGACTAAATCTGATAGGCAACAACTGGGCCGCATGCCGATAAAAATATGAATATGATCAGGCATCCCATTTATCGCCAACATTTTTTGCCCTTTATTTTGTACGATACCTGTGATGTATTTGTATAGTTTTTCTTCCCAATCCCCTTGGATTAAATTGGCACGCCCTTTTACCGCAAACACGATTTGGATATAGATTTGGCTGTAGGTTGACATCTTTTTAATTTAATTCGATTAAAAACTGTGCGACGCCTTCAGCGTCGAATTTTTTATTGGCTTCGCGGGGGCTATAGGGGTTTGATGCCTTTGGCATCAGGACTTTGTGATGGCTGCCTTGTTTTGCCTTGGCTATAAAGGTTTGATGCCGTTGGCATCAGGGGCAGGGTGATGGCTTCCGTGTTTCGTCTTGTCTAGATTCTGCCCAACCCAAGGGGATGAAACCTCAGAACTGCGATGTCCCGGATCAGCTTCGTCCGGCCCATCCCAAGGGGATGAAACCTCAAAACTGCGATGTCCCGGATCAGCTTCGTCCGGCCCATCCCAAGGGGATGAAACCTCAAAACTGCGATGTCCCGGATCAGCTTCGTCCGGCCCATCCCAAGGGGATGAAACC
>Ga0070727_10003961_pt1 | contig 12937 bp, 11 predicted proteins | sample tdAd472_FD_66722 | JGI IMG/M metagenome (GOLD analysis project Ga0070727, IMG submission 66722) | Marine sediment microbial communities from the Atlantic coast under amendment with organic carbon and nitrate - tdAd47.2 | ecosystem: Environmental > Aquatic > Marine > Coastal > Sediment | place... | reverse complement strand
TGTGTTCTTTCGGCGGGGGATATCTCGGCGACGAATTGCGTTTCTGGTGGGCTAGACGATACGGCCTGTCTTTCCTTGCCCGTTGGCCGAAACTGGCAGCCCTGTCCGACAAAGCATCCGACCTGCTCGACCGCCGCGGCGCGTGGTACATTTTCCTTTACCGGTATCCCAAGGGTTTGCGGACCATCGGCGCCCTTCCGGTTGGCTTGGGGTCGATGTCCTGGGCTCGATTTACCGTTTTCAACGCGGCTTCCACGTTTGTCTGGGTCGCGTTGCTGGTCGGCGGGGGATATCTTTTGGGGGAGACAATCGCCAACGCGCTGATCATCAACTGGGGCTCGGTAAGTGTCGCGCTCCTGGCCGCGCTCATCCTGTTGGCGAGCTTGGTATATTGGCGGATACAGCGCGCGGTCCGCGATCAGGACTTCTTATTGGCGTCGACATCGGTCTCCGCTTCAGTTCCAGATAACGCTTCGGCCTCGGCATCGCGCCCCGCTTCGGCGTTTTCCGCGGCCCAGGCGCCTGCGGCCTCGACCGCGACGGGTGACGCCGTGGGGAGAACGCTCAAATAGCTTTCGGTCTCCGCCACCGGGATCGGCGCGCGCCGCGACATGCGGTAGAGAGCATAGAGCGCGATGGCGCCGAAGGTCGCGCCGAGCACCAGCCAGAAGGCGAACAGCCCCAGGCTCTCCATCGCCCAGCCTGTGGCCAGCGGTCCGAGGATGGCGCCCAATCCGAAGGTGAAGACGAGCCCTCCGGACGCGGCCGGCATTTCCTCGACCGACAGATAGTCGTTGGTATAGGCCAGAAACAGCGCGTAAAGCGGCGTCGTCACGCCGCCGGCCAGGAAAGCGGCCGCCATCATGTAGACCATTTCGCCATCGGTGAGCCATCCCAACGCGCAGGCGGCGGCCCCGGCGCCGGCGGCGGCGAAGATCAACTTGCGGCGATCCATATGGTCCGAAAGCCAGCCGATCGGGTATTGCAGCACCAAGGCCCCGGCGAACAGCATCGCGATGAACAGCGCGATCTGCGGTGTCGTGAGCCCGATCTGCGACCCGTAAACCGCGCCCATGCCCGCTTGCGTCGCGTAGATGCCGCCCAGCAGGAAAATACCGACCGTGCCGAGGGGCGAGTTCGAGAAAAGTTTCCGCAGCGGCATCGGGCGCACGGCCTGGGCCGCCGGGACAGGGCTGACCGACAGCAGGATCGGCGCGAAGGATATCGACACAAGGATCGACGCCCCGATGAAAAGAACGGCGGTTCCGGCATCCCCGAAGGTCAGCAATCCCTGCGCCCCGATGATGCCGAGCGTCTGCGCGATCATATAGGCCGAGAGGACCTTGCCGCGTGTCTCGTTTGTGGCCGCGTCGTTCAGCCAGCTTTCGGCGGTGACGTAGATGCCGGACATGCAGAAACCCACCAGCAGCCGCAGGATCGTCCAGGCCCAGGGTTCGGCCAGGAGCGGGAAGGCGATCAACCCCGCCGACATGAAACTTCCCAAGGCCGCGAAGACACGCACATGGCCGACCCGGCGGATCAGCATCGGAGAGAGCCGGGCGCCCGAGAGAAAACCCATGAAATAACCCGAAGCGACGAAAGCCAGCTCCCCGGAGGAGAAACCCTCGATGCCGCCGCGCAGCCCGATAAGGGTAAAATGCATGCCGTTGCCCAGCATGATGAAGACGATTCCGATCAGAAGCGCCCAGATGCTCGCCAATACTTGAATCATGAACCGTCCTTTCGGGAATTCAGACGTCCTTGCGCCGCCTGCCGAGTCGCACGGACCGGGCCGCCGCAGCCCGCGTCTGAGCGCCGCATGCGCGTCCGTTTACGACACGCCGACATGTTGCGGGTCGTGTTCAACGGCGCGGCTGTCGCCGGATCAGGCCAAGCGGCCGGGCCCCGGCAGGCCCCTCACCTCGCGCCTTGCGGATTGAGCCCGAAGGCTTGCGCGTCGTTCCGCAGGATATCCATCGCCGCATCGACGACCTTCGGGTCGTATCGGGAACTGCGCCCCGATTCCAATTCGTCGAGCAGAACCTGCCAGGGGATCTTTTCGCGATAGGGCCGATTGGTGCCCATCGACTCGATGACGTCGGCGACGGCGACGATTCGCGCTTCAAGGGCGATTTCCTCGCCTTTCAACCCCTGCGGATAGCCCGACCCGTCCATCCGTTCATGATGCTGGTAAACGATCTTTTCGATCGGCCAGCCGAAATCGATGCTCTTGACGATGTCGTAGCCGATCTGCGCATGCCGCCGGATCAGGGCGATTTCCTCGGTATCGAGCCGGCCGGGCTTGCTCAGGATTTCCGTCGGCACCCCGATCTTGCCGATATCGTGAATCCACGCGCCGATCCGCAATCCTTCCAGCCGATCGTCGCCCAGTGCCAGTTTTCTGCCGATCGCTACCGCCAAATCCGCCACCCGGTGCTGGTGGCCAGCGGTATAGGGATCGCGTTTTTCAATCACCGTCGCCAGGGCGGCGATTGCCCCAAGACCCGCCTTCTGCAGGCGCTCGGCGATTTCCAGACGCGCAATTTCGGACTGCACGAAACGGACCCGGACATCCACGGAATCGAGGATCAGCTCGAGCACTTTCGAGATCGTCTGATACGTCGCCGCGTCCTCCTCGGAAAACTGCTCCGGTTCATTGCCCGCGATGGTCAGAACGAACCGGCGGCCGTCCTTGGTGAGGATCGGGATGGAGACGGCGGAGCGGATTCCGTTGCGATGCAGCAGGTCCGCCTGTTCCGGCGCGAGGCCGCCCTGCGACAAATCGCTGAGCAGATGGGGCTTGCCCGTCTTGAGCGATATGCCGGCGGGATCGTCGTGACCGCTTTCGCCCCAGTGGAGCTGCATTCTCCTCGGCAAGTCCGATGCCGGGCCGCCGCAGGCTATGGGCCGGATGCTCTTCTTTTCGTCATCCATCGCCTCGCCGATCCATACGACGGGGCAATCCGAAACATCGGCGATGTACCTGACCAGCGCGGTCATCGCTTCAGGACCGGTATGGGAATAGGTGATGGCGTCATAGGCCGCGACCAGAATGCGCAGCGCCCCGTTGGTGCGCTCCAGCGCCGTTTGCGTCAGCTTCAGTTTTTCGATGCTGTGATAGGTTCCCTCCATCACCGCAACGGTGCCGTCGGCCAGACGATCCAGGACGGTGCCCTTGATCTCGTACCAGTGCCACCCGCCGTCGCTTGTCTGCATGCGTTGCTCGATGACCCAGTTTCCCGTTCCGTCCTGTTTCAACCTTTCCAACAACAGTTGGATCTGCGGCCAATCGTCGGGATGGGTCGCGGCCCGCCAGCCCTGCAGGTTCGTGATCGTCCGCGCCGCCGCCCATCCCAACTCGGCATCGCCGCCGGGCGTGACGAATATGTCGTCGTTCGGAATATCCCAGCGCCATAACCCGTCGCGCGTCGCGTCGATGGCGTCACGAAGCCGCGACGACAGGGACAGTTCCCGCCTTTCCGCCGCGGCAAGCAGGACGTAAAGCGCCAGCGCGGTCAGGGCGACGAACAGGAAGCCTTTCATCGTCTGCACGGTATGCTCGTCCAGCCCGATCAGCCCGGAATATTCCGCCACCGTGTCCGAGAAGAGGATCCAGGCCAAACCGAACAGCGCGTAGAGAAGGGAAACCCGCAGGGCCAAAAGACTGCTTTTTTCGGGGCGCAGATATTCGGTTAGGCGCGGGCGGTCAAACCCTGCCTTGGATCTCAAATCCTGGAACATGTCTTCCCGGTTCTTCCCGTCGGTATCTTTTTCGGCTGATGTGGTGACAGGATGTTCATTCAATACGCGCATAAGAATATGCTTAAGTTCTGACCGTAACAACACCTCACCGTTGCGTAAAATCGTCTTTTCCAGACGGGGAGCGGTTTCCGCGGTGCGTCTTGCGCGCCGACTCCATTCGGACATACTGAGGGGTGTTTTCGACGACCCGCCGGTCGCCGTGGCTGGGGAAGGATAGCCATGCCGTTAGGTTTCATCACGCTGCTGCTGGTCTGTCAATTGGCGGGCGAAGTGATCCGTCTGGCGCTGGACCTGCCGGTGCCGGGACCGGTGATCGGCATGGCCCTGCTGTTCGGCGGACTGGTCGTGAAGGGGTCGGTGCCGGACGGGTTGGGGGCGGCCACCGCCGGCCTGCTGCAGCATCTGGCCTTGCTCTTCGTGCCGGCCGGCGTCGGGGTCATCACCCATATCGGGCTGTTGCAGGCGGAGTGGAAACCGGTCGCCGCCGCCCTCGTCGGCAGCACGCTGGCCGCCATTATCGTCACCGCCTTCGTGTTACGCTGGCTGATGCCCAAGGACGAGGACTCGAAATGACCGGCACCGCGCGGGACATCTGGGTCTATCTGTCGGCCAGCCCGCTGGCCGGGCTGACCTTCACGCTGGTCGCCTATCAGGTCGGGTTGTGGATCCACGTCAAAAGCAAGCGCCACCCGCTGGTGAACCCGGTGCTGATCGCCGTCGCCCTGCTCTCCACCCTGCTGATCGCCACCGATACGGAGTACGGCGTCTATTTCGAGGGCGCGCAGTTCGTCCACTTCCTGCTGGGCCCGGCGACCGTGGCGCTGGCCGTGCCGCTGTACCGGCAGTTCGCCCATGTGAAACGCTCGGCCGCCGCTTTGGCGGTGGCGCTCGTCGCGGGATCGCTGACCGCGGCGGGGTCGGCGGTGGGCATCGCTTGGGCGCTGGACGGGTCGACGGCGCTGCTCGTCTCCCTGGCGCCGAAATCGGCGACCGCGCCGATCGCGATGGCGATCGCGGAGGACATGGGGGGCCTGCCGACCCTGACCGCCGTGCTGGTCATGCTGACCGGCATCATCGGGGCCGCGTTCGGCACCGGCGTGCTGAACCTGCTACGGCTCAAGGATCCGCGGGTGCAGGGCTTCGCGCTCGGCCTCGCCTCCCACGGGATCGGCACCGCGCGGGCGGTTCAATTGGGGGAGACGGCGGCGGCCTTCTCGGGCCTCGCCATGGGGTTGAACGGGCTGGCGACCGCGGTGCTGCTGCCGCTGATCGCCACCCTGTTGCTGTAACGGACGGTTCCCCGCCGCTTTCCGATCAATCGCGCAGGCTGGCGCCCAGGATGTGCTCGCTCTTGCCGATCACATGATGGGTCGAGCCGACGATCAGCGGGTCGGGCCCATGCACCACATGCTCGTCCTTGCCGGGATAGGGCAGCGTGGAGAGGAAATGCTGCATGCAGTTCAGGCGGGCGCGTTTCTTGTCCGACGACTTGACGATCGTCCAGGGCGCGTCGGCGGTGTCGGTATAGAAGAACATCGCCTCCTTCGCCTCGGTATAGTCGTCCCACTTTTCCAGCGAGGCGATATCGATCGGCGACAGTTTCCACTGTTTCAGCGGGTCCTTCTTGCGTTGCGTGAAACGCCGTTTCTGTTCGTCCTGGGTGACGGAAAACCAGTATTTGTAAAGCCGGATGCCGGACCGGGTCCACATCCGCTCCAGTTCCGGCACCTGGCGCATGAATTCCAGATAGTCGCCGCCATTGCAGAAACCCATCACGCGCTCGACCCCGGCGCGGTTGTACCAGGACCGGTCGAACATGACGATTTCACCCGCCGTCGGCAGGTGCTCGACATAGCGCTGGAAATACCATTGGCCCTGTTCCTCGGCCGTCGGTTTTTCGAGCGCCACGACGCGCGCGCCGCGGGGATTGAGGTGTTCCATGTAACGTTTGATGGTGCCGCCCTTGCCGGCCGCGTCGCGCCCTTCGAACAGGATGACGATCTTCTGCCCCGTCTCCTTCACCCAATGCTGGACCTTCAGCAGTTCGACCTGAAGCTCGGCCTTGTGCTTTTCGTAGACCGAAGTCTTGATCTTGGTGTGATACGGGTATTCGCCGTTTTCGAAGATCCGCCGGATGGTCTCGGGATCATGCCGCATCTCGGCCAGATGGTGCAGCTGTTCGCTACCGTCGTGATGCGGCGCGCCGGCGGCTCCGTCACCGGTCGTTCCGTCAGCGGGTTTCGCGGTTTTCGGCTTTGCCTTCGTCGCGGCGGACTTTTTCGCCTGCGCCTTCCGCGCCCCCGTTTTCTTCGGTTCAGCCGTGCTTGGCGCCGCCGTCTGCGCGATCGTCCCTTTTGCGGGCGCAACCGGTGCGGTGGTATCGGGAACGGCGGATTCCTTGACCGGCGCCAATTGCGCGTCAGTCTTCTTGGCGTCTTCGGGCTTCACGGCATCGGCCTTTGCCGGCGCTTCCTTGATTTCAGCGGTCATGATTTTCTCCCCACGCTAATAAGCGAATGAAAACAGAATCTTAGAGCTATTTCTTTGATCCTGATCAAACCGCGGAACGACAATCGCGGCGCGGTGTCGCCCGAAGCCCGCGCGAAACCGTCTGCCGACCGGCCGGATAGGCTGCGGAAAGGCGCAGTTTATCTATTTACTCTTATCGTGTATCTAATACACGACAATGGGTTTATTTCACGGAGCGGATCGGCGCGAATAACAAATCGGCAAGTGCCGGGTCCCGTCCCTCGCCTTCCAGCCCGATCGGCATATCCGCCCAGCGCGCGGTCCCGGACCGGGTGCCGAACAGCCGGTCCCAGAAACTGAACAGCGTGCCGTAGTTGGAATCCGTATCCGCCCGGATGGCGTGGTGATGCACCCAATGGATGCCGGGCGTGATGATCACGGCGGAAAGCGCCTTTTCCACCCCCGCCGGCAAGCGCGCATTCGAATGGTGGAAAATGGAACACAGCAGCAGCACCGCCTCGAAGACGACGACGGAGACGAGCGGGATATCCATCAATCCGACATAGAGCCCGCGCGTGACGGCGGACAGCAGGACCTCCCCGAAATGGAAGCGCACGGCGCTGGTCACGTCCAGATGGCGGTCGAAATGATGGACCTGATGGAAGCGCCATAGGAACGGCACTTCATGGTTCACCCGGTGCCAGACATAGATGAACAGGTCCAGCAGCAGGATATCCAGCGCCAATCCGCCCCAACCGCCCAGCGCCTCGCCGATCCAGGCCGGGCGCCAGTCGGGGCCCTGGGCCGCCATGACGGCGCTGAGCGGCAGGACGATCAGCGGCGACAGCGCGCTGTTGATCGCGAACAGGGCGCCGTTGCGGGCCCAGCGCATGAACCTGCCCCGTCTTCTGTCCTCCCCTTCGGCCGCCTCCGCCGCGCCGGCCTTCGCCTGGACCCATTCATGGGCGGCGGGCGCCAGGCGTTCCCAGGCGAACCAGATTAGGAACCAGACGCCGACGACCGCGCCCTTGAACAGCAGGATGTTTTCGACCGCCGTATCCACGTGCTTCGCCTACCTCGTCTTGGGCCGTGCCGGCCCGGTCAATTTTCCGCCAAGCGGCCATTCACCGCAATTTCCGGGGTGCTCTATCAGACCGCATCCGGTACAAATTCGAAAGCCGGATCGCAGCCGATACGCCCCTTGGCCTACGCCAACGGGCCGGGATTGGCCGGAAGCGCCGGGAAAAAGGCAAATCAGCAATAGGTGATCGCCATGCAAAGCGCACTGATCGGTGTTTCCGGCTGCGCCATCGAGGACGAAGGCAGCCGCTTCTACGTGAAGGTTGGCGACAAATACGTGAACGCCATCGCCGATGCGGCGAAGGCGACGCCGTTGATCGTGCCGCCCTTGGGCGACGTGCTTGACCTGGACCTGTTGCTGGACCGGTTGGACGGGCTTTTCCTGACCGGCAGCCCGTCGAATGTGGAACCGCATCATTATGAAGGACCGGCCTTCCGGGAAGGCGTGAAACGCGATCCGCGGCGCGACCGCACGACCCTGCCGCTGATCCGCAAGGCGATCGAACGCGGCATGCCGGTCTTCGCGGTCTGCCGCGGGCATCAGGAGTTGAACGTCGCGCTGGGCGGGACGCTGCACCAGCATGTCCAGGAATTGCCGGGCAAGCGCGACCATCGCGTCAACGACGAGTTGGATTATTTCGGGCAGTATGACGTCGCCCACATGATTTCCATCCGCCCGGACGGGCCGCTCGCCAGGCTTGCCGGCGGCGCGCATGAAGTGAACGTCAATTCCCTGCATTCCCAGGCGATCGACCGACTCGCCCCCGATCTGGTGGTGGAGGCGGAAAGCCCCGACGGGGTGATCGAGGCGGTTTCCATGCCCTCCGCCCCGGGCTTCCTGTTGAGCGTTCAATGGCATCCCGAACATCCGGTCGCCCTGACCTGGCCGTTGAGCCGGGCCATGTTCACGGCTTTCGGCGACGCCGCCCGCGCCTATGCCGCCGAACGCCAATCCGGCAAACACCACGCCAAGGGCGCCGCCGCCTGACGGACCGCCGCTGTTTTTCCGTTTATCTGACCTTGAAGGATCCCGCCGATGCGCCTGGCAACCTGGAACATCAATTCCGTCCGTCTTCGGATGCCGATCGTGGCCCAATTCACCGAAAGCCATAAGCCCGACGTGCTGTGCCTGCAGGAGACCAAGGTGGAGGATTCCAAGTTCCCGCTGGAGGACATCAAGGCGCTTGGCTACGAGCATGTCCTGTTCCGGGGCATGAAGGGCTATAACGGCGTCGCGGTCCTGTCCCGCCTGCCGATCAAGGACGCGGGAAGCCGCGACTGGGCCGGCAAGCAGGATTGCCGGCATCTGGCCGTCGATGTGGACGGGAAGTTCGAATTGCACAATTTCTACGTTCCCGCCGGCGGCGACGAGCCGGACCCCGAGGTCAACGAGAAGTTCGATCACAAACTGCGTTTCGTCGATGAAATGCGCGACTGGTTCGAATCCGCCCGCAAGGCGACCAAGCCGATGGTGCTGGTCGGCGACCTCAACATCGCGCCTTTGGAAAACGACGTCTGGTCGCACAAGCAGCTTCTGAAGATCGTCAGCCACACGCCGGTCGAGGTGGAGAAGCTGACCGCCGTCCAGAACGGGATGAAATGGGTCGATGCGGTGCGCGCCAGGATTCCCGAGCCCGAGAAGGTCTACAGCTGGTGGAGCTACCGGTCGCGCGACTGGCAGGCCGCCGACAAGGGCCGCCGGCTGGATCATGTCTGGGTCACCGCGCCGCTGGCCGATGCGGTGACCGGCGTCGATATCGTCAAGGACGCGCGCGGTTGGGAAAAGCCGTCCGACCATGTCCCGGTGATCGTCGATTTCGACCTCTAGGACGTTGGGTCGTCCGAAGCGTCACCCCCGGGACCCGGCCCGGCGGCGGACGGGTTCCCGCCAGCCCTGATAGCTCCGGAAAAAGTAGCGGCCCTGCCTCACCCCGTCCGGCAGCGGGATGTCTTCCGCGTCGGGCAGGGGAATATCCTGGTCGCTGACGACCACCGCGCCCGGCTGCAGCATCTGCGGCAGGATATCCGCCATCATCCGCGCCACAAGGGCGTCGCGCGCCGCGTCGCCGGTGCCGATATCGCTGTGGACGAGGATCGCCGGTGCCGGCAGCGCGTCACGGGCCTGCAGCATTGTTTCCGGCAGATCGCCCAGGAAGAGATGCCGGTCGTCAGGCGTGCTGTCGGGATGGGAGGCCACGTGGCGGTCGAACACGAAGATTTCCCGGTCGGGCAGGGTTTCGCGCAGATGATCGAAGGTCCGCCCGTTTCCCAGGCCGATCTCGAGCACCACGCCGCGCCGCCCGGCGATCATCCCGGCCGCCTGGTTCAGGCAGGCGCGCTGGGCCGTGAGCCGGCGAATGAATGACTCCAGTCGGGACAACGGCTTTCCTTTTGTCGTTTTCCTGGTTTCAGTCTCCGCCATCCGGGAACGGGCCGGCGAACTACAAGCCTACCGTCCTTTTGAACTTGTGCCGCAATGCGGAAAATCCAAGACCCGCGCCGTTACTTTCTCGTGAACAGGCTGGAAACCGCCGGAATTCTGCGGCCTTCCTTCATTGCCGGAAGCCGCGGGAAAGCGCGCCCGGCGGACCCAACCCGGAAAATCCATTGTGACGGCATCGCTTTTCCATGTAATAGTTCCCGCTTGGGGAGTTTCAATTGTCCCGGGATACGTCCGCGGGGGGGCGCAAGCCGGTAATTGGCGGACACCAAGAAACCGCTACCGTCAGGAAGGTGCACGAGGATGAGCCGGGGCCAGCATAAGCGTGTGCTGATGTATAGCCACGATACCTTCGGGTTGGGTCACCTGAGGCGTGTCAGGACGATAGCGCATGCCCTGGTCGAGGAATCGAAGGACGTTTCCGTCCTGATCCTGACCGGGTCGTCCATCATCGGCAGTTTCGATTTCCGCACCCGGGTGGACTTCGTCCGCGTTCCCGGCGTCATCAAGCTGCGCAACGGCGAATACACGCCGCTGAAACTGCACATGAACATCACCGACACGCTGAAGATCCGCGAGTCGATCATCCGGCACACCGCCGAAACCTTCGATCCCGATCTGTTCATCGTCGACAAGGAACCGCTCGGCCTGCATGGCGAGGTCGAATCCACGCTGCAGGACCTGAACGAGAAGGGCATTCCCTGCGTTCTCGGGCTGCGCGACGTGATGGACGAACCCGCCTTGCTGGAGCCGGAATGGAAGCGCAAGCGCGCCATTCCCGCCCTGTCGAAATATTACGACGAGCTTTGGGTCTACGGCCTGCCGCAGTTCTGCGATCCCCTGGAAGGGCTGGAAATCCCGCAATCGGTCCGCCGCAAGATGGTCTATACCGGCTATCTGCAGCGCAGCGAACCGGCCGATCTTCCGACCGCGGCCTTCGCGACGTCGAAGATCCAGAAGCCGTACATCATGGTGACGCCCGGCGGCGGCGGCGACGGGGAGGAACTGGTCGACTGGGTCCTGCAGGCCTACGAGACCGACAGGAACCTGCCCTATCCGGCGCTGGTCGTGCTGGGGCCGTTCATGTCGACCGAAAGCCAGGCCGCCTTCAAGGGCCGCGCCGAAGCCTTGGACGATGTTGAAATCATCACTTTCGACGCCCATCTGGAACAGTTGATCGTCGACGCGGTCGGCATGGTCGCGATGGGTGGCTACAACACGTTCTGCGAGATCCTGTCCTTCGACAAACCGGCGGTGATCGTGCCGCGCCGTTTTCCGCGCCGCGAACAATATATCCGCGCCAACCGCGCCCAGGAACTGGGCCTGTTGAAAATGCTGGACCCGGAAGAATCCAAATTGCCGAAGGACATGGCGACGGCCCTGCGTCACCTGCCGCAACAGAACCACCCGTCCGACGTGATCATCCCCGGATTGCTGGACGGGTTGGAAAGCGTGAATATTCTGGCGACCCGCCTGGCCGCACGGCCGCGGCCCAAGGTTCGCGTCGCCAGTTCCAAATAGCGCCCGGGCTTCCCGGCCAGCCCCCCGACCGGCGATCGGGCGGCATGTTCAGCAATCGGGCTACGACCGAAGGTCCATGAGGTTCCATGACGACGGCGTTCGTCCTTAAAGGTTATCCGCGGCTATCCGAAACTTTCATCGCACAGGAAATCCTGGCGCTGGAACGCCGTGGGCTGGACATCGTGATCGTGTCCCTGCGGCACCCGACCGACCGTCACAGCCATCCCGTCCACGCAGAGATTGCGGCCCCGGTCCTCTACCTTCCGGAATATCTGGTTCAGGAGCCGCTCCGCGTGCTGCGCGCCTGGTGGAAGATGCGCCGGCGGCAGGGCTACGATACGGCGCGCCGGGTCTGGCTGAAGGATCTGATGCGGGACCGGACGCCCAATCGCATCCGGCGTTTCGGACAGGCCCTTGTCCTCGCCGCCGAACTGGACGGCAGGATAGACCGCTTGCATTTCCATTTCCTGCACACGCCCGCCTCCGTCACCCGCTATGCGGCGGTGATCCTCGGCCTGCCCTGGAGCGGGTCGGCCCATGCAAAGGATATCTGGACCATTCCCGAGTGGGAAAAACGGGAAAAACTGGCGGCCATGGATTGGCTGTCCACCTGTACCGGTGTCGGCGCGGACCATTTGCGCGGATTGGCCGGTGATAATCCCCAAAAGGTGCATTTGGACTATCACGGCTTGGACCTGTCCCGCTTTCCTCATGTGGAGCCCGAAGCGGCCCGGCGCGACGGATCGGATGCGTCGGATCCCGTGCGGCTGATCTCTGTCGGCCGCGCGGTCGCCAAGAAAGGCTATCCGGACCTGCTGACCGCCCTGTCGAAAGTGCCCGGCAGCCTGCAATGGCGGCTGACCCATATCGGCGGCGGTGCGGAGCGCGACGACCTGAAACGGCAGGCGGAGGTTTTGGGCATCGCCGACCGGGTGGAATGGCTGGGCGCGCAGCCGCAGCAGACCGTGCTGGACCGTCTGCGCCGTTCGGACCTTTTCGTTCTGGCCAGCAAGATCGCCGATGACGGGGACCGGGACGGTCTGCCCAACGTTCTGATGGAAGCGCAGAGCCAAGGCCTCGCCGTTCTGTCGACCGCCGTTTCCGCGGTGCCGGAATTGATCCGCGACGGCGAGACCGGGGCCCTGGTGGAACCGGGCGACGTACCGGCCCTGACGACGGCGCTCTGCCGGCTGATCGCCGATCCCGATTTGCGGCGCCGCTATGGCGAGGCCGGCGAGGCCCGCGTCAGGGCCGAATTCGACGCCGCGGCCTGCATCACTGATATGGCCCGCCGGTTCGGTTTGTCCGAAGACCCCGCGCCTGCCGACCAACCGCAACCCCGCGACGCACCGGCATGTGGATAGAATTCTATGCGCCGATGAAGGCGCCGACCCATCCCGTCCCCTCCGGCGACCGCCGCATGGCGCGTCTGTTGATGCGGGTTCTGGGCCGTGAGGGCCACGAAGGCCATGGGGGCCACACGGTGACGCTGGCGTCCAGCCACCGCTGCTGGGAGGGGAAGGGCGATCCGGACCGGCAGGCCGCGATCCGCGCCCGCGCCGGGCTGGAACAGGACGATCTGGCCGCCTGGTACGAACGGCATGGCGCGCCCGACCTTTGGTTCACCTATCACCTGTACCACAAGGCGCCCGACCTGATCGGCCC
>Ga0070727_10003960_pt1 | contig 12940 bp, 10 predicted proteins | sample tdAd472_FD_66722 | JGI IMG/M metagenome (GOLD analysis project Ga0070727, IMG submission 66722) | Marine sediment microbial communities from the Atlantic coast under amendment with organic carbon and nitrate - tdAd47.2 | ecosystem: Environmental > Aquatic > Marine > Coastal > Sediment | place... | reverse complement strand
GGTCTCTCCTTGTTGCTGCTTGTGCTCAGTGGTTGCAATAACCTGAATCCATTGAACTGGTTTTCAGATGATGAGGGAGAAAAACCCGCCGAGCTGCTGGCCATCAGTGAAGAAGCGGAGCTGGATCGACTTTGGTCGGTAAATGTCGGAAACGGCCAGGGCGGGAAATACAATGAGCTGGAACCGATTATAGACGGAGATCGAATTTTTGCTGCCAGCGAGGACGGCGAAGTGTTGGCGATCAGCATTGCCGATGGCGATGTTCTGTGGCGGGTTCGTACCAGGGAAAATATTACAGGTGGGGTAGGTGCCGGAAGCGGTATGGTTATGGTTGGTACCGAGAATGCCGAGGTTATTGTGTTTGATCAAACCGATGGCACTGAAAGGTGGCGTGCCGCGGTAACCAGTGAGGTGCTATCGCCACCCCAGACCGATGGTGACATCGTGGCATTGCAAACGGTCGATGACAAATTGATCGCATTGGATGCTGCTGATGGCGAACAACGCTGGATTTACGAAGCCAACCTTCCCGTTCTCACGCTGCGTGGTACCAGCAGGCCGGTATTTGCCGGACCAGTAGTGATTGCCGGTTTCAGCAACGGTACCCTGGTAGCGGTCAATGCTGAAGACGGCATCTGGCGGTGGGAGGAAAGGGTGGCTGTTCCGCAAGGTCGCTACGATATTGAACGGGTGATTGACGTCGATGGTGAGCTGCTGGTGACGCAAAACATCGTGCTGGCAACCAGCTATCAGGGCAATCTAATGGGCTTCGATATACTGACCGGCAGAATTGTCTGGGGCATGGAAGGTTCAAGTTACCACGGACTGGCTGAAGGATTCGGTAATCTCTATATGTGCAATGAGCGTGGACACATCATTGCGATTCGCAACAATAGCGACAATGAGGTCTGGCGCAACGAGAACCTGGACCTGCGGGAAGTGACTGCGCCTACTGCTTTCAGCAATTATATTGCTGTGGCGGACTTCGAGGGCTACGTGCATCTGCTCTCACAAATCGATGGACGCATCGTTGGTCGGACTCGCGTTGACGGGGACGGTGTTCGAGCGCGTCTGGTTGCCAACGCCAATACCCTCTATGCCTTCGGCAATAGCGGCAGACTCACCGCTTTGACGATACAATAGCTGCGACGGAACCTGCTCGCAATCAGAGATTCCTTAATTTTCCGAGTCACCTTTTATTCTTTGGATCGCCTCATGAGGCCTGTCATCGCCCTGGTCGGACGCCCCAACGTCGGCAAATCTACTCTCTTTAACCGACTCACTCGAAGTCGCGATGCGCTGGTGGCGAATATTCCTGGATTGACGCGAGATCGGCAGTACGGGCAAGGGGTGATGGGAAGCCGCCCTTACATCGTAATCGATACCGGTGGTATTACCGGAGATGAACAGGGCATCGACTTCGAGATGGCATCCCAGTCTCTTCAGGCTATTGAGGAAGCCGATGCTGTCCTGTTCCTGGTCGATGCCAAGGATGGATGGACCCCGGTTGATACTTCGATTCTCGATCACCTGCGCAAGAAAAATAAAACGGTTTACCTTGTTGTTAACAAGACAGATGGGCTGGACATAGATCAGGCATTGGCCGAATTTTATACCACCGGTATGGGAGTACTTTTTCCGATAACCGCGACACAGGGTCGCGGGGTCAAAAAGATGATGGATGAAGTTCTGTCGGCATTCGAGGTGGATGAGGCCGATGATGAAGTGCTGGAGGTCGGGCAGGAAAACATCAAGATCGCAATTGTCGGTTGTCCCAATGTCGGAAAATCAACTCTCGTCAATCGTATGCTGGGTGAAGAAAGGGTAGTGGTCTATGATCAACCGGGAACAACCCGCGATAGCATTTATATACCTTTTGAGCGGCGCGGCCAGCATTATACGTTGATCGATACGGCAGGTATTCGTCGTCGAGGGAAAACCCGAGAGGTCGCTGAGAAGTTTTCCGTGGTCAAGTCATTGCAATCGATTCAGGATGCCAATGTGGTGGTGATGGTGCTTGACGCTCGCAAAGGTATTGTCGAGCAGGACATGCACCTGCTCGATTACATTATCCAGGCAGGTCGTGGTCTGGTAGTCGCACTGAATAAATGGGATGGGATGGGTGTTGATCAGCGAGCTCATATAAAGTCAGAAATAAAAAGGCGACTGGCATTTGCCGACTTTGCACAGGTGCACTTTATATCCGCTCTGCATGGTACCGGTGTAGGCGATCTGTATAAATCGATTCATAAAGCCTATCAATCAGCGCGCAAGGAACTTTCCACCAATTTGCTCACCCGCATACTGCAGGCGGCTACTACCGAGCATGCGCCTCCGACAGTGAACAACAGGCGAATCAAACTTCGCTATGCGCATGCCGGCGGACACAATCCACCTATAGTTGTAATACACGGCAAGCAGACAGAAAAGCTTCCAGACTCATATCGACGATTTCTTGAGAAGTACTTTCGTAATGCACTGAAATTGGAAGGGACGCCAATACGGATTGAGCTTAAGAGCAGCGAGAATCCTTTTACGGAAAAAGAAAAACATCTGACCGCACAGCAAGTTGCTCAGAAGCGGCGCATTAAGAAAAACCGTCAGGCAAAAAAGGTGAGAGCATAGGGACGCTGGCATGAAATTCTGGAAGCAACTGATACGGGCTATTTCTCTTCTCATTCTCGTTCTTTTACCACTTTATCTGTTTGGCTATATACCGCTGCTTGACTCCCGTTTTGAACCATCTGGGTCTCCTGCTTACCAGCCTGCAATGGGTGAGAGCTTCAGCAACTATATTGAACAGAATCGAATCCGCATACGTACAGCGCTGGCCACCCATTTCTACAGCAAAAAGGATTGGCCATTTGGCACGGAATATCCGATTGATAAAGTCGTGCAGATGCGGGCTCCTTTTGAGCTGTTGCCCAGTGAAGAGGGATGTGGCATTGAAACAGATATGCCTCGCAAGGGATTCCTGCTGATACACGGGCTGACTGACTCTCCCTATTTGCTTTCTGAACTGGCAGCCTCACTCAATAAAACCTACCCTTGCGCTTACATTCGGAGCCTGCTGATGCCGGGGCATGGAACTGTGCCTGGTGACTTGCTTAATGTCGACCTGGATGACTGGCGTCAGGTCGTACAGTACGGTATCGAGAGCTTGGAACCGCTGGTGGAAGAGCTGTACCTTGTTGGCTATTCCAATGGCTCTCCGCTGGCCATCGACTATCTGCAGGACAATCAAGAGAATACTTCGATCAGTGGACTCATTTTTTTATCACCGAGTCTGGCTGCGGCACAATCAAGTATATCCATGACTCCTTGGCTTAAGTATCTGGTGCGCTGGGTAGGTCGTGGAGAAGATAGCGATGCCGCGAAATACGACTCCATGCCGACCCATTCAGCGGCTTTGTTCTATCGGATGATAAAAAAGGTCAACGCTTCGCAACGAACACCGCTGGACCGCCCGGTCCTGATGGTAATGAGTGGTGACGATACAACAGTAGATACTGCTCATGCAGCGGAGTTTTTCTGTTCAAAGACTGGCACCGGCCAACGCAAGCTCATCTGGTATAGAAGTCTGGTAACAGATTCAACGCCACCTGTTAACTGCAGTGGCATGGAGATAGTTGATGTGTCTGTTCCGGAAGCGCGATTCGTCAGTCATTCCCATGTGGCAATCAGTATGCCACCTGAGAATGAGCACTATGGACTGGATGGCAACTACGCGGTCTGCTCCACTTATCTTGACGAACCAGAAATTTTTGCAGAATGTAACAGTGATAACGTCAATACGCTCTATGGTGAGAATACGTTGCGGGATGAAGATCGCCGCTATCAGGGCAAACTGTTACGCAGGGCAACTTTCAATCCCTACTACGATGCCATGTTGGCAGCCATCACCTGTTTTGTTGACGGGGATTGCGCCAGTTAGTCGGTTTCGCGGTGCCAGGTTTTCCAAATGCAGCAACTGACATTAGAAGATATCCAGCAAGCAGCAGCCAGACTCAAGGGCAATGCCGTGCTTACGCCTCTGCTGACCAATCTCGAGCTGAATGAAAGGACGGGATCCGAGGTCTATCTCAAGCCTGAGAATCTGCAAAATATCGGAGCCTTCAAATTTCGTGGCGCTTATAATCGGCTTAGTCAGTTCAACGAGCAGCAACGCCGTCATGGAGCAGTGGCTTTTTCCTCAGGCAATCATGCTCAAGGTGTGGCACTGGCTGCAAAAATGCTGGGAATGCCTGCAACGATAGTCATGCCGAAAGACGCTCCTGCCGTAAAGGTAGCCGGTACCAGAGCGCTTGGTGCAGAAATTCGCTTTTACGATCGCTGGAAAGAGTCACGCGAGGAAATTGCCCAGGAAATTTCCACTCGTACTGGTAAAGTTCTGGTGCCTGCCTATGACGATCTGGACGTCATGGCCGGGCAGGGTACCTGTGGGCTCGAATGTGTTGAGCAATTGCGGGGTTTAGGCAAGGGAGAGGGCTTAGGCAAGGGCAGGGAGTTGGTGCCTGATGTCATACTTTGTCCGGTGGGAGGAGGAGGTTTGATTGCTGGAGTATCCACCGCCGTAAAGGCACTGGTGCCATCGATTGAAGTGTGCGGTGTCGAACCTGAAAAGTTCGATGATCATGTGAGATCGAAAGAGGCCGGTTCCAGGCAGTCGATCAATGGGACACCGGAATCGATCTGTGATGCCTTACTGGCTCCAGCTCCCGGAGAGCTGACCTGGTCAGTTAATCAGCAGACGGTCGATCGCTTCGTATCGGTAACCGATTTTGAGGTAGAAGAGGCGGTTCGGTTTGCCTTTCGCCATCTGAAGCTGGTGGTTGAGCCTGGAGGAGCGGTCGGTCTTGCAGCCTTGTTATGCGGCAAGTTGACTTTAAACAACAAGCGCGTAGTGGTGGTGATTTCAGGTGGCAATGTGGACCCCGCGCTTTTCTGTCGTTGTCTGGCAGGCCAGTAATACAGCTGACTGTTGTCGAGAACCGCTTTTTGAAAAAAATCCTTATTCTTAAGACTGGAACTACCGTGAGGTCACTGCGGGAGTCCGGAGAAGACTTCGAGCACTGGTTCGTGGACGGATGCGGGCTGACAGAGTCTCGGTACGACGTTATAGAGGTGTTCGAAGGCGCCTCGCTGCCTGAGCCCTCTTGCTATCAGGGTGTTATAGTGACCGGTTCTCCGGCTTTTGTGACCGACTGCGAAAAGTGGAGCGAAGAGTCGGCCGACTTCCTGCGCCGGGCTGTTGACGACACTGTTCCGGTGCTCGGGGTCTGTTATGGTCATCAGCTGCTGGCTCACGCCTTTGGTGGTGTAGTGGATTTCCATCCCCAAGGGCGGGAAATCGGTTCAGTGGACATACAGTTGCATGACGAGGGGGTGTCTGATGCCTTGCTTGGCTGCCTGCCATCACGCTTTACTGCGCAGGTATCACACAGTCAGACAGTAATCAACCTGCCCGAGAACGCTGTGCTGTTAGCAGGTAATGAGTTTGAACCCCATCATGCTTTCAGGGTGGAGAAAAGCGCCTGGGGCGTACAGTTTCATCCCGAATTTTCCGAGCGAATAGTCAAAGCGTACATTCATGAGCGGCGCGACGATTTAGTCCGCGAAAAGCTCGATCCCGACCAGTTGCTGAAAGAGGTGAGGTCTTCGGCGCACGCAGCAGGACTGTTGAATCAGTTCGTGCGTTTGCTGTATCAGTGAAGGTTGTATTTCTTTAGCCACCTCCAGTGGCTTCGCTGAATGCTGCGTCGACAAGTTCCACCAGGCGCGTGACAGTTGTAACGCTGGCAAGATCACCGTTGATAAAAACAGTGGGAGTTGATCGTACGCCTGAGAGATTTCCTCCACGCTGATCGTTGCGTACTTTCTGAATAACATCATCCAACTCCATGTCGGCGTGCAATTGTTCAATATCCATATTGAGTTCCAGTGCGTAGCTGTCAAATTCATCCAGCGGATTGGATGCCGGCCCCCAAAGGGTCTGATTCAGAAATAAATAGTCATGCATTTCCCAGAATCGATCCTGTCTGCTGGCAGCCTCGGCATACAGAGATGCCTGCCAGGCATTGGGGTGTGTGTTGGTGATGGGAAAATGCCGAAAAACCAGGTGTGCTTTATCGCTGATTGTTAGCCAGGCACGCGACATCAACTGGTTTTCCTGGGCGCATGCCGGGCACTGAAAATCCGCATAAACGGTAATGGTGACCGGAGTCGAGGGGTCACCCCTGACATGATCATTTTCCGCCAGCTCGATGGGAGAATAGGTTGGTCCCTGAGAGAACAGGGTGAAAAGTACCACCAGGGCAAACAGGGGTGCGACCACGTAAAGTCCCACCTTTATCATGAGTTTCTGGCTTTGTTGCTTGCGTACAGCTTCCTGTTGCCTCTGCTGCTTCTTTAATCGTTGCTGTTCACGCTTGTTCATTGTTGACTCCGCGGGTTCCTGACGGTGAATACCGGAACTATAAACTGAATCCTGGCAGTGTTCAAAGCTGGAAGAAGTATTGAGACAAAACAAGTCGGATCGGATAAGGAACTACAAATTGGCCCAGACGAAGGCGGCAAATACTATCTTGAACATGACGTGGATAGCCTGATCCTGGTGCATGGTGAGTTGCCCTTCGCATTTCAGGAAGTCAATGACCCAATGGGCAAAGGACTCAATCAAGCCCAGCAAGACATTTCCGGTTACCAGAAAAACAATGCCACCGTGAATCAGCGAGTGGCCGGTCATCCAGTAGCTCCAGTGCGGAAACAGGCTTTGTTCACCGCTGTGGATTTCGTTGTTGCGATTTTTACCGCAGCCCATTGCTTCCGGCTGGAGCACGAAGTCCGCCAGGGCGTGACCTACCAAAAGCATGAAAAGTGTTTCTAGGAACAGCATGGTTTCTTTTATTTCCGGATCTTTCCGGCTCGTTAATCCTGTTACCGGTTAAATTCCAGTCATCAGTTTCCAAATGTGATCAGCGACAAGTTGGTCACAGCGAGAGATTACTTTCTCATGATGATTGGCGCGGGAACTAGAACCATTCCACAATTGTTTTCAATGCGTGGAAGCGGGCTGAAAAATTGGAACAGGTTTCACAATGGAACTGTATACTGGCACCAGTTTCGTTAATTCCCTTGTTAAGTATAAGGTCTAATTAACCGGGAAAAGGACGGGATTAATACGTGATCTGTCGGGCTTTGTGCGTCAGAGAAGTGAGAGTTTTAACAACGTAGCCGGTGTGGACCGCTAGACCAATCTGATAGCCCGCCTCTATCTCAGTGCCAGGTTGCACATCTCAGTTGTTCATGGGGCGGCAAGGGTTGATCCATTAATCGTATTACTCACTCTCCTCATTAAGGTTGGAGCCAGATCGCACGTTGCGGACTTGTGATTCAATACTGCCGTTATGCAGCCGGGTTGTAATTAGTGCTCCAGGCTTTGTATTGGAACTGTCGCGTAGCACTTCGTTGTTATCACCGTAAGTGATACTGAATCCCCGGGCCAAGGTATTCAGCGGACTCACTGTATTCAGATTACGTATCAACTGATTCAGCACGGTGGCGTTGCCCTTAAGTCGGTTTCGAACGGCTTGGACCAGACGGGCTTGAAGGCTTGCCTGGTTGTTCTTCAGGTTATCCAGCCTTTGCCAGGGTGAATTGGCAAGCAGGGTTCGTTTTAGCTCGCGAAGCGTGTTCTTTTTTTTCTGGAGCTGCCAGTGCAGAGCCCGTCTGGCGCGATTGTCAAGCAGGTCCAGGGTCTGGGCATGATCTTGCAGACATCTGCCAGGGTGACGAAGCTGGCGGGTGAGCCATCTAACCTGTTGTTCATACAGTTTCAGTTGTCTGCTGATCGAGCCAGTCAGCTTTTGTTGGAAACTCAGAAGGGTCTGGCGGTATTCCTGCTGGTTTGGACTCAACAGCTCGGCGGCCGCCGATGGAGTAGGAGCCCGAAGGTCTGCCACAAAATCCGCGATAGTGAAATCAATCTCGTGGCCTACACCGCTAACGACAGGGAGTTCACTCGCGTGGATTGCCCGGGCAACAGATTCTTCGTTAAATGCCTGCAGATCTTCCAGCGAGCCGCCGCCGCGCGCTACCAGTAAGACTTCAAGCCCCAGCTGTTCCGCCAGTCGGTTGGCACGCTCGATGGCGCTGACAATTTCCTTGGCTGCTTCGTTGCCCTGAACCGCCACTGGCAGCAGGGTAATTCTGATGCCTGGAAAGCGGCGCTGCAAAACCGTCAGGATATCTCTTATTGCTGCGCCCGTTTCCGAAGTAATGACACCAACATGTTGGTAGCCGCCGGCTATGGATTGCTTGTTAGTTTCCTCAAACAGTCCTTCCTCAGCCAGACGGGCTTTTAGTTCTTCGAACGCACGGCGCAGAGCGCCATCGCCTGCTTCCTCCATGTCGTCGATAATAAGCTGGTAGTCACCTCGTGCCTCGTAAATACTGAGTCTTCCCTTCACCAGTACGTTGATGCCATTGCCAGGCCGAAAACGGACTTTTCGATTGCTGTTTTTAAACATGGCGCAGCGGAGCTGGGATTTGTCATCTTTCAATGTCAGGTACCAGTGACCTGAGGCCGGTGTACTGAAATTGGAGATTTCCCCTTCCACCAGCACGGCAGGGAAATTGCCTTCCAGCAAGGAACGTGCAAGGTGATTCAGGCTGGTGACCGACAAAACCCGCGGGAGATCGGGTTCTCCGATAGTCGGCGTTGCTAATTGGTTGTCAGAAAATAAGCTCATGGGGCTATAGTATCTCACTGGAAAAAGTAGTCCTAGGGAACCTCCAATAAACTATGGCGTTTCCCCAGGTAGTCTTCCGATGCTTTTCGTAGTAACCTCAGGCCGCTGTAACCACAAGAAAACAGGGTACTACTATGAAAAAACTGTTAGCCATTGCGGCGATTTTGTTAGTTTATGTGAATTCCGCGGTAGCTTTGGATGTTCGCGCGTTTGCAAATGCCTTAACCAACGACCCTGGACGCCCAGAGGCGGACAAGGCCAGGGATGCCGGTAGAAAGCCAGCCCAGGTCCTGGAATTCCTCGGAGTTGACGAGGGCATGACCGTGGTCGATCTGGTTGCTGCAGCGGGCTACTATACCGAAGTGCTGTCACATGCTGTTGGTAGCTCAGGTACGGTGTACATGCAGAATTCGTCGGCGTCTTTGAGAGGTGAGCGAGGTCAGAGAACTTCCGCTGCTATCAATGAAAGGCTGGCTAATAATCGACTGGCCAACGTTGAGCGGATTATGCGTAACCCAGACGATCTGGGTTTGCCGGATAATTCCCTCGATGCGGCGGTAATCGCACTGGAGTTCCACGAACTTTATCTTTCCGACAATCCGAACGCTGTTGCGGATTTCCTGGCGGAAATGCGTAGGGTATTGAAGCCTGGTGGCGTACTGGGAATCATCGAACATTCGGCTTATCCGGTCTATGATCCAGGACCTTTACACCGGGCTTTGGAGGCGCAGGTAGTCGCCGATGTTCAGGCTGCCGGCATGTTCGTGTCAGCCAGTAGCTCGATTCTGGAAAATCCTGATGACCCACGGAGTAATATGGTATTTGACCCAAGTGTCCGTGGTGCCACCGATCGCTTTGTATTGCGTGTAATCAAGACCAAGTAACGGATCGAAAGGTGGCCCGATTGCCCGGGCCACCTGACTTTGTGGCTGTTGTAGACATGTTCAACGATTAGTTGGTTGGCAGCTTTTATCCACAGCTGCTTTTAGAGTTTGGGAACAAGTTGCCAAGCGCGCTCGTGGGCGTAGTAGATGGCGAACTTCAAGAAGAACTCGATGCTGCCAATCATGGCGGCAGTCACCAGTTCACCTACCACGAAAAACGCAATGGTGGCCGTGGTCAGGGTTGCCAGAATGCGCCAGGAAAATGCTTTTAACAGGCTGCGCAGGCGAGATTCCTGGTAGTAGTTTGCTGTTTCCATTTTACTAAATGTCCTCCATTGCAGTTAGTACTCGCTCGACACACTCTTCAACTGAAAGATCTCCCGTTGCCAATGTGATTTCAGCTGTCTTGGGTGGCTCGTAAGCGCTATCAATTCCGGTAAAATTTGGCAGTTCGCCTTTGCGAGCCTTCTTGTAGAGACCTTTTGGGTCACGCTGTTCGGCGATCTCCAGCGGCACGTCTACATAAACCTCCACAAACTCCTGCTCGCCGAACAGAGCGCGGGCCATGTCGCGTTCAGAGCGAAAAGGAGAAATAAAGGCGGTGAGAACCACTACGCCAGCATCTACCATCAATTTGGCGACTTCCGCGATACGGCGGATGTTTTCTATCCGATCGGCATCGGTAAATCCCAGATCCTTGTTAAGGCCATGTCTGATATTGTCACCGTCCAGAATATAGGTGCGTACACCTTGTTTGTGGAGAGCCTGCTCGACGGCGTTGGCCACCGTCGATTTGCCGGATCCACTCAGACCCGTGAACCATAGTACTCGAGGTCGGTGGCCGTTAAGTCTGGCACGGGCTTCTTTGTCAACAACGAGTGCCTGGCGGTGTACGTTCTGCGCCCGACGCAAAGAAAAGTTGATCATGCCGGCTGCAACCGTGGCGTAATTGTAACGGTCTACCAAAACGAAAGCGCCCAGCTCTTTGCACTTGCCATAGGCTTCAAAGGGGATTGGCTGATCGAGGTTGATTGTCACTTCGCCGATGTCGTTCAATTCCAGAGAGCGGGACTGGAGTTTGTCAAACGTATTGATGTTGTACTTGTATTTAATCTCGGTGATGGTGGCATTGACGCGCCGAGTACCAACCATCAGCCAGTAGGACCTTCCTATGAATCCCGGCTCCGTATCCATCCAGACCAGGGAAGTTTCGAACTGATCGGAAACCTCGCATGGCGATTCCGCAGAAACAATAACGTCGCCACGGGAAATGTCTATTTCACGATCCAGGGTCAGGGTAACCGATTGATCAGTGACCGCTTCATCCATGTCGGCTGTGAACAGCTGAACGGATTTAACGGTAGCAATTTCACCAGAAGGCAATACCCTGATCTGGTCATCAGGGGCAATTTTACCGCTGACAATTTTTCCGGCGTAACCGCGGAAATCGGCGCTGGGGCGATTAACCCACTGGATCGGAAAGCGAAACGGGTCCTCATCTTTGGAATGCACGACCTCTACTGTTTCCAGGTAACCCAATAAGGTTGGTCCTTGATACCAGGTCGTCTTGGCTGACCGATCGACCACGTTGTCTCCAAGCAGGGCGGAAACAGGAATTGGTGTGATTGACTCGAACGTCAGGTTGTTTGCAAATGCTTGGTAATCTTCGACAATCTTGTCGAATACGCTGGAGCTGAAATCTACCAGGTCCATTTTGTTGACTGCCAGCACTACATGTTTAATGCCCAGCAAGGAGGTAATAAAAGAATGCCTGCGGGTCTGGGTCAGCACCCCCTGAGAGGCATCGATGAGAATTACTGCGACATTGGCATTGGATGCGCCGGTCACCATGTTACGGGTAAATTGCTCATGGCCCGGGGTGTCGGCAACAATAAATTTCCGTCGATCGGTATTGAAATACCGATAAGCCACATCGATGGTAATTCCCTGTTCCCGCTCTGCTGCCAGTCCATCGACCAGCAGGGCAAAGTCAATTTCCCCGCCTTGGGTACCTAGCTTTTTGGAATCTGACTCCAGTGTAGCAATCTGATCTTCAAATATTGATTGTGCTTCATAGAGCATACGACCGATCAGCGTGCTCTTGCCATCATCCACACTGCCGCAGGTGATGAATCGCAGCTGATCGAGTCCAGCCTGGTTTTCGATATAGGCTTTTACTTTTTCCAGTGAAGAATTTCTGTCCGTAGCTTGCAGCATTAGAAATAGCCCTCCTGCTTTTTCTTTTCCATCGAGGCGTTGGAATCCTTGTCGATGACTCTTCCCTGGCGTTCGCTGCTTCTGCTTTGCAGTAATTCCAGAACAATGCTGGGTAAATCGTCTGCCTCTGATTCAATGGCGCCTGTCAAAGGATAGCAACCTAGCGTTCTGAATCTCACCTTCTTGATTTGAACTTCTTCGCCTTTATAGAGTTCTGTTCGGTCGTCGTCTAACAGCATCAGCATCCCGTCACGTTCGACCACTGGCCGATAGGCTGCGTAATAGAGCGGTATGATTGGGATCTGTTCACGGTAGATATATTGCCAGATGTCCAGTTCAGTCCAGTCTGAAAGTGGAAAAGCGCGTATGCTTTCGCCTTTTGTCTTGTAACCGTTGTACAGACTCCACAGTTCCGGACGCTGGCGTTTGGGATCCCAGCGATGACTGCTGTTGCGGATGGAAAACACCCGTTCCTTGGCACGGCTCTTTTCTTCGTCACGGCGAGCGCCGCCCAGGGCAACGTCTATCTTGTATTGGTCAAGGACCTGTTTCAGGCCTTCGGTCTTGGTAATGTGGGTATGCAATTCGCTGCCGTGATCAAAGGGGTTGATATCCTTTTCGATAGCTTCAGGATTGACATGGATGATCATGTCCATACCACTGGAACGTGCTATTTCGTCACGGAATTCATACATGGAACGAAACTTCCAGCGGGTATCCACATGCACAAGAGGGAACGGTGGTTTACTTGGATAAAATGCCTTCTTCGCCAGGTGCAGCATTACGCAGGAATCTTTACCGAGAGAAAACAGCATGGCCGGGTTATCTGCCTGGGCGACAACCTCCCTGAGAATATGAATACTCTCTGCTTCCAGGCGATCGAGATTGCTCAGTGTTTGATTGGTTCCAATTCGCTTGGCTGAGGATTCCCAGGTGAACTCGGTCTTTGAATCATAATAGGCTGGCAGGCCAAAGCGGATAATTTTGCCGGGAGCCACTCGCAGGTGCGGACTGTCCAGCTGGCTCTGCAGAGATCGAATTCGCGCAGTGATGCCACCGCTGGGTAGCAGCAGGACGTTGCGATCGTCT
>Ga0070727_10003957_pt1 | contig 12953 bp, 13 predicted proteins | sample tdAd472_FD_66722 | JGI IMG/M metagenome (GOLD analysis project Ga0070727, IMG submission 66722) | Marine sediment microbial communities from the Atlantic coast under amendment with organic carbon and nitrate - tdAd47.2 | ecosystem: Environmental > Aquatic > Marine > Coastal > Sediment | place... | reverse complement strand
AAGGTTCACAGGCTAAGGAGTCTGACGCGATCTCAACGTCTCAGACGCGGCCCGATAAAGCGATTTTCCTCTCTGGCGTGAATCGCCGGATTATCCAGCGATTCAACCACAAAGATCACGTCGGCGTTGGGATTTTTCATCAACCCGGGATCGAGCTCTACCCGCACCGGCATGCTCAGTACCTCACCCTCCGACACATCAACCTCTGACTGCCCCAGGTAGTTAAAGTCGTAATCGCCCTCGACCCGGATGCGATAACTGTGGTCGCGGGTGTCCATATTGTTGATCTTCAGGGTATAGATGTTCTCCGCCAGGCCCTGGGCATTCTCGCGATACAAGACATTGCGATCGCGAATCACATCTACGCCCAGGGGCGTGCGGGTGAGGATGGTATAACTGAAGGCACTGACCATCAGTGCCAGGGCAATGGCATAACCGATAAAGCGCGGACGCAGGATGCGGGTCTCGCCGTGCTCCATGGCGTGCTCGGTAGTGAAACGGATCAGGCCGGGGTCGTAGCCCATCTTATCCATGACGGCATTGCAGGCATCGATACACAGGCCACAGTCGATGCACTCGTATTGCAGGCCGTTGCGGATATCGATGCCCGTGGGGCACACCTGCACACAGAGGGAACAATCGACACAGTCGCCCTTGCCCTCGGCCCGATGGTCCACACCTTTTTTGCGGGCGCCGCGGGGTTCGCCGCGCTCGACATCGTAGGAAACAATCAGCGTATCCTGGTCAAACATCACCGACTGGAAGCGGGCGTAGGGGCACATGTATTTGCACACCTGCTCGCGCATAAAGCCAGCGTTCAGGAAGGTCATGGCGGTAAAGAAAAAGGTCCAGAAAACCGCTGCCGGATGTGCCGAAAAGGTGAACATCTCCGGTACCAGTTCACGGATGGGGTTGTAGTAACCGACAAACGTCAGGCCGGTCGCAAACGCCACCAGTCCCCACAGCACAAACTTGCTGCCCCGGCGCATGATTTTTTTGCCATTCCAGGGGGACTTATCGAGTTTGATGCGCTGATTGCGGTCACCCTCGCACCAGTCTTCAATGTACATAAAGATCATGGTCCACACCGTCTGGGGGCAGGAAAAACCGCACCAGACACGACCCACCAGCACGGTCACGGTAAACAGGGCAAACGCGGAAATAATCAGCGCCCAGGCCAGCAACATAAAGTCCTGGGGCCAGAAGGTGATCCAGAAAATGTGGAATTGGCGGGCCGGCAGGTCGAACCAGACGGCCTGTCGACCGTCGATATTAATCCAGGGGATCAGGAAGTAGGCAGCGATCATGGGCATCCATGTCCAGCGCTGCAGACTTCTGAAAAAACCGGGAAGCTGGCGGGTCTGGATTTTCTCCCGTGCCTGGTAGAGATCCAGAACCTTGATGACTTCTTCGTGGGACTCGTCCCGGGACTCAGTCCCGGACTTTTTTTCCTCCGTCATATCAGCTTCGCACTCCCGCTGGAAACAGTTTATCCGTCGTCAGTTAACGATTTTTGGACAGGTTGTAGACATAGGCCGTCAAGAGGTGAATTTTCTCCGCTTTCAGCTTGTCCGCCTGCGCAGGCATGTTGCCGTTTCTGCCCTGGCGAATGGAGTGGCGCACCAGCGTCGGCGAACCGCCGTACAACCAGATACCGTCGGTGAGATCGGGCGCGCCCATCGCCGTCATACCCTTGCCCTCTGCGCCATGGCAGGAGGCACAGTAGGTGGCGTAGGTTTTTGCACCGGCGGCAGCCTTTTCCGCGTCGTGTTCGCGACCGCTGATTTTAAAGACATACTCGGCCACGTTATCCACACCTTCGTCACCGATCACCGGGCCCCAGGCGGGCATGGCGCCCTTGCGGCCATTGGTGATGGAGGCCTTGATCTGCTCGGCACTGCCACCGTAGAGCCAGTCGCTGTCCGCCAGGTTGGGGAAACCGTAGCTGCCGCGACCGTCCGACCCGTGACACACGGAACAGTTGTTGTTGAACAGGCGGCGCGCCATTTTCATGGCCTCGGGATTGGCGATCAGTTCTTCCACCGGCATATCGGCATACTGGGCGTAGATCGGACCGTATTTGGCTTCCGCCTCGGCCATCTCCTCTTCCCACTGACCGACCTGGGTCCAGCCCAGCACACCGTCGAAAGAACCAAAACCCGGGTAAAGCACCAGATAGCCGATGCCGAAGAGCACCGTGCCCACAAACATCTTGAACCACCAACCCGGCAGCGGGTTGTCATATTCCTCAATGCCGTCGTAGACGTGGCCTGTTTTCGGTGCTTCACCATCTTCACTTTCTTTGGTGACTTCCACCTTGCGGTTGGCGAACAGCAACCAGGTACAGCCCACGATGGTCGCCAGGATCATGACGATAATCCAGATACTCCAGAAGGTACTCATTTCGGTCCTACCTCTCTTTGTCTTTTGTCTGAGACTCTTCCCGTTCTTCCCGCTCTTCCCGATCACGCTTTTCATCGGCGAAGGGCAGTTGGGAGGCCTCATCAAAGTCTTTCTTTTTGCGGCTGCTGAACGCCCACCAGCAAACACCCAGGAAGGCGATCATGGTCAGGATGGTGCCGATACCCTGTAAGGTTCCCTGATCCATCAGCGTTTCCGTGTCAGCAGTGTGCCGAGTTGCTGCAGGTACACCACCAGCGCGTCGACCTCTGTTACCTCACCGCTGGCAAACGGCTTGGCGGCGTTGGCGATGTCTTCATCCGTATAGGGCACCCCGACCTTGCGCAGAGCCGCCATCTTGGCCGCGGTATCTTTGCCGGTCACCGTGTTCTCAAACAGCCAGGGGAAAGCCGGCATATTGGATTCGGGGACTACATCCCGCGGATTGTAGAGGTGGGCCCGGTGCCAGTCGTCGCTGTAGCGACCACCGACACGCGCCAGATCCGGCCCGGTGCGCTTGGAGCCCCACAGGAAGGGATGCTCGTAGACGTGCTCGCCGGCGACCGAGTAGTGGCCGTAGCGCTCCGTCTCTGCCCGGAACGGTCGCACCATCTGCGTGTGACAGACGTGGCAACCCTCGCGGATGTAAATGTCGCGCCCCTCGAGGGCGACGGGGCCGTAGGGCTTGAGCCCCTCGATGGGTTCTGTGGTATCCGCCTGCCAGAACAGGGGCACAATCTGGGCCAGTCCACCGAAGCTGATCGCCACCACGATCAGTACGATCATCAGGCCGATATTCTTTTCAACAATCTCGTGTTTCATTGTCGTTCTCCCCTATCAGGCGGTCTGGGCTTCGGCGGAAACAGTTTCCTGTTCCTGCACGTCACCGCGCACGGTCCGCCAGACGTTGTACGCCATAATCAACATGCCCCCGAGGAAAATGATGCCGCCCAGCAGGCGCACGTAGTAACCCGGGTAGCTGGCTTCAATGGCCTCGGCAAAGCTGTAGGTCAGGGTGCCGTCGGTATTGAAGGCGCGCCACATCAACCCCTGGGCAATACCGTTGACCCACATGGAGGCGATGTAGAGCACAGTGCCGATGGTGGACATCCAGAAGTGCAGGTTGATCAGGCTGACGCTGTACATGCGGGCGCGCTTGTAGAGCACGGGGATCAGGTTGTAGAGCATGCCGATGGAGATCATCGCCACCCATCCCAGGGCGCCGGAGTGAACGTGTCCGATGGTCCAGTCCGTGTTGTGGGACAGGGAGTTTACGGTCTTGATGGACATCATCGGCCCCTCAAAGGTGGACATGCCGTAGAAGGACAGGGAGACCACCAGGAAACGCAATGTCGGGTCGTAACGAAGTTTGTGCCAGGCACCGGAGAGGGTCATCATGCCGTTGATCATGCCGCCCCAGGAAGGCGCCAGCAGAATCAATGACATCACCATGCCCAGGCTCTGGGCCCAGTCGGGCAGAGCGGAGTACATCAGGTGGTGGGGACCCGCCCAGATGTAAACGGCGATCAGCGCCCAGAAGTGCACGATAGAGAGGCGGTAGGAGTAGACCGGACGCTCCGCCTGCTTCGGCACAAAGTAGTACATCATGCCCAGGAAACCGGCGGTGAGGAAAAAGCCCACCGCGTTGTGGCCGTACCACCATTGCACCATGGCGTCGATGGCGCCGGCGTAGGCTGAGTAGGACTTCACCGCTGTCACCGGAATCGCGGCGCTGTTACCCAGGTGCAGTACGGCAATGGTGATGATATAGGCGCCGAAGAACCAGTTGGCCACATAGATATGCTTGGTTCGGCGCTTCATGATAGTGCCGAAAAACACGACGGCAAAGGTGACCCATACCACGGTGATGGCCACGTCGATGGGCCATTCCAGCTCGGCGTACTCCTTGGTTGAGGTCATGCCCAGCGGCAGCGTGATGGCCGCGGCCACGATAATGGCCTGCCAGCCCCAGAACGTAAAGGCCGCCAGTGAGCCACCGAAAAGCGGTGCCTGGCAGGTTCGCTGCACCACATGATAGGCCGCCGCAAACAGCGCACAGCCACCAAAGGCAAAGATTACCGCATTGGTGTGCAGGGGACGCAGACGCCCGAAGTGAAACCAGGGCAGATTGAGACTGATTTCAGGCCATACCAGCTCGGCGGCGATAATGACGCCCACCAGCATGCCGACAATCCCCCAAACCACAGTCATGATGGCAAACTGCTTTACCACCTTGGTGTTGTACACCGGCTGATCACCGGCAGTCGTGACATTGCTACTCATTGGTTTATCTCGTAGTTAGTCCGTTTGTTTTCAACTCGGGGGTAGAGAGATTCTCCCCATCTCTACCCCGGTCGTATTATTCCCCAGGCGGACACTGCCGGTATTGATTTGCGTCAAGTCGGCCCCGTCGACATGACTAACTCATGCCGCGATCCTTGTTGGCCGCAATCCTCAGGCGCAGGGCATTGAGCTTGATAAAGCCCTCTGCGTCCTTTTGATCGTACGCCCCGGCATCGTCCTCAAAGGTGGCGATCTTCTCGTCGAACAAGCTGTCATCTGACTGACGGCCCGCCACAATGACATTGCCCTTGTAGAGCTTGACCCGAACCTTGCCATTGACCACCTGCTGGGTCTCGTCGATGGCCACTTGCAACATCTTGCGCTCCGGTGACCACCAGTATCCGTTATAGACTATTTCCGCGTACTTTGGCATCAACGCGTCTTTCATATGGGCCACTTCGCGATCCAGGGTCAACGATTCAATGGCCCGGTGTGCCTTCAGCATGATAGTGCCACCGGGGGTTTCATAGCAGCCCCGGGACTTCATGCCCACGTAGCGGTTTTCCACCATATCCAGTCGGCCGATGCCGTTCTCGCCACCCAGCTTGTTGAGATGGGCGAGTACGGTGGCCGGAGACATGGACTCCCCGTCGATGGCGACAATATCGCCCTTCTCGTAGGTCAGTTCCAGGTAAGTGGGCTGATCGGGGGCCGCCTCGGGGGAAACACCCCAGCGCCACATATCCTCTTCGGGCTCCCACCAGGGATCTTCCAGGTTGCCGCCCTCATAGGAGATATGCAGCAGGTTGGCGTCCATGGAGTAAGGCGACTTTTTCTTCTTGCCGGAAAAATCCACCGGAATATCGTGCTGCTCGCAGTAGGCCATGAGCTTTTCCCGGGAATTGAGATCCCACTCCCGCCAGGGGGCAATCACCTTGATGCCGGGTTTCAGCGCGTAGGCGCCCAGTTCAAAGCGCACCTGATCGTTGCCCTTGCCGGTGGCACCGTGGGAAATGGCGTCGGCGCCGGTTTCATTGGCGATTTCGATCAGGCGCTTGGCGATCAGCGGACGGGCGATGGATGTGCCCAGCAGGTATTCTCCCTCGTAAATGGTATTGGCGCGGAACATGGGAAACACGTAGTCGCGCACAAATTCCTCGCGCAGATCGTCCACATAGATTTCCTTGACGCCCAGATCGGCCGCCTTCGCGCGGGCGGGCTCCACCTCCTCGCCCTGACCGATGTCCGCCGTGAAGGTCACCACTTCACACTGATAGGTTTCCTGCAGCCAGCGGACGATTACCGAGGTATCAAGCCCCCCGGAATAGGCGAGAACTACTTTTTTAATGTCGGACACCACTTGCCTCCTGGTTGGCATTATTGAGGGATAAATTGAGTGACCGCCATTCTAATCCTTCAACCGCCAGTTTCACAGTGAACGCCCGGGCCTGTTTGTCCCGGGCCGACTGTAAAGGGATACGCGATTCCGGTAGGATGGGGAGTCCCATTCGCAGTAGACAGTTTCCATGACCACATTGACCCTGACCCGCCCCGACGACTGGCACTTGCACCTTCGCGATGGCGATGCTTTGCCATTTACCGTCCCGGATGCGGCCCGCTACTTCGGACGGGCCATCGTCATGCCCAATCTGGTGCCGCCGGTGACAACCACGGAACAGGCCCTGGCCTACCGGCAGCGCATTCTCGAGCACCGGCCCGCGGGCAGCCAGTGGCAGCCGCTGATGGTGCTCTACCTCACCGACAACACCGCGCCGGAGGAAATTCTCCGCGCCAGGGATTCCGGCAACGTCTTCGCCTGCAAATACTACCCGGCGGGGGCGACCACCAATTCGGACTCCGGGGTGACCGATCTGGCCAATATCTACCCGGTGCTGGCGCAGATGGAGAAGGTGGGCATGCCACTGCTGCTGCACGGCGAGGTCACCGATGCGGACGTGGACATTTTCGACCGGGAAGCCGTCTTTATCGACCGCCACCTGAATAAACTGACCGCCGCGTTCCCGTCACTGAAGATCGTACTGGAACACATCACCACCCGCGAGGGCGCCCAGTTTGTCGGCGAGGCCAGCGACAATGTCGCCGCCACCATCACTCCCCAGCACCTGCTGTTCAACCGCAACCAGATGCTGGTGGGCGGCATCAAGCCCCACTACTACTGCCTGCCTATCCTCAAACGGCAACAGCATCAGCAGGCGCTGGTCACCGCGGCCACCAGCGGCAACCCGAAATTCTTCCTCGGCACAGACTCCGCGCCCCACGCCACCCATCGCAAGGAAAACGCCTGCGGCTGCGCCGGCTGCTACTCCAACCATGCGGCGCTTGAGTTTTACGCGGAGGTATTTGAGCAGGCTGGCGCACTGGACAAACTGGAAGGTTTTGCCAGTCACTTCGGTGCCGACTTCTACGGCCTGCCCCGGAACCGGGACACCATTACCCTGGAAAAAGCGCCCTGGCAGAGCCCCGCGTTTCTGCCCTTTGGCGGCGACACGCTCACCCCCCTGGGAGGCGGAGAATACCGCCAGTGGCGGGTTATCTGATGGATCATCCACCGATCTCCTACCGTTTTCGCGGCTTCCTTCCCGTCGTCATCGATGTGGAGACGGGGGGCTTCAACGCTGACACCGATGCCCTGCTGGAGGTGGCCGCGGTCACCCTGGGTATGGACGAAGACGGCCAACTGGCCCCGCTAGAGACCCTCTGTCACTCCGTGCTGCCCTTTGAGGGCGCCAATATTGAGCAGGCGGCACTGGACTTTACCGGCATCGATCTCGACGATCCCTACCGCATGGCGCTGGAGGAAGACGAAGCGCTGAGAGAGCTGTTTCTGCCCATCCGCAACGCCGTCAAGGAGGCCCATTGCAGTCGCGCCGTGATGGTCGCCCACAACGCCCACTTCGACCTGGGCTTCATCAATGCCGCGGTGGAGCGCAACGGCATCAAACGCAACCCCTTCCACCCCTTCTCCTGCTTCGACACCGCCACCCTGGGAGGCCTCGCCTACGGTCAGACAGTGCTGGCCAAGGCCTGCGAAGCCGCAGACATTGAATTCAGCAACAGCCAGGCGCATTCCGCCGCCTACGATGCGGAAAGGACGGCGGAATTGTTCTGTGGTATCGTCAATCGCTGGAAAGATCTCGGCGGTTGGCCCTGATTGCGGATTCGCAGCCACCGCCACGGAAGATTTCACAGCAACCAAGGAGAGACAGCATGAGCGGCAAAGGCAAGGCCATTCTCGCCCACATTACCCTGATCGGCTGGATTATCGCGCTGATCCTCAACATGCAGAATCGCGACAGCTTCGCGTCCTACTATATCCGGCAGTATCTCGGCATCATGCTCTGCGGTTTCGCGGGCAATCTTGTGCTGATGACGATCCACCACACCCTGGCCAACATCTGGATGCTTATTGTGCTGGTGGCATGGGTGATCAGTCTGGTGGGTGCCTGCACCGACAAAAAGAATGAATTGCCCTATGTGGGCCGCTACTTCCAGGAGTGGTTCAAGGGGCTGTGACCACAGCCCCACAGGTAACGTTCAGTACTGAGAAGGGGGCAATCTGACCACCAGCCCATCCAGTTCTTCCGTCACCTTGATCTGACAACTGAGCCGACTGGTGGGCTCGGGGGCGTTAACCATTTCCAGCATCATTTTTTCTGTCCCTTCGGGCTCACCCACCTTGTCATACCAGGCCTCGTCCACATAACAGTGGCAGGTAGCGCAACTGCACACTCCACCGCACTCGGCGAGAATACCGTCGATCATATTATCCACCGCTCCCTGCATCACCGTGTTTCCCACGGGCACATCGACTTCGTATTCCCCACCGTTGGGCTCGATATAATGAACAATTGGCATTAGAAATTCCTTACAACTTACTGATTTTATTTAACTGAAAGCCATTCTTTAGGGTCGACAGATTCATCGGACAAAGCACCGGGATCGACGCTCACACCCCGCGCCAGCAATTGCTTGGCAACCATAAACTCTTTGGGACGATTGATGCAATCCGCCGCCAGCAGCTGATCTCCCCGCAGGTACCAGGCGACAAAACTGCGCCCGGTCTCGGGGTCGCCGCGCAGCACCACCCGGTCGTAGCCGTCACTCAGCCCCGCAATCTGCAACTTCAGGTCGTACTGATCCGACCAGAACCAGGGATAGCCATCGTAACAATGGGGGCGGCCGCAGATCCCGGCAGCCGCGGATTTTGCCTGCTCCATGGCATTGGGCACGGATTCCAGCCGAACCCGCCGGCCCAGTTGACAGTTAGGGTGGTTGGTGCAATCACCGGCTGCAAATATATCCGGGTCCGCCGTCGCCGCGAACTCATCCACCCAGATACCGTCATCCACTTTCAGCCCGCACTCTTCGGCAAGCTCGACATTGGGTATCACACCGATACCCACGATGACCATATCCGCGGGCAGGCGACGACCATCCTCGCCGACCACCGCCGCCACACTGTCATCGCCCTCAATCGCCGCCACCGACCAATCCGTGAAAACATCCACCCCGGCCTCTCCGTGCACACGCCGGTAAAACCCGGACACTTCCGGAGCGGTCACCCTCGCCAACAAACGGGGTTGCACCTCGACCACAGAGACCTGAATGTTTAGTTTGCGCAGGGCCGCGGCGGCCTCCAGGCCGATGTAGCCACCGCCGACAATCACCACGCGACTCGACGGCTCAAGCGCCCGGCGGATGGCGTCCACATCCTCGAGGGTGCGCAAATAGAACACACCGGGGAGATCTGCGCCCGGAACAGCCAATTGCCGAACCCTGGCGCCGGTGCACAGCGCCAGCTTCTGATAGTCGAGCAACTCCCCGCCAGCCAACCGCACCTGCCGGACCCCGCGATCCACGCTCTCCACCCGGCCCGCGAGGAATTCTATACCGTGCTGCTGGTACACGCCCGATGGCCGGATGGGCAATGTCTCCGCGGGCCTGTCGCCGGACAGATAATCCTTCGACAACGGGGGTCGCTGATAGGGACTACACCCCTCTTCCCCGATCATCAGGATATCGCCGGCCCAACCCTCCTGGCGCAGGCTCGGCGCCAACTGGGCGGCGGCGTGACCCGCACCGACAATGATGACCCGCTCAGTCATCGCCCTCTCCTCCCGCTGCAAAGCAGCACATTATCGTGACTGAGCGAAAGCAAAGGCAAGAGCGGCACTCGATCCACCCCGAGAAATTATCTGTCCAACGCTCTGCCAAGACATTTTTTCGGCAATTGTGTAGTAAAACTATACCTACACATTAACTGACAAAGTTATTTTTACTTGTTGTAATAAAAGGATATTAAAAATATAAATTCGCAAACAAACAATCCACAGCGACCAACAACGCGCGTTCTTTTAGGTTGAAATTACCTATTTATGTAATTAGACTACAGGACCTTTCAAGCGCTTGACAACGCCCAGACGCATGGCAATTCCATTACCATTGGCGTTAGAATACCGGCCCTGCCAAGCCCACCCCACACAATTATTTAACCGAGAAACAAATGGCTGATTCATTTAAAGAAAGCGCCCTCTACTACCATACCCATCCGGTGCCTGGAAAGCTTGAAATTCGCCCGACAAAACCGCTGGCCAACAAGCGGGATCTGTCCCAGGCCTACTCACCCGGCGTGGCCTACGCCTGCGGCGCCATCGTCAAGAATCCCACCGAGGTGGCAAACGTTACGGCACGCGGCAATCTGGTGGCGGTTATCTCCAATGGCACAGCGGTACTCGGGCTGGGCAATATCGGCCCCCTGGCGGCCAAACCGGTGATGGAAGGCAAAGCCGTTCTGTTCAAAAAATTCGCCAATATTGACGTCTTCGATATCGAGATCGACGAAACCGACGTGGACAAACTGGTGGACACCATTGCTTCCCTGGAGCCCACCTTTGGCGGCATCAACCTGGAAGATATCAAGGCCCCCGAGTGCTTCCTGGTGGAACGCAAACTCAGCGAGCGCATGAACATCCCGGTGTTCCACGACGATCAACACGGCACCGCCATCGTCTCCGCCGCCGCTGTCTACAACGGCCTGCGGATCGTCGACAAGAAAATGGAAGACATCAAGCTGGTGGTGACCGGCGCCGGCGCCGCCAGTATCGCCTGTGTCGACCTGCTGGTGAGCATGGGGCTGCAGAAAGCCAACATCCGCATGATTGATCGCAACGGGGTCATCTACCAGGGCCGCCAGGAGGGCATGAATCCCTGGAAAGAAAGTTATGCCGTGGAAACGGAGGATCGCACCCTGGACGACGCCATCGTCGATGCGGACCTGTTCCTGGGGCTTTCCGGACCCGGTATCCTCAAGGAAGACATGATCAAGAAGATGGCCCCCAACCCGCTGATCCTGGCAATGTCCAACCCCACGCCGGAAATCATGCCGGAGGTGGCCAAGGCCGTGCGCCCGGACGCCATCCTCGCCACCGGGCGCTCCGACTATCCCAACCAGGTCAACAACGTACTCTGCTTCCCGTTTATTTTCCGCGGCGCACTGGATTGTGGCGCCACGGTCATCAACGACGCCATGAAAAAGGCCTGCGTCAAGGCCATCGCCGACCTGGTCCACAGGGAACCCTCCGAGGCCGTTGCGGAAGCCTACGCGGACGAAGTGCTGAAGTTTGGCCCCGAATACCTGATTCCCAAGCCCTTCGACCCCCGACTGATCGAAGAGGTCCCCTTGGCGGTGGTCCAGGCGGCCATGGAAAGCGGTGTCGCCACCCGCCCCATCAAGGATCTGGAAGCCTACCGGCAGAAGCTGCACTCCTACGTCAGCCGCAGCCGTCTGTTCATGCAGCCGATGATCGAGCAGGCGCGCCGCAACCCCGCCCGTATCGCCTACGCGGAGGGTGAGAACGATGACGTTTTGCGCGCCATGCAGGGGATTGTCGACGAAAAAGTCGCCAAACCCATCCTCATCGGCCGCCCGGCGGTGATTCACCGCAAGATATCGGAAATGGGGCTGCGCATTCAGCCCGGCATGGATATTGAGATCATCAATCCCGAAGAGGGCGATCACCACGAAAATTACTGGCAGTTTTATCACCAGCGCGTCGGGCGTTCCGGCGTGTCCGTGGAAGCGGCGCAGAATGCCGTCCACACCAACAACACGGTTCTCGCGGCCATTATGGTGGCCCTCGGTGACGCCGACGGCCTGGTCTGCGGCAAGGTCGGTCGCTTTGACAAGCACCTCAAGGACCTGCAGACCATTATTCCCCAAAGCAGCACCACACAGCAGTCCTCCGTCTGCGTGCTGCTGATGGAGGACGGGCCGCTGTTTCTGGCAGACCCCTTCGTCAATGTCGACCCCACCGAGGAGCAGGTGGTCGCCACCACCCTCAACACCATCAACTTTGTCAAAGGCTTCGGTATCGAGCCCAAAGTGGCACTGCTGTCCCATTCCAATTTCGGCACCTACGACGACCATTCCGCCCACAAGATGAAAGCGGCCGCTGAACAACTGCGCAAGCAGTTGCCCGACCTGCAGATCGAAGGCGAAATGCACGCCATGTCCGCCATGAACGAAACCCTGCGCCAGCGCATCTACCAGAATGCCAAGCTGCAGGGCAGCGCCAATGTACTCATCATGCCCAACATGGATGCGGCCAGCATCACCCTGGGGCTGTTGCGCTCACTGACCAATGCCCGTCTGGTGGGCCCCTTTATGTTTGGCTTTGAAAAGCCCGCTCACATCCTGATTCCCTCGGTATCGGGGCGCGGGATTCTCAATATGACCGCACTGATCGGCGCGGACATCATGTCCAAGAACGCCTGATTGCAGTTATCTCGCGGCAATAAAAAACGCGGCAAGGGCCGCGTTTTTTATTGCCGGAGCCTCAGTAATGGGGCGGCCTCTCTTCGCCGGACTCCTCATCGGGCAACTTTTCCGCCAGCTCCGTCACCCGAGTCCCCAGCATTTCACAGCGTGCCGCCAGGCTGTCCAGCAGTGTCTGCTGCCGATAGATGACTTCATTCAAGCGATCTATCGTGTCCTCCTGAAAGGCCAGCCGCGTCTCAATATCCATCAGGCGATCTTCGTCATTCATCATTTCTCTCCGGTACCCCGATTATTCCGGACACAAAAAAACCGCAGAGACAGACTCTGCGGTTTTCTTCGAAACCGACGATTTACAGCGCGTCGGCATTCTCGGACAGGTAGGAAGCCACACCTTTGGGAGAGGCATCCATACCCTTGTCGCCCTCTTTCCAACCCGCCGGGCAAACTTCGCCGTGTTTCTGGTGGAAGCTCA
>Ga0070727_10003956_pt1 | contig 12953 bp, 12 predicted proteins | sample tdAd472_FD_66722 | JGI IMG/M metagenome (GOLD analysis project Ga0070727, IMG submission 66722) | Marine sediment microbial communities from the Atlantic coast under amendment with organic carbon and nitrate - tdAd47.2 | ecosystem: Environmental > Aquatic > Marine > Coastal > Sediment | place... | reverse complement strand
CAAAGAAAACAGACGAAAAGAAAAGACGCCCGAAGCACTCACCGGCTGGCGCCGGTCCCCTGTGTTCCTCGCCAATCCGGGGGTCGCGCACAACTCGGCGCTTTACGGGGCTTTGCCCCGTAAACCCCCTCAAACAAGTGCGCGCCTGTTCCCCGGATTGGCTGCGGTACTCGGTGAGTGCTACGGGAAGGGTAAACCTTAAAACCGACGGGTACGCTGTGCTTTATTCGTCCTACACACATGGTGGCGTGGGGTTTTGAATTACCCCTCCCGTAGGCGCAGCCGAGCATCGCAGGAAAAACCGGATGAAGCTCACGCTTGTTTGAGTGATCGAGCGTAGCGAGATTGCGAGTTGCGTGAGCGCCGGTTTTTGCGAGAAGCGCAGGGAACCCGCGTTAGCGGGCAAGCCTTCGGGCCGCTTTTCTTTTGGGTGCTTTTCTTTGGCGGAGCAAAGAAAAGTACCTCGCCGGCGGGCGCGAGAGCCCGCATCAAAATACAACCGCGCCTGCACGGCGCTCCAACAAGAATGATCATGCATGACTAGGTATTACTACTTAGTATTTATTACTACATGTTGTGATATAAATATTTTTAATTTCTACATAGTGTGATATAAAACTTTCGGCGTAAATTTGCGCTGTCAGTTAATGACTCGAGTCGGCTGTTGAGCGCTATTCGGCGAACAGAAGCCACTACTATTTTCACTTGGGGGGTACTATGAATCAGGCTGCATATAATCTGGTGATTGAGGAAAAGCGTGCTGTTGAAGTTGTTATATACATAAGCAAAGAACTTGGGGGTGAACAACAGGATCTCGTGGTGTCCGCACTGGAGCAGACGGACGGGATCATAGGTGCGGAGTTTTGTCCAACGCGTAACCATCTTTTGCTGGCGAAATATGACAAGGATGTTTTCTCGTCGCAGGATGTATTGAAAAGCTTCACTTCATTAAATCTGGATGCCAAGCTGATCGGTCCGATATAGTCGCTCACGACCGGGACAGGCAGATTCAACGGGGTCAGACTAAACATCATCTTTCGGGGGGAGGATGCGAATGAAATTCATCAGGATAATGGTCTTGCCACTCTTGTTGACAGCGCATGGGTTGGCATGGGGCGGGATAAATGGGGCGCGTGCTGCCTATAATCAGGGTGATTATGGTGCTGCACTGCGGGAATGGCGGCCGCTAGCCGAACAGGGCGATGCCGGGGCGCAGCTTAACATGGGCTTCATGTACTCCAATGGCTACGGTGTCCCGCAGGACCACAAGGAGGCGATAAAGTGGTATCGCAGGGCGGCTGAACAAGGGAATAACCGGGCGCAATACAACCTGGGCCTCATGTACGACGCTGGCTACGGTGTCCCGCAGGACTATGTACAGGCACATATGTGGTACAACATTGCCGGCGCGGCAGTGGCGGTCAGTTATCGTGATTTTGTGGCCCAGGAAATGACCCCTGCCCAGATTGCCAGGGCACAGCAACTCGCGAGGGAATGGGTAGGGCAACATCCCTAGCTTGCAGGATGATCAGAAACGATTGATTTTTCAGGGTTGGAGGCGGGGCTTTAGCCCCGCTGATAACGGGGCTAAAGCCCCGCCTCCAAAAAGGGAATCAATCGACCCCATTGAGCACCCGTTTTAATTTCAGGCACCAAGCCCCATTTTGATGTAGCCGGTCGGGCACACCTCGGCACAGATATGGCAGCCGATGCAGCGGTCGTAATCCGTGTACACGTAACGGCCCATGGTGGCCTCTGCAGGCGGGGTACGTTTCACGGCATCCTGTGGGCAGTAGATGACGCAGTTGTCACACTCGAAACACATACCGCAACTCATGCAGCGCTCTGCCTCGGCCTGTGCCTGGGGCTCATCCAGGCCCTCGAAGCGTTCCTCGAAACTGCCAAGCACCTCGTCCGCGTTGACACCGGTTTCGATGCGCTTGTTGCGCTCGGTATACGGGAAGTGGCTGAGGAAAAGTTCCTCATGGGAGATGATTTCCTGCTGCGAGCGGTCCTCGTAGTTGTGTACTGCAAATCCCGCGGCATCGGTACCCCAGTCGGTTGTCTTTTCGTATTGATCCGGTGACAGCTCGGTTTCGCGCAATTTGTCGAGCAGCTGGAAATGGTGCACGTCAACCTTGGGCCGCTTGTCATATTCCTCGCTGCCGAGGTAATGGTCGATGCTGTCGACGGCTATCGATGCCTGGCCGATTGCCGTGGTCAGCAGGTGCGGGCGCACGATGTCACCGCAGACAAAATAGCCGGGTTTGTTCGTGACCTGGTAGAACTTGTCGGCATCGATCAGTCCACGGCCATTATCGAAATCTTCAAGCCCGGTGAGGTCACCGCTCTGGCCAACGGCCGGGACCACCAGGTCGCACTCGATATCGAACTCGGAACCTTCCTTCTCGGTCATCTTGCCGTCGGTCCAGTCAACCTCGATGACGCGCAGGGCCGTTGCACGGCCATCTTCACCGATCACCAGCTCCACCGGTGCAAGGCTGCCGCGTATCTGTACACCTTCCTTTTCAGCGGTGATGACTTCATGTTCAGCGGCCGGCATCTGTTCGATCGGACGGCGGTAGATCAACAGTACCTCGGAGCCCTCGCGGCTGGCAGTCGTTGCCACGTCATGCGCTGTCAGGTTGCTGATGATCGCCTCGGGGCGGTCGTTCTCGTGCGTGTTCTTGATGTGCCCGAGCCGGCGTGCCACTGAAATCACATCCATGGCGGTATCGCCACCGCCGATGACCACGACCTTGCCGGCAGTAAAATGCATGCGCTCCTCGTTGAACGCAGACAGGAAGGCAACGCCGCTGACACAGTTGGGTGCATCGCCGCCGGGGATATTCAGCGTGCGGCCCTGCTGGGCGCCGATCGCCAGCAGGATGGCATCGTAGTCTTTTTCAAGCTGCTCGAAACTGATGTCGCGGCCAACACGGGTTTCCATGTGCAGGTCCACGCCCATATTGATGATGCGCTGGTTTTCACCGTCCATGACATTGCGCGGCATACGATAGCCGGGAATGCCGTAACGTGCCATGCCGCCGAGTTCGGCACGCTCGTCGAATATCGTGGCGCCATGACCGCGGCGGCGCAGCTGGTAGGCAGCGGCCATGCCGGCCACGCCACCCCCGATGATGGCGACTTTCTTGCCGGACTCAATCTCCGGCTTCTCAAAATTCAAGCCTTCCTGCAGGGCATGGTCGCCGATGAACTGTTCAACCGAATTAATGCCGACGAAGTCCTCGACCTCGTTGCGGTTGCAGCCTTCCTGGCAGGGTGCCGGGCACACGCGGCCCATCATGGAGGGGAACGGGTTGGCAGTAGTGGAGCGCCGGAATGCATACTCCTGCCACGACATACCTTCCGAGGGTTTCTCGATACCGCGCACGATCTGCAGCCAGCCACGGATGTCCTCGCCGGACGGGCAGCTGCCCTGGCAGGGCGGTGTTTTGTGTATATAGGTGGGGCACTTGTAGGACGTGTCCTCGTTGAAGATGTCCTCAGACCAGCGTTGATAGTTTTCGTCGCCGTCGCTGTAGCGGCGGAATGTGAGTTTTTCTTCCATTGTCAGTCGGGGCCTGCGTCGAGTCTTATTCGGATCAGGTGCGTACTTTATAGTATAAGGCGCCTGAATGCATGTGCCGGGGAGGGGCTTTGTCTGGAATACCCCCCGGGGAACATGGTAGTCTGTAGTGGTTACTTGGTAACCATAATATGCTTCAGGGTGTAGGTATGACGTTACTGGAAATGAATCATCAGGTATTGAGGACGGATATCTCCGGTATGCCACTCGAGTGGGTGGGTTACCAGGATGCGGTACGTCTCTATCACCTCGAGCAGGTGGCGTATACCTGCGGCAGTCTGCTCTACCGGGTGCGTGGCGGTATCAGTGCCAAAACCGGCCGGCGCAGCATCATTGAAGTCAATTCCATTATCGCCACCCAAGGGCACAACCACGCGCTCACCAGGCGCGGCGAGCATTATATTCCACCCCTCAATAACCCGGCCCTGTTCAAGCGCGACTCACGCCTGTGTCTTTACTGCGGTGTTACCTTTCGTTCGCGTGAGTTGTCGCGTGACCACGTAACACCGATCTCGCAGGGTGGGCTGGATACCTGGAACAATGTGGTGACGGCCTGCCGGCGCTGCAACAATCACAAGGCCGGCTACACGCCGGAGCAGGCGGGGATGCAGCTGCTTGCGGTGCCGTTTGTACCAACCCATGCCGAGTATATTTATCTGCAGGGTCGCCGGGTGCTGGCAGACCAGATGGAATTCCTGCGCGCGCATTTTCCACGCAGCAGCCCTCTGCGCGAGCGCCTCGACCTGATTGCCGATTAAACAGTCCGCTTCAAGCACATGACCGGCAGCAAGCAATGCGTCTACTTGATTGACGCCAGCATCTATATATTCCGCGCCTACTATTCCGTTCCGGACACGCTGACCAATAACGAGGGCCAGTCGATCAATGCGCTGCACGGGTTTGCAGGGTTTCTTGCCGAATTACTGGAGCGAGAAAAGCCGCGGCATATAGCCGTGGCATTCGACGAGAGCCTGACGACCTCGTTTCGTAATGACATCTATCCGGATTACAAGGCCAACCGTGAATCGCCACCGGAGGAACTCAAACTGCAGTTCGGGTTTTGCAGGAAACTGGTGCAGTCACTGGGCCTGCCTGATTTCTCCAGTGAGCACTACGAGGCCGATGACCTGATCGGGACGCTGGCGCAGCGCATGCGCGAGCAGGGCTTCCCGGTGGTGATACTGAGCGCGGACAAGGATCTTGCGCAGTTGCTTGAAGAGGGCGATATGTTGTGGGACTACGCACGCCACCGCAAGCATCACTATGAGACCGTAAGCGACTGGCTGGGTGTGCGTGCCGGGCAGGTCGCCGACTGGCTGGCGCTGGCCGGCGACAGTGCCGACAATATACCGGGTGTCCCCGGTATCGGTGCAAAGACGGCAGCGGCGCTGCTGGCGGAGTTCGGTAGCCTGCAGGATATTTATGAACAGATCGGTGCCGTCGCTGATTTGAAAATACGCGGTGCTGCACGGGTGCAGCGTTTATTAAAAGAACATAAAGAGGATGCCATGCTGGCACGCCGCCTGACCGGTATCGTCACAGATGCAGATATGAAGAGTGAGGTGCAAGATGTGTTGCGCCGCCGTGTCTCCGAAGATGAGTTGAAGGCCGTTTGTGAACAGCTCGGCCTTGGCCGGATGACACAGGCGCGCCTGCTCAGGCTGTCGGGGTAACTATCTATCGCGCATGAGATGCGCTCCTGCAAGTGTTGTATCGGCATTAATTGTAGGAGCGGATCTAATCCGCGATGAATGTCCCTGGTTATTTTCTTTTGCCACAGAGGACGTAGAGAAAAGATGTCTATCTGGAACACGATTCAAACCAATATAGAAAATGCCACCGGCATAAAGGCTGAACTGAACCAGCAGGGTTCCGTCAGTGGCGGCTGTATCAACCAGGCCATGCGGGTGCAATACGGTGATGTGGCCTATTTTGTAAAATTAAACAGTGCCAGCCAGGTCGACATGTTCGAGGCCGAGGCGCAGGGCCTGCTGGAACTGAAGAACAGCAACACATTACGGGTGCCGGAACCGGTATGCTGGGGTGAAAACGGACAGCAGGCGTACCTGGTAATGGAGAACCTGCAGATGGGAGGGCCGGCCGACCCGGCAGCACTGGGTGCCGGACTGGCCGCCATGCACCGGGTGACACGGGACCGCTTTGGCTGGTTCAGGAGCAATACCATTGGTGCAACCTTGCAGGTCAATACGGAGACGCCTGACTGGATTGATTTCTGGCGCGAGCAGCGCCTGCGGTTTCAACTGGAACTTGCAGCAAGCCACGGCCATGGCGGGCGCCTGCAGTCACAGGGTGAGCGCCTGCTGGATGTGTTTGCGCAGCTGTTCAATAACCATTCACCGCAGGCTTCCCTGTTGCACGGCGACCTCTGGGGCGGGAATTATGGCTATAACCGCGAAGGTGAGCCCGTGATCTTTGATCCCGCCGTCTACTACGGTGACCGGGAAGCGGACCTTGCCATGACGGAACTGTTTGGCGGCTTCAGCAGAGATTTTTATTCAGCCTATGAAGACCATTTCCCGCTGGATGATGGCTACCCGGTACGCAAAACCCTGTACAACCTGTACCATATTCTGAATCACCTGAATATGTTCGGTGGCGGTTACCTGTCACAGGCCCAGGGTATGCTTGATGACCTGTTGAGTGAGCTGGGCTGAACTATTTTTCAGCTATACTGGAGGACATGAATATGCGGTCTGTTTTACTAGTGTTGGCAGCGATACTGTCACTGACAGCCTGCAGGGCTGGCATGCAGTTGAGTGGTGGTCATACATTGTTTGGTGCACTTCCCGGCAGTGAATTTATTCTGCATACCGATATCAGTATTCCACCCGGTCAGTTACGCGCCAGTTTCCAGGGCGGCAAACTGTTAAACGGTGCCAGCGAATTCGAGCCGCGCTGCGAGCTTGAACTCAGAGACTTCAGTGAAGAGCCGCAAACCATTCATGCAGGTACATACACGATTGAAAAGGTACGTGGCCTGGACCGTTACGTGGCCCGTCCGGTGGAAAATATCCAGCTGGCAGCGTTGGGGTTTGGGTTGGGGGGGGTGCAACTGGGTGCGGGTGGTACAGACTCACAATGGTACATGCGTACCTACCACATGACGCTTCTGTCAGATGAGCAGGAAGAGGTGCCCGCCCTGATATGTGGCGGCGCTTATGATTATGCGTTTTATGTCCGCTATCCCGACCTGCAGGAAATAAATGCCGCGCTGGGCGATCACGCAGTACTCAAACTGCGTCAGTGACAACGGGCTAGTTGTGATAGCGTTCGCTGATCTGGTGGACGGCATTGATCATGGCCGCAACATTTTCCGGGTCTATATCCGGGTTGATGCCATGTCCGAGGTTGAACACATGGCCGCTGCCAGTACCGTATTGCTTTAATACCTTGCCGACTTTCTCGTAGATGATATCCGGGTCTGCATAGAGGGTGGCAGGGTCGAGATTGCCCTGTAACGCGACCCGGTCGCCGACCCGTTTGCGGGCCAGGGCCAGGTCGGTTGACCAGTCAATACCGAGTGCATCGGCACCGGTATCGGCCATGTCCTCCAGCCACTGGCAGCCCCCCTTGGTAAACAGGATAACGGGAACTTTTTCACCGCCGTCCTCACGTGCAAGACCGCCAACAATTTTTTGCATGTAGTGCAGGGAAAACTCGTGGTAGTCATCCGGGGTTAAAACACCGCCCCAGGTATCGAAAATCATAACGACCTGTGCGCCGGCGGCAATTTGTGCATTCAGGTAGGCTGTCACCGTCCTTGAAACGGTGTTCAGCATGTTATGCAGTAACCTTGGTTCGTTATAGAGCATGCCTTTCACATGCGAGAAGGTCTTGGTTGAACTGCCTTCTACCATGTAGGTTGCCAGTGTCCACGGGCTGCCCGAGAAGCCAATCAGTGGTACGCGGTTGTCCAGTTCCTTTCTGATCAGGCGTACCGCATCCATAACGTAGCGTAATTCTGTTTCCGGGTCCGGGTTTCCAAGCGCCTTGACGTCTGCAGACGTGCGTACCGGGTTTTTGAAACGCGGGCCTTCCCCCTCTTCGAAATAGAGCCCAAGCCCCATGGCATCCGGGATGGTGAGGATATCCGAGAACAGGATGGCGGCATCGAGCGGAAAACGTTCGAGTGGCTGCAGGGTAACCTCGCAGGCCAGTTCCGGGTTGGTGCACAGGTTCATGAAGCTGCCCGCCTGTTTGCGAATCTCGCGATATTCCGGCAGGTAGCGCCCGGCCTGGCGCATCATCCAGACGGGGGTGACGTCCACGGGTTCGCGCAGCAGCGCCTTGATCAGTCTGTCATTTCTGAGTTTTTGCATGGGGGTATTGTAAGCGGGGTTGAGTATTTGCGGAACCGGTTTTCTACTCTCCTGTTCCCTTTTCTACATTCCCTGGTTTGTGCGGGGCATCATCGCGGATGCGATCCGCTCCTACAGCTCTTTTCTCGGGTGAAAATTACCGTGTAGCCGCTTCCTGCTGCCTTGCGAGGCCACCACGGTAGTCGTCGAGCTGTGACCTGAGCGCGGTGTTCTCCTGCCGGAGACTGCTAACATGCTTCTGCAGCAGGCCGACGTCCTGGCGCTCGATGAACAGCAAGGCAACACAGACGACCGATACGGCCGCCAGCACAACCAGCCCCAGACACAGGCCGAAGACAGTTTTGTGTCCAAATCCCAGCATTGTATTTTGTTATTGTGACTCCCCCAAACCACAGTCTAGCTGATTTGGCCGCCTGGAGTGAAGCGGGATTGATCATTAGGGCCACACTGACCCTATTGATCTGAGAAAAGACCTGTAGGAGCGCTTCTCAAGCGCGATAGGGTTTTCCTGGTTCCCCTGTAGGAGCGCCTCGCAGGCGCGATTGTATTAGATGCGGGTTCCCTGCGTTTCTCGCGAAAACCGGCGCTCACGCAACTCGCAGTTTCGCTACGCTCAATTACTCAAACAAGCGTGAGCTTCCTGAACTACAAGGCAGCTTCTGATCTACAAGGCCGCTTCGCAGCATTGCCCATGGCGGGTACGCTGCGTTTTATCCGTCCCACATATTATGTTTCGATAAATGTCCGGGTTCAGCCAGGAACCTGCCATTCATTGCACTGATGTACACTACATCCGGCATTCTGCTAAACACGTGCTTCCGGCCAAAAGCAGACGTTTAAATTTCTAACACTTAAGCTCAGTTGATCGACAATACAGAGCAGAGCGAAGCGGCTCGGCGTATTGGCGGGTCAGATGCAGCGCCTTGTTAGCTATGGTGATTTGTGGGTATAACATTAATTTGATAGCCAGGATTCTGCTTCTTCTTTTTGGTCTAAATTGAAAGCTTTTATTTCCACACCTGGGAACAAAGCACCCTCAAATTCACTTACTCTTTTAACCCAGTTTTTGTCAGTCAAAACAGCTGCACGTTTGAACTTTTTTATAAGGCCAATCATCGAAGGAAGGCGGGAAAGCTCAACTCCAATTGCGCTAAGTGTTGGCAGTTGAAAGTCAATGATTACGTATAGTATTTTACCATTTTCAATATTTTCTGATTTGCTAACAAGCTCATCCAAGGCAACTTTCATTGACTCTGCGTCTAATTTGCCATTCATCTCTATATCTAAGCGATTTTCGCCATTTTCGATCACTTTAAACATACTATTCCCTCATGCATGGTATGACTTGAATCGGCCAAACTCGCACATACAGCACAATGTAAAACGGCCCCCGAAGGAGCCGTTTCTGTTGGTGCAGTTATAAACTTTTACGCTTTCTTGCGTTTGGATATTCCAAACAGCCCCAGCAGGCCGACGCCTAACAGCGCCAATACACTGGGCTCCGGAACCGAAGATGCAGTCCCGCCGACCTTAATTGAGCCACCATCACAACCGGTTTGTGCACTGGTGCAGCCTTGCAGATGTGCCAGTGCATAAACGGTTTGACCGGCTGTGTCCGTGGACCCGAAATTGAACATACTGGCATCCAAGTTCAAGGCATTAGTGTCGTTCATCGCTGCCAGCGTAAATGTATAGGAGTCCAGGCCGCCGATATCGCCGTTACATTTTGCTGGACTGTTATTTGAATCTGAAAAACACAGAGTCATATTAAAATTGAACGGATTAAGCTGGTAAGGTGTATCCGAATAGGCAGCGGTTATGTCCTCGCTACTTTCGGCACTGCCATCCCAGGAAGTGGCACTGACAACGTCGAAACTGGTAACTGTTACGCCGGGATCGAAGTTCAGATACAGGTCCTTCATGCCAAGTAAATGATCACCGACAAGGTCAACGGCGATAATAACCTGGCTTGAATCGGCGAGTGAATCTTCAATTGTTATCTTCCCCCAACTATCGGGGTTCAATGCCGTCGTACAAGTGCCACCGCCACTACTGTAGCAGTTGAGATCAAACATGATTATTGCATTTGCCTGCCCGGAAAACAGGAAAGCAAAAATGGGTATTACAATTTTCTGTATTAATAATTTCATGTTTTTTCTTTATATCTTCATTGAAGATGTGTTTGCTAATTCATGCCTAGCTTGGCTCGTACTCAAGGCTTCTATTTGACTAGTCATATAAATAGTACACCCATCAGATATTTATCACCAAACGCTAACATTTGTAGGCTTTATGGGGCTGCTGCTGAACCATAGATACAGCTGATATGACGACTGATAACCTGAATGTCCGTGTTGGGGCGTCTCCTGTCCTTAAGTCATTGATTATATTAGCCGCGACTAAACGACCGGGTTGGATGTTTCCGGACGTTTAGCTACAAATTCAGTCGGTTGAATAAACATACAGTGGCAGACCATGGTTTATCTCCCCGTAGGCGCAGCCGAGCATCGCAGTGCAAGCGCTGCGAAGTGCTCCTACAGGAGAGGCAAGAACAGGAAAACCATTCGCGCTTGAGAAGCGCTCCTACAGGTTATTTTTATTGGGCGAAGATAAAGGTTGGGGATTTACCGGGGTAAATCAGAAGAACCCATTAAAAATTCATCAATTGCGCGGGCGCACTGGCGGCCCTCGCGGATTGCCCAGACGACCAGTGACTGGCCGCGGCGCATGTCACCAGCGGAGAAAACTTTCTCGAGGGAGGTCTTGTAGGCACTTTCGCCTTCGGTGCTGCCAAGGACGTTGCCGCGTGGGTCGAGTTCCACGCCCAGTTCATTCAGCATGCCTTCATGCACGGGATGGATGAAACCCATTGCGAGTAACACCAGGTCGGTCTTCAGCTGGAATTCACTGCCGGCAATTTCTTCCATCTGCCACTGGCCCTTGTCATCCTGTTTCCAGTTCAGGCGTACACAGTTTATGGCGCTGACCTTGCCGTTTTCACCCTCGATTGATTTTGTTGCGACAGACCATTCGCGGACTGCGCCTTCGTCCTGTGAACTGGAGGTGCGCATCTTGTTCGGCCAGTCCGGCCAGGTCAGTCCCTTGTTTTCCTTTTCCGGCGGCTGCGGCAGGATTTCCAGCTGGGTGACAGCAACCGCACCCTGGCGGAACGAAGTGCCAATGCAATCGGAGCCGGTATCCCCGCCGCCGATGACAACCACATGCTTGTCTTTTGCACTCAGGGAGATGGCCGGGTCAATGGTGTCGCCGGCATTGCGTTTATTCTGTTGTGGCAGGAAGGTCATGGCGAAATGCACGCCATCGAGTTCGCGGCCCGGCACCTCCAGGTCACGGTTGTGTTCGGAGCCGCCGGTCAGGGAGATGGCATCAAACTGTTCGAGCAGTTCTTTCACCGGTGTTGTTTCACCGATATGCGTCTCGGTATGAAAGCTGACACCCTCGGCCTGCATCTGTGCCATGCGCCGGTCGATTACCTGCTTTTCCATTTTGAAATCAGGAATACCGTAACGCAGTAGGCCACCGACCCGGTCGCTTTTTTCAAAAACAGAGACATCGTGTCCGGCACGCGCCAGTTGCTGTGCACAGGCCATGCCGGCCGGACCCGAGCCGACAACGGCGACGCGTTTGCCGGTCTTGTGTTCCGCAATGCGTGGCTTGATCCAGCCTTCTTCCCAGCCCTTGTCAACGATGGCGCACTCGATGGTTTTAATGGTGACCGGGTTGTCGTCGATGTTGAGTGTGCAGGCCGCTTCGCAGGGTGCCGGGCAGATACGGCCGGTAAATTCCGGGAAGTTATTGGTTGAATGCAGGACGGTTAATGCTTCCTTCCAGTTGCCCTGGTACACCAGGTCGTTCCAGTCCGGGATGATGTTATTGACCGGGCAACCCTGGTGGCAAAACGGGATACCACAGTCCATGCAACGCGCACCCTGCAGGCTGATCTCGTTGTCCTGCAGCGGGATAACAAATTCCCTGTAGTGTTGTACACGGTCCCCCGCGGGTGCGTAGCTGCGCTCAACCCGTTTGTATTCCATGAAGCCGGTTGGTTTGCCCATGCCTAGTGACCTCCCTCTGCAGCATTTGAAGTGGCCGCCTGGGCAGTCTGCATTTCCTGCAACGCACGCCGGTAATCTACGGGCATGACCTTGACGAATTTCGGCAGGGTCTTGTCCCAGTTATCAAGGATGCTGCGTCCGCGTGAACTGTTGGTATAGCGCACGTGTCTTTCGATCAGCAGGCGCAGCCGTTGTGCGTCGTAACGGGTCATGTCGTGGCTGATGTCCACGCGGCCATGGGTCTCGAGGTCGCCGCCCTGGTGGTCCAGTTGTTCGAGCGCATCAGCCTCGGCCGGCACCGGTTCGAGTTCAACCATGGCAAGGTTGCAGCGTTGTTCAAAATCACCCTGTTCGTCGAGTACGTAGGCGATACCGCCACTCATGCCGGCAGCGAAGTTCCTGCCGGACTCACCCAGCACCACGACGATTCCACCAGTCATGTATTCACAGCCGTGATCACCGACGCCTTCCACAACGGCGATTGCCCCGGAGTTGCGCACTGCAAAACGCTCGCCGGCAACACCGCGGAAATAACACTCGCCGCTGATGGCGCCGTATAACACCGTGTTGCCAACGATAATGTTTTCCTCGGCAACGATGGGTGTCTCTTTGGGTGGAAAGACGACGAGGCGCCCGCCACAGAGTCCCTTGCCGACGTAGTCATTGCCTTCGCCGATCAGTGTCAGGCTGATGCCATGGGCAACGAATGCTCCGAAACTTTGTCCGGCAGTGCCGCGCAGCGTAATGCTGATGGTGTCTTCCGGCAGCCCTGCATGTCCGTAGCGTGTAGCGACTTCACCGGACAGCATGGCACCAACGGTGCGGTTGGTGTTCTTCACGGGCAGGTCGATCTGCACCGCTGTCTTGTTGTCCAGTGCCGCCTGTGACAGCTCGATCAGTTGATTATCCAGCGCCTTGTCGAGGCCGTGGTCCTGTACCACGGTCTGG